>Ga0182735_1001348_pt1 | contig 16473 bp, 13 predicted proteins | sample eDN5th30CKraftMG_FD_128524 | JGI IMG/M metagenome (GOLD analysis project Ga0182735, IMG submission 128524) | Enriched Miracle-Growth compost microbial communities from Emeryville, California, USA - eDNA 5th pass 30_C Kraft MG (version 2) (version 2) ... | reverse complement strand
AGCCTTGGCCACCGGGCGCAGGGCAACGCGCTCGATCAGCGGCCCAAGCGGAATCACCACCAGGATGGCAGCCGCCACCTTGATGATTTCCGACTCCTGCCCTGTGGCCCAGGCGGCCAGGCCGCAGGGCACGAACGGCAGCACCACCCAGTAGAACAACACCCGTGGCAAACGATGCCAGGCTTTGCCGCGCCAGAGGCCGGCGAGCTCCATGAGCAACGCCACCACCACGAAAAAGCCGACGAGTTCGATGGCGGCCGGCAACTGCCCCTGCTCCATGGCGCCCAGGCTCAGCGCCGCGAACACGGCCACGCTGCCGAACGACACGAAGATGACGCGCGTGACCGAAAAAATCAGTGCGAGACCCAATCCGATGATCAGGTAGATAGCGGATCCCGCCAGGCCGTCGGCCAGCAGAATCATTGCAATATTGGAATCCATCGAGGATGAGCTCTGGTAAAGGGTTGTCCATGCAAGAAACTGTCCCGCCCATGCAACCGGCCGGGCCGGTCCGCATGGGCGGGATGCAGAGCAGGATGCGGATTAGTGCACCAGCTTCCACTCGCCTTTCTGAAGCTTGGCGATGACGATCGAACTCTTGTCCTCGCCGAAAGAGCTTGCCGGCGTAAAGGTATATTTCCCTTGCGTCGTGACCAGGCCCTTGGTGTCGTTGATGGAATCGCGCAAGGCGTCGCGGAAGGCTTGCGTGCCGGGCTTCACGTCGGCAGGAATGCGCGAGATCGCATTGGCCACAACTTCCCAGGCGTCGAACGCATACGAGGAAAACACATCATAAGGCTTGGAACCGTTGGCGGCTTCATAGGCCTTTTCATATGCGGCGATGATTTTCTTGCTGGGGTTGCTCTCGGGCAATTGGTTGCCCAGCAACACCACGCCGGTCGGCACGATCAGGCCTTCGCCCGCCGCGCCCACCAGTTTGACGAACTCGGGGCTCAGCAATGCATGCGTGCCGTAGATGGCGCCTTTGTAGCCGCGCTCGGCCAACCCGAGGTAGGGCAAGGCGCCAGGCGTTCCGGCCCCGCCGCCCAACACGGCATCGGGCTTGGCGGCCATGACCTTGAGCACCTGGGCGGCCACGGAGTTATCGGCGCGCGCATAGCGCTCGTTGGCGACGATCTTGATGCCGGCTGCTTCGCCATATTTCTTCAGGGCGCCGTAGGCGGCATCACCCCAGGCATCGGAAAACCCGATATAGCCCACGGTCTTGACGCCATTGCGCTTCATTTCGTCGACGACGGCGCCCACCATGGTGTAACCCGACTGGGCAACCGTATGAACCCACTTGGCTTCCTCGGGCTTGAGATTGATGGGCGTGAAGGACACCATGGGCGTCTTGCCTTCGGCCGCCACCGTGGCCATTGCCATGGCGCCCGGCACACCACCCGTGCCGATCAGCACGTCGACTTTGTCCTGGTCGATCAGCTTGCGGGCGTTGCGGGTGGTCAGCGAAGGATTCGACGCATCGTCCAGTTGAATGACTTCCAGCTTGCGGCCGTTGACCACGTCCTCATATTTGACGGCGGCATTCAGGCCCTTGACGGTGCTCATGCCTTGCGCCGCGATGGGGCCCGAAAGCGGCAGGATGATGCCGACCTTGACCACATCGGCCGCTTGCGCTCCGGCGCTTGCGCCCAGTACACCGGCGGCAAACAGGGCGCCTGCCAATTGCCGGGTCAAACTGTTTTTCTTGAAACGAAACATAATATCTCCTCCAGTCCATAAAAATGCAGCTTTGATTTTCACTTCTTACAGCCATTGCCTCGTTGTTATCGAAGCGTTCATACGCTTCAGCGTTCCAGCAACTCCTTGAGCCATGCCTGGCATTGATCCGCGGCCTCCACCGGCCACTCGACCGCCACGGTGCGATCCAACTGGCGGATTTCCACGCGGATATGGCCGGACGATGAAACACTCGGCGCGGAAACCCGGCTGCCGCCCAGCAGGCGTGCAAGCCATCCCTTTGATTCCCCCTGCGCCAGGGCCTGCGCTGCGGCCGGCGCCGCTGCCGCGGCAGCCTGGCTGGCTGCAACGCCGACAGGCTCGGCAGCGGCAACCGCCGACGGAGCATCCGCAGCGGCGGATTTTGAAACGCTGGACGAAGAAACCTGCTCGGCCTTGACGCTCGAAGCGTCGCCGGCATCCGGCCGGGCATCCTGATCGTCACCGCCATCGATGCGCCGTGCCAGGTTCGCGCCAAACTCGTCCCACATGCGGTCGGCCTTCGTTTTCATGACGGAAAGCCCGAAGGTGCCCAGCCGTCCGAGAACGTCGACGTTCACCTTGATGCGCAATTCAGTGCCGCCATCGGCCGTGGAGGTCAGGAAGATCTCGCTGGACTGCTTCAGCGAGCTCGCCACGGAGGCGTCCTCGCCGGTTCCTTCGGCGCGCAGGTATTCGGGTTCGCGCTGCTCGACGATATTAGTGTGCAGCTTGAACTTGGCGCTGATGAAGGAAATCTTCACCTTCATCAAAGCCACGTACTCCGTCGGGCTGATCACATCGATGGACTGCATGCCGGGCACGGCGCCCGTCATCACATGCGGATCCATCAGCAATTCCCAGACACGCTCCCGCGGAGCGGCGACCGTCAACTTCTTTTCAATTTCCATGATTCATTTCTGCCGCTGCGTGCTGTATTGATTCGATGATTTGCGTGTATCCCGTGCAACGGCACAGATTGCCCGCGAGACCTCTTTGGATTTCGTGCACGGTGGGGTTCGGATTGTGGGCAAGCAGGTCGGCCGAGGCCATCATCATGCCGGGCGTGCAGTAGCCGCACTGCAGGCCGCCGCACTCCATGAAGCTTTTCTGAAGCGGATGCAGCTCGTCGCCTTCCGCCAGCCCCTCGACGGTAGTGATGGCGCGGCCGTCGACCTGCACGACGAGCATCAGGCAGGACTTCACCACTTCGCCATCGAGCAGCACGGAACAAGCGCCGCAAATGGCCGTTTCGCAACCACGCTTGGTGCCCGTCAGGTGCAGGTCGTCGCGCAGGAAGTCGGCCAGCAGACGGCCGGCCGGCACGTCCAGGCTATAGGGTTCGCCGTTGACGGTACAGTTGACACGATGCGTACTCACGCTGGCACTCCTTCATCGATGGAAAGTTCGAACCGTTCGCAAATGGCGCGCCGGACCACCACCCGCACCATTGCCCGCCGGTATTCCTCGCTGCCGCGCGAGTCGGACATGACTTGTATGTCCTGCGCCACGATGTCCGCCGCCTCGGCGGCGACGGCTGGCGTCACGTCGCGGCCGGCCAGACAGGCTTCGGCGCGCGGAACGCGAACCGGCACCGGCGTGGAGGCTCCCACGGCCAACCGCGCCATCGAGCAATGCGCGCCGCTGCGCGCGGCGACCAGCGCCACGCTCACCAGCGGTCGGTGCTCGGCGGCGGTGCGCAGAAAGCGGCTATACACCCCCGCCGCTCCCGCCGGCAGCGGCGGCACACGCACCTCCAGCAAAAGCTCGTCGGGCTCGAGGGCGTTTTCAAAAAAATCGACCATGAATTCGTTCAAGGGCAGCGTGCGCTCGCCGCGCGAACTGCCCAGCACCACGCTGGCGTCCAAGGCCAGCAGGCAGCTTGGGGGATCGGTGGACGGATCGCCATAGCACAGGTTGCCGCCCAGAGTGCCCTGGTTGCGCACCTGCGGGTTAGCCACCTGGCCGGCCATCCTGGCCAGTACGGGATAATGCCGCTGGATCAGGCTCGACGACGCGATATCCGCATGGCGCTCGAACGCCCCGATGCGCAGCCCAACGGCCGGGTCATAATCGATGCCGCGCAGGCGATCGATCTTGGCCAGAGAAACCAGGTGCTCCGGGCACAGCATGCGCTGGCGCAAAGTCAGTATCAGCGCCGTGCCGCCCGCAATCAGCCGCACTTCTTCGTCCTCGAGCTCGGCCAGCAGGCGGCTGGCCTCCTCGACCGAGGCCGGCTCCAGATAATTGAAATCACGCATTTGCCGCTCCTTGCTGCTGTTTTTTGGCCTGCAACGCCTCCAGCACCCGTTCGGGCGTGATCGGCAAGTCGCGGATACGCACGCCAACCGCGTCGTAGACCGCATTCGCAATGGCCGGCGCGGCCATCAGGATGGCCGTTTCGCTGGATGCCTTGGCCCCGTACGGGCCGATCGGATCGTTGGTTTCCACGAAATCGGCATGCAGCAGGGGAACCGATTCGGCCGTCGCCATCGTGTAGTCGGCGAAGTTGCCGTTGGCGATGCGCCCGTCTTCCAGTTTCAGCTGTTCATACAGTGCCCAGCCCATTGCCTGCACGCAGCCGCCGTTCGCCTGTCCGTGCACGGCGATAGGATTGAGCGCCTTGCCCAGGTCGTCCGAAAGATAGCTGCCCAGCACCGTGACCTGGCCCGTCTCGGTATCGACTTCGACCTCCACGGTTTGCGCCGCGAACGAATGCGTCGGCGCGCAATTTCCGTACAGGTCGGAGTCCGGCTCTTCGGTGGGCGGATCCCAGGTTTCCGTCACCTGGAAACCTTCTCCGCCGTGGCGCCAGATGTGGGCGCGCGCAAGCTCGTCCAGGCCCAGCTTGCGATCCGTGCCGCGCACTTGCACGCCGCCCCCGTCGGCCAGCTCCAGGCTGTTCGGCTCCGCCTGCAGCAGTTCTTCGGCCAATACCAGCAGCTTGGCGCGCGCCGAGCGGCAGGCCTTGATGGCGGCATTGCCCGCCGACATGGTCACGCGGGACGCAAACGACCCCAGGGCGTAAGGCGCGCTATCCGTATCGGGCGGCATGAGACGCACTTTGGACAACGGCACCTTGAACTCGTTGGCGATGATCTGGGTGAGCATGGTCATCGCGCCCTGGCCCATATCGCATTCGCCGCACTGCGCCACGATGCCGCCGTCTTCGTTCAACTTGACGACGACCGTGGAGCCGTCCCAGTTGCCCATCGTGCGATTGCCACAGACGTGCATGGCCGCGGCCATGCCCACGCCGCGCCGGCGCACGCCCGTGCCGCGCGGCGCCGCGCGCTTCGTCGTCCAATCCACGGCCGCCGCGGCGCTGACCACGCACTGCTTGAAACCGGTGCTGCGTATCTTCCACCCATGCACGGTGGTCTCGCCCGCGCCGATGGCGTTGCGCTCGTAAATGACGGCGGGATCCAGGCCCAGCTCGCGCGCCATGGTATCGATATGGCTGTTCAATGCAAACAGCATCTGCGATCCGCCAAAGCCGCGGAACGCGCCGTGGGGAGGCGTATTGGTATAGACCAGCTCGGCGTCGCAGCGCACGTTGGCGTTGCGGAACATATTGTCGCTGCGCATGGACGACACGTGCATCACTTCTCCGGCCAGGCCCGCATAGGCGCCGCAATCGGCGATGATGCGCACATCCTTGGACACGATGATGCCTTCGCGCGTCATGCCCAGCTTGAGCGTGATGCGTTCGGGAACGCTGGTACAGCACGACAGGAAGTCTTCCAGGCGGTTGTTCAATAGACGCACCGGGCGCCTGGTGCGCAAGGCCAGCAGGCCGGCCACCAGTTGATTGTCGTCCTCGACGATCTTGCCGCCAAAGCCGCCGCCTGTGGTCTGCTGCGAAACGCGCACCGACGAAATGGGAATTCCGAGCGCCTTGGCGATCCGGGAGCGCGCCAGCGACACGCTCTGGGTCGACGTCCAGACGTGCAGGCGGTCATCGGCTTCGAGCGAAGCCACCGAGGCCATGGGCTCCAGATAGCCGGGGTACTGCGGGGACGTGGTGTAAGTGGCTTCGTACACCAGATCCGCCTTGGCGAAGGCGGCATCCACGTCGCCCCGATGGAAACGGATCTCGTGCGCGATATTGTCCTTGCGGCCCGGATGCACGGTGGGCGCCTCGGGATCCAGGGCCTCGTCGGTGGTAAGCAGCGCGGGTAGCTCCTCGTACTCGACGCGGACGAGATCCAGGGCGTCGCGCGCGATATCCTCGGAAATGGCCGCCACGGCAACCACTTCCTCGCCCGCGAAGCGCACCACTTTCTTGGCCAGGATGTAGCGATCCTTGACCGGCCCGCCGCCCCACAGCGTATCGGGGGCGTCATCCCCGGTAAGCACCGCCTTTACGCCCGGCAACGCCAATGCGGCCGAGGTATCGATGCTGACGATGCGGGCGTGCGCGTAGGGGCTGCGCAAAATGGCGCCGTGCAACATGCCGGGCATCTTCAGGTCTCCGGCGTATTGCGCCCGGCCCATCACCTTGGCCCGGTGGTTGACCTGCGGAATTCCCTTGCCGATCGTGGAGTGCCGCGACGTGAGGTCATCGACCTGGGGCAGATCTTCGATAAGATCGACTGTTGCAGAGTCTTTCATGGCTGCACCGCCTTCCAAATGATCCATATATGAAACAATGTTTTAAATCTCTTATTATTTTGGACTTATCAAATTGATGAATCAACAAATAGTTCTACCTATTGACACATGCAATTCATTTTGATAAATCATAATAGAAGCACGGTAATACTATGGCTTACAGGCTGAATATAGCCTGATAATTTTTGAGTCTTCAAAATTTTGTTCTTGATTCAGGCGCCGACGCGGTGCACAATCCAAGCTATTATGACTTATCAAATTGATAAATCATAATGTACCAGTCAATTGCTTCGCGTTCCATATTCCACCCCGCCCGGAGACAATCGGGTTACAAATAAGATCAATGCTGGCCGTGAAAACACATCATTCAACCCGTCGCCGTTGGGAGCATATCGAGCCCGATGGCTCCAACCTGACTGTCGAAGACTTTCTTTCCGTACCCATCGTCAGGATCGCGGCACACCTCAAGCGTTTTCCCTCCGCCTATGCCAGCCAGGCGGACCTGACCCTGCCCCAGTGGCGCCTGCTTTCCGTGGTGGCCCACCATCGCTCCATCGCCCTAAAGCAATTGGCCGAAGTCGCAGCCAGCGACAAGGCCATGGTCAGCCGCACGGTCAAAGAGCTGGTCCAGCGCGAACTCGTCTACACCGCGTCCATGAATGCGGGAGACCGCTCGCTGATCTGCAAGATCACGCCCAAAGGCTCCAAAATGGTCGACGAGATCATCCCCAAAGCTTGCGCCAAGCACGCGGAACTGCTGCTGACGCTCAACGCCAGGGATCGGGTGCGCCTGTACGACATTCTGCAAAAGCTGCAAGGCGTTTGCGCGGAGATGGACTGAGTCCGGCCGCAAACAAAAGACCAGGCAGCCGAAAGACCGGGCAGACGCAGCCGGGATCTGCTCATCGTGTAGAAAATGCGACACGCGAAAGCCGCGCTGATACAACGAAATGGAATCTCGCTATAATTGAGAACAATTTTCAATCGTATTTGTGCTACCTTCACTCGGATTCTTCCGATCATCGCGCATCCCATGAACGTACCCGCCGGCGATATCGCCGCCCTCTACCAAGTCGAAGCGCGGCGTCTGCGCGCTTTCGTGCGCCGGATCGTAGGCAACCACGGCGCGGCCGAGGACGTGGTGCAGCAGGCGTTCATGAATCTGCTGCGCCGGAACGGCGGCGGTGCTCAGGTCAATTCCGGCTATATCACGCAAGCCGCCCATAACCTGGCGCTGAATCACTTGCGCGATGCCCGCCGCCGCGCGGATGTGGAATTGACGGGGGTGGAGCTTGACCATATCGCCGACCCCCGCCCCTCGCCGGAAACCATCGTGATGCACCGGCGCGAACTGCAACGGCTGCTGGAGGCCATCGCGGCGCTGCCCGAGCGCCGCCGCCAGGCCTTCGTGCTCAAGCGCATCGAAGGCCTGGCCTACGACGAAATCGCCGACCGCATGGGCACCAGCCGCAACACGGTGATCTCGCAGGTCGTGGCGGCCATGGCACAGCTCGACGCCATGCTGGAGCCCGCCTGAACCATGGCCGCCCCCATTCAAGACCCCGTGTATGTTGCCGCCCTGGAATGGCTGGCGCGCCTGAACGATGAGGACGCCACCAAGCAGGATCGCCACGCCTTTGCGCGCTGGCTGGATCAAGACCCGGCCCACTCCGCCGCCTATGCCAGGGCCCAGGCGCTGTGGAACCGGTTTGAAATGGTGCGGCCCGCCGCCGACCGCATGCATCGCCGTCGCGCCGTACTCGGCGCGCTGGCCGCCATCGTGACGGTTCCCGCCCTGTATGCGCTGTCGCGCCAGCACCTGCTGGCGGACTATCGCACCGGCATCGGCGAAAAGCGCCGAGTCGTCCTCGCGGACGGCAGCGCGCTCGAACTGGGCAGCGACACCGCACTGTCGGTCAGTTTCAACAACCGCCAGCGCCTGCTGACCCTGCATCGCGGCCAGGCCTATTTCCAAGTCGCCGCCGATGCAGCGCGGCGCTTTTCCGTTCAGGCGGCCGGCGGTGTCACCACGGCGCTCGGCACTCAATTCGACATCAAGCTCCTGGACGACGTCGTCACGGTATCGGTAACCGAGCACGCGGTGGCTGTGCGGCCTCGGCCCGATACCCAACCCGTCACCATCCCCGCCGGCTGGCAGATGCAATACGGCGCGTCGGGCGACAGCGCACCCTCGCGTTTCGACCAGGCCGACGTTCTGGCCTGGAGACAGAACCGCCTGGTGTTCAACGATGTCCCGCTGGCGACCGTGCTGGCCGAGCTGCAGCGCTATCAACACGGGCCGATCTTCCTCATGGACGCCAGTGTGGGCGCGCTGCCGGTCACCGCCGCCTTTCATACGGCGGATCCTCAAGAAGCCCTGCGTGTACTAGCCGAAACCTTCCCGATCCGGCTGCGCATCGTGGCGGGCTATGCCACCCTGGTCTACGCGCGCTGACGCCGCTATTAATTACATTTAATTACAAAATAGCCGTCCAATTCGATCATCAGTTTCTCCACGTCCGGTGTTTGACAAGAAGAGGACGCGCAATCCGCCGTCGCAATATCAAACCACGCACACAAGGGCAACCGCATATGTCAGTGTCAAATCACACCTTCCTGCGTCACCGCTCCGGCGCCCCCATGCGCTCTGGCCGCCACCGCCTGCACCTGCTGGCTGCCGCGTTGACCACTGCCACCGCCTGGACGGCGGCCCTGCCGGCAGCGCACGCTCAAGCCGTCCAGGCCAGCACAGCCCCGGTACGCCAGAACTTCGATATTGCCAGCCAGCCGCTGGCCAGCGCCCTGCTGTCCTACACGGCGGCAACCGGCGTGCAGTTGGTCATGAGCGCCGACATCGCCCGCGGCAAAACCGCGCCGGCGCTGCGCGGCAGCTACACCCGCGACGAGGCCCTGACCCGCCTGCTGGCCGGCTCGGGCCTCGGCTGGCGGCACAGCGGCAACACCTTGATCATATCTCCCTTGCCCGCAGGCGCCGCGAACGAAGCCGCCACGCTGGAACCCATCCAGGTGCACGGCACCGACGAGGCCGTTCAGTACGTGGCCGACACGTCGAGCGCCGGCACCAAAACCGGCGCCCGCCTGATCGAAACGCCGCAATCCATTTCAGTGGTGACGCGCCGGCAGATGGACGACCAGGCCGCGCAAAGCGTGCGCCAGTCGCTGCGCTACACTCCGGGCCTGACCGCGGAATACCGCGGCGCCGGCGGTTCACGCTACGACACCGTGATCTATCGCGGCTTTGGCGGCGGCATCAACTACGACTATTCCTATCTGGACGGCATGCGCCTTCTGGGCGCGAACTACGCCATCCCGCAAATCGACACCTACAACCTGGAACGCGTTGAAGTGCTGCGCGGCCCGTCGTCCGTGCTGTTCGGCCAGGGCACGCCCGGCGGCCTGGTCAACCTGGTCAGCAAAAAGCCCACGGCCACACCACTGCACGAGATCGAATTGCAGGCGGGCAGCCACGATTTTGCGCAAGCCGCATTCGACTTCGGCGGCCCGGTGGATAAAGACGGCAAGGTGCTCTACCGGCTGACTGGCGTGGCCCACACCGGCAATACGCAAATCGACCAGCAGAAGGATCAGCGCGTGGCGATTGCGCCATCCGTCACATTCCGCCCCAGCGCCGATACCTCGCTGACGATTCTGGCCCAATACCAGCGCGATCCCTATGGCGGCTACTACGGTTTTCTGCCAGCCGTGGGCACCATTCAGGATCTGCCCGGCGGCGGCCGCATCGGCCGCGACTTCTTCGACGGATCGCCCGAATTCGACGAATTCAAGCGCACGCAAACGGCAATCGGCTATCTGCTGGATCACCGCGTCAACGATGTCTGGTCGGTACAGTCCAACTTCCGCTATATGCATATGGACATGGACTACAAAAGCGTTTACACAACCGGCCTGGATGCGACCAACCCCGCCAATCCATTGCTGACGAGACGCGCCATCGTGAACCACGCCAAGCTGGACGCCGTAACCGCCGACAACCACGCCCAGGCCAGATTCAACACCGGCGCGATCTCGCACACCGCGCTGTTCGGCATCGACTACCAGCGCATGAGCGACCGGGAAGACCAGGGCATGGGCAGCGCGCCAGCCCTGTCGATCAACCAGCCCGACTACTCCGCTCCCGTCGCCACGCCGGCGATCACCACCAGCACCAAGCAGACGCTCGACCAGATCGGCCTGTACGCGCAAGACCAGGTGAAACTGGGCCGATGGACGGTGCTGGGCGGCATACGCCAGGACTGGACGAACAACAACCAGCTCAACCGGATCAACGGCAACACGACCGACCAGTCCGATCACGCCTTCACCTGGCGCCTGGGCGCGGTGTATGAGTTCGAGAACGGTGTGGCTCCGTACGTCAGCTATTCACGTTCGTTCCAGCCTGTGGCGGATGCGGATGCCAATGGCAATCTGTTCAAGCCCACCAAGGGCGAGCAGTACGAAGCCGGCGTGAAATACCAGCCGCCCGGCCAGGACGCCTTCATCACCGCGGCGGTCTACCAGCTAACCCAGAGCAACGTGCTGACCACCGACCCCGCCAACACAAACTACAGCATCCAGACGGGCGAAGTCCGCTCGCGCGGCCTGGAACTCGAGGGCAAGGCCAGCCTGACCGGCAACCTGGACCTCCTGGCGTCCTATACCTATATGGACAACGTCAACACGCAAAGCACCACGGCGCAGGACAAGCACCCGACCTACGTCCCGCGCCACACCGCCAACGCCTGGGCGAACTACACATTCCACGCAGGCGCGCTGGCCGGCTTGAGCCTGGGCGGCGGGGTGAGGTATATCGGCAGCAGCTACGCCGACGCCAACAACACCATGAAGGTGTCGCCGTTCACGGTCGTGGACGCCGCAATACGCTACGACGTGGGCCGGGCCATCCCCTCGCTGAAGGGGCTGACCGCCGCCATCAACGTCAGCAACCTGTTCGATCATGAATATGTGTCGGCATGCGCCACCGCGACAAAATGCTTCTACGGCGCGGGCCGCACCGTGATCGGCACCCTCAACTATCGCTGGTAAGACGTTCCGCCGCCTCGACATGAGCGCCAGCCCCACGCCGCGCCTGCGCCTTTGGCAGTGGATCCACACGTGGTCCAGCCTGGTATGCACACTCTTCCTGCTAATGCTGTGCATCACCGGGCTGCCGCTGATCTTTCACGACGAGATCGACGCCTGGCTGGATACTCCCGCCAGTACCGCCCCGGTCCGGCAGGAAGCCCAAGCCGCGGACGTGGACGCCATGGCGGCATTGGTACGAAAGCAATACCCGCAGCGAGCCATCCGCTTCATCGTCTGGCTGGACGAACCCCACCAATACCGCTTCGGCTTGAGCCCGGGCGCCGCGGGCCAAAAGCCTTTCGCGCTGGTGGACGAGCGCGGGCCGGCCATAGCCGGAGAAGCCTGGAGCGAAAAGGACTGGCGTCACGGCGGCCCGATGGCGCTGCTTCTGCGGCTGCACACGGACATGCTTCTCGACATGTCGGGCAGCCTGATCCTGGCCGCCATCGGCGCACTGTTTCTGGCATCGCTGATATCGGGCGTGGCGCTGTACGGCCGCTTCATGCGCAAGACGCCTTTCGGCACCGTGCGCACGCACCGCTCACGGCTGCTGCGCATGCTGGATCTGCACAATCTGCTGGGCATCGTGCTGCTCACGTGGATGGCCGTTGTCGGACTGAGCGGCGTAATCAACACACTGGACTCCTTTGCCTTCGCCGCCTGGCGCGAACACTCGACCGGCCGGCAATCGACCGCGCCGCCGCTGGGCCCGCCAACCGCCCGGCCGCTGAAGACCGCCGTGGATCTGGCCCGGCGCACACTGCCGGATCGGGACGTCAGCTTCCTGGCACTGCCCGGATCGCCGTTCTCGGCCGACGGCGCATACACCGTCTTCATGCAAGGCCGAACCCCACTGACGCAGCATCTGCTGCAACCTGTGGTCGTGCGGATCACGGACGGCGCCTTGATCAGGGCGGCGCCGCCGCCCTGGTATATGTGGCTGCTGGAAGGATCGCGGCCGCTGCATTTCGGCAACTACGCCGGACTGCCGTTAAAGATAATCTGGGCCTTGATGGATCTGGCCACCATCGCTGTGCTCGTCACAGGGCTCTATCTTTACCTGCCGAAGAAGAAACGCTCTCACTCGCATATACCGGCGACCGCTCGCTAGTCAGCAAAATCATCCCCAAGGCCTGCGCGCCTCACGCGCGCCCATCGGGAATACCGCATTAAGATTCCGTGACACTCAAGCCGAGCGCGGCATCAGGCTTGTTACAAGGCGGGGCAGTCTGTAGAATGACTCGCAGCAATCCACACAAACGCGACGCGGGAATCAAGGAGCGATAAGCATGAATATCAAACGTAGGGATTTCGTCAAAGGATGCGCGGCGGCTGGCGTCCTGTTGCTGCCGGGCGTCTCCAGCGCCATGAAGGGCCGCAGCCCGAACGACGCATCGGCACAGCAAACAGGTTCACACATCGAAAAATCCATCAAGGCGGGCTTCGGCGGCGGCTTCTCGGTGCGCTCCCATACCCAGTCAAACGGATTGACCTACGCACGCATCGAACATTTCGATACCCGGTACGTGGTTTCTTCCGCAGACTTGCTCGACTGGAAAATCGTAAGCGCCTGATCACCAAGGCCTTTTCATAAAGGAAGTGAACGTGTCCGAAAAAATCAAGAGCATCCGCATTCACCCCGGCATTGGCCTGGCCCGCTTGGGAAACAGCGATGAGTTTTACATTGGCCCCGAAGCGCCGGGAATCGTGGTGGATCCGGGCGGCAGCGGCGGGCCGGGGCCCAACGGCGGCACCTACCGCGACGGCTCGGCACGATTGAAGCGCCAGGCACAACGGTTTCGTGTGTATGGCTACGATGCCGACGGCAAGGTCGTAGCGGAACTCTCGTCGGATTCCGACCTGGTCAAATCCATTCAATGGCGCGTTCATGTCCGGAACATGAAGGCCGCCAATTACGCGTTTCAGGGCGCCTATCTGTTCGACCCGGACAAACTGCGCAATCCGTCCATCCAGCCCGGCAAAAAGCCGAGCGAGCGCGACAAGCTCATCATCGATCCGGGCGTACATACAATCGCCTCCGGCCAGAAAGGGCCCGTCGTCATGAAAGGCGATGTTTTCACCGGCATTGAAAAAGGCACGTTGCCGGGCGAATTGCGCTTCGAAGGCTTTACGCCCAAAGACCGCTCGAAGGAAGTCGAGGTCACCTACAAGGCCGCCAAAGACATCGAGCTTGGGCAGCTCCGGCTCGACGACAAGGATCGCCTGCTGTTCATTCCCGCGCCCGGCGAGGGCGAATGCGTCACGACGCCCAAGGTGGAGCTGTCGAACCCCAGCGAAACCATTTCCCCTCCGAACGGCCCCGAAAACGGCACCAACCCGCTTACCAACCAGTTCGCCTATTTCAACATCCCCGGTTGGTGGGACGACACCTGTGGCGGCGAAATCGACGCCACGGTGATGCTCAAGGACGGCACCGTTCTAAGCACGCGCGACAACGTGAAATCGGCCTCGGACGAAGGCACTCGCAATCCGAAGGCGGGAGCATGGATCGTCACCGCACCGCCAAAGTACGCGCCCCACATGTACCATGTGGTGTCAATTCTGGATCGTGTCTACGAAGCGTTTCCCGAATCCTATCCCTACACCGGGAAAAAAACGAATTTCTACCGCGACATCTATCCCACCTTCGAGAAGGCGGTTCACTACGGCTGGGTCAGCGCTCAGGCCGCGGGCGTCACGCCTGAAACCAAGAACATCGCCCACGGCCCGGGACAACCTGGCGACCTGCTTGCCCCCGAATTCCTGAAAGCAATGGCCGATCCAAGCGAGCAAAGCAAACCGATCCGGCAAATGATCTACAACCTGATGCGGCATGCCACGGGCAAGCGCGGGCGGCTGGTGGACTCCTTGCAGCCCCCTCCTCCCCAGCGGCCAACCAGCTGGAAAAACGAAGAATTCAAGGAAACCGTAGAAGACTTCAAAATGCCCAAGCTGTGGGGCACGGCCGGCAAGCCCGCGCAAAACAAAGAGCTGGGCAACCACTACCCCAATCAGTACCTGAGCCTGACCGACTGGCAACTGAAGCACCTGAAAAACTGGTCCGACGGCGACTTCGAGGTCGGCGCCCCGCAACAGCCCGTGGCCCTCGAAAAATTACCGCTGGCCGAGCAGCCGCATGCACTCGACAGTTCGGCTCTCGAGCCGACCATCGGCGGCGGCTTCCACCCGGGCATAGAATTTCCCTACCTGATCATCTACCGCGAATTCTTCGCCGAAGCGTTCCGCGTGGGCAAAGACAACGAACCGGGCTCCATCGCGGCCTTCATGTCCAGTCCGTGGCAAGGCGACTTCTGGTCGTGCAACATCGCATGGTGGCCCACACAACGGCCCGATATCGTTTTCGAATACGATCAAAAAAACCAGACCCGAACCTACAAGGAATGGTTCCGCGGCTACGACAGCGAGGGTGAACCCCTTTCATCCACCGACGGCTACCACCAGATGGTCTATGCCTGGCCCAAACTGGGCATGGTGCTTCCCGTCAAGGGCGCCGAAGGCAATTTCCTGCGGGACAAAGGTTCAACCGTATTCGTCGAAGAAGAACGCGATCCGACACTGAACCGGCCTCCCGCCAAAGGCAAGTAATTCGTGCCATCGTCCCGGAACGACCGCGCCGACACAAACTGGGATGCAGTGATTGTCGGCGCCGGCCCGGCGGGCGCCGCAACCGCGATCACGCTGGCCAAATTCGGCCGGCGTGTGCTGCTGGTGGAAGAACGGGCCGCCCCCAGCTTCAAGCTGGGCGAATCTTTGCCTCCGGCCGCCATCGGCCTCGTCAGGCACTTCCTCGGAGACCTTGAATCCCCCGAGCGGAGCCTTCAAGGCCTTTTTAAAACCGCCGGCAATATCTCGCTATGGGCAACCAAGCAGCCCGACTCCACGGACTTTTTTTTCACCCCGGCCGGCTTCGGACTTTGCGTCGAGCGCCTGACCTTCGACGAGGCCCTGCGTTCGAAAGCCATCGAAGCGGGAACCGCCGTGCTCAAAGGAATCCGCTTCGAGTCCTGCGCACGGATCACCGACGCCTTGTTCAATTGGCAAGTCACATTGGCTTCGGAAACGCAAACGCAATCGCATCGCGCGCGTTACCTGGTCGACGCCTCCGGCCGGCGAGCGGCCGTGGCCAGGGCGCTGGGCGTTCCGCTCTCCCCCTGCGACGATCGGCTGTTCGCTTATGCGCAATGGTTTTCCTGCGTTGGCGAAGACGACGACCGCCACACTCGAATCGAAGCTGCGCCACACGGCTGGTGGTACAGCAACCGCTTGCCGGGCGACGAAAACAACGAAACCAAGCGACTGGTGGTTTTGCACTCCGACAAGGATCTGCCGGAGGCGAGAATGGCCGCCTCTGCGCCAGGATTCGATCAGCAACTCGAACACTCGACGCATATCGGGCCCTTGCTCAAAGCCAGAAACTATCGGCCAAGCGGAATAATTCGAGGGGCACCGGCCAATAGCCAGCGGCTGCAGGATTTCTGCGGCGACGCCTGGATGGCGGTAGGCGATGCGGCGCAAGCCTACGACCCCCTGTCGTCGCAAGGCATCGACAAGGCGCTGCGAACCGGCAGCCACGCCGGCCATATGATCCATTACGCGCTGGAAGATGCCCCCCCGCAAGGTGCGGCGGACTTGGGCAGCCACAATCCGTACATCCAGCAATACACCGAGCAGCAAGATCAGCTCTGGCAAACCTATCTGTCGCAACGAAGCTATTTTTACGACATGCAGCCCCGCTGGCCCGACCAGCCGTTCTGGCAGCGCCGGCGTCGCCAGGGCGACAGAGCGGTCAACAGCCACTCCGCGTAAAAATGTAACAACCCTACTGGCAGTACTTGAAGAATTCCACATCGCCCCTATAATTAGCACTCGAAGGGGTAGAGTGCTAACAGCCTGCCCCACGGTTAATGTTGACCAATTTTTTTGATACAGGAGTTCCTTCATGGCACTGCGTCCTTTGCACGATCGCGTGATCGTCAAACGTCTGGACAACGAGCGTACCACCGCTTCGGGTATTGT
>Ga0182735_1001346_pt1 | contig 16483 bp, 11 predicted proteins | sample eDN5th30CKraftMG_FD_128524 | JGI IMG/M metagenome (GOLD analysis project Ga0182735, IMG submission 128524) | Enriched Miracle-Growth compost microbial communities from Emeryville, California, USA - eDNA 5th pass 30_C Kraft MG (version 2) (version 2) ... | reverse complement strand
CCGCGAGCGTGACCGCGCCTTCCGCCTGCGCGCGGCGCTCCATGCGCTCAACGTCCAGAGCGACATTCATTTCGACTATGTGCTGGTCGATTGCCCGCCCTCGCTCAACCTGCTCACCGTCAATGCGATGGCGGCGGCGAACGCGATCCTGGTGCCGCTGCAGTGCGAGTTCTTCGCGCTCGAAGGGTTGTCGCAGTTGCTCAAGACCGTCGATCAGGTCAAGCAGTCGCTCAATCCGGATCTGACGATCCATGGCGTGGTGCTCACCATGTACGACGCGCGCAACAATCTCTCGGGACAGGTCGTCGCCGACGTGCGCGAGTTCATGGGCAAGAAGGTCTACGACACGGTGATCCCGCGCAACGTGCGCGTCTCCGAAGCGCCCTCGCACGGCAAGCCGGTGCTGATCTACGATCTCAAGTGCGTCGGCAGCGAAGCCTACCTGCGGCTTGCGACGGAACTGATCCAGCGCGAGCGGGAGCTGCGCGATCTCAAGGCAGGATGAGCTTTGCTACCGGTTCGCACCGCCGCCGTTTGATGGCGCGACATCGCGGCTTGTGCCCGTCCGCTCGCCTTGTCGAGCGTGATCGCACGGCGCGGCACGAGCGTCGCGGCGGCGGGCAGGGCGGCCCGCGACTTCGGATGGCACAGAAGATCTCGCGTCCGGTTCGCCGCTTTGCTTCGAACCACGCTTTTCCGTGAGAGAGAGGGTTCTCCGTCGGACGGTCCGGACACGAGAAGCACGCCTGTCCGCAAGAATCTGTCCGCCTGCCAACGCCGATTTCCCATTTTACAAACCGGGTCAGGAATTGAACAATGAACGCACTTTTCAAGGCGGCGAGGGAGACGGACATGGCAGATGACGCTTCGCGTTCGCGGCTCGGCCGCGGCCTGGCGTCGCTGATCGGCGATGTCGGCACCGAAAACGCCGCGTCGGATCGCGCGCCCTCGCGCGCCCAGCGCAAGGTTCCGATCGAGCATGTGCGCGCCAACCCGCGCAATCCGCGCAAGACCTTCGCCGAGGAGGAACTCAACGACCTCGCCAACTCGATCCGCGAGCGCGGCATTATCCAGCCGATCGTCGTGCGGGCGGTGAAGGGCACCGATCATTTCGAGATCATCGCCGGCGAGCGGCGCTGGCGCGCGGCGCAGCGCGCGGCGCTGCATGAGGTCCCGATCGTGCTGGTTGAGGTCAACGACCAGGAGGCGCTGCAGCTCGCGATCATCGAGAACGTGCAGCGCGCCGATCTCAATCCGCTGGAGGAGGCGGCCGGCTATCAGGCGCTGGCGGAAGAGCATGACTATTCGCAGGAGGAGATCGCGAAAACCGTCGGCAAGAGCCGCAGCCACATCGCCAACACGCTGCGGCTTCTCAAGCTGTCCGAGCCCGTGAGACGTTACATCAGCGAAGGAAAGCTGACCGCGGGTCACGCGCGCATGCTGGTCGGCCAGCCGAATGCCGAGCAGTTCGCGAAGGAAATCGTCGAGCGCGGCCTCAACGTGCGGCAAGTCGAGGAAATGTCGCGCGCGAATCCGATGCGCCTCGACAATCCGCCGCGTGCGCCGAAGACGAAGGATGCCGACACGGTGGCGCTGGAGCGCCGCGTCTCCGACGCGCTCGGGCTCGCGGTGAGCGTCGATCACTCGCCCAAGGGCAACGGCACGGTGCACATCAAGTACAAGGATCTCGACCAGCTCGACGAGATCATGAAGCGCCTGGCGCGGGGGAAATAGCTTCCGGATGTTTGCAGCCGGTTGGCATCATGAAATTTTTCGGACGAAGTAGCGGGAGATAGCTTGCGCCTTCAATCAGGGTATGGCGCACGAATATCTTCCTGAATCCCGCATGATCTCAAAAGTTTTCGATACCGGGGCGCCCCGATCCATCCGCCGCCGCTCGCGTGAAGGGGGGGACGGCAAGGGAGGATCGACCGGCCTAAAATCAAGCAGTTCGAAGCTGCGTGACCGGGACAGGGAATCAGGAGAAGTTTGGACCGCAAGGCGGGAGACCGTAGCGCGCGCCCTGTCTCACCGCTTCACCAGGTCGCCCAGCATGCTGGCCGCGACGGAGAGCTTGGAGAGCGTCAGCCCCGAATCGGCGATCTCGTGCACCGCCGCGCGGATGCGTTCGACCTCGGCGGCGCGCGGCTTGATCCAGCCCGCCACCGCCTGCTCGCCCGCGGCACCGTCCGCCATCATCTCGGCGGCGAGCCGGCGCTGCGCGTCCTCGATGGAATCGAGCGAGCGGTCGAGCGCCAACCGGTCGAAATAATCCGCGACGCGGATCGCCCGCGCCGCCGCCGCCACCTTGTCGAGCCGGAAGTAGGCGGAGGCGATGAAATAGGTCGCGGCGACGTCCGTCACCGGCCGGCCGATACGGTCCGCCACCAGCACGATATCCGGCGCGTAGGTGAGCATCGGCAGGCTGGCAACCCATTTCGCCAGCGCCTCGGGCACACCCTTTCCGGTCAGCTCGGCGAGATATTTGGCGCGTGCCTCGGCGGCATCGGTCGGCAGCACGCGCTCGAGCACGCCGGAGACTTCCGCGATGCCGGTCTGGTAGCGCCGGATCACCTCGGCGAGGCCCGTATCCGGGTCGACGTTGCGGACGAACCACACCAGCCTGTCGATCAGCAGATCCTGCACGGCGGCGTAAAGCGAAAGCTGGGTGTCGCCGGGCACCTTGTTGTCGAGCGCGTCGATCTCGGTGTTGAGCGGGATCAGGCCGAACGAATTGCGCACCACCGCGAAGGCCGCCGCGATGCGCGCCGGCGGGGCGCCGGTCTGATCGGCGATGCGGACGATCAGCGAGGGCCCGCCGCGGTTGATCATCGAGTTGGCGAGCTGCGTCGCGATGATCTCGCGCCGCAACCGGTGATGTTCGACGGCGTCCGGGAACCGCTCGGCGATCAGGGCAGGAAAGTAGCGCTGCAATTCGAGCGCCAGGCAGGGATCGTCGGGCACTTTCGACTTGAGCAGGTCCGCATAGAGCGTGAGCTTGGCATAGGCGAGCATCACCGCGAGCTCCGGGCGCGTCAGCGGCCGGTTGCGGCGCCGCCGCTCCTCCAGCGCCACGTCGTCGGGCAGGAACTCCACCGCGCGGTCGAGGTCGCCGCGCTGCTCCAGCACCTGCATCAGCCGCTGCTCGAAACCGAAATCCTCCATGCCGCGCCGCTCGGCGAGCGAGAGCGCCAGGGTCTGCTGGTAGTTGTTGCGCAGCACGAGCCGCGCGACATCCTCGGTCATGTCCGCGAGCAGCCTGTCGCGGTCGGCGCGCGAAAGGCGGTTTTCACGCTCGGGCTTGCTGAGCGCGATCTTGATGTTGACCTCGATGTCCGACGTGTTGACGCCGGCCGAGTTGTCGATGGCGTCGGTGTTGAGGCGGATGCCGCGCTGCGCCGCCTCGATACGGCCGAGCTGCGTCATGCCGAGGTTGGCGCCTTCGCCGATGACCTTGGCGCGCACGTCGGCGCCGGCGATGCGGATGGCGTCGTTGGCGCGGTCGCCGACCGCGTCGTCGGTTTCCGAGGACGCGCGGATATAGGTGCCGATGCCGCCGAAATAGAGAAGGTCGACCGGCGCCTTGAGGATCGCGCGCATCACTTCCGCCGGCGTCGCCTTGGCCTTGCCGAGGCCGATGGCGCGCCGCGCCTCCTCCGACAGCTCGATCTCCTTGAGGCCGCGCGGATAGATGTCGCCGCCCTTCGAGAGCAGCTTCCGGTCGTAGTCCTGCCAGCTCGAGCGCGGCAGGCCGAACAGGCGCTTGCGCTCCTCGTAGCTCGTTTCCGGATCGGGATCCGGATCGATGAAAATGTCGCGATGGTCGAACGCGGCGACAAGGCGGATCGTGCGCTCGCGCAGCATGCCGTTGCCGAACACGTCGCCCGACATGTCGCCGACGCCGGCGACGGTGAACGGCTGCGCGGAGATGTCGGTGTCCATCTCGCGGAAGTGCCGCTTGACGGATTCCCACGCGCCGCGCGCGGTGATGCCCATCCCCTTGTGATCGTAGCCGGCCGAACCGCCGGAGGCGAAGGCATCGTCGAGCCAGTAGCCGTGCGCCTGCGACAGGTCGTTGGCGATGTCGGAGAACGCGGCGGTGCCCTTGTCGGCGGCGACGACGAGATAGGGATCGTCGCCATCGTGCCGCACGGCCTGTTGCGGCGGAACGACCTTGGCGCCGGACAGGTTGTCGGTGATGTCGAGCAGCGCGTTGATGAAGACCTTGTAGCAGGCGACGCCTTCCGCCTGGATCGTCTCGCGGTCGGCGCCTGCCGGCATCTGCTTCGGCACGAAGCCGCCCTTGGCACCGACCGGAACGATAACGGCGTTCTTGACCTGCTGCGCCTTGACGAGGCCGAGAATTTCGGTGCGGAAGTCCTGCGGACGGTCGGACCAGCGGATGCCGCCGCGCGCGACCTTGCCGAAGCGCAGGTGCACGCCCTCGACGCGCGGGGAATAGACGAAGATCTCATAGAGCGGGCGCGGCAGCGGCAGCTCGTCGAGCGCGCGCGAATCGAACTTGATGGCGATGGTGGGCTTCGGCTCGCCGTCGTCGCCGGTCTGGTAGAAGTTCGTGCGCAGCGCCGACATCACCGCATTGACGAAGCGGCGGATGATGCGGTCCTCGTCGAGGCTCTCGACCTTCTCGAGCGCCTGCTCGATCTCGGCGAGGATCGGCTTCGCCTTTTCATCGCGCGTCTCGCCGGACCACTGGTCCTCCGGCGCGAAGCGTGCATGGAACAGCGCGACGAGCTTCGCGGCGATGGGCGCATGCTTCACCAGCGTCGCCCACATGTAGTCCTGCGAATAGGGGATACGGACCTGCCGCAGGTAGCGCGAGACGGCGCGGATCAGCGCGATGTCGCGCCAGGCCAGCCCGGCGGTGAGCACCAGCGCGTTGTAGCCGTCGTTCTCGGCGACGCCCTGCATCACCATGACGAAGGCAGTCTCAAGCTTCGCCTTGAGCGCGGCACGGTCGCCCGCGGCCGGCGGCAGCGCGGTGAGCATCATGTCGTGCAGCCAGTAGTCCGGCGCGTCCGCCGCCGGGGGCGAGACGTGGTAGGTGTGCTCGTCGACGATGCGGAAACCCATGTTCTCCAGCACGGGCACGCGCCGCGACAGCGACAGCGGCTTGTCATAGCTCCACACCTTGAGCGCGCCGGTGCCTTCCTCGAGGCCGTCGTTGCGGCGGAAGCTCACCGCGAGCGGACGCTCGGCGGAGAGCTGTCCGATCACCTTGATGTCGGCGACCGCCGCCTCCGGGCCATAGGCTTCGCGATAGGCCGCCGAGAACGCGCCGCGGTAGCGCGCCAGAAGCTCGGCGGTTTCCGCCGGCGTATGGGTCTCGGCGAGCGTTGACGCCAGCCGGTCGGTCCAGGTGCGGACGATATCCTCGATGCCGGCCTCGAGCTCCGCCCGCGAGACCTCGGGCGCCTTGCCGGCGGAGCGGCCGATGATGAAATGGACGCGGACCAGCGGGCCTTCCGTATAGTAAGGATAGAACGCCGACAGCCGCCCGTCGAACCGCTGGACGAGGTAGGCGCCGACGGCGGCGTGGACCGCGCTGTCGTAGCGCTCCCGCGGCACGAACACGAGCACGGAAACAAAACGGTCGAAGCGGTCGTGCCGCGGCAGCACGCAGACGCGCGGCCGCTCCTCGAGGAAGCGGATCGCGGTGGCGAACTCGAAAAGCTGGCGATCCTCGATCTGGAACAGCTCGTCGCGCGGATAGGTCTCCAGCACGTTGACCAGCGCCTTGCCCGAATGGCTTTCCGGAAGGAAGCCGGCCCGCGTCAGCACGCGGTCGACCTTGCGGCGGAGATACGGGATCGCGCGCGCCTGCTGCGTGTAGGCGCTCGAGGTGAACAGGCCGGCGATGCGGAACTCGCCGACCAGGCGGCCTTCCGGCGAAAACCGCTTCACGCCGACGTAGTCCATGTAGACGCGGCGGTGGACCCGCGAGCGCACGTTGGCCTTGGCGACGATCAGCACGCGCGGCTCGCGCAGGAACTCCAGCACCTCCGGCGTGATCTCCACCGTGTCGCCGCCGCGGCGCAGGATGTGCATGTTGGGATCGCGCAGGATGCCGAGCCCGCCTTCGGCGAGCGGCTGGTAATTATGCTCGTCGGCGGTGATGGCGTATTCGCGCACGCCGAGGATGGTGAAGTTGTTGGCGACCAGCCATTCGAGGAACTGGATGGCTTCCGCGATCTCGTCCACCGGGATCGGCGGCGGGTTGGCCTTGAGCTCGGCGATCACCGCGGCGATGCGGCCCAGCATCGGCTTCCAGTCGCGCACCGCGTTGCGCGTCTCGGTGAGCACGGTCTCCAGCGCGGCGACGATCTCGTTGATCCGCGTCACGTCCTCGATGAGCTCGATATGGACGTGGATGAAGCTCTCGCGACGGCTGGTCAGGGTATCGCTGGCCGCGCCGAGACCGAGGAAATCCCCGTTCTCGTCGCGCGTGACTTCCAGCACCGGATGCGCGACGAGCTTCACCTGCAGCCGCCGCTCGTTGATCTCCCCCATCACCGAATCGACCAGGAACGGCATGTCGTCGTTGACGATCTCGATGACGGAGCAGGTCCGAAGCGCGGAGCCGGGAGCGGCCTCCTGATTGAAGACGCGGATCTTCGGCGCGCTGGGCTTGCGCGAGGCGAGGAACACGAAAGCGTCGGCGGCGAGGGCGGCGAGTTCGTCGGGCCGGTAGCGCGCGAGGTCCTCCGGCGCGACGCCGCCGAACAGCTCGGCGGTGAAGATCTCGATGTCGCTTTGCAGAACGTCGGAATCCGTGCCGGCGATCGGCCTGACAGCGAAAGGTTTCCCGGCGGTGCGATCCGCGCTCATGATGGTCCAGCGTGCTGAATCTGCAGAACGGCAGCGGGCGGGCGCCCGTGCCGCGCCAGCGTAAGGATAATGGCAGATAATGACAGAGGTTTCATGTCAGCCCGATGGCAATATGCACCATTCGTGATGCGCCATTCGTGACGCCCATGTGCGCGGGGCGGCCGGGATCGGGCTGCTGCGCGGCAATGCGCTCAAATTTCGGACGTATTCCGGGGCGAAGCGTCGCACGCTAGGATCGGAAACGCTCGCACCACAGGGGATCGCCATGGCGGCACGCAACGGCGCAACGGCTAAGGACAGGTCCGCGCAGGAAAAGCTCGCGCAGGAAAAGCCCGCGAAGGACAGGCTTGCGAAAGACAAGCCTGCGCGAAAGCCCGCCCCGCCGCCGGCAGACAGCATCGTCGCCAACGACGACACGAAGATCATCGCGCTCGACCTGCCGCCGGCGGCGATGAGCGAAGCGATGCGGGCCTATTTCGCGAAGTGCGACGAAAAGCTCGGTTTCGTGCCCAACGTGCTCAAGGCCTATGCCTTCGACAACGCCAAGCTCGAGGCGTTCGTCGCCATGTATAATGACCTGATGCTGGCGCCCTCCGGCCTCTCGAAGCTGGAGCGCGAGATGATCGCGGTCGTCGTCTCGGCGCACAACCGCTGTTTCTATTGCCTCGCGGCGCATGGCGCGGCGGTCCGTGCATTGTCGGGCGATCCGGCGCTCGGCGAGCTCATGGCGATGAACTATCGCGCCGCCAACCTCACCAAGCGACAGCGCGCCATGCTCGACTTCGCCGTCAAGCTCACCGCCGAGCCATGGGCGGTGGAGGAGGCCGACCGCGCCGGGCTGCGCCGCGTGGGTTTCGCCGACCGCGACATCTGGGACATCGGCGCGGTCGCCGCGTTCTACAACATGAGCAACCGGATCGCGTCGGCGAGCGACATGCGGCCCAACACCGCCTACCACGCGCAGGCGCGCTGAATCGCGCGGCCCTTGCCACGCAAGGACGGCACGCGGGAACAAGATATTGTGGTGGCAATCGCCCATGCCGATAACCGGCGTCGGCAGCCATGGGCACCACGGCCGCCTTACCCTCCGCTCCAGGGGAGGGTGAAGAAGACCGGCCCGAGTCTCGGTTACAATCCGAGTCTCGGTTAAAGAGGCTCGGTCAAAAGACACACGGATTCCGTCACCCATGCTCCGCTCGCGCGCCGCCGCACTCGCCCTTGCCATGACGCTCGCCTTCGCCTCGCCGGCGGTGGCGCAATCGACCGCGGACACGGCGCCGAGCACCGGCTTCGCGCCGGTGCAGGTGGCGCGCGGCGCGCATGGCATGGTCGTGAGCCAGGACGCGCTCGCCACCCGCGCCGGCGTGGCGATCCTCAAGGAAGGCGGCAACGCCGTCGATGCCGCCGTCGCAGTAGGCTTCGCGCTCGCGGTGACAATGCCGCGCGCCGGCAATCTCGGCGGCGGCGGATTCATGGTGATCCATCGCGCCGGCAAGGAGCGCGGCACCGACACCACGATCGACTATCGCGAGGCCGCGCCGGCGGCGATCGATGCCGGAAGCTTCCTCGATGCGCACGGCGCAGCGGACCCGAGGAAATCGCGCAACAGCGGCCTCGCCGTCGGCGTGCCGGGCACCGTCGCCGGCCTTGCGCTGGCGCACGAGAAATACGGCTCGGGCAAATTCACCCTGGCGCAACTGATCGCGCCGGCGATCCGCCTCGCCCGCGCCGGCATCCCGGTCGAGAACGACCTGCTCGATTCGCTGCTGCTTGCTTCGCCGCGCCTCGCGCAATGGCCTTCCTCGGCGCGCATTTTCGTTAAGCCGGACGGCGCGGCCTTCGTGCCGTCGGAGCGGCTGGTGCAGCGCGATCTCGCCGATACGCTGTCGGCTATCGCGAAGGAAGGTCCGTCGGCGTTCTACAGCGGGCCGCTGGCCGACAAGATCGCGGCCGCCGTGCAGGGCGCGGGCGGGGTGATGACCGCGCAGGACCTGCACAGCTATCGCGCCGTCGAGCGGCCGCCGGTGCGCGGCACCTATCGCGGCTACGACATCGTCTCGATGCCGCCGCCGTCCTCGGGCGGCACGCTGCTCGTCGAGATCCTCAACATTCTGGAAGGTTTCCCGCTCGGCGACGCCGGCAGGCAGCTCGGTTTCGACTCGCCGCGGGCGCTGCATCTCGCCATCGAGGCGATGAAGCTTGCCTATGCCGATCGCGCGGAATTCCTGGGCGACAGCGATGCGGTGAACGTGCCGGTGGACCGGCTGATCTCGAAGCCGTACGGCGAGAAGCTGCGCGGCGAGATCGATCCGACCCGCGCCCGGCCCGCGCGCGAGTTGCGGCCCAACAGCCCCGCGCTCGGCGTCGGCAGCGGCGGCAACACCACGCACTTCTCGGTGGTCGACCGCGACGGCAACGCGGTCGCCAACACCTATTCGCTCAATTTCAACTTCGGGCTCGGCCTCGTCGCGGAGGGCACCGGCGTGCTGCTCAACAACACGATGGACGATTTCGCCGCGCGGCCCGGCGCGCCCAATGCGTTCGGTCTCGTCGGCGGCCCTGCCAACGCGCCCGGGCCGAACAAGCGGCCGCTGTCGTCGATGACGCCGGCGATCGTCCTGAAGGATGGCAGGCCGGCCATCGTCACCGGCGCGCCCGGCGGCAGCCGGATCATCACGGCGGTGCTGCAGGTCATCCTCAACGTCATCGACTACAGGCGCGATATCGGCGATGCCGTCGCCGCCCCGCGCGTCCATCACCAATGGATTCCCGATCAGGTGGTGGTCGAGCGCACGCTGCCCGCCGCGACGGCGGCGGCGCTGGAAGCGATGGGCCATACGGTCCGGATCGGTCCGCCTTCGGGCTCGGCCCATTCGATCGCCGCCGTCGATGGCGGCTATGAAGGAGCCGCCGACGGCCGCGCCCGCGGCGCGCTGGCGGCGGGAGACTGAATCGGCGCTCCGAGCCTCACGCGACCAGGTCGCCGTATTCCGGATGTCGCTTGAGGAATGCGGTCAGATAGCTGCAGCGCGAGACCACCTTCTCACCGCGCTGCCGGATCAGACCGAGCATGCCGGTGACAAGCTGCGCGGCGATGCCCTGTCCCTGATGGCTCGGCGGCACTTCCGTATGCAGGACCGTCACCGTGCCGGGCGTCCGCCGATAATCGGCGAACGCGAACCCGTCCCCGAGATCGAGCTCGAACCGATTCCGCGCGGGATTGTCGCGCACTGCGCTCGCCAGCGAACCGTCCGTCATGCCCGGCCTCGAAATGCATATCGGGACGCGCCACCGCGGCGCGCCCGGTCATTCGCCATAGATGCTGCCGCGGCATCGGCTTGTCCATGCCCGATTCCATCGCCACTCGCGGCCGGCCGACAGGGGTCGCGGCCGCGGAAACAGGCGGCGGCCTGATTCGAGGCCGAATCGGCGCTGAATCCCGAAAGGGAAATTCCGATAACCGGAGAAATCTGGAGCGGGCGAAGGGATTCGAACCCTCGACCCCGACCTTGGCAAGGTCGTGCTCTACCCCTGAGCTACACCCGCATCCGAGATGGGCTGGCCGAACAGACCGGCCGGGCGTTCCTATGCCAAATAGGGGTGCGCATTGCAACCCGCACGCGGCAACCGGAGCGTCCGGGTTCCAAACTAGCGGCGCGGACGTTAAGAAATCGCCATGCCGCCCGCCGAAGCCCCGAAAAAGGCCGCCACGCCGGCCGATCTGTTCGCCTTTCTCGACGGGCTCGGCATCGCCCATACCACCGTGCGCCACCCGCCCCTGTTCACCGTGGAGGAATCGCGGGCCCTGCGCGGCACGATTCCCGGCGGACACACCAAGAATCTGTTCCTCAAGGACAAGAAAGGAGCGCTTTTCCTGGTCGTGGCGCTGGAGGATGCGCGGATCGCCCTCAACGCCCTGCATCGCCGGCTCGGCGCAACCGGCCGGTTTTCCTTCGGCTCGCCGGAGCAGATGCAGGAATTCCTCGGCGTGACCCCCGGCTCGGTGACGCCGTTCGCCGCGCTCAACGACACCGGGGGCGCGGTCACCGTCGTGCTCGACGCGGCGATGCTGCAGTACGATTTGCTCAACTATCATCCGCTGACCAACACCATGACGACGACGCTTGGCCGCGACGATTTGCTGAAATTTTTGCGGGCGACCGGTCACGAGCCGCGCGTCGAGCGGGTATCGGAGGCGGAGCCGGCCCTGTAAGACGTGATTGCATTCGAAACCGCGATGACCATTTAATCCGGGTCTGACAGGCCCATGCACGCCCGCACCGGCGATCCGGCGGGCGAGGAAACCGAAGATGTCGATGTTGCAAGGCGGGGATATGCCGGCTTCGGCCGGCGGCTATATCAAGGATACCGATACCCGGTCGTTCATGAAGGACGTGATCGAGGAATCGAAGCGCCAGCCGGTGCTGGTCGATTTCTGGGCGCCCTGGTGCGGTCCGTGCAAGCAGCTCACGCCGACGCTCGAGAAGGCCGTCAATGCCGCCAAGGGCAAGGTCAAGCTCGTCAAGATGGACATCGACAAGAACCCGGAGATTCCCGGCCAGCTCGGCATCCAGTCGATCCCCGCGATCATCGCCTTCGTCAACGGCCAGCCGGCCGACGGCTTCATGGGCGCGCTGCCGGAAGCGCAGGTCAATGCCTTCATCGAGCGCGTCACCAAGGGCAAGGTGGCGCCGGAGGCGCAGGACCTCCTGAAAGTGGCCGAGGAAGCGCTGGCGCAGGGCGCGACCGAGGAAGCGATCGAGATCTACAATCATCTGATCTCAGAGGATCCCGCCAACCTGCCGGCGCTCGCCGGCCTCGCGCGCGTGCAGGTCGAGCTCGGCAAGCTCGACGAGGCCAAGGCGACGCTCGCGAAGGTGCCGGAGGCGAAGCAGGGCGACGCCGCGGTGTCGGCGGCGCGCGCCGCGCTCGAGCTCGCGGTGCAGGCCGGCTCGGTCGGCCCGACCGCCGAGCTCGAGCAGAAGGTCGCCGCCAATCCGCTCGATCACCAGGCACGCTACGACCTCGCCGTCGCGCTCAACGCCAAGGGCGAGCGCAAGCAGGCGCTCGACCATCTGCTGGAGATCGTCCGCCGCGACCGCAAGTGGAACGAGGACGCCGCGCGCAGGCAGCTCGTGCAGTTGTTCGATGCGTGGGGGCCGACCGACGAGATGACGCTCGACGGCCGCCGGCGGTTGTCGTCGATTTTGTTTTCGTGAGAGTGCTTGATTGCGACCGTTTCCCGGCCTCATCCTGAGGAGCATCGCGAAGCGATGCGTCTCGAAGGATCGAGGCCGCCCCATCCTTCGAGACGCCCGGCCGCGCCGGGCTCCTCGGGATGAGGGCGGAGTGAAAGCGTCCGCAGGGTAGCGTTAAGGAGCGGCGGCCATGCCGATGAACGCGGTCTATCACGGACCGGCCGACATGCCGGGCACGATTCCGGTGTTTCCATTGCCCGGCGCCCTGCTGCTGCCGCGCGGCCAGATGCCGCTCAACATTTTCGAGCCGCGCTATCTCGCCATGATCGACGACGCGCTGCGCGACGGCCATCGCATGATCGGCATGATCCAGCCCGATCCGTCGCAAGGCGGCAGCGAGCGCAATCCCGCGATCTACAAGGTCGGCTGCGTCGGCCGCATCACCCAGCTCGCGGAGACCGGCGACGGCCGCTATCTCCTGCAGCTCACCGGCATCGCGCGCTTCCGCGTCGAGGAGGAGTTGTCGGTCACGACCGAATACCGGCAGTGCCGCGTCACTTTCGCGCCGTATGCGGACGACTTCGTCGCGCGCAAGGGCGAGGAGGCGGTGGACCGCAAGGCGGTGCTTACCGCGCTCACGCATTTCCTCAAGGCCAAGCATCTCCACGCCGACTGGAAAGGCATCGAGCAGGCGCCGAACGAGGCGCTGGTCAACGCGCTGGCGATGATGTCGCCTTACGGCACCGCCGAGAAGCAGGCGCTGCTGGAGGCCCCCGACCTCAAGACCCGCGCGGAAATCCTCGTCGCCGTCACCGAGATCGAGCTCGCCAAGGACAAGACCCAGGGCGGCACCGGCGGCCAGACGCCGCTGCAGTAAGGGGCCGTCATCCCGCGAAGCCGGATGCGGCGCGCCTCGCTCACAAGGGGAGAGGGTTTCGAGCCGGAGCCGCGCGATGTAGGATGCCGCCGATGTTTACTGGAGTGCGTCATGAGCGCCGAACGTTCCGCCAACAGCGTCGACCCCAAGCTGCTTGAAATCCTGGTCTGCCCGCTCACCAAGGGCCCGCTCGAATACGATGCCGCGCGGCAGGAGCTGATCTCGCGCGCCGCCAAGCTCGCCTATCCGATCCGCGACGGCATTCCGATCATGCTGGTGGACGAGGCGCGCAAGCTCGACTGAACGCGAACGGGCCTTCACGATCACGAGAACGTCGATGTGCTTTTCGTCGTCATCGCCGGACTTGTTCCGGCGATCCCGATAAGGACAGCGGCGCGCCCTCGGGAACGGGAGGCCCGGCACAGGGCCGAGCATGATAAAAAGTGAGAACGCGAGAGGAATCGCCATGTTGAAGATCTGGGGCCGCAACACGTCATCGAACGTGCAGAAGGCGATGTGGGCGCTGGGCGAGCTCGGCATGCCGTGCGAGCGCATCGACATCGGCGGGCCGTTCGGCAAGAACAACGAGCCGCCCTATCTCGCGATGAATCCCAACGGCGTGGTGCCGACGCTGGAGGAGGACGACGGCTTCATCCTGTGGGAATCGAACTCCATCGTCCGCTATCTCGCCGCGAAATACGGCGCCGGCCGGCTCGAGCCGGCGGACCTTCGCACCCGCGCGCTGGCGCAACGCTGGATGGACTGGCAGCTTTCCGTCGCCAACGGCGCGATCTTCCCGGTGTTCTGGGGACTGATCCGTACGCCGCCGGACAAGCGCGATCCGAAATCCATCGAAGACGGCAAGGCGAAATGCTACGCCGCCGCGAAGATCATGGACGAGCAGCTCGCCAGGACGCGCTTCATGGCCGGCGACGAATTCTCCTACGGCGATATCCCGGTCGGCCCGTTTATCTACCGCTACTTCCGCCTGGTGCCGGACCATCCGCCGCTGCCGAACGTCGAGCGCTGGTACGCCGAGATCGCCGCGCGGCCGGCGTTCAAGACGAACGTGCTGGACGTGCCGTTCACCTGATCGCCCGCTGCATGCCGCGCGCCAATCGTCAGGCCGTCACGGCCCGGGCGAGCCGTGCGCAAGAACGGCGTTGCTTCGCTCGTTCATGTTCCGGCCATGAGAAGGGAGCTGTTTCCAGCTCCCTCACATCGTTCCTTCGAGGCCGGCCTTCTGCACGACCTTGCGCCAGCGGTCGATCTCGTCGCCGACGAACTTCTTGAGCGCCTCGACCGTCATCGGCGGCTCGACCGGCAGCATGCCGTTCTGCAGCGTGGCGTCCTGCGACTCCTTGGTCGCAAGCACCGCCGCGATGTCGTCGTGCAGCTTGGCGACGACCGCAGCCGGCGTCTTGGCCGGCGCGACGACCATCTGCCACGACGCGGCATCGAATCCCGGTACGCCGACCTCATTGAGCGGCGGCACGTCCGGCAGGCCGGCGAACCGCGTCTTGGTCGAGATGCCGAGGGGACGCACCTTGCCGGCGCGGATGATGCCGAGCGAGGGACCGATATCGACGAACATCAGCGGGACGTGACCCGCCACCACGTCGTTGAGGCCGGGCAGCGAGCCGCGGTAGGCCACGGGCGACATCTCGATGCCGGTCATGCTCTTGAACAGCTCGGCGAACAGGTGGTGCGGCACGCCCGGGCCGGCGGTGGCGTAGGACAGGTTGCCGCCCTTCTCCTTCGCGTACTTGATGAGATCGGGGACCGACTTCACCGGCAGGTCCGGATTGACGACGAGGACGAAGGGCGTCTGTGCCGCGAGCGCGAGCGGCACGAAGTCCTTGGCCGGATCGTAGGGCAGGCTCTTGAACAGGCTGACGTTGACCGCCATGGTCGCGCTCGGCGCGATCATCAGCGTATAGCCGTCGGCATCCGCAGTGGCGGTCGCCTTGGCGCCGATGATGCCGCCGGCGCCTGGCTTGTTCTCGATCACCAGCGGCTTGCCCCATTTCGGCTCGAGCTTCGCGCCGAGCTGGCGCGCGAGGATGTCGCCGGCGCCGCCCGCCGTGAACGGCACGATCATCGTCACCGGCTTGGACGGAAAATCCTCGGCGCCCGCGGGCGCGGCGAACGCGAGCACTGCGGCAGCCAGCGTGAGCTTCAGGAATTTCATCAGGCACCTCCCCGGATCGAAAATTGTTATTCGCAAACTAGAGGAATATTTGGGGGGAGGCCACCGCGATGTGATCGACGGGCCGTTTCGATCCTTCACGACGCGTCGCTGACGCGATGCTCCTGAATCAACTCAAAAAGGCGCTCGATGAAGTCGATCTTTTCCGAACTCCACGCCAGAGGCGAAGGCGGCCGCCATGCTTCGACCGGTCGGCCGGGTCCGCGTGCGAAAAGCTACAGCATCTCGCCGCGCATGAGGCGCGGCACCTCGCCGGTGACGCCTGCGGCCTGGCGGATGAAGACGTCCTTGAGCCGCGGCAGCCGGTCCACCATGCCGAGTCCGATGTCGCGCACGAGCCGCAGCACGTCGGAATGATTGGAGAACAGCCGGTTGAGGCCGTCGGTCGCAACCCCCATGGTCATGGTGTCGAACCGCCGCCAGCGCTGATAGCGCTCCAGCACGTCGGCGCCGCCGACATCGAGGCCGAGCCGCGCCGCGTCCGCGACGGCTTCCGCGAGCGCGGCGACATCGCGCAGGCCCATGTTGAGGCCCTGCCCGGCGATCGGGTGGATCACATGCGCGGCGTCGCCGACCAATGCGAGCCGCTCGGCGATGAACGAGCGCGCGACGTAGCAGCCGAGCGGATAGGCCCGCGCCGGCGCGGCAACGGAAATGTCGCCGAGCTTCAGTCCGAACCGCCGCTCCAGTTCGTCGTGGAACGCGGCGGCGTCGAGCGCGAGCAGGCGCTCGGCTTCCGCCTTCGTCTCGGTCCAGACGATGGAGGAGCGGTTGCCCTTGAGCGGCAGGATCGCGAACGGCCCCGCCGGCAGGAAATGTTCCTCGGCGCGGCCGTGATGATCGCGCTCGTGGGTGACCGTGGTGACGATGGCGGACTGGCCGTAGTCCCAGCCGTGGAAGGCGATGCCGGCGCGTTCGCGGATGCGCGAGCGGGCGCCGTCGGCGGCGACGAGCAGCCGCGCCGCGATGGTCTCGCCGCTCGCGAGCGTGGCGGTAATCCCGCCCCCAACGGGGGAAGGCGCACGCGGGCGCAAGCGAGCGGACGGGTGGGGTTCCTCTGCATTGGGCTCCGCCCGGCCGGCTTCGCCGGCCACTCTCCCCGTTCCGGGGAGGGATGAAGCGGAAGCGGTGCCCAAATCTTCGACGGGGGATGCAATGAGCGTGACGCCTTCGGCTTTCGCCTTGTCGATCAGCGCGGCGACGAGCGGCGCGTTCTCGATCATGTGCGCGAACGGCTCACCGGGCGCAACATCGCCCTCGAAGGTCAGGAAGGTCGGGCGCACGACGTTCTGCAGCTTCGAGTCGGTCACGACCATGTCGAGGATCGGCTGCGCCTCGGCGGCCACCGTG
>Ga0182735_1001345_pt1 | contig 16508 bp, 15 predicted proteins | sample eDN5th30CKraftMG_FD_128524 | JGI IMG/M metagenome (GOLD analysis project Ga0182735, IMG submission 128524) | Enriched Miracle-Growth compost microbial communities from Emeryville, California, USA - eDNA 5th pass 30_C Kraft MG (version 2) (version 2) ... | reverse complement strand
GCAAGCACGACGCCGGTGGCGCGGCCGCCGTCCACCGTGATCCCGCGCACCGACCGGCCGACGCGGATGTTCACCCCGGCCCTTTCCGCCGCTGTGCGGATGGCGGCGATAATGGCGCCCATTCCGCCGCGCGGCGTAACCTGTGCACCGGCAACGCCGTCGATCTCGCCGGCCAGACGATAGTAGAGGCCAAGCAGTGAGGTCGGCGAACGGGGGCCGAGATGCGCGCCGAGCACTGCGTCGAAGGCCAGAAGACCTTTCAACCTGTCGTCGGCAAGCTGCTCGTCGGTCAGGTCGGCGACGTTCATCAACAACACGCGCAGGAAATCGCGCATGTCCTCGCGGCCGAGCCGCTTCAGCGCCAGCGCCGTCGCGCCGAGCGAGAACTTGTCGCTGAGCGACAAGCCGGCAAGGTCGGGCGGGCGGCGGGAAAGCAGCGGCTTCAGCACGCCGGCATAGCGCAGAAGCTGCGCGCGCAGTTCTTTCCATGCGGCCTGTTCGGCATCGCTCGCGCCGGAAAGCGTTTCGCCATAGGCACCGTGAAGCTTGAGGTGGTCGCCGTCCGGGGACAGGGCGACCGAGGGTGCGAAGGGGGCGGCGCCGATACCCCCACCCCTGACCCCTCCCCACAAGGGGGAGGGGGACGTGGCCGCAACCTCTCCGAATCCCCCTCCCCCTTGTGGGGAGGGGCTAGGGGTGGGGGTCTGCAACGCTACTCCCAGCCCATGCTCGTCCAGTTGCAGCGCCCGCACCACCTCGGCGCTCAGCCGGTTCAGCACATGTGCGGTCGAGGCTCGAAAGCCAGGGAAAAATTCCTCCGTGCGGGCGCAGCCGCCGATCTCGGGGCTGGCTTCCAGCACCAGCACCTTGCGTCCGCTTCCGGCGAGCATGGCGGCGCAGACCAGGCCGTTGTGGCCGCCGCCGATGACGACAACGTCCCATTTGGGCAAATTAAATGACGTCATGGGCGGGGCTCATATGCTGGGTCGGCCGGGCAAGGTCGCGCAGGATTTCGGCGGCGGCGTTGCGACCGGGCGCGCCCATGACGCCGCCGCCGGGATGGGTGGAGGAGCCGCAGATATAAAGCCCGCCGACCGGCGAACGATATTGCGCGTAGCCCGGCACCGGACGGTTGAACAGAAGCTGGTCGAAGGTCAGTTCCCCCTGGAAGATGTTGCCCTCGGTGAGGCCGACTTCGGCTTCCAGTTCGCGCGGCGTGCGCACTTCCATATGCACGATGCGGTCGCGGAAGCCGGGTGAATAGGCGGCGATCTGCGAGACCACGCTTTCGGCGAAACCGTCGCGGTCGGCGTCGGTCCAGTCGCGGCCTTCCACCTTCGGCGGCGCGTATTGTACGAAACAGCTCATGAAATGTTTTCCCGGCGCCGCCATGGTCGGGTCGAGCGTGGTCGGGATCATCATGTCGAGGAAGGGGTCGGCCGACCAGGTACCGGCCTTCCAGTCGTCATAGGCGCGCTCCATCCGCTCCACGGAATCGGTGAAGTGCAGGTCGCCGCGCAGGCAGGGCGAATCCTTCGGCAGGGCCGGGAATTCCGGCATCGAATCCAGCGCGATGTTGACCTTGCCCGACGAGCCCCTGATTTTGAAGTTCCTCACCCGGCGCAGGAAAGTTTCCGGCAGTTCCTTCTCTTCCACCAGCTTGAGGAAGGTGCGCTTCACGTCGGCGTTGGAGACGACCAGCTTGCCGTCGATCTCCTCGCCCCCAGCCAGCAAGACCCCGGTCGCCTTGCCGCCGCCGACCAGCACGCGCTCGACCTCGGCGCCGGTGCGGATGGTGCCGCCGCAGGCCTGGAAGGAAGCCGCCAGCGCCTTGGTGACCGCGCCCATACCGCCGCGTGCATAGCCCCAGGCGCCGACCGAGCCGTCGACCTCGCCCATATAGTGGTGCAGCAGCACATAGGCGGTGCCGGGCGACATCGGCCCAAGTGCGGTGCCGATGATGCCGGAAATGGCGAAATTCGCCTTGATGACGTCCGTCTCGAAATATTCGTCGAGGAATTCGGCGATCGACATGGTCCAGAAGCGCAGCGTCAGCCCCATTTCCTCCTGGCTGAGATCGGCGAATTTCCTGCCGAGATAGAGCAATTCGCTGAGGTCGCGCGGCCGGAAGCTGGTCGGGTCCAGCGCGGTGCGCATCAACAGCGGCTGGATGAAGCGGCATTGCCGGGTCACGTCGCGCGCGTAGCGCTCATAGGCTTCGGCATCGCGCCTGGAGAAGCGGGCGAACTCGCGCCGGTGTGCGTGATGGTCGCGATAATTGCCGAGATAATCGCCGTCTTGCGTCAGCACCGCGCCGCCTTCATAGGCGATGACCTGCAGTCCGAAGCGCGGCAGTTCCAGGTCGCGCATGATCTCGGGCCGGAACAGCGAGCAGACATAGGAGCAGTTGGAATAGACGAAGCCCGGCGTATGCGAGCGGCTGGTCGCAGCGCCCCCGACCCAGTCGTTCTTTTCCACCACCAGGACATCGAGCCCTGCCCGCTGCAGGTAGCAGGCGTTGACGAGCCCGTTGTGGCCGCCCCCGATGACGATCGCGTCCCATTTCTTCATTTCGGCTCCCGCACTCCGCAAGGGTCGAACGCAGGCCGGCAACGGCGGCCCGCTCCGGCGCGGTCCGCTGCCCTCTCTTCGGGGAAAGTGGCACGGCCGGCGCCGGCCTGTCCAGTCATATTGAATGAATGTTCAACAAATCATATTGCGTTTTGCGGTCGATGGGATAGGCTTTTGCTTCGGCTGCGGCAGCCAGGTGTCGAGATTGGACGCATGAATCGGACCGATAAGCGAGAGCGGGCACATCCCGGGGCAACCACCGGGACTTTCCGCCACCGGACCCCTTCTGGCAAGCCGCGCCGGCCTCTTGACAGCGCCCCAGCATGTCCTGCTCATCTGAGCGGACGGATAGCCGGATAACCGGCCATGCTGGAGGCCTTTGCCCTGATGAATACCGGAACGCCACCGATACGCGACATCCCGAAGAAGAGCGACAAGGAGAAACGCAGCCGCAAGGCTTCCAAGGAAGTGCGCCGCCAGCAACTGATCGAGGCGACCATCGATTCACTCGCCAAGCGCGGCTATTCCGACACGACGATGGCGGACGTGGCCGACGGGGCCAAGCTGTCGCGCGGCATCGTCAATTTCCATTTCGAGAGCAAGGAGAAGTTGCTGATCGCGACCCTCCAATACATGTACGACGAGTACGCCGCCCACTGGCGCGCGGCGCTCGACAAGGCCGGCGAGGACCCGGCCTCGCGGCTGCAGGCGCTGGTCGCCGCCGATTTCGACCGCGCCGTCTGCAACCGGCGCAAGCTTGCCGCCTGGTGCGCCTTCTGGGGCGAGGCCAAGTCGCGGCCGACCTACCAGGCGCTGAGCGGCGCCCGCGACAAGGCCTATCAAGGCACCATCGTGGAACTGTGCACCCTGCTCAAGGCGGAGGCCGGCTACGACTACGATCCGGAGCCGATCGCGCTGGCGCTGAGCACCATGCTGGAAGGGTTGTGGCTCAGGCTGATGATAGGGGCCGACGACGTATCGCGCGAGACGGCGCTGGCCGGCGCCAACGCCTTCCTGGCGACCGCCTTTCCCAGGCATTTTGCGCGCGCCGGCACCGGGCGGGACGCGACGGAACCATAATTATCGGAACCAAACGGGAGGATGGAACGATGAAACGACTGACCCGACGCCTGACATTGACCCTGGCGCTTGCAGGTACGCTGGCGGCCTCTGCGGCGTCTTTCGCAAGGGCCGACGACCAGAGCCTGACGATCTTCGACTGGGCCGGCTACGAGGACCCGAGCTTCCATCCCGAATATGTCGAGAAGCACGGCGATTCCCCCACCTTCGCCTTCTTCGGCGACGAGGACGAGGCGTTCGAGAAATTGCGCTCCGGCTTCAAGGCCGATCTCGGCCATCCCTGTTCGCAAAGCGTGACCAAGTGGCGGGAGGCCGGCCTGCTGCAGCCGCTCGACACCTCGAAGATCACCGGCTGGAACGATCTGTTGCCCGGCATCATGGCGATGAAGAACCTCGCCACCGACGAGAACGGCAAGGCCTGGTTCATGCCGTGGGACTGGGGCGACACCCAGCTCACCTACAATTCCGAGAAGGTGGACGAGAAGGACGTCCAGTCGCTCAAGGCCTTTGCCGATCCGAAGTTCAAGGATCGCGTCTCGATCGGCGACAATGTCGACGACGCCTATGCGCTGGCGAGCCTTGCCATCGGCCTCAAGGACTGGACCAAGATGACGGACGACCAGTTCAAGCAGGCCTCCGACTTCCTGCGCCAGGTGCACAAGAACGTCCGCCTTTACTGGACCGACACCACCGACATCGTGCAGGCCCTTTCCGGCGGCGAGATCGATCTCGCCTGGGCGTGGAATGACGCCACCGTGCAATCGGTCGCAAACGGTGCGCCGATCAAGTCGAAGAAGGACACCGACGAGGGCATGTCGACCTGGGTGTGCGGCTACGTGCTGTTCAAGGACGCGCCCGGCAGCATCGACAAGGCCTATGACTACCTGAACGCCGTCAACGACCCCGAGGTCGCCAAGGTGCTGGTCGGCGACTGGGGCTATGGACAGGCCAACGCCAAGGGCATGGAAGGGGTCGACCCGGCCGTGCTGAAGGAAAAGGGCTATGACGACGTGCACAAATTCGTCGACAAGACGCTGTTCCAGTCGCCCGTCCCCTCCGATCTCAAGCTCAAGATGATCGCCGAGTTCGAGAAGATCAAAGCCGGCTATTGAGGGGACTGCCGGCCGCATCCTCGATGCCGCCGACGATGCGGGCCAGCGTGGCGTGATAGAACGTTTCCCGTTCCAGAAGCCATTGCCGGCCGCGTGGCCAGGCGGCGACGTCGGTCGCCGGCAGCGCCAGCCGCGCCAGATACGGGTAGCCGCCGCTGGCGGCCGGAACGCCGAGGGCGATCCCCAGGCGCGGCTCGTAGGGGTCGAGCTTGCGCGCCGCCCCCTTCAGCGACAGCCCGCGCTCCCCGCGCACGAACAGGCCGACGCTGCGGTTGGTCAGGTAAAGCGAGATGAAGATGTCGGTTCCGGCCACCGGCCGCCAGCGCGAATATCGGTTGCCGCGGTAGAGGCGCAGGCCGGGCCGAAGGGCCGCGTAGCGCTCCCAGAACTCGGCGCAGTCCGCGGACGAGAGCTTGCGCAGGCCGATCGGGGGAAATGGGTCGGGTTGAAGCATGCCGACAGTGCACCCTGTCGGCAAGCGCGCGTCAATCCGCCATCGCCACCAGCGCCTCGGGATCGTAGGCGAGGCGGATTTCGGCGCCGAGCGGGAGGTCGTCGGCGCCGAAATCGTTGGTCTCGATGACCGACAGCGGCGCCTCGAAGCCCGGTATCTTCACGACCAGATGCGTCACCTCGCCGAAATAATGCCGTTCCACGACTTCGCCGGCGACCTCGAACTCGGATCTTTCGTCGTCCCACAGGACGCGCAGCCGCTCCGGCCTGATCCCCAGCGTGGCGGTGCCGCCGTTGCGCACGAAGGCTGAGGGCTTGTCGGTCCGGACGCGGCCGAAGCCCAGGGTATCCACGGTCAGCGAGGTACCGGTTTCGTCGACGATATCGGCGCGCACGAAGTTCATGCCGCCGAGAAAGTCCGCGACCTGGCGGTTGACCGGGCGCTGGTAGATGTCCTTGGGCGAATCCACCTGCGCGATCCTGCCGCCGAACATCACCGCAATGCGGTCGGACATGGCCAGCGCCTCGTACTGGTCGTGCGTCACCAGCACGAAGGTGATGCCGACGGCCTTTTGCAGGCGCCGCAGTTCCACCTGCATCTGCTCGCGCAGCTTCTTGTCGAGCGCCGACAGCGGCTCGTCGAGCAACAGCACCTTCGGCCGCATCACGAGCGCGCGCGCCAGCGCAACGCGCTGACGCTGGCCGCCGGACAGTTCGGTCGCGCCACGCTTGCCCAGGCCGGTCAGCGAAACCTGCGCCAGCGCTTCCTCGACCCGGCGCCTTTCCTCCGCCGTGCCGAGCTTCAGCCGCTTCAACCCGTAGGCGACGTTCTGCTCGACATTGAGATGCGGGAAGATTGCGTAGCTCTGGAACACCATGTTGGTCGGCCGGCGGTTGGCCGGAATGCCCGCCATCGGCTGGCCATCAACCGCAATGGTGCCGGTGGTCGGGTTGTCGAAGCCGGCGATCATCCGCAGGAGCGTGGTCTTGCCGCAGCCCGAAGGTCCCAGCAGCGAAAAGAACTCACCTTCGCGGATCGTCAAATTGGCGTCGTCCAGCGCCTTGAAGGCGCCGTAGCTGCGGGTGACGCGGTCGATCTCGATCATGACGCGATCCGGCATGGTGCGATCCGATATCGTGCGCTCAGGCATAGACGCCTCCTTCGGTATGGGCGCGATTGGCCGCGCGGCGGCGCAGGATTTCGGCGAGCGTCATCATCAGGAAGGAGGCGAGGAGCAGCAGCGTGCCGAGTGCCAGCACGCCGGGCAGCTTGGCGGCGAAGCGCAACTGGCCCCAGATGTAGATCGGCAGCGTCGGCTCGGTGCCGGTGAGGAAGAAGGCGATCATGAATTCGTCGAGCGAGATGGTGAAGGACACCAGCAGGCTGGAAATGATCGCCGGCGCCACCATCGGCAGGGTCACGCGCCGGAACGTGCCGAAAGCCGTTTCGCCGAGGTCGGCCGAGGCTTCCTCGAGGCTGCGGTCGAACCCTTCGAAGCCCGAGGTCAGCACCGTCATCGAATAGGGGATGCAGATGAGGATGTGGCCGAGCACCACCGTGAACAGCGACAGGCTGAGGCCCAGTTGCAGCATCACCAGCAGCATGGAAATGGCGATGATGATCTCCGGCAGCACCAGCGGCGCCATGATCAGCCCGTTGATCGGCCGGCGGCCGGGGAAGCGGTAGCGGGTGATGGCGCGCGCGGCGAGGATGCCGAAGACGGTCGACAGCACCGAGGCCGAGATGCCGACGACCAGGCTGTTCCATGCGGCGTCGAGCAGGGCCGGCGTGTGCGGCAATTGCTCGTACCATTTCCAGGTAAAGCCGGTGAGCGGGAATTTCGGCGTCGCCGCCGTGTTGACCGAAAAGATCGGCAGGAAGATCACCGGCAGGTAGAGGAAGATCACGTAGACCAGCGCGTAGAGACCGAGCCAGCGGCCGCCGGGGAGGAAGCGGGCGAACCGGCCCTTCATCGCGCCAACCTGGCGGCGCGGCGCAGGATCAGCACGGCTGCCCCGGCCATGGCGGTGACGACGGCCATGGTGGTGACGGAAAGCGCCGCCCCCAGCGGCCAGTTGGCGGCCTTGCCGAACTGCGCCTGGATGGCGTTGGCGATCATGACGCCGTCCTTGCCGCCGACCAGCTTGGGCGTCACATAGTCGCCGACGGTCGGGATCATCACGATCAGCAGGGCGGCAATGACACCGGGCATGGAGAGCGGCAGCGTTACCCGCAGGAAGCTGCGCAGCGGGCCGTCGCCGAGGTCGGTGGCAGCCTCGACCAGCGTGCGGTCGACCTTTTCCAGCGATACGAAGATCGGCAGCACGGCAAAGGCCGCCCAGGCGTGGGTCAGCGTGATGATGACGGCGCTCGAATTGTAAAGCAGCGCCGTGGTCGGCTCGCTGGTGATGCCGAGGCCCACCAGGCCCGAATTGAGCACGCCGTTATAGCCGAGGATCACCTTCCAGGCCATGACGCGCAAGAGGTAGCTGGTCCAGAACGGGATGGTGATGAGGAACAGCCACAGGCCTTTGCGCGCCCCGCCGTGGAAGGAAATATAGTAGGCGATGGGGTAGGCGAAGACGACGGTAAGGACGCTCACCATCACCGAGATATAGAGGGAGCGCCATAACAGGTCGCGGTAGATCGGCTCGGTCAGTGCGACGCGGTAGTTCTCAAGGGTGAAGGTGCGGTCGATGGTGAGGTAGTGCTGCGTCCAGAAGGAGTGCGCGATCACCACCAGGATCGGCACGAACAGGAACACCAGCGCATAGAGCAGGGTGGGGCTGATCAACGCCAGTCCCTGCGTGGATTCGGATTGCAGGATGGCCTTGCGGCCGGCCTGCGCCGCAGCCGGGCGCAAAGGCCGTTCCGCCACCGCGGTCATCGTGGAAGACCCCGCGCGATAGGGTTTGTCGGACTGAGCATTGCCACTATGCTGCCCTCCCGGGGCGCCGGCTTTCCCCGGCCGGCTTTCTTTCATCATGAGCGTATTCGCACGTTGAAATCAAGCGCTATTTCTGTAATATTGATTGAACGGACATTCAATATGGCGTGAGGAAAAGGGCGATTTCCAACGCTTGGAGATCGTACCGGCGCCGGCGGGAATTCAGTCCGCGGGCAGTGTAAGCAAAGACGGAATCATCGATGGCAGCTATACGCAAGAGCATGGTGGCGGAAGAGGCCGGCGCTGCCGGCGAGGCGGACGACGCCGTGCAACTGGCCACGCGCCATCTCGTGCAGCCCTGGCCCTATGCCGGCTCGGCGGGGGCGGAGGCACGCACGCTGATCGGCGAAGGCGACGGCATCTACATCACCGACGCCATGGGCAAGCGCCTGATCGACGGTCCTGCCGGCATGTGGTGCACCAATGTCGGCCACCGCCGCAAAGAGCTGGCAAGGGTCATGTACGACCAGTCGATGCAGCTTTCCTACAATACGCCCTGGTACACGATGAACGCGCCGTCGGCGCAATTGGCGCAGCGCATCGCCGGCCATGCGCCGGGCGACCTCAGCCATGTCTTCTTCACCACCGGCGGCTCCACCGCCGTGGAGACGGCGCTGCGCTTCATGCAGTTCTACAACAACGTCAAGGGCCGGCCGGACAAGAAGCTGATCCTGTCGCGCGGCGGCGCCTATCACGGCTCTACCTACCTGTCGGCCTCGCTCAACGGGCGCCCGCGCTCCCACGACTGGATGGACGGCCTCGACACCATCGCCGTCAAGCTGACTGCGCCCGATCCGTTCCGCCGCCCGCAGGGCATGAGCGTCGAGACCTTCGGCGATTTCCTGGTGGACGAGTTCCGCGACACGGTGGCCCGCATCGGGGCGGAAAGGATCGGCGCCTTCATCGGCGAGCCGGTACAGGCCTCGGGCGGCGTCATCGTGCCGCCGGACAACTACCTGAAGCGGATACGCGAGATCTGCCGCGCTAACGACATCCTGTTCATCGCGGACGAGGTCGTCACCGCCTTCGGCCGGCTCGGCTCGATCTTCGCCTCCGGCGAGGTGTTCGGCCTCGACCCCGACATGATCACCTTCGCCAAGGGCGTCACCTCCGGCTATTTTCCGCTTGGCGGTGTCGTCATTTCGGAACGGCTGCTGGAAGGCCTGCGCCGCTCCAACCATCCGGACGCGCTGTTCGGCCATGGCCTGACCTATACCAGCCATCCGGTCGGCTGCGCCGTGGCGTTGAAAAACCTCGACCTGCTGGAGGGCGGCGTGCTGGCGCATGCGCGCGAAGTCGCCCCCTATTTCCAGGCGCGGCTGAAATCGCTGGAGGAGCTGCCGCTGGTCGGCGAGGTGCGCGGCATGGGGCTGATGGCCTGCGTCGAATGCGTGGCCGACCGCGAGAGCAAGAACCCGCTCGAGCTGGACACCAATGTCGGCGAGCGCATCGACCGGCATTGCCAGGACCTGGGGCTCCTCGTGCGGCCGCTGATCAACATGTGCGTGATGTCGCCGCCGCTCGTCATCACGCGCGGCCAGATCGACACCCTGGTGGACATCCTGCGCGAAGGCATTTCGCGCACCATGGAGGAACTGCGCAAGGAAGGCGTCTGGCAGGGCTGACGCGGGCGACGATTTTGCTGGTTCAGGTCTGGCGGCGGGGGCGTCGCAGGGCCAGGACGCCGAGCACCAGCATGCAGCCGGCGACGATGATGGCGGCACCGCCGATCTGGATCGGGGTAAGCGGTTCCTTGAGCAGCAGGGCTCCCACCAGCACGGCGATGACCGTCACCGCGAATTCGACGCTGATGGCCCGCGTCGGCCCGATCGTCGACACCAGCCGGAAATAGATCACGTAGGTCAGGGCGCTCATGACGCAGGCCAGGATAAGCAGATAAAGGAAATCGACCGGTCCCGGCATGGCGGGGACCGGCACCACCAGCAGCAGCGGCAGCGTCATCAGGCCGCCGGCGAGGAACGACCCCGCCGCGACTTCCAGCGAGCCGGCCGTCCGCAGGTGCAGGCTGGCGTAGTTGCTGCCGAAAGCCGCCGAAAACGACGCCGATATGCAGGCCGCGCAGCCGAGCAGGAAAGCCGGCGTTACCGGCACCGCCGGGAAGCCGACCAGAAGCACGATGCCGCCCATGCCCAGCAGCAGCCCGGCCAGCCGGGGCGTCGTCAGCCGCTCCAGCCCCCAGAACTGGCTGATCATCATGGAAAACAGCGGAATGGCCGCCACCAGGATCGCGGACATGGCGGTGCCGATCAGCGGCGTGCCGTAGGACAGGCCGATCAACTGTCCCGCCACCGTGGTAGCGCCGACAACGGCATAGGGCCGCCAGCCGAGGCTGAAGGAGAAGTTGCGCCGCAAAACCCTGGCCATGCCCATCAGCGTCGCGCTGGCCAGCAGGCAGCGCAGCGTCACCGCGCCCACCCAGCCGAAGGCGGCGACGACCTTGACCAGGACGAGGAAGGACAAGCCCCACGCCACGGCCAAGAAGAGGTAGTCGACGATATCGCGAACACGCATGGAGGGGGAAGGCCTTTGGCTGCGGCAGCGACGCTGCTGCCGGCGGCTCCTAGGGCTTCCCGAGTGCCGTGGCAAGCATCCGGTTGGTTGTAGCGGACGCCTTGCCCCCGCGCCGTGAATGCTCGTTACCGGGTGTCGCGCGTCTGACAGAAACCGGTCGATCCCGAACAGCGTGGTGCGGGGATTCCATGGCAGAGCCGGCGGATAAATCGTCCCCGGTGCCCCGATGACCAGAACCTTCTCCACGCTGATCGGCTTTGCCGCGATCCTGACCTGGTCCTTCCTGGCGCTGTTGTCGACCGCGTCCGGGCTTGTGCCGCCGTTCCAACTGGCGGCGATGACCTTTTTCCTCGGCGGCATGGTCGGCGCGGGAAGCTGGCTGTTTCGCCCGCAGGCCATCCGCTCGCTGCGCCAGCCTTGGCCGGTATGGGCGCTCGGCGTCGCCGGGCTCTGCATCTATCACTGCGCCTATTTCTTCGCCATCCAGTCGGCGCCGCCGGTCGAGGCGAGCCTGATCGCCTATCTGTGGCCGTTGCTGATCGTGGTGTTCGCCGCCTTCCTGCCGGGCGAGCGGCTGCGCGCCCATCATCTGGTCGGCGTGCTGCTCGGGCTGGCCGGCGCGGTGATCGTCATCACCAAGGGCGGCAGCGTGGGGTTGGCCGACGGCATCCGGACCGGCCACGTTATCGCGCTGTTCTGCGCCTTCGTCTGGTCCGGCTACTCGGTGCTGTCGCGCCGCTTCGGCGCGGTGCCGACCGACGTGGTCGCCGGCTACTGCCTGATCACCGCCGCCGTCGCCTTCACCCTGCATCTCGGGCTCGAGACGACGGTGGTTCCGCAGACCATGACGCAGTGGGTGGCGATCGTCGTGCTCGGCACGATTCCGCTCGGCGCCGGCTTCTACGCCTGGGACTGGGGCTGCAAGCACGGCGACATCATGGTGCTCGGCGCGCTGTCCTACGCCGCGCCGCTGTTTTCCACCGTGGTGCTGCTCGCGGCCGGCTACGGCGCCTATCACTGGTCGGTGGCGGCCGCCTGCGTGCTGATCACCGCCGGCGCGCTGATCGCGGCCAAGGACATGCTTTTGCGGCGGCCAAAGGCGATCGACTCGGCCCCGGCGCAGGCGGCATAGCGCTTACCCAGCCTGTTGCGCGCGCAGCCGTTCGTTCAGCGCCGCCATATCCTTTTCCTCGGGCGCGGCTTCGCGGGTAAGCACCGGCAGCACCTTGCGCAGATGGTCGTGGTGGGTGCGCACGCCATATTCCAGGTCGGACAAATAGAAGCCGTTGAAGGAGCGCGACAGCATCGATTCGTTCGACCACACGGTCAGCTGCACGTCCTCGCTCATCGTGTCGCGGTCGATCCGGTAGGAAAGGTAGCGCGCCGCCGCCTGCGCGCGCGATTCGTCGCGGTAGCGGTAGACGGCGCCGCGCAGCAGCGTCTGCCCGGTCGACAGCGGAAACTCCTGGTAGAACTGTACCGATTCCGGCATCAGCGAAATGACGGCATTGGGGAAGATGCCGTAATAGACCCAGGCGTTCTTGAGGTAGTCCGGCAGGCGCGCCTGCTCGGGCGCGAGCGTGGTGTAGCGGCGCACGCTCCAGCGGCGGCCTGCATTGCGGTTATAGGTGGCGAAGGAGCGCGACAGGCCGTTGATGAACGGTTCGTCGAAATAGGTCGGCCCGTAAAGGTCCTGCAACGCCGGATGCGCCATGGCGACGTGGTAGCCTTCGTTATCGACGTCGCGCACCGATTTCCAGTTGACCGGCGAGGTCTGCGTCCAGACGCCGGAAGCCGGCACCATGGTCTCGGATCGGTAATGCGCCATCTCCGCCTCGACCGGCTTCATCAGTTCGGCAACGGAAGGCTGCGGGCCGCTGCTGAAGCGGATGAAGACGAAGCCCATCCAGATTTCCACGTCGAGCGGCAGCAGGCCGAACTCGTTCCTGTCGAGTTCGGGGAAGGTGGCCGGGCGCGCCGCCCCTCGCAGCGTGCCGTCGAGGTTGTAGACCCAGCCGTGGAAGGGGCACACCAGCGCGTTGCGGCAGTGGCCCTTGTCGTCGGCGACGACGCGGCTGCCGCGATGCCGGCACATATTGTTGAAGGCGCGCACCACGCCGTCCTTGCCACGCAGAATCAGCGCTCGTTCGCCGACCACGTCCATGGCGAGATAGTCGCCGGCTTCCGGTATGTCCGAAACATGGCAGGCGATCTGCCAGTGATTGCGAAAGACGTGCTCCTTCTCCAGTTCGAGAAGCGCCTGCGAATGGTAGCTCCAGCCCGGCAGGCCCCGGCGATCCCAGTCGTTGGGCACGGCCACGTCAAGCAGATGCGCGTTCATCGGAGCTTCTTCCATATTGAATGTTTGTTCAATAGGAGCACATTTATCTTTTAAATGCAATGTTTTGGCCGGACAAGGCGTGTTCCTGGCCGACGGTCCCGAACTCCGACCTGCCCGAAACCGCCGACTTTTCCATGACTTAGGCAAGGGTGCCGAGGCGTTTCGCAGCGTGCGGCAAACGGCGGGTGCGGTGAAAAACGCAGCCCCGATGGCGCTGGATATCTTGCATTCGCCCGGCACGCGTTTATGGTTAAGAAACTATGAACACGTTGACGATCGACATCCGCAAGGCCGAACCGCGTGACGCCGTCGCGATCGCAGACGTGCACCAGCAGGCCTGGCAGGGAGCCTATGCCGGCATCATCCCGCACAAGGCGCTGATGGCGATGATCAACCGGCGCGGTCCCGACTGGTGGGCCAACGCCATCCGCCGCGCCGCCACCGTGCTGGTCATCGAGATCGGCGGCCGCATCGCCGGCTACACCACGGTCGGCCGCAACCGCGCCCGCGAACTGAAGCAGCAGGGCGAAATCTACGAACTCTACCTGCGGCCGGAATACCAGGGCATCGGGCTCGGCAGCCGTCTGTTTGCCGCGGCCCGCGCCAGGCTTGCCGACAACGGCCTCAAGGGACTGGTCGTGTGGGCGCTGGAGGAAAACCAGAACGCGCTTTCCTTCTATGCCGGCGCCGGTGGCCGCGACATCGCCGAGGGCGTCGAGGTGTTCGAGCAGAAGGCGCTGAAGAAGGTCGCTTTCGTCTGGGAATGACCCCGGGCGTGTCGTTGCCCGCGCTTCTTTTCAATCCGACATCGATCTTGAACGAATCGCCGCATTGCCTGCCGCGACACCAACCGCTATCGGATCGGCAACGATAGAGGAAACACCACCATGCGCATCGAAGCGATCACCACCGGAAGCAATCCGCCCGAGGATGTCAACGTCATCATCGAGGTGCCCGTCGGCGGCGAGCCGATCAAATACGAGATGGACAAGAATGCCGGCACGCTGGTCGTCGACCGCTTCCTGTACACGCCGATGCGCTATCCCGGCAATTACGGCTTCGTGCCGCATACCCTGTCGGGCGACGGCGACCCGATCGACGTGCTGGTCTGCAACACGCGCGCGCTGATTCCCGGCTGCGTCATCAATGTGCGGCCGATCGGCGTGCTGTTGATGGAAGACAACGCCGGCATGGACGAGAAGGTCATCGCGGTGCCGTCGCCGCACCTGACCAAGCGCTACGAAAACGTGTCCAACTACACCGACCTGCCGCAGATCACGCTCGACCAGGTCGCGCACTTCTTCGAGCACTACAAGGATCTCGAGCCCGGCAAGTGGGTCAAGCTCGGCGGCTGGCGGGATGCCGCCTATGCCAAGAAGATGATCGTCGAGGCCATCGAGCGCGCCGGGGCCAAGTAACCGGCCGGCCGCCGGCAGCCAGCAGCCGCAGTTAGCGGCTGGTGAAGGCCTCGCGGATCGCCTCCGCCATGCCGTCGATCGCCTCGCCGGTGGCCAGCGGGTTGCGCCGCAGCACCACGTTGGACGAATCGATGTCGCCGAAGCCGTCGGCCGCCGTCAGTTCGCGGCAGCCGGCCGGAATGTTGCTGCGCGAGATCGGCGCGATGGCAAGGCCGGAGGTGACGGCGAGCTTGAGCCCGCCGGTGGTGTCGCTCATATAGGCGATGCGGTGGTTGAGGCCGCGCTGCTCAAGCGAGCGCATGGCGAAGTCGCGGCACCAGCCGTCGCGGCTGTAGAGCGCGATCGGCACCGGCCGCTCCTCGTGGACGGGATGCAGCATCGACGTCACCCACACGGTCGGGTCCTGCATCAGCACTTCGCCGCCGCCGAAATCCTGCCATTCGAAGACGACGGCGAGGTCGAGTTCGCCATCGGCCAGCGCCTGCATCTGCGCCGGCGAGTGGGCGTAGCGCACGGTGACTTCGACCTGGGCGTGTCGCCTGGAAAAGGCGCTCAGCGCCCGCGACAGGATCGCGTGGCCGTATTCCTCGGGTATGCCGATGCGCACGGGGCCGTCGAGCGGCGGCGCCCGCATGGCCGCAGCGGTCTCGTCCAGCATGGTGACGATCCGTCGCGCGTTTTCAATCAGGTCGGCGCCCCGCTTCGTCAGCACGACGCCGCGCGAGCCGCGCTCGAACAGCGTGCCGCCGACGATCTCCTCCAGTTTCTTGATCTGCATCGAGACGGCCGATTGCGTGCGGCCCGCCTTGCTGCCCGCCCGGGTGAAATTGCCGGTCTCCGTCACCGCGACGAAGGTCCGTAACAGGTCGCTGTCCAGCGGAGTCCGCATCGGCTTTTTGCCATAAGAAATTTTCATCGTAGCTATGATTTCAATTCGTTTGAACTATGTCAAACGCTGGCGGATAGTTCGTCATCCTCACTCGCACCCGCTGCCGCCCGGTGGCGGGTTCTTTTTGCGCCGACGGCCTGACGCCGGTGTTGGAGAAGAACACGATGCATAGCGGCCTGCTGCGCGGTATTGCCTGCCTGTGCGTGGGGATATTGGTGTTTTCCCTGCAGGACCCGATCATCAAGGCGGTCTCGGCGCGCTACCCGCTGACCGAGGTCATGGCCATTCGCTGCCTGGTGGCCTTCCCCATCCTCATGGCCATCGTGCACCGGGAAGACGGGCTGCGGGCCCTGCTTTCGCCGCGCCTCAAGCTGCTGGTGCTGCGGGCGACGATCCTGTTCTTCTCCTATACGTTTTACTATTTGGCGATTGCGGCGCTGCCGCTGGCCGATGCCATCGCGCTGTTCTTCACCGCGCCGCTGTTCATCGTCGCCATGGCCGGCCCCTATCTCGGCGAGCGCATCACCGGCCGCACGCTCGCGACCATCCTGCTTGGCATGACCGGCGTGATCTTCATGCTGCGTCCCGGTGCCGGCCTGTTCGAATGGGCAGCGCTGCTGTCGCTGGCCTCGGCCGCCTTTTACGGATTCGCGCAGCTGATGGCGCGCAAGATGGGCGATTGCGAATCCGCCGGCGTCATGACCTTCTACCAGAATGGCGTCTACCTGGTCGGCGCCATGGTCGTGGCGGCCTTTTTCGAGGCCGCCGGGTTCACCCATGCCGTCCATCCCAGCCTGGAATTCCTGGTGCGGCCCTGGATCTGGCCGACGCTCTCCGATTTCGCGCTGATGGCGGCCTGCGGCTTCATCGCCTCGGCGGGCATGATGCTGTTGTCGCAGGCCTACCGGCTGGCGTCCGCCAACCGCGTGGCGACGTTCGAATATACGGGCATCCTGTGGACGCCGCTCTGGGGCTTCGTCTTCTTTGCCGAGATACCGCGGCAGACGACCCTTATCGGGGCTGCGCTGGTGGTGGGCGCGGGCCTGCTGGCGCTGGGCTCGGGCCGGCAGCGGCACTCGGCCGTCGCCTGAGCGCCGGCTCCAAAGGTCATCATACCGGGGCTGCCGAAGGCAGGCCTCGTCAGGCGAAGCAGACGAGTGCCCG
>Ga0182735_1001344_pt1 | contig 16510 bp, 12 predicted proteins | sample eDN5th30CKraftMG_FD_128524 | JGI IMG/M metagenome (GOLD analysis project Ga0182735, IMG submission 128524) | Enriched Miracle-Growth compost microbial communities from Emeryville, California, USA - eDNA 5th pass 30_C Kraft MG (version 2) (version 2) ... | reverse complement strand
GCGCAATTCTCTCTTTATCGGGTGCTTCAACGCTTTGATACGGATCCTTTGGAGGACGCGCGCCTTCCGTTTGCCAGAAACACCTTCGAGGCTGCGAAAGAATATCTGCCTTTCGGTTCAGGGCTTGGAACCTTCATGCCCGTCTATAATGCGGTCCTGCGTCCAACCGATGCGCTTCTCGATAAATTTGCAAACCGTGCGCACAATGACTTTCTGGAAGGGTTGTTGGAGACGGGTATCGTTGGAGTCCTTCTGGCGATAGCATTTTTGCTCTGGTTTGTGCTGAGAGCAGCATATGTATGGAAGCGGTCGGAGTCCGACACTCTCGATTCCTTGATCTGTCGCGCCGCGACGATCTCTATCGTGCTTCTGCTTGCGCATTCCATGGTTGACTATCCGCTGCGGACGACGGGGTTACTTTGCATATTTGCGCTATGTTGTGCACTGCTAGTGGAGCCGTTTCCTAGCGCCTGGGCCGAAGCAAACCGGCAATCGAGACAGCATAAGCAACGCCGACCGGTAAGCGAACCCCAAGTTAGGCGACATTTTCCAAATGCGACTTCCCCAGTTCCTCGTGCATTGGCCGATGAGTGGAAAGCGGCCGAATCCCCGTCGAGGGATGCAGGGAGTCTGCCGAGGAAGGCTGAAACGTCGTTGAAAGTGATTAAAGAGTGGCCGTCGGAGTGGCAACCGCGCAGGTCGCCGGGGAGAAATACCGACAAGTAGAATTCGACGTGTCCGAAGGTTGGCCGGATCGCATACCGCGAGCCCTCGGCATCAAAGTACAACTCTTGGCGGCCTCAGTCTGGGTGTGCGGCTGTTTCCTCTTTAGCTTCGATGTTCGAGAGGTCTCAATCCGACGGGGCGTCGGCTTCGCCGGCTTCAAGCCGTATCTGAGCAAGGGAATACGCCTGGAATACCAATGGCCCCGCGATCAGAGCTCTCCGCCTCCCATTCGGATTTCCGCGTATACTCCGACTTCCTTGATGCGTGGCGGATGCGTCCAGGTTTGAGACATGCTTGAACGATAGGCGGATCGGGAATAATGCTCAAAATTATAAAAATACATTTAAAATTCATACTATAATATTCTCGACTGGATAATTTCAAATTTCGAATTACACGTTCTAATGACGAAAATGTCGATTAAGCGTGTCGAAGGGACGAGCCATAATGTCGACAAATTGACTCACAGTATTGGCGCCTGGAACAAGGGAAATGCGTTATTCGGTTACCTTGTGGGGGGAGAGCACAGTGCACTGGATCGGGTTGTTTTGCGCTGATGCTGCATTTGTCGTGCTCGCAGCGGTTCTCTCTCTTTTGGTTCGCTACGATTTCGTTTTGAATCTCGACCGCCTGTGGCTCGCAATGCCGTATATCGGGTGCAGCATTATCAGCGCCGTTGTTGTTATCTGGGCGTTCGGTCTTTACCGGTCGATTTGGCGCTTGAGTTCCTCAAGGGACTACGAAAGATTGCTTTATGCGGCCTTGGCGATCGTGCTTGGTTCCATGGCGCTCGGATTTGCGATCGATCGCCTGAAATCTGTGCCTCGCTCGCTGCCTGCCCTACAACTCGGATTTCTTGCGAGCATGATGGTGATGTCGCGTGCAATCGCACGACGCCTGCGCACCCGACGTGCCCGGGCAACAACGATGCTCGAGCACCGTATGGGCGGATGGGGTGGGGCTACTGTCCTTTTGATTGGGCTGAACTCGCTCGCCGAATTCTATCTGCAGATGGTCTCGCAATTGACGCACAACGAAGTCGAGGTGGTCGGTATTCTGGGTCGCAACGAGCGCCATGTGGGGCGTTTGGTGCAAAACTGCACTGTCCTAGGAACCCCTGAAGACGCGAAGGCTGTTCTTCAGGATCTCGAAATGCGAGGCATAACGGTCGATCGAATTGTCTTCGCCACGCCGATTCACAAATTGAGCAACGACGCGGTCAGCACCCTGAAGGAGATCGAGCGCTCGACTGACATAACCCTGCATTCGATAGCCGATGAGCTCGGAGCAGGATTTGGCGCAGGTGTATTTGCCGCAGAAGACAGGCGATCCGTTGCGCATCCGGTGTTCTCGCCATCGGAGCTGCGCTTGATCGAAGGGCGCCTGTACTTCAGGATCAAACGAGTACTTGATGTGATCGGAGCCAGCTTCTTGATTGTGGCTTTCGCGCCTCTGATTGTTTTGATCTCAATTTGCGTTGCAATCGACGTTGGCGCGCCAATCATGTTTGCGCAGCGACGTCCTGGCCTGGGTGGGCGGCCATTTTTCGTGTACAAGTTCCGCTCCATGTTTCCTGGTTATGATAGCGATGGAAACCGGATTCCCGATGAGGAGCGAAGTTCGGCGCTCGGTCGGATGCTGCGCCGCTTCCGTTTCGACGAGTTGCCTCAACTTTACAATGTCCTGATCGGCGAAATGTCGTTTGTCGGTCCGCGGCCGCTGCTGCCGATCGACCAGAGGCCCGAATACAAGGCAAGGCTTCTCGTTCGACCTGGCCTCACAGGGTGGGCTCAAGTGGAAGGCGGGCGCATCATCAATGCAGCGGATAAGGCCGCTCTTGACGTTTGGTACGTGCAGAACGCCTCCCTGTCCCTGGATCTGGCCATCATTGCCCGAACGATCCGCATGATCATCGTGGGGGACCGCGTCAATCTTTCGGCCATCGAGAGGGCCTGGGAGGATCTTGAGGCGGCAGGGGTTTGTGCGGACTGGGAGCACGTACGAAACGCGGCGAAACCAAACACAAGACGAGCCGCCTGATAGGCGAGAATCGCGGTTTGGCACAGCGAAGCGGCGTGCATTGAGCAGGCCGGCGAATAAAGTGAACGACTTCGGTTGCCGGTCCGCGGCACCCGAAGTGCGGTAGCATGGAATAATTCGATCCTTGGCAACAGCTCGGCTCGAGAAAGTTGGAGGCCTTGCATCATGCGGGCACTTACGAATTCTCCTTTTGCTGTCCTGGAGCGACGCAATGGTCGATATGGCGGCAACGTCGTGACGAGGGACTAAGAGCGTTGGTCAAACAGTAGGTGAGTTTCTGACGCTCGGTTCGGCGCGAACGGCGCTCCTGATTGGGTCAACTGGCTCAGGTAACGATCTGATGATTGAAGGTACGAACGTGCTCGCATGGGAATAGCGTTGAAAAAGCGGCTGTCGGGACGCTCCGAGATTGCGGCAAGGCTGATGCAGTTCGGACGGGCAGCCATCGAGCGTCGAATAGTTCGCGACGGTGCTTGGGTAGCGGGCGGTCAAATTATGAGCGCGGTGGCAGCGCTGGTCTCGATCCGCATTATGACCGAGTTGCTGTCGCCGGACGAGTTTGGCCAGCTGACGTTGTTGGTCGGCGCGGCGGCGCTTGCGCTAGGCATTGCGGCCAATCCGCGGCTCCAAGCCGTCGTCCGCTATTACCCCGAAGCCGCGCGCGCGGGCCGGATAGATATTCTGCGCGCGACCGCCGTGCGCCTGATAGCGCCGCTGGTCGCGCTCGTCGCAATGATCCTCGTGCTCGGCTGGCTGGCGTGGGGAGCGTGGTTCGGCGGTGCCTGGTTCACCGGCCTGTTGGTGGCAGCATTGCTCGTCGTCGACTGTTTGCGGTCGCTCGAACTGTCGCTGCTCAACGCTGCGCGCCGCCAACGCGAAGCCAGCCTCATCTATGCCGCTGACGCTTGGTCGCGACCGCTGTTGGCGATTGCCGTGATCTTCGCTGTCGGGTCGAGCACCGACGCCGCGCTTGCTGGCTACATCGCCGGCTCGGCCGCGGTGGTCCTGGGGATGCGACTGTGGTTGCGGCTCGAAGGCGCCATCGACAGTGATGCGGATATGCGCGTCGAAGGAGAGCTTGCCAGCTCGATAAGGCACTATGCCTGGCCGCTCGCACCGCTCGCCGTATTCGGTTGGCTGAGCGGCATGGGCGACCGCTATGTCATTGCAGGCTTGCTGAGCCTTCATGACGCGGGGCTCTATGCCGCCGCTTGTGGTCTCGCCAGCCGGCCCTTCCTGATGCTTGGGGGAATTGTGGAGTTGACCATGCGGCCGGTTCTCCAGAATACGGTGACAGCCGGTGACGCCACGCTGATCGCGCGTGCGAAGATGACATGGCTTCTCGTCATGGTCACCGGAGCGGCATTCGGTGTCGTCTGTTTCGTGCTTCTAAGCGAATGGGTCGGGCGTTTGTTGCTCGCCGAGGAATATCGTTCCGCGATAGCCCTGATGCCGTGGATCGCGCTCGGTTATGCGCTCTATAACATAGCGACGGTCTATACGCGCTTCTGCTACGCCTTTGACGATACAAAAGCGGTGTCCTTAATTGTGGTATGCGGCACGCTGTTGGGTGTTGCTGTAATGGTACCTGCGATCTATTTCTGGAAGCTGCCTGGCGCCGGATACTCAGTACCGGTAGGTTTTTGCGCCCAACTTCTTCTGGCTTTCGTTCTCGCGAGCCGCGCGGAGACGAATTTCGTCAGGCGTGCTCCTAGCGCAGGAGGCCTCCATCACCGTGAAGCTTAGCAGTCGTATTTCTTTGGCCATCGCGAAACGCATCCCGCGAGGGTACTATCAAATATTGAAATTCGCCGCAGAACGTGATCCTGCCTTGCAGGATATGCCTATCCGTTTGAAGGATATCCCGCACTGCTTAAGAGGTGATCTCCGAGAAAGCGTTTTCACGGCGCTTTACCGGACTGGCTGTATTCCCCATCAAACTGGGTTCGACCTTTTGTGCCGTCGCCTGCTGCGGCCCGGTGATGTCGTCTACGATGTTGGCGCCAATGTCGGATATACGACGACCCTGTTTTCCCACATCGTCGGTTCCGAGGGGCACGTTATTGCGGTAGAGCCATCTCCCCGCTCTTTTGCCCTGCTTTCCCGCTCTATCTCCGGGGCTGTCGGCAATGTAACGCTTCTGAATTTGGGCGTGTCTTGTAAGGCGGGCCAACTTGTTTTCTATGTGCCGCCTTCTCTCGACCGTGCCAGCTTCGTTCCCATATCCGGGGCTGAGAAAGTGCAGGTCGCCGTCTCCAGCCTCGACGATCTCTGTGCCTCCCACGGGTATCCTCGGTTCATCAAGGTTGATGTGGAGGGTCATGAGCCGAGCGTGTTTGAGGGCGCTACTGCCACGTTGCAGCGAGATGATCGGCCGATCGTTATTTTCGAGGCGCTCGGCACTGAATGTCTTGAACGATGTCTTGGCCTTCTGTCCGAACGAAGTGGAGAGGGTTATGAATATAGGCGCATCAGAAACGATGGCGCGCTCGTTTCTTTGGAGGCCGCCGGATCAAGCGACTACATCGCAATTCCGAGATGGGCGAAGGAACGCGCCGGACATCTTCCAGGTGGAGACGAAGCCCCGTAACACGACAACGGTTGCTGTCGTCTCGTTCCAGATCGTGGAACCGAGAGCAGACTGGCATAGGCCTGATTTACAACGCTCCCTTGAAAGTTAAACTTCCACGATGAAGAAGAGTAGAAAGAAAAGAGTGGCAATCGTAAACACCCATCCAATTCAATATTTTGCGCCTTCCTATGCCTATCTTTCCGGAGATCCGGATATTGACCTCGAAGTCTTGTATCTGAGCGATTTTTCCCTTCGGAATGCGATGGACCCGGGATTCGACAGGTTGGTGAAATGGGACATAGACTTGTTGTCCGGTTACAAGTCCCGCTTTATCGGCCGCTCGTATCGGAAAGTGGTTCCTCAAGGGTTCTTTTCTCTGATCTCACCGGAGGTTTTCGGGGAAATTTATCGGAGTCGGTACGATGCCATTCTGGTTCACGGCTATGCGCATGCGGCCAATCTGATCGCGATCGCAGCCGCCAAGCTCTCCGGCGCGAAAGTGTTCTTTCGAGCGGACACGAATGGGCTTCTTTCGAAAAAGAAACCTCAATCCGCTCTGAAGAGGATCTACGCAAAGAGTGTGTTTTCCGCCTGTGATCGCATACTCACAATTGGAACCCGCAACCGTGAGTTCTACCTCTGGATGGGTATTCCTGAGGCGAAACTAGTGCACGCGCCGTTTGCAGTCGATAATGAGCGATTTTTTCTCGCCGGCCGAATGAGCGAAACGGAGCGCATTGAGCTGCGGCGTTCCCTGGGAATCGATGATGAGCGCCCCGTCATCTTGTTCCTGTCAAAATTCATGCGGGGTAAGTATCCGGATCTTGTTGTTCAAGCGGCGGGGCAACTGGCTGAGCAGGGGAGTGTCTTGCATTTGGTCATGGGTGGATCGGGTGAAATGGATGTGGAGTTGAGAAATGCAGCAGAAGTCTTTCCCAACCTCTCGATATCATTTCCCGGCTTTGTGAACCAATCGGAGGTGCCGCGTCTTCTGGGCGCCTGCGATATTCTCGTCTTCCCTTCAGCTGTCGATCAGTGGGGCCTTATCGTCAACGAAGCGATGGCGGTTGGCTTGCCTGTTGTTGTCGGCGCAGACAGCGGCTGTGCGCCCGATCTGGTCGAAGACGGTGTCAATGGCTACCTGGTTCCGTCCAACGATCTCGATGCGCTGAAACGGGTTTTGAGACCTCTCATAGCCGATGCCGGATTGCGGCAGAAAATGTCGAAGGCAAGTCTGGAGAAGATCGCAACGTGGAGTTTTCGCGAGTATCATGCGGGCTGGCGCGAGGCGCTGGGATTACCCACCGTTAAGAGCGATGAGAGAGCAGACCGATGCGTTCGTTGATTAGCCTTTCCACTTTCTTTGCATCGCATCCGCTGACGTCCAATGCACCTTATAAGGCTTGGATCAGGTTCGTCGATTGGCAGATCAGGAGCAGGTTGCACGAAGAAGTCGTGGTCGCGTGGGTCGGCGGACAGAAGCTGGCCGTTCGTCGTGGAATGACGGGTGCGACAGGAAATATCTATGTCGGCCTCCACGAGTTTGTAGATATGGCGTTCCTTTTACACTTCTTGCGCAACGATGATCTATTTTTGGATATAGGATCTAATGTGGGAAGTTTTACTGTTCTTGCTTCCGGGGTATGCGGAGCGGAAACGTGGTCATTCGAGCCCGACCCGGATACAGCCCGCTATTTAAGGCGTAACGTTTCGATCAACGATCTCAATGGGCGAGTCACGGTTTATGAGACAGCGCTCGGCTCTCATAATGGCGAGGCGACGTTCACGGTAGGGCTCGATAGCGTGAATAGAGTGCTGCCCTCACCCAGCGGAGGTGGGCGCACGGTAAAAATATCCAAGCTTGATGATATTGTCGGCATGGGCAGGCCGACAATGGCCAAGATCGACGTCGAAGGATATGAAGATCATGTGCTTGACGGGGCCACGAGTGTTTTAGGATCAAACTTGCTCAAGGCGATCGAGGTTGAGACCGTGACGCCGAACGTTACGTCGGTGCTTCGCACGTGTGGCTTTGAAAGAGCATACTATGATCCGTTCACTCGTCAGATCGAGCGTAGTCCGGCGGGTCCGCCTGCTTCCAATGCTCTGTATGTGAGGGATTGGGAGTTTGTCGGAGACCGCCTGAGAACGGCAAGAAAGTTTCGAATTCTCGATACCGAAATCTGAAAGAATCAGCGAGCTAACTTGCCGTCATTTGAGCAAGCTGTTCCGTCGCAGAGTGCACCTGCGTGAAGCGCAGCCCAGTCATGGTCTTTGCTGGAGAGTTCTGGGCTGGCGCATCGAGTCGGGGGTTGTCCGATGGCTTTCGCGATCTCGGATGGGCCGTGCAGGAGATCGACCAACGCGATTTCAGCGGCAAGGCGAGCGGCCGCTTGGCCTTGCGGATCGCGTCACGGTTGACCCGCCAGGCCGCGAGCGATGCCTACCGGGGAAAGGTGCTCGACGAATGCCGCGCGTTGAGACCGGACGTGTTTCTTACGATCAAGGGCGTCGGCGTCACGGCTGAATTTCTGCACGAGATCAAGGAGACGGGCGCCCGCACGGTCATGTACTATCCCGACTATCATTTCAGCTATCCTAGCGTCTCAGCCGACAGCTTCGGCGAATACGACCTGTTCGTTAGCACCAAAACGTTTCAGCTCGCGCATCTGGAAAGCGTGCTCGGCCCGGATCGCGTCGCATATGTTCCACATGGTTATGTCGATGCCGTCCATCGCCCCGTCTTCGACCGCGTAAGCGAAAGCGAAAATTGCGTCGATCTGCTCTATCCGGGCAATCATTCTGCATACAAGCAGAGATGGCTGGAGAGTGCGCTGGCCGGTCTTCCCGAGCCATCGGTCGAGATCGTCGGAAACAGGTGGCGGGAGCATGCCGTGAGGGAGCCGTTGTCCCGTTGCCGGATGCCCGGTGCGCGGATCGGCGTAGCCTACGCCGAGGCGATCCAGACCGCTCGCATCAACATCGCCGTCCATACGGGGCCGACGGCTTCGGGGTGGGAGGATCTCGTCTCCACGCGTACATTCGAGATTCCTGCCTGCAAGGGCTTCATGCTGCACATCGACAACGACGAAGTGCGCGGCTTCTTCAAGGTTGGTGAGGAGATCGACGTTTTCTCCACGCCCGAGGAACTGGCTGACAAGATCCGCTTTTACCTTGCCCGCCCCGAGCTTCGTTCGCAGATGATCGAGCGTGCTTATGCGCGCTGCGTCCCGGCATACGGCTACAAATCCTGCGCCGCAGCGATTCACAGGCTGGTGTCGGAGCGGCTCCTAAGCCTTAGCGGAGCGTGACCCGGTGCAGATAAACCAAGTCACATTGCCGATGCTCGTCGTGCTTCGGGCTTTCGGATTGAACCGTCATGTGCGTGGTTGGAACCGGATTCTCAGCCGGCTTTTTCCACACGATGCGCAAGTCAGCCGCCACCTCGCAACGACCCGGTGGGGCCTGACATATCTCGCCAATCCGGCGAATTATGTCGATTGGGACGTTCTTTGTCACGGCAGCTTCGAGCACGACGATCTCGAGCTCTTTCGGCGCTTCGGCAGGCCAGAAAGCGTCTGCCTGGATATCGGCGCGAACATCGGCCATCACGCAGTCTTTTTTGGCTCCCTGGGCTGGACCGTCCATGCCTTCGAACCGAATCCGCAGCTCTGGGCCGAGTTCGAGGCGAAGATCCGGGCGAGCGGCCTGCAAGCCGTCACGCTGCATAAAGTCGGCCTCGGCATCGAGAACGCATCGCTTGAGTTCGAATTGGAGAACTCAACCAATTCAGGTACCGGACGCTTCAGAGATGGAAATCCTTCACCGCCGGAGGGTGGTGCCAAAGTGGGAAGGCTCCCAATCCGCAACGGCGATCGCTATCTGGAAGAATCCGGCATCGATCATGTCGATGTCGTCAAGATGGACATCCAGGGTTTCGAGCCAGAGGCTCTCGTGGGCTTGCGCGAAACGCTTCGACGCGACCGTCCCCTGATCTCCGTCGAAATTGCCCCAGATAATACCGTGAAGTTCGGTTCGTTCGAGCGGTTCAAGGAGTATCTGCCGGAAGCCTACTCCTTCCTTCGGGTGCGCCCGATGAATGTTGGGCTCCTCCGCAGGACAGTAGTGGAGTGCTATACAGGCGAGGCCTTTCATACGATGAGCGGAAATCTGTTCTGCATCCCGGATCCACGGTTCTCCCCGGCCCAACGAGATTGAGATAATAGAAACTTGGTGCGAAAATGATGCGGGCGGCGGGAAGACGGCATAACGCACAGCGGGAACTCCCGCCCGATATGGCCGCAGCGAATGCCCTTGCTGCTATGCGTCGCTCTGGCGAATTACTGCTTCTGGGCGTCCTGCTTGCCGTCTACTCGCTAGCGTATGCGCTGGACTTCTCCACCTTCTATGAAGTCATGAACGTCGCGGGGCCTGTTGCATTCACCTCAATTCTGTGTTGGTCCTGTTACAGTATTCTAAGGCAAAGCCCGATCGCCGTATGGGCGCCGTTGTTATGGTTCCGGCTCGCCTGCGCCGCGTACTACGGCTTCGGTGCGCTCGTACCGCATATTGTGAACGATGAGACGCTGCTGCATATATATAGTCTGTATTACTTTGATGAACGACTTAATTTCAAAGTAAATGTGGTTTACTCGTTTGGAATTGCGAGCGTCCTATTGTTCTCTCAGTTATTTCTGAGCATGAAGAAGACGTATGCTTCTACTTGGTTTGGTGGGACCGAACATAAGGGAGGGGCTGAGACGCTGCTCTTTGCCAGCCTCTTTCTCGGGGCTGGAGGGTTGCTAAGATATGGATTTGCGATCCCATATAGTTTTGGCTTGATTGATGGGGTTCTACCTGGAATAGTCATCACTCTTTCAACGATGTATTACGTTGGGATTTATTTGCTGATTGTCTATGGAGTGAATTACAATAGGAAAATTCTGCTGCTGGCATGTATCCTGATCGGACTAGATATCGTCGTATCGGTGGCATCTTTCGCAAAAACAGAACTCCTAATAATAATGATCTTCTCGTTCCTTGGTTTCATAAGTCGTGAAGCCAGCAGGACGAAGATTGTTGTGGGGACATGCTGCGTGCTGGCTGCGTATTTCGCGTTCCAGTCGCTGGTTGGTTACGGTCGCGAGGAGCTTATTAGTCGGTATGGGGAAATTCGCGGCGCCGGCCTCAATGAGCGATGGGAAATCGTGCAAAGCTATCTGAATGGTGGGCAGGAGACCGTATCAACCACCAATCAAGGCGGCCTGTCGCGTCTGAGCTATGTGAACGCTGACGCGTTTGTGGTCGACCGGTATGACGCCGGAATACCCGGCAATACACTTTACAATGCAGCAGCAGTTCTTGTTCCACGGGTGTTGTGGCCCGACAAGCCAATAATTACGCAACTAGGAACCGATCTCAACCTTCTGGTGTTTCGGCAAGAGGGATCGTCCTTAGGTGTCGGCCACTTTGCGGAGGCTTACTGGAATTTCGGATGGTGGGGGATTGCTCCCTTTATGGCTGTATTGGCGCTTATCCTAACCGTCTTTACCCGTTTCTCGATGAGAATGATGGCATGCAGGAAGTGGCTTTTCCTTCCGGTTGTTTTCATCGGTGTAAAAATGGGATTGCGTGTCGATGGCTTTTTTGTGCCCGATATCATCGGTGCTGCTTGGATTGCGATATGCCTTGGGCTCGCACTAGCGTCGGTCGACGCCATGATTGGAAAGCTTACGTTGCGCAAGAGGTTGCCCGCACAACGCCAAATTCGCAGAGCATGACAATCAGGATCACCCATTTCGTGCGGCGGCCGCGGTCGAACGTTTTCAGCATTGAACGGCTCTACGAGGACGTGCGCGGGGCGATGCCAGACGATTGCCGGGTGGCGGTGTGGACCTGCCGCAATTTTTCCAATGGGCTTTGGCCACGACTGAGCGACATGTGGCGCGCGCGAAGGGCGCAGGGCGATGTCAATCACGTCACCGGCGACGTTCATTACTTGACTTTTCTGCTTGATCCGAAGCGCACCGTGCTCACGGTGCATGATCTCGCCCTGCTCGGGCGTCTCAAGGGGGTTCGGCGCTGGGTGGTCTGGTTGCTGTGGTACTGGCTGCCGGTTCGCCGCAGCCGCGCTGTTGTCACGATCTCCGAAACGACGCGTGCTGCTCTGGTCGGCAGCGTGTGCTGCGATCCGGCCAAGGTACGTGTGATCCACAACAATGTGTCGGACGAGTTCCAGCCATCGTTACGTCGGTTTAATTCCGAACGGCCGCGCATCCTGCAGATCGGTACGGGCTGGAACAAGAATGTGGAGCGCGTCGCGGCCGCGCTTGAAGGCATACCATGCACACTGGTGGTCATCGGAGAGCTATCGCAGGCGCAGATCTCGAGCCTGCGCTGCCACGGCATCGACTACGAGAGTCACGTTGGCCTGTCGCGGGAGGCGCTCGTTGCACAATATGTCGAGGCCGACATGCTCGTCTTCGCGTCGACCTACGAAGGCTTCGGGCTTCCCATCATCGAAGCGCAGGCGGTTGGTCGGCCGGTCGTCACAAGCAACATTTTGTCGATGCCAGAGGTGGGGGGGAAAGGGGGCTGTTTCGTCGATCCGCTCGACGTGTCCAGCATCCGCATCGGCGTGCTGCGCGTCATCGAGGACGAGGAATACAGGAACGGCTTGATAGAGAGAGGCCTGAGCAATGCAGAGCGATTCCGCGCCGCTGCTGCTGCGAAGAACTATGCGGCTCTTTATCGCGAAATCGCGGGTGAAGCCTGAGAATTTCGTTGGGTTGCCGCTTGTCTTCATCGCGTTGAGCAGGTTCAGCTGGAAGTTAAATGAAGGTCATACATGTTGTCCCGTATATCGACGAGCAGGCTAGTGGACCGGCTTACACAACGACGACGTTGAACCGCGTGATGAACGAACTGGGCGTGTCTTCGCAACTCGTAGTCGCGACGGATACAAAATGCGGTCTGGAAGCTCTCGGTCGGACGATGAGGGCTTTCCCGAGGAGAAAGCTCCTGTTACGCCTCGGCCGATCGCCTGAGATGTTGGGTTGGCTGCGAGCAGAAGTTGCATCGGGAGCGGTTGATATCGTCCATAACAACAGTATTTGGATGATGCCGAATATCTATCCGGGATGGGTAACGCGGGGTACCAGCGTTCCGCTGGTCGTTTCCCCACATGGGACTTTCTCCGAATGGGCAATGCGGCGTTCGCGACTTACCAAATTTCTTTTCTGGCACGGTTTGCAGAAAAGAGCGATAGCGCACGCTGCGCTTTTCCATGCGACCGCCCCGAGCGAATACGAGGATATCCGCCGTGTCGGATTCCGGCAGCCAGTCGCGGTCATCCCGAACGGCATAGACATCCCTGAGGCAAAGGTCACAGATCCAGGGCGCTCGAGGACGCTGCTCTTCTTAGGGCGCGTACACCCTGTCAAGGGGGTCGATCTTCTCCTGCGAGCATGGGTAGAACTTCAATTGTCCTTTCCGGATTGGAGCTTGCGGATAGTGGGGCCAGGGAACGCAGAATATCTCGCAGAGTTGCAGGCTCTGGCTGCATCCCTCGCTGCGAAGAGAGTGAACTTTGCCGGTCCCCTCTATGGAAAAGATAAGATGCAAGCTTATCGAACGGCGAGCCTGTTCGTACTACCGACTCATTCGGAAAACTTCGGCGTGGCGGTGGCTGAGGCGCTCGCCGCTGGTTGCCCGGTCATTACCACCAGAGGTGCGCCCTGGTCCGATCTTGCAGAAAAGCGCGCGGGATGGTGGATCCCTGTTGGTGTCGACCCGCTTCGGCGGGCGCTCGAGGAGGCCATGTCGAAGCATCCCATTGATCTTGCCGAGATGGGAGCTCGCGGCCGTGCCTGGATGGAACGAGATTTTTCCTGGAGGCAAATCACGGGGCAGATGATCGAGTCCTATCGCTGGATTCGCGAGGGCGGCGCCCGTCCGCAGTGGATCTGCCATGACTGACATGTCCGGCTCTGGCCGCGCAATGATTGCGTCCGCTGAAGCGCCGAAGTGGGCAGGCGGGACGGTGCCAATCGCGGTAGTCATGATCAGCCTCGACGAAGCGCACAACATGACGGAGGTGCTGCAGAACCTCAAAGGCTTCGCAGCAGAAGTATTTCTGGTGGACAGCTTCAGCAGTGACGAGACGGTGGATATCGCCCTGGCGCACGGCGTTCAAGTCGTACAGCGCAAGTTCTGCGGCTTCGGTGATCAGTGGAACTTTGCGATGCGCAAACTGCCGATCAGCGCGTCATGGACGATGAAACTCGACCCCGATGAGCGGCTGACCGAGGAGCTGAAAATGAGCATCAGCGAGGTCGTTGCAAACGGTGATGCAGACGCCTTCACGGTCCGCCGTCGACTTTGGTTCATGGGCAGGCCCCTGCCGGTCAAGCAGGTGATCCTGCGAGGATGGAAAACGGGAACATGCAGGTTCAGCGATGTCCTGGTGAACGAATATCCGCTGGTGGAGGGGCGGGTGTTCGAGGCCGCCGGCGACCTAGAACACCACGACAGTCCGGACCTGCATCACTGGTTCGACAAGCAAAACCGATATTCTTCGGCCGAAGCCCTCGCCGCCTATCGAGGCAGCTCGCTTGCGGCATCGCCCCGGTTGCTGGGTAATCAGCTTGAACGCAGGATGTGGGTTAAATCAAAACTCATGCACATGCCGTTCCGCTCGCTTCTCGTATTTTTGTACTGCTATCTGTGGCAGGGCGCTTGGCGGGCCGGACGCGTGGGTTTCATTTGGTCGCGACTCCGCGCTGATGTTTACAGAATGCGAGCCCTGAAACTGCTTGAAATGCAGCTTAGTGGGAAAGAGATACGATTGCCCCAAAGCCGACCTGAAGGGCAGATTTCCGGACGTTGCCGACAGTCAACGGGAAACGATGTGGGCAGTAGCGAGTGATGCGAGAGCAGCGCTCCGCGCGAAATAAGGAGAGGCTATAATTATGGCTCTGGCTGATCGGCCCCTTCCCAACCATTTGGCTTTAATGTCAAACATATTCAATCGCCGCATGTTTCTCGTTGGCGCAACGGCGACATCCACAGCGGTTCTGCCGACTGGGGCGAGTGCCGATCCTCCTGAGAAGAGCGCGGCGGGACGGGCATCCAGAGGGGCAAAAGCCGTTGTGGAGGCGGCACGTTTCGGAATAGTTGGCGATGGCCGTGCGGATGACACTAAGGGCATCCAGGCAGCGATCGACCATGCTCTCGATGCAGGCATTCCTCATGTCATTTTGCCGCCTGGTCGCTTCCGCACGACGGACACGCTCCATCTCGGATACGGCGAAATGTTCCGGACGATCGTTTTGCAGGGCGCCGGGGAGTTTCCATATCGCGGCGCGACGGCTGGGAGTGTTCTCGTGCCCGAGAATACTCGGAAGCCAGCTATCAACATTCAGGGCGGACGCGGCTCTGCGGTTCGGAACTTGGGTATCGTCGGCCGGAATTTCGAATGGATTCGCAAACGCACCGAGCACTTTTCGGCATGTGGCGAGCCCGACCCGCAACGCTGGCTTGATCCCTCGCTCAAGGGTGCTTTATTGCGCTTCTCACCCTATGCGGCGATTACCATCGATGCATTCTCCGGGCAGAAACGGGTTGAGGCCGACTATGGTGACCCTCCAAATGTCCCATACGCGGATCGCCAGCCTGAGCAAGGTTCTCGCGCACTTTCGAGCGACATCATTATCGACCGATGCTGGCTCGGTGGATTCGGTATCGCAGTCGCGGTTCAGCCATGCGATGCGGACGGAAACGGTGACTTCGTAAGAATCACAAACTGCTGCATCGAGAATTGTGTCTATGGGATTGCGGTCGGCAACTCGCAATCGCGCAATGTTGCCGTCCGCGACTGTGTCTATGCCAGAGTCCACACGTTCGTCACAAATAAGGCGGTTGGACGGGGAAGAGGCACGTTGGGCGGAGTGTTCGATAACGTGTCGGGTGCCATGTCGTTTCAATTTATGGACCTGCACGCTTCTTACAGCCAACCCCTCACAGTGACCTCTCTATATGTCGAGGCCCAGAGTCGGATCGGCGTCTGGAGCAACAACTCTCAGATGAATAATTCGATCGTATTTCAGACGTGTATTTTCTATCTCGGCGAAGGATTGACCGGGGTTGCAGGAAATTGCCTTCTGGAATGTGGAAATCTCGGATCGGTGCGTTTTATCGGCTGCACCTTCCACCATGGGCGTCGCATCTACAATGTCGTTCGAGGTGCGAGCCAAGTCACGATGGAAGACTGCCTGGTTGGTTCGGTGGATGATCTTCGTGACGATCGACTTTTCGATCGGAAGCGTGGCGATATGGTGAAGGCTCTCGAATATACGGCGGGCGGCCTGTTCATTCACTCCGATGCGATGGGATCGCGTGCTCGTCTTGCTGGGGGTGGCCTCGGCCTCTCCGCCGCGCCCGGGAAGGACGGGACCGAGATGCGACCATTCGGTGAAGTTCTTGTGGCTCGGCCCGGCAAGCGTCTTCGCGTCCATCACTATGCGAGAACGTTTCTGGATCGGTACGGCGTGACGTGGCGTATCCGTTACAAACGCGAGCCTTTCGCTTTAGGCAAGAAGGCCGGGGAGGGAGCTCTGAAAAGCCTTACCCGCATCTCCGGCGATCGCATTGGCTTGGTCTTATTGGAGCAAGCTCAGGCCCGGTTGGAATCCCACACGCAGCCAGGAGACATCATCTACGATTCTGAGCATGGAACGGTCTTCGTGGTGGCCGATGTCAGGATCGAGACGGGTGATTGTAAAATTACTGCGGTGCAGATGAATGACTTCAGGGTCTTCGATGGAGTAACGGTTCCGAACAGATCCGAACTGGGAGGCGGAGGATATTTCTGGTTCTACCGATGCAGCACGATGATAGGCGATGCCATTTTCTACGGAGACTTCACCGCAGGGAGCGATACTGTACGGAATGTTCATTGCGGGAATGGCGACACAAAGGGCCTTGATCTTGCAATAGAACCTGGTGAGTTTCTGTATCAGGGGAGGCTTGGCGCGGGCGTCACGGCTGCAGCATATCCCGCCATGACCCGCGTTACTGCGGTTGATCCCGCGGCTGCGGAGGTCCGCCTCGACCGGCCCGCCACATCGACTGGACGTGGCCTCGTCTCGACCATCTGCGTGGACTGATGTATCG
>Ga0182735_1001340_pt1 | contig 16536 bp, 13 predicted proteins | sample eDN5th30CKraftMG_FD_128524 | JGI IMG/M metagenome (GOLD analysis project Ga0182735, IMG submission 128524) | Enriched Miracle-Growth compost microbial communities from Emeryville, California, USA - eDNA 5th pass 30_C Kraft MG (version 2) (version 2) ... | reverse complement strand
TACTGACGCGGGACCGGCTGGTTGAAGTCCCACGCCTCGACGTTGACGATCAAATAGACCGCGATCCGCGTCCGATTTGGCAATTCGAGCCGGGGGCGCTCCGGCAGCGGACTGAAAGGAAATCTTTCCATTCGAGACAGCATATGAGCTTCTTTCTCGTTTCGGCCGTGAACACCTTGGGGCATGAGTTACCTCCAGCCGATCCGAGACCGGTTACAGACGCAAGTCGTCGCAAGATAAAACTCGACGCATCGCTCGGTCTGACAAGGACGCCCAAAGCCAATGCCGCGAGCTTTCTCTTCTAATTTATTCTTTCCTGGCTTCAGAATTCCGTTTCGCCACCGTAATAGATTTTGACCGGAACGCCGGACAATGCTTCGCCGCCGCTCCGGCCGACGCGATAGGTTTCCTGGAAATACAGCGAATGCTTGCGATCCTCGGTCATGATGTGTGGATGCATTGAACACACCATGTTTTCGGGCAGGACGAAGTCATAGCCCTCTCCGATGCGCGGCATTTCGATCATCGTCATGCCGATGGAATGGCCCGACACGTGGCCGAGATGATAATGGCGATCTTCAAACGGCTGACTGCAAATCCGATGAACTTCGGCCGCGGTCGCGCCGGCTTTCATGTGCTTCTTCGCCAGCACGTGGAATTCCTGATAGGCGGTAAACATTTCCTGAGTTACGGCATCGACTCCCTGCGGCGCGAGCACACGCGAGAATTCCACCCAATGCCCCCCCTCGCCGGCGATTTCCAAGCCATAGACAATGGCGTCGCTCGCCTGGATCCGGCGACTCGTCGGAAATACCATCTGCGGCCTGATCGAGCCATTCGGACCCGAGCAGATCATGTCCATGGTCTTGCGCGCGGTGCCGGCAGCCGCGAACAGATTTTCCGCAACTCCCATCAATTCCGTTTCGGTCGCCCCGTCGCGGTAGGCGCCAAAGACCGCCAAAACACCCGCCTTGTTGATCTCCATCGAGCGGCGCACGGAGGCGATCTCTTCTTCGCTCTTCTGGGCCCGTGCGTAGTCGAAGGGAATATCGAAATCGACCAGTTCAACGCCGGTCTTCGCCAGCGCGGAATAGTCGCGGACGTTGATGACATATTCCAGACCGTAGACACCGACCTTCTTCGCCCGCCTGGCCGCCAGATAGTCGGCGATCCACTCGCCGCAATGCGCGGGAAATTCGCGCTGGTCGATGAAGGTCTCGCTGTGATCGCCAACCCAGGTCGCTTCGCGCGGAAACACGGCGACCGGATCTCCGCTGAGAGGGACCACGACATAGGCGTAGCGGTGAAGAATGTGGAATCCGCACATATAGCGGACTGCGCCTTCGAACCCGGTGTACTCGCTTCCGCTGACGATCAGGTAATCGAGCCCATTCGACTGCATGGCCTGACGTATATTCGTGTAGCGACGCTCGATCTCGGCTTTGCTGGGAGCATACTTATTGATAGACGCACTCATGATATGGTTCACTCCGGCAGAGTCCACGAATATTCGAGACCCTTGATCAGCAGGGCCATGGCTTCATTGAGCGGGGTCGGCACGCCCACCTCCTTGCCGATCCTGGCGATGCCGCCGTTCAGCGCATCGACTTCGGTTGCGCGTTGCGCCAACACATCCTGCAGCATGCTCGGCTTGTGTCTGTAGGCGACCTTCTTGCCGTGTTCGAGCAATGCGACCGGATCGCTGTCGAGCGTGATATCCAGCGCTTTCGAGACGGCGATCCCTTCCTGCGCCAATGCGAGCATGACGGGCCAGACCTGCTCGCAGGCGATGCCATGCGGCAGGCGCGTCAACGCACCCATCGCATTGGATGCCGAATTGAAAATCAGCTTCGTCCACAATGCGCCGCGGGCGTCCTCCATGGGAATGCATGTCATTCCACTTCGGTTCATGGCGTCGGCAAGCTTCCGAACCTCCTCCATCGATGCCGGCTTGGGCGCGAACGGGCCGATCCAGGTCTTGCCTGCGGTGTCCTGGTTGACGACGCCCGGCGCGGTGATATGGCCCGCTGGAAACGTGGTGCCGAGGATCACGCGCGGCACGTATTCGGCGATGATCTCCTCGTTGCCGACGCCATTTTGCACCGAGCAGACCGCGCCATCCTCGAATATCCGGGCGGTCGCCTCCATCGCGGCGCGGGTATGGAGCGTCTTGGCGGCGATGATTCCGAAATCGCACGCCGGAATGTCGGCCGCGTCCGTCCGCGCGTTCACCTGCGCCACAAAATCGGCCTGTCCGGTCAGTCGCAAGCCGTTCGCGTTGATCGCATCAACATGCGCCTGATTGGGATCATAGGCCCACACCGTCACATCATTCAGCTTGGCCAAATGCGCACCGAATAGACTGCCGATCGCGCCACACCCGATAATGCAGATTTTCATGAACTAGCCTGTTCGATGGTTATGATTGTCGAATTTCCAGCTCGCTTCGCGCGCCTTGACGAGCCGATACAGAGCCTCATTGATGGGCGCCGGCATCCCGACATCGCGGGCCGAGCGCACGATGGCGCCGGTGATCCAGTCTATTTCCGTCGGCCGATGGGCGCGCACATCCTCGAGCATCGACGGCGCGTGAGCATAGTCTTCGCTACCCGTTCGACCGTGACGCGTCGCCTTGAGGTTCATTTCCCACGGGTCTTCATACAACTCGATGCCCATCGCCGCGGCGATCGCCTTGCCTTCCTCCATCATGGCGCGCACTGTGCGGCCGAGATCTTCGACATGTTCGACCGCCGTATAGGCCCTGACATGCGGGAGATCGGATACAGCCGAGATGCTGTTGATTGCCGCATTGAAAATCAGTTTCGACCATTGCGCCGGCAGCAGGTCTGGAAAGGCTTGCGCCTTGAGGCCGGATTTCTCGATCAGGGCGCACACCGCCCGAATCCGATCATCATCAGCCGGGCGGCCGGCCCACGGCCCCATCCACGTCGCGGTATCGAGCTCGTATTCGACATGCATGTCGGACCGGCGATTCCCGCTCATGAACGTCACCGCCGAGATAATCGGCCAGTCGCCATATTGAGCGACAATATCTTCAAGACCCAGACCGTTCTGGACGGTCATCATCATCGCGTTGGGAAAGTGACCGGCCATGCTCCTGGCTGTCTCTTCGACTGCGCCGGCTTTGGTGGCGATAATGACCAGATCCACATCGCCGAGCGCAGCCGGATCTGTCGACGCCAGGATACGCGCATGGCGCTCTGACTTGCCGCTGATTTTCAACCCATGCTCGTTCAACCGCTCTGCATGATCTTTGCGCCGCGTCAGCACCGTTGATACGGCGACATCGGCCAGATGCCCGGCAAAGAGACTTCCGATCGCGCCCGCGCCAGCCACGCATGTTCGTTGGATGGGCTTCATCATGAATAACCGCCCATGGCGAATCATCATCCTTTGCAGCGAGGATCGTTTCCGGATGCGGTACCGGGCTCAGATAGCCATCTCATCGACCGGGACGAACTCGCCAAGCCATGATGCAAGCACCGCAGATGAAGCGATCCCGATCTGAATTTTTGCGGGATCAATTTACGCCGAACCCTCCATCGGTTCTTGATCGTCGCTGCGGTCCGGCTTGTCTGTACAGGCACACCTGGTAGCCGGCACGAAATCACGACGCACGTCCGCAGCGGAAAGGGCGGCACGGCCTCCACCATTCGTCGGCCCTGATCGATGATGATGCACGTTATGGGTCAATGGAAACGCGCGCACGAACAAGAGATTCGCGCCAGCCTCGATTAATCAATCAGGAACAGATGATCGCCATCGCCGACAGCGGCCATGCGGAGGTTCGAAATGTCAGACAAACACCCCACGCTCGCGTTTATCGGCGGCACCGGCGATCTTGGATCGGGCCTGGCATGGCGCTTCGCCAAGGCGGGATATTCCGTCGTCATCGGATCGCGGACGGCCGAAAAGGCCGTCGAGGCGGCTGCAAGGATCAATGCAGACGGCACCCTCACCGTTCAGGGCGCGACCAATGAAAACGCTGCGGTTGCGGGCGATATCGTCTTCCTGGCCGTTCCCTTCGCCAGCCACGAAGCAACCCTCACGTCGATACGCGCGGCGGTTCAAGGAAAGATCGTCGTCGATTCAACGGTCCCCCTGATGCCCCCGAAAGTTATGCGCGTGCAGCTTCCCGCCGGAGGATGCGCCGCAAAACGTACGCAGGATTTTCTTGGTGAAGGCGTCCGCGTCGTCTCGGCGTTTCAGAACATCGCGGCGGCTCACATGCGAAGCTCACGAGAACACCTCGATGACTGCGACGTGCTCGTGACCGGCAACGACGCCGACGCACGCGGCATCATTATCAAACTTGCCGAGAAGATCGGCATCAAGGCATGGCATGCCGGCAGCATCGACAATTCCGCTGTCGCCGAGGCGCTGACGTCCGTTCTGATCTTCCTGAACAAGCATTACGGGATCGCCGGCGCGGGTATCTCCATCACCGGAAAGCCAACCAAGGCGCCGTGAGACGCAGAACAACCGACGATCAAGCCCCAGCCGCGCCTGCAGCAAGCTTCCATTATTCCGGAGATCATCATGGCCAAAAACGCCTTTCATTGGGACGATCCGCTTTTACTTGCCGATCAGCTGACTGAAGAAGAGCGCCTCGTCCAGGATTCCACCCGCTCCTATTGCCAGGAACAATTGGCGCCCCGCGTCATTGACGCGTTCCGGCATGAGAAAACGGACAGCGCGATTTTCCGGGAAATGGGGTCTTTGGGATTGTTGGGCGTGACCATCCCTCCGGCCTACGGAGGCACCGGGCTCAATTACGTGTGCTACGGGCTGGTCGCAAGAGAAGTCGAGCGCGTCGATTCCGGCTATCGCTCCATGATGAGCGTCCAAAGCTCGCTGGTGATGACTCCGATCAACACGTTTGGCACCGAAGCGCAGAAGCAGAAATATCTGCCCAAGCTGGCGGCCGGGGAATGGATCGGCTGCTTCGGCCTGACGGAGCCTAACCATGGCTCGGATCCGGGCAGCATGGCGACGCGCGCCAAGAAAGTGTCAGGGGGCTATTCGCTCAGCGGCGCAAAAATGTGGATCACCAATAGCCCGATCGCGGATGTGTTTGTCGTCTGGGCAAAGAACGAAGCCGGAGAGATTCTCGGCTTCATCCTGGAGAAAGGCTGGAAGGGCCTCTCGGCTCCTCCCATTCACGGCAAGATCGGATTGCGCACATCGATTACGGGCGAAATCGTCATGGACGACGTATTTTGTCCGGATGAGAACGTACTTCCCGATGTCAAAGGCCTGAAGGGCCCGTTTGCTTGCCTTAACAGCGCGCGTTACGGAATTGCATGGGGCGCCCTGGGCGCCGCCGAGGACTGTTTTCAGCGCGCCCGTCAATATTCGCTTGAACGGAGTCAATTCGGCCGGCCGCTGGCAGCGAACCAGCTCATTCAAAAGAAGCTTGCGGACATGCTTGTCGAGATCGCGCTTGGCTTGCAGGGCTGCCTGCGCCTGGGGCGACTGAAGGACGAAGGGAAAGCGCCCGTCGATCTCACGTCGATCATGAAGCGCAACTCATGCGGCAAGGCGCTCGACGTCGCGCGCATGGCCCGCGACATGCTGGGCGGGAATGGTATCAGCGATGAATTCGGTGTCGCGCGACATCTGGTGAACCTTGAAGTTGTCAACACCTATGAAGGCACGCACGATATTCATGCCCTCATTCTGGGTCGCGCCATTACCGGGATCGCCGCCTTCACGTAAATTTCGAGGCGAATGCCAGAGCTACAAGGCAACGCTCGCAAGCCCAGGGATCGTGACGTCGCCCCGCAGGCGACTCACGCCGGAGAACGATTTTATTCAGCTCGATAGAATGCAACGTGTGAAAAAAATCGAGATGCGCGCGCGAAAGCTCTCCCGCAGTCGCAGATCCGTTCAAAAAGTTCCGATCCTGCTTCGGACGATTTCCCGCAGCCCAAAGGCCGCCGGCACTTAATCGTTCATCGGGATGCCCAGGCTCGCTTTCGTTCTAAACTCTCTGGGTGAAACACCGAAGCGATCCTTGAAGGCGCGGCTGAAATGCGCGGAATCGTTGAATCCGCGACTATAGGCAATCTCGCAGATGGTCATCGAAGCCTTCGACGCATCGAGAAGGTCTTCGCGCCCGGCACCAAGCCTGCGATTCCAGAGCCATTTGCTCACGGTCGTCCCGCGCTGCTGAAACAACCCGTGCAGGTGGCGGATGGAGACAAAGTTGGCTTTGGCAATTCGACTCGGCGTCAATTCATGATCGGAGAAATTCTCTTCGATGTAAGACAGAATTCGGCAAAGACGCGCGCTGTGGTTCTTTTCGTTGTCCTTGAGTCCCAATTTTCTGCGCAGACAGATGACCGACCCGATCATCGACAGAAAGCTCTCCGAAAGCATGAACTGGTCTATATCGGTCAACCGCGACTTCTCTCCGAGCGTCAGCGACGTCAGGAGAGAAATAATGATGGGCACCAGCCCGCCTTCCAGCTGAGTTGCGCCGAAATCGCGGACTTCGCGGCCAATAAGCCGCTCGTGAAAGACGCGATATGGAATGCGCAAGATGATCTTGCTGCCGCGCTCCGGATAATTCACGCTGTAAGGGATGCCGCCCGGTACGATGGCCAGGGCTTTTTCCCTAAGAATAAAGCTTTTCCCATCCTGGGTGATGATAGCGGTGCCCTCGAGCTGAACGTGCACCAGCACATCGAAAACGCGATCTGCAAGAATATCCTCGGGAAGCCGCGAGACCGTTACGGGATCGCTCTTGATGCTGTAGATTGTCAGGTTCGCTATTTTATCCTGTTTGACAGAATAGTACTCGAAAGGCTGATCGTGTTGCTGAGCGCTCACGCGCATGACGGCATTTCGGACATCGTTCAGCAAGGGGTTTTCGGCAAGAGCCATGCCCATGATGACCACTCTCCCATTTGAGCCAGGTCGCGAGAATTGCCTGGTCTTTCGTTGGCTGACTTGTCCCGCCGGTCAATCAGCTCATTTCAGCGTTTCCAGCTTTGAACGGTATCCTTTTTCAGGGTGATTTCTTTTGATCCCAATCAAGCGCGTGACAATCGGTCTTTCGATCGTCACGCCGAAGCGAAGTGCGCAGGATTGCATCAGCCTGCGCGAGGCGATCCACCTCCGAGGAGCGCCACAAACCGGGGCGCAACGATAGCCTTTCATTGTAATATTCGAATGTCAAATAGATTTTCGAAAATATGTCGGACTACTCCCGATCCTGGCTGAAGGCCAGCGCCACATCCGAATCCAGAATGATCTGAGCAGAACGATTGATGTGCCGTCCGATCAGGTAAGTCGCGGCAGCCGCGTCGCGCGCCAGGGCTGCTTCCATGATCTCTCGATGCTCATTCAGCACGTCGCGCCCGTTGCGACTGTACTGGATGCATAAACGACGATAACGTGCCCATTGATCGCCAAGCATTTCGCGAAACTGCAGCAGCCATTCCGAATCGCACGCGGATGCCAAGGCTGAATGATAGGCTTTGTGGCGACGCTCCCATTCCGGCTCCAGAGAGCCGCTGTCGTTCTCTGACGAGATTGCCGCGAGTTGATGAAATGACGACAATAGCTGGCTTTCCCAAACCACGTCCCCGCGCTCGATACTTAATTTCAGCGCCATCGACTCAAGCTCTCTGCGCATGAAGCTGATGTCCATGAGCTTCGCCCGCGAGACGGGGGCAACGCGAAAGCCGCGATGATCCTCCGAAACAACAAGGCCTTCGCTCACCAGCCCGAACAAGGCTTCGCGGACGGGACTGAGCCCCGCATCGTAGAGCGATTTGATCTCCTCAAAACGTAAACGCACCCCGGGCTTCAACACGCAATTCACGATATCGGCTCGCAGACGCTCGCGGACATCGCTTGCGATGGTTCGCGCTGAAATGTCTTCTTTGATCGACTTGGCCGAAATAACGCTCATGGGCGCAGCCTCCCGCTTCAGCCATATTTTCGAAAATCTGATTAGATGCCAAATCGCTGTGAAGCGTCAAGACCGGCGTGACCTGCAAGAACCAGAACCCGCCGGATGCCTGCGATCGGTCGGTCGGCCTTAGCGCGAGGACGCCCGTGTGGAGGCATCCGGATATTTGCGCATGCAATCAAGATTCGTGCTGCGTGGGACAAGACCTTCAATAACCGCAGACGTTTAATATGACTCGCCGATCCGGCCCATGCGGAGTGAAATCTCAAGAACAAATCCATGGGCATCAAACACGCGGGTATGATGGGCATTTGTGACAGCCACCGGAACGCCAAATGGCTTACCAAACGCAGTCGCCGATCCGAGGAGATGGTCGCAGAAGCCCATCGATCTATTATTCGAACGTCGAATGCATCCATTGATGTGGCGCATATCGCCGCTCGGCGGCCTGGACAAGTCTTCCATCGAACGCGGATCGACATATTAACGGTTAGCCAATGACGATCGAGATCGACAGGCCTGCCAGCATTTCATCGAGCCGGTTCGCTCCCGGCCACCGGCGTGTCGAGATGTTTGCCCCGCGGGGATTTCCGCTGGTCCGCCCAGGGGAGCCGCTGCTGCCGCTGATCCTGACCAATCTGCGGGAAAATAATATCACGTTGCACGACAACGATATCCTTGTCGTCACCCAGAAAATCGTCTCCAAGTCGGAAAACCGCTACGTCGCGCTCGACAGCGTCGAAGTCTCGGCAAATGCGCGGGCGATTGCTGAAAAATGCAACAAGGATGAGCGCATCGTCGAAATCGTCCTGCGCGAGTCCGAGCGCATCGTTCGTTGTGCCCGGGATGTGCTGATCGTGCGTCACCGGCTGGGTTATGTCTGCGCCAACGCCGGGATCGATCGCTCCAACATCGACGACGGCGAATCGCAAATCCTGTTGCTGCCCGAGAATCCGGACCGAAGCGCCGCGGAACTGCGGCACGGCCTATATGCCGCCTGCGGTGTCACCGTCGGCGTTCTCATCGTGGACAGCTTTGGCCGCCCGTGGCGTCTTGGCACTTGCGGAGTCTGTATTGGCAGCGCCGGCATCGTCGCCCTTAACGACTACCGCGGCCAGCCCGACCTGGCTGGGCGGAAACTGGAAGTCACGGAGATTGCACAAGCCGACGAGATCGCCGCCGCCGCTTCCGTTCTGATGGGACCCTCCGTCCAATGCGCACCTCTCGTTATCGTTCGCGGCATCGACTTCAGCGGTAACGGCACCGCCGCCGATCTGATCCGCCCCGTGGATCAGGACAAGTTTCTCTGAAGAAACGACATGCACACCTCACTCTCGCGAACCTCAAAGCATTATCTCGCATTGTGCGGCGGTGTCGGCGGCGCCAAGCTGGCGCTGGGTCTCGCTCATGTGCTGCCCCCCGACCAATTGACCATTGTCGTCAATACAGGCGACGATTTCGAGCATCTCAACCTGTCCATCTGTCCCGACATCGACACCGTGACCTACACGCTGGCAGGGCTGGTCCAGCCGGATCAAGGTTGGGGACGTCGCGATGAAAGCTTCGCCGCGCTCGATACCGTCAAACGTCTAGGGGGCGAGACCTGGTTTCAGCTTGGCGATAGGGATATCGGCCTGCACCTTATGCGGAGCATGCTGCTCGGCGAAGGATTGTCGCTTTCGACGGTCACCTCAAGGATTTCAAAACGGCTCGGGGTCGCTCACGAAATCGCGCCGATGACCGACGATATCGTCCGCACGACGCTCGATACGGTCTCCGGCTCTATGCCGTTCCAACACTATTTCGTCAAAGCACGCTGCGCTCCCGCCATCACGGGCATCAGATACCTTGGGGCTGAGCAGGCACGGATATCACCGGCACTGGACCGAGCGCTTACCGATCCAGGCTTGAGCGGCGTCTTCATCTGCCCCTCCAATCCCTATCTGAGCATCGACCCCATCCTTGCTCTGCCGGGGGTAAGGAGCATGCTCGCCGACATCTCGGCGCCCGTCATCGCGGTCGCGCCCATCGTCCACGGCCAAGCGATCAAGGGGCCTACGGCCAAGATCATGCGCGAGCTTGCGATCGAGCCGTCCGCAGCAGCGGTCGCCGCTCACTACGCCGATTTCCTGGACGGATATGTGGTCGACGCCTCGGATCGGATGACCCTGCCCGACGTGCAGGTTATTCCTTTTGGGATCGTGATGACAACGCTGGCCGATAAAGTGGCGCTGGCGAGCCGCTGCCTTGCTTTCTCTGAGGAACTCGCGGGGCCGCAATGACCCGGATATGGGCTCTCATACCTGTCAAGAAATTCGATACCGCCAAGAGCCGGCTGGCCTCGGCGATGAGCGACAAGGACCGGTGCGCGCTGGCGATGGCGATGGCCCGGGATGTCGCGACGGCGCTCAAGCACGCGCGAACAATCGCACGGGTCGCCATGGTCAGCGATATCTCCGCCCTGGAGCAAGTGACGGGCCTTGATGGCATCGATCATTTCCATACCTGCCAGGCCCAGGGACTCAACGAGGATCTCACTCTCGCCGCCCGCTGGGCGGAAACGCAGAGGGCGACCCATATTCTCATCGTCCATGCCGACTTACCGCAACTCACATCGCAAGCCATCGACGGTTTTGTTGCCGGGGTTGGAGATATGCCGGCATCGCAGATACGCGTTGCGGCCTGCAAACAAGGCACCGGAACGAATCTTCTGCTCGCTCCTGTTCCGCTCCCCCTCTCTCTTGTTTTCGGCAGGAATAGTCTGGCTCGCTTCTGCGAGTGCGCCGGGGCCGCCAATATCTCCGTCGATGTGGTTCGGGACCCCGTGCTGGCTAACGATATCGACACCCCCGAGGATCTTCACGCGCTGATGTCAAATCATGCCGATGGAAATCGGGTTGGTCAGGCAACCGCCGATTTTCTGTTCAAGGCAATGAGAGCACGACCCAAGCCGGCAGCCCTTTCTCCGATCGGGCAGAAAACACTCCTACAGTCAATATCATGACCCTGTGCGACAAGAATGGAGCAATGATCAACATTATCATCCGGGTTCGGCAGCTTGCGGACGACGCTCGACCCAACGGTCGACGCAATAAGGGATGCTGCCGCAGGATGAATGCTGTGCACCTTTGAGGGCTTGCCAATGTATCCAGCGCCGTTCCGATATCATCGCCCCGCCTCCCTCGGGGAAGCCATTCAGATGCTGTCCGCGCTTGGAGAAAACGCAAAGCCCTTGGCTGGCGGGCAAACCCTCATCCCCATCCTGAAATTGAGAATGGATGAGCCGACGGACCTCGTCGACATCGCCCGCCTGCCCGACCTGCGCTATGTCACCGAACGCGATGGATGGATTCAGATCGGCGCGCTCTCGCCCCACGGCTGGGTGGCGAAATCCGATATCGTAGCAGGCATTCCCATTGTGAAAGACTGCGCCGGCGGCATTGCCGACGTTCAGGTCCGCAGCCGCGGCACCGTGGGTGGCTCGGTCAGCGCGGCCGATCCAAACGGCGACTGGCCAACGCTCTTGCGCACGCTCGATGCGGAGGTGCTTTGCTCCGGCCCCGATGGAGAGCGGACGATCCCCATCCAGGACTTCAATATCGCGGCTTACACCACTGCGCTCGCTCTGGGTGAACTGGTCGTCGGGGTTCGCTTCAAGCGTCCCGACGCGGGCAGCGCCGGCTCCTACATCGCCTACAAGAAGTCTGCCGCCGCGTTTCCTGTATGCTCGGTCGGCGTTCAGCTCACGCTCGATCCCGGCAACGTCTGCCGGGATGTGCGGATCGTTCTCGGCGGCGTCGGCCCGACGGCGCGGCGCGCCACACAAGCCGAGGCGGAGCTGCGCGGCAAGGCTTTATCGGATTCATTATGGGCTCGTGCGGCCGACGCCGCCAGCGCGATCGCCGAACCAACCAGTGACGCCCGCGGCACCGCCGAGTTCAAGCACAGCCTGTTGCGCGGCCTCCTGCTCAAATCGGCCAATGCCGCCATGTATCGTTGCGCGAACGCAAGCATTGAAGGAAGCCATATTTATGGGTGATTCAATTCCGCTTGTAACCATCGAGGTTACTGTCAACGGACAAAAACATTGCCGCGAGGTCGAGCCGCGCCTGCTTCTGGTCGAATTCCTGCGCGAAGACCTGGATCTCACCGGAACGCATATCGGTTGCGACACCAGCTATTGTGGCGCCTGCACCGTGCACTTGAACGGCGCGCCCATCAAGTCTTGCACCCTGTTTGCGGTTCAGGCCGATGGATGCGAGATACTCACCGTCGAATCTTTGGAAAAGGAAGGCAAGCTGCATCCCTTGCAGAAGGCATTCTCTGATCATCATGCCCTGCAGTGCGGCTATTGCACGCCGGGCATGCTTATGTCTGCCGACGCATTGCTGAATGAAAATCCTCACGCCGATCGCAAAGCCATTCGCAAGGCGATTGCCGGAAACGTCTGCCGCTGCACCGGCTACCAGAACATCATCAAGGCGATCGAGTCGGTGGTGAACGGCGACGGGGAGAGCAAATCATGGAAATGAAGTTTTCCGGCGAATTCGAACTCGCCCCGCCTCCCGCCGAAGTCTTCAAGCTGCTGTCCGATCCGCAGAAGTTCGCGCCGCTGCTTCCCACGTTTTCCAGCCTGGAAATGAAGGACGCCAACACCGCGATCGTGAAGGTCTCGGTCGGCATCGGCAGGATTCGCGGCACCGCGTCGACCCAGCTCACCCTGCAACAGAAGATCGAGCCGACGCACGCGACCTATGTCGGCACCGGCAAGGTGATGGGCAGCACCTACACCATGATCTCCTCCTACGATCTGGAGCCCAAGGGCAGCGGCACTTTGGTCAAATGGAGGGGCGAAGGCAAAGTCGGCGGCAAGATTCTCGCTTTGGCGGGTGGCGGCGTACAAGGTTATGCCGAGCAGCAGATCAACAATGTCATCGCCAGTCTGCAACAGGCGATGTCGCCCGAAGGTCCAAAGACCACGGCGGCGCCGCCGAATAAGGCCGGCTGGCTGCAACGCGCCATGAACCGCGTGGGCCTGGTAAAATCCTCCGGCCAGAACCATGCGGAGGTGACGGACGCACCGCAGAGCGCCACATCCGCTGCGATCAATCTCACCGCAGGCTGGACAGGCACCGCCAAGGCAAGCCCGACGCTGAAGGTCACAATGCCGCTGAAATCCATCGGCCGCAACAGGGATTTCTCCGGCATCGCCGACCGCCATACCGGCGGCAAATGGGTGCACGCCCCCCTCTCGCGCAAGGAAGACGGCCGGCTGATCCGGGGGCAGGGACTGTTCGTCGACGATTATAAAGTCGATGGCATGCTGCACATGGCTCTCGTCCGTTCTCCCCATGCGCACGCCCGCATTCTGCAGATCGATACGAGCCGCGCCGAAGCGCTCGCCGGTGTCGTGTGCACGCTTACGGGAGCGGAAATCGCCGCCGTATGCAATCCCTTCACGCAGATCGGGCCCGATGCGGCGCAGAACATCCGCGATTTTCCGCTCGGCGTGGAAAAGGCCATCTTCCAGGGCGAACCCGTGGTGGCGGTGATCGCTGAAAATCCGCGCATCGCCGCCGATGCGATCCATCTCGTCGATGTCGAATACGAAGCACTACCGGTCGCCACCGACTGGAAATCGGCACTCGAAGACAAGGCCGTCATCCATCCCGGCATGGGCACCAACCATCACTGGCGAGGGCTCTATGAATATGGCGAGGTGGACAAAGCCTTCACCGAAGCGGCCCATGTGGTGAAAATCGATCAGATGGATTTCCACCGCACCGCGGCCACGCCGCTGGAAACCAACGCCGTCGTCGCCACCTGGTTGCCGACCGGAGGGGTCGACTTTTTCTGCAACAACTCCTTTCCCGCCATTGCCATCCAGATGATCGCGCCGGCTCTCGGCCTGAGCATCGATCAGATCCATTGCAAGACACAGGACATCGGCGGCAGCTTCGGCATCAAGATCGGAAATTATCCCTATATGGCCCTGGCCGCGCTCGCCTCGAAGAAATCTGGCGGCCACCCGGTCAAGTGGATCGAAACGCGTAGCGAGCACATGCTGGCCGGCGGCCATGGCGGGGAACGCACGTTCCTCGATACCGAGGTGGCACTCGACCGGGACGGCGTCATCACCGCGATACGCGCTCGCCACATCGATGATTGCGGGGCATACCCGCGCTACGAGCCGCTCGGCTGCGTGATCTGGTCACAGGTTCTGGCGGCCTGCTACAAGGTGCGCAACCTGCGCATCGACTTCAATCAGGTCGTCACCAACAAGGGGCCCGCTTCTCCGAACCGGGGCTATTCGCGGCTGCAGCACCTTTGGTTCATGGAGCGGGTGATCGACATCTGCAGCCATACGCTCGGCATTCCGGGCGACGAAATGCGTCTGCGCAACTACATCCGCGAGTTTCCCTACACAACGCCCAATGGCTGCGTTTATGATTCCGGCAACTATCCTCTCATGCTTGAAAAGGCGAAAGCGCTGATCGGCTGGGACGAATGGAAAGCAAAACAGGCTGAAGCGCGTGCCGAAGGCCGCTGGCTGGGCATCGGGATCGGCACCACGCTCGACTCGGGCACGAACAATTTCGGCCAGGCGCGTCTGGTCAACCCTCATCTGCCGTTCTCCGGAAACTCGGAGGTGGCGACCATCAAACTCGACATCGACGGCTCAGTCGTGGTCACGTTAGGCAGCACGCCATCCGGTCAGGGACATGAGACGACGACCGCCCAGGTGGTCGCCGACGAACTCGGCATCCGCCCCGACATGGTTGAAGTGCGCACCGGGTTCGATACGGCCGCCAATAGCCACGGCGGCCATTCCGGCTCCTATGCCAGCCAGTTCGCCGTCACCGGTCTGTCTGCCGTGCATGGAGCTTGTCAGAAGCTCAAGCGCGAGATGAAAATGCTGGCGGCTTTCGCCTTGGAAGCCAATGAGGACGATCTCGAATTCACCGTCGGAAAGCAAGGCCCGGAACTACGCGTCAAGGGGACCGAACGCAGCATCAACTATTGGGCGCTGTCATCGATGGTCAATATCGACACCGCCGGTCAGCCGGAACACTTCACCGACATCACGCTGAATATCCGCCATGTCTATCGTCCTCCGTTCAAGATTCCGGACCTCGAGAAAAAGACCGGCAACCTGACGCTGACCTATGCCTCCCAATTGCATATTGCGGTGATCGAGGTCGATCGGCTGACTTTCATACCGAAGATCCTCAGCTATGCCGCGATCGACGATTGCGGCTCGGTGATCAATCCAAAGATCGTCGCCGGTCAGGTTCATGGGGCCGTCGCACATGGCATCGGCTCGGCTCTGACAGAGGGGCACGTCTACGACAAGGAAGGAAACCTGCTGACCAGCACGTTCACCGATTATGCGCCGATCACGTCGATGGGCATGCCCGACCTGCTGTTCGGCGAGATCGAAACGCCATCACCGTTCAGCTACAATGGCGCGAAAGGCATGGGCGAAGGCGGCGGCGCGCCGCTGCATGCGATTTCGGCCGCTGTCCAGGATGCTTTGCTTGATAAAGGCGTGATCGTTCGAAAGTCCTTCAATCCGCCCAACGACCTCTACGAAGCGGTCAAGCGTGCGGATCGCTCCTCGGCGGTGAGGGTGGAATCGCGCATCCATTAATTCGGGAATACCGTGCATGGCAGGCAACGACAGAGAACCGATCCCGGGTTTTGGATCCATCGGAGAGATCCAGGAACGCCTTGCCCGGGAGGGATATATTGCCGATCACATGCTGGCGACGACTCTGTTTCTCTCCGCATCGCTCGGCAAGCCGGTGTTCGTCGAAGGTGAACCGGGCGTAGGCAAGACCGAAATCGCCAAGGTGATGGCGCGCATTCTCGACACCGAATTGATCCGCTTGCAGTGTTACGAAGGCCTCGACAGCAACGCCGCCCTCTATGAGTGGAATTACACCCGACAATTGCTGGAGCTGCGCTTGCAGGAAGCGCGCGGGGTCGACGGCAGCCAGATTGGACACAACCTCTTTTCCGAGGAATTTCTCCTCCAACGGCCATTGCTCAAGGCGTTGCGCAGCGACGGCCCTCGCGCGCCCGTGCTGCTGATCGACGAGGTCGATCGCTCGGATGAAGAATTCGAAGCGTTCATGCTCGAGGTGTTGTCCGATTTTCAGATTACCATACCCGAGATAGGCACGCTGCACGCGCGCCATACTCCGTTCATCGTTCTCACATCGAACCGCACGCGTGAAGTGCATGACGCGCTCAAGCGCCGTTGCCTGTATCACTGGATCGATTATCCAAGTTTCGCCAGAGAAATCGCAATCCTGCGTGCACGCCTGCCGCAGGTCGAACTGCGGCTCGCCGGTCAGGTCTGCCGTTTCATCGAACTGCTGCGAGAGCGCGATTTCTACAAGCGCCCGGGAGTCGCCGAAACCATCGACTGGGCGCGGGCTCTGATCGCTCTGGGGATCGCCGAGCTGAGCCCCGATGTGGTCAAGCAAACTCTCGGCTGCATTCTCAAATATCGTGGTGACAGCGAAAAGCTGCAGCAGCTTGGCCTGGATAGCATGGTCGAAATGGCGCTGATGCCCGGCCACGATCCG
>Ga0182735_1001338_pt1 | contig 16552 bp, 15 predicted proteins | sample eDN5th30CKraftMG_FD_128524 | JGI IMG/M metagenome (GOLD analysis project Ga0182735, IMG submission 128524) | Enriched Miracle-Growth compost microbial communities from Emeryville, California, USA - eDNA 5th pass 30_C Kraft MG (version 2) (version 2) ... | reverse complement strand
TGACTTTCGCTTTGACAATCGGGTGGCCGAAAGCGGCCTAAGTGCTTGCCGCGCTTAGATTGTCGCGCTGACAATCGAAACTGACTTTCGGCGACAATCTGATTGTCACTGGGCGCGACAATCGAGCTCCGAAAGTCGCACCCCATGACAATCGAAATTGCGCTTTTACCCCTCGGTCCTGACCTGGATTCCGAGCTTCGGGTTGCGCTCGTCGCCAGGCTCCTGCCAGACCATGAACCCGTCGATCGACGCCTTTGCGTTGCTGCGTCCTTCGGGTACTGCCTTCTCGATCTTGCGCCGCGCAGTCTTGTCCGAGACGTCGTCCCGCTCGCAGACGATCGCGACCAGATCCTTCAACGGGATGCTGCCGCCGCGCTCGTTCGCCTCCTGCCGTGCCAGCTCCAGGATGGGGTCCATCGCGCCGCCGAACTCACCCTGCACATCGACCATCACGGTGGGACGCAGTACCAGGGAGTCGCCGGCCTTCTCCATGTTGAAGCGCATCGGGGGTTCGCGCTCGGCGTCCTTCTGCTTCTTCACAGCGACCTTGATCGAGCGCCCGTCGCTGGCGCGCTCCACCTCGACCGTGGTGTCCATCGCGCCCAGTAGCGCCGAGCTGCCGCGCATGCCCTTGCCCAGGTCCTTGCCCGAGTGGTGCACCACGACCACCGTCGCGCCCGTGGCGTTGCGCAGCAGCTTCATGCTCGCGATGTAGCGGCCCATGTCCTTCGCCGAGTTCTCGTCGGCGCCCGCGGCCGTCTGGTTGAGGGTGTCGATGACGATCAGGCGCAGCGGCCCCAGCTCGTCGGTCACGGCCTGGGCGAACGCGCGCACGCCGCCGTCCTTCTCGGCCGCGAGGTTGAGGTCGTCGCGCATGAGGTGCAGGTCGAACCTGCGACCCTGGGCGCACCTGTCCGCCTTCCAGGCGCGGAAGCGCTTGCCCAGGCCGGGCGCGCCCTCCGCGGCGATGTACAGGACGCCGCCGCGCTCGACCTGCCGTCCGTGCCAGTCGATACCGCCCGCGATGGCCATCGACATGTCTACCGCGAGGAATGACTTGCCCGACTCTGGCGCGCCGTAGATGGCGGCGAGGCTGCCCTCGGTCAGCACGCCGGGCAACAGCCACTTTGGCGGCGGCAGCGACTCCACGTCGTCCAGCGATAGGAAGTTCCAGCGGCTGCGCTCCTCGACGGGTTCGGCCTCGTCCCACACGTCGAAGTCGTCGGCCGCGTCGGGTGGCGCGATGTCGGCGCCGGCTTCGTTGAGACGCCTGCGCAGCGTCGCGATGGTCACCGCGTCGTCGCGGTCGGCGTGCAGCGAGTCCCAGCGGCGACCGACGATCCACTCGTGGTCCGCGAACTTCGGGTCGGACGTGCTCCAGTCGATGAACTCCTGCCGTCCGACGCCGTCGGTCGCGTGGTGACAGGCCATCATCAGCTCGCGCCATGCGTCGTGCTCGCGGAAGTCGGTCGGGTCCAGGTGCTCCAGGGACGACGCGAGCTGCTCGGCGGTGATCTCACCTGCGCCCGTGGCCCGCTTCCTCTCCGGCCTGCGCGCCGCCTCGACCAGTCGCGTGGGCAGGTCCGGCATGCGGTGCAGCGGGGGCGAGTCGAGCGCCCAGCGGTACAGGCCGCCGGTCGGGTGCACGGAGCCCGCGGCGACGACCTGGCGGCCGAGCGACTTCAGCTCCACGCCCTCGAAGCCATCCACGCTGTCCAGCAGCACCGCGCCCGCTGGCTTGCGGAAGTAGAAGTGGTGGCCGGGGTGGGACAGGTTGCCGGTCAGGACGTGCGGCGCCGACGCGAGCGGTAGGTCGAACTCCGCGGCCAGCTCGGCCAGGCTGTCGCGCCCCGCGGGGAAGTTGCGTGGGTCCACGTCCACCACGACCACGTCGGCGGGGAGGCGCACGCCCAAGTTCAGGCCGTCGCGCCTCGCGCGCTCCAGCACCTCGCCCTGGTCGTAGGCGCGTTCCTGCCACCGCTTATCGGCGGGCATCTTGTCGCGGCGGCGCAGGGGAATCAGGTCGAGGCGGACGTCGCGGTACTCGGACGCGGCCTCAAACGATGGCGTCGCGGCGGCGTGCCCCACGGCATCATTGATCCCGTGAGTCCTGGACAGCTCACTCTCCCGGTCGGTTGTACCCTTGCGCCCACGGTCTCGCACGCCGTGGGCGTTTTCATGTGCGGCCATCGATCAGCCCTCCGACTTGGCGGTGCGGGCGGCGAGCATCGCCGTCGCGGCGCGCCGGACGCCTTCGCCCATCGGCTGGCCCTTTGCGTAGTCGCGCAGGTCGCCCAGCTTGTAGCGGATCAGCTTCGGTCCGACGCGGGTGAACGTGGGGCCGCCGCCCTGGCAGCGATACCAGGCCAACGTTCCATACTTCAGGCGCAGGAACGCCGCCGCCTCCTGGGCGGTCAGCAGCGAGTCGTCGGGGAGTGCGTGGAGCTCGGCGAGCTCCGCGGGGGAGAACTTCTTCGGTTCGTAGGCCATCTTCTGGACTCCTTGCAGGTGCGATCCCCGCGCGGCGACGTGCCGTGCGGGGACTGCCTGCTGTGCGTCGCAGAGATGGGCCCGTTCGCTCCCCTCAGTCGGCGGGGCGGGTCTCGGTCTTGTAGGCCACCGAAAGCCTGGCGTCGGCGGCTGGTGGCGCCGACGAATCAAATAATGCCCGAGGTGTGCTCGCGCTAACACCAACATTTGTCCGGGCTCCCCCAGTGAGCCCGTGCGACGCGACGCGATCCGGGCTGCTCGGTGTCAGACCGCGCGGCCCCGAACGCGACACGGACCACCTGGTGAGGCTGTATCGCTGTCCGTGCGGCATCGCACCTTGAAAACTGAACGACACTCCCCCATATATGGCAGGTCAACTAGCACAGGGGATTGGGGAAATGGGACTTCCTAGGACATTCGTCGGATTCAGCAGCACGGACATTAACTATTACCGGCTGATGCTCGCTTGGAAGGAGCATGAGCATATCGACTTCGACTTCACCAACTGCCAGCTCTCGCAGGAGATCCACTCCGAGAATGAGGCATACATCAAGAGTAAGTGCCGGGAACGAATCGGCATGGCAGGGACGTTCGCGGTACTTATCGGGCAGGACACCCGATCCAAGCACAAATATGTGCGCTGGGAAATGGAAGTGGCACTCGAGAAAAAGTGTCGAATCATTGGCATCAACATCGATAAGTCCCGGCGGGTTGTAGACGCGACCTGCCCGCCGATCATTAGAAACATCGGCGCGATCTTCGTGCCGTTCTCGCCGAAGATCGTTGCCCACGCTTTGGCGAACTGGCGGATGGAAGCTAATGATGACTGGCACTACAAGGATGAGGTTTACCGGCAACTCGGGTATCAGTGAGGGGTAGCCTGTGCAAGAGCAGGACTTTCCCGCCCTCTACCGATCGGCAGATGACCTTTCCCTAACGTCTCAGCGCCACTTCTTTCGGGCGCTGAAGGCGCACCTGATAACGCTGGTAGTTGCGGCGGTCCTGTCGATCGTCAGCATTCCGCACTGGTCCGTAGCGGCACTCCAGCTCCTCGCGCTGCTTGGCGCCCTGGGTTGCTCCATCTACTTGTTCGCGATGCGCCCTGACCGATTCTGGTACGCGGGCCGGGCAGTGGCCGAGTCGATCAAGACCATCACGTGGCGGTACGTCTGCCGGGCTGAGCCTTTCCAGGGCGACGACGCGACCGCCCGCAACGATTTCCGCCAGACTCTCAAGCAGATCGTTGAGCAGAACAAGGAAGTCTGCCAGTCGTTGACCGAGCACCTGGACGAGGCGCAGTTCACCCCGGTGATGGAGCAGATGCGTGCTCGATCACTGGACGAACGCCGAGCGACCTACGCGGACTTTCGAATCAAGGACCAACTCACCTGGTACGCGAAGAAGGCGGCCTTCAATCGGCGCATGTCCCGCTACTTCTTCTGGGCGCTGATCGCCGTGAACGCCATCGCCGTTGTCTGTGCGGTGTTGCGCATGGTCTACGTGGCGCAACCGTTCTGGCCCACGGATGTGTTCGTGGCGATGGCGGCCAGCGTCTTGAGCTGGATGCAGGCCAAAAGGTTCTCTGAGCTTGCAGCCTCCTACGCGCTCGCGGCGCACGAGATCGGCCTAATCAAAGAGCAGTCCCTGCTCTCTGATACGGATGAGAAGTTCTCGCTGTTCGTCGGCGACGCCGAGAATGCTTTCTCGCGGGAACATACCCAGTGGGTGGCGCGAAAGGACGTCTAGTCCCCAGGGCGTGCTACAAGCACGCCCCGACCCATGCGTCGGCGACGTTATCCCGCCCCTCAAGGATCACGCTCTTGCCGCCCGATACGAAGCGCCGGAAGCCCGTGTACCCACCAAACTCGTTCTTGGCGTTGACCCGACCGCAGGCGACCACGCCGAACTCCTCGGTGTAGTTGGCGCGCACGTCCCGAAACTGCGCGGCGTCCGGATCCTTCAACTCGACCCTCACCGCGCGCTCGGCCGCCACAATCGTCTCGGCGCCGAACCACTTCTCCTGCTGCGCCTTCTTCTCCGCGGCCGTCATGGGGCGCTCCGGCTCGGGCTTCGTTGCCTCCGGCTGCTGGGCCTGCTTCTGCGGCCCCTCGGCCACTGCTGCGGGCGCGGCTGCGACAGCGGGCTCGCTGCGCGGCACCAGCTTCGACCCGATCCAAGCCAGGACCACCAAGACGACCAGAAGAACCCCTATCCGCTTCATGCGCTCCCCCTGAGCCATGCCAGTAAATAGTCCATTTTGGACTAACCCAATACGGACTCTAGCGTGCAGTGACCAGCCTGTCACCGCGCGATGGCCCAATCGACCCACAACCCCGATTACCAGCTACTGCTGACCGTCCTGAAGGCGGCCCGCAAGCGGGCGGGTGTCTCACAGGTCGATCTGGCCGAGCGGCTGGGGAACACGCAGACCTTCGTGTCCAAGTGCGAGCGCGGGGAGCGGCGCATCGACGCCGTGGAGCTGGTCGAGTTTGCCGAGGCGCTCGGCGTGCCGCCGCTCGGGCTGCTGACGGAGTACCTGGAACGACGCAGCGCGGGGAGCTTCCCCAAGGCACGAAAGACGAAGGGCCGCGGCTAGCGCAAAGCAAGAAGGGCAGCCTTGTGGGCTGCCCTTCTCACCTTTAGGTGGTGCCGGAGATAGGAATCGAACCTACGACCCCATCATTACGAATGACGTGCTCTACCAACTGAGCTACTCCGGCGGAAACCTGAAACTTGTTCAAACCGTGTCCGTACAACCTTGCCATCGGACCGCTGGCGACCCTAAGGCCATGAATCCTAAGCCATCTGCCTCCGCCACCACGACAACCGCGTCGCGATTACGAATGAGCTGCTCTACCGACTGAGCTACACCGGCGGCGCGGCGTAAGCTAGCATTCTAATGAATGTAAAGCAATTGCTGGCAGGGCTTTTGCTTCTGCAACCACACAACCGCACGGCGTCCCTATCACGAGAGCGACATCACATATTATCGTATCCGCCAAGCCAACAATTCCCAGCACGAGAAAAACTCGCCAGAATAGCCCTACATACTAGTTGGAAGTATTCATGAGCATGCTTGAGCAGCTTCAAACCAAAATATCCAACGGCACAGCAATCGTTGGCATATACGGCCTTGGCTATGTCGGACTCCCACTTGCATTGCGCTTTTCAGAAGTCGGCATAAGGGTTATCGGATTTGATATTGATGAAAAAAAGGTTAATGCTCTAAACGCAGGAAAAAGCTATATTGAGCGCCTAGACTCAAGCTCAATAAAAAAAGCTCTAGCAAACGGATTCATGGCAACTTGTGACTTCGCACAAACACAACAAGCCGATGCACTAATCATCTGCGTCCCAACACCGCTCACCTCTCATCACGAACCGGACCTTAGTTTTGTCATAAACACAGTGGAATCTATTCTCCCATATTTTCACGAAGGGCAACTTATAAGCCTAGAGAGCACCACTTGGCCAGGTACTACGGAAGAGGAGCTGGCCCCTAGACTGGTACGACGCGGTTTCATCCCAGGAGAAAATTGTGCATTAGTCTTTTCGCCTGAACGAGAGGACCCTGGAAATCCAAAATTCGATACCAAGAGTATTCCCAAGATAATTGGCGGCATGACGCCACAATGCCTTTCTTTAGGTAAAGCACTCTATAGCAAAGCCATAGAGGTAATGGTACCGGTCAGTAGTCCACGTGCAGCTGAAATGACCAAGCTTCTGGAAAACATCCACCGAGCAGTCAATATCGGACTCGTAAATGAAATGAAAATAGTTGCAGACCGAATGGGCATAAACATCCATGAGGTCATAAAGGCGGCCGCAACAAAACCTTTTGGCTTCGTACGTTACAATCCAGGACCTGGGCTTGGCGGGCACTGTATTCCAATCGACCCTTTCTACTTAACATGGAAAGCCAAAGAGTATGGCATAAATACCCGCTTCATTGAACTTGCCGGAGAGATCAATCACTTTATGCCCAAATGGGTAGTACAGAAGGTAACAGATGCACTCAACGATAGATGCAAATCTATTAAAGGTAGTCGCATTCTAATCTTGGGAATTGCCTACAAAAAGAACATTGACGACTCCCGAGAATCACCGGCAATCGAAATAATGAAGCTTCTTCGCGACAAAGGCGCCGAAGTAGAGTACTCAGACCCACATATTCCGAACTTCCCTGAGAAACGCGACTACTCATTCGAACTCAACTCCATTGAATTGGGCCCAGGAATTATCGAGAAATTTGACTGTGTCGTATTAACCACAGATCACGACATGTTCAACTACTCAGACATCACAAAGCGCGCCAGACTAATTGTTGACACACGAGGGGTTTTTCCATACGACAAGGCCATACAAGCTTGAGGGTTCCATAATGCAAAATCCTCAAAATTTGGATTGGGAAAAACTCTATCTAGACAATGTCAGTACCTATAAAAAAGGTCGCCCCAAAAGAGCAGAATTCATAATAAATCATCTAAAACAAATAAAATTATTAGATGAAATTGAAAGCTTCTTAGAAGAAGGAGCTTTCAGCGCCAAGGATTTGAGCTACCTAGCAAAGAATCTCTCCAAAAAAACCTTCGTAGCAACAGATCTTAACGAACTATCAATGGTCGATAGAAAAACCGAAAACATACTTAACTGCGCGGCAGATGCTTTTAATCTTCCTTTCCGCGACAGGCACTTCGGCGTCACTTTCCACTCCGGCCTGATAATATACTTCAACAACTCCGACGCCATAAAAATAATTCAAGAGCAGACACGAGTAACAAAATCAATCGCCTATATATTTGCACATAACAAACACAACCACCTAGACACGCTAATAAGCAATGGAAAACGCATCATGGGAAATAGGTTATTCTCTTTTCGCAGATACTCAAAGGGAGAGCTTATTGAGATAGGGGCGGCGATTGGCTGCCCATTCGAAATAGTGCCGCATGACAATATGCTCGAGAATTTTTCACAAAGAAACTGCCGCTGGCTTTTGCCAGTCATTCAAAAACTCGGCCTTCACAGAAGCCTTTTCTTTGCGAACGAATTGACTCTAATAATAAAACCATGAGCCACATCATTCTCGGCGGAAGTGCAAATGCACTAGCCATTGCCAGACTACTAAAAGACCCCAACTCTATCATTCTAGACTTCAATGACTGCTCACCAGCAATGTCTACAAAATATGCGAAGGGACTGAGACTTCCCTCAAAAAACGAGCAGGAGGTTCTAGAAACATTACTTTCATTAAAAGCCCCCCCCCCCAAGACTCTATACCCCACAAGCGATTACTGGGTTGAGTTTATTGCAAAAAATTCTTCCACACTCCAAGAACATGATTTTTTATTCTTTAAAACCCCCTATAACTGCTCAGAAACAATTTTAGACAAGCTCAAATTCTTCCAAGTAATGTCGCCATGCTTTCCGACTCCCCTAACGCGGCTTGCCGATAAAGGCCCTACAAGACCGGAAGAAATAATAAAACCAAGAAAATCCTTTATCGACTCCAGCCTTGTAGATAAAGGTTTTTTATATACAATAAAAGATCTTAGGAACGCATCAACCTACGTAAGGCAACAGAAACTCAACTCTAATATATACAATCATCTTTCCATTGCTGGACTTTTCTTAGCGGGAAAACTACACACAGTAATATACACGCGAAAACTGCTGGAATACCCTCACCCTGGAGGAACAGCAGTAATGGTATCAACGATTGACTCAGAAGAAATAAGAGCGCGCCTTAGAAAATTGGCGGAGAGCGCTCTCCGGCACATTAGCTATGAAGGAATTTTTGAGTTAGAGGCTATTCTGGAAGATGAAATACTGTGGCTAATTGAGATTAACGGCAGGTTCTGGCTACAGCATGCAATTGGTGAGCAGCTTGGCATAAACTTCCCAAAGCTTTATCATCAAGCATTAACTGGATGCATTACACCAACAGAGACTAAGAGCAGAGTCACCGCGCTATGGGTTCATGAAGGCTTGCCTCTTGCCTTTCTTAAGGCCCCCTCATACATGAAAAAAATAGTGCTGAAAGAGCTATTGAAAAAAAGAAACTGGGCTTTTGCTCATATAGACCTCAAAGACCTCACCCCTTTCATCAAATTTATTCAATGCAAATTAAAAAAATAGTAAAAAAACTAGCCCCCGTCGTTATATCAATTATATTTGCGGGCTACTGCTACCTGCATAGAGGTGACCTCTACGCTCTATTAAGCTTCCCTAGGAAAAACCTTTTCATAATCTTGATTCTCTATATGGCGTTTCATCTAATCAATGCCCTAATAATAAAGTCATTAACCGACAAAATCACTCCAACAAAATCTATAGCATTCTTCATTGGCGTCAATCAAATATCTAGCGCCCTCAACTACATAGCTCCATTCCGTCTTGCACAGTTCACCAGTCGCGCAGCCATCTTAAAAAAATATCTCTCCATCTCGATAACCACGAGCGCAGCACAATTCTTAATTTCATCTGTTTTTAATATTCTATGCAGCATATTGATCACAATGGCGATCATAGGCTACGCGCCAAAACTTATACCTAATAGTTTAGCCCTATCGGCCATTAGCCTAGGCCTACTTGGAGCGATCGCACTAAGTTTATACGTTATACGAAAAAGCGAATCAAGACCTTGGTTAACAAGCCTGACCGAGCCCTTTAAAAGCCTAACCATTAGAGACACATTACACTTATCCATACTTAATACACTACAAATAGCCATCGCAAGCGCAATTACTTACCAGCTATTGGATGGTACAGGGATGTCGTTTAAACTTACGGACTGCATTCTTTTATCCACAGCCAGCGTCCTACTCTCCATTGCTTCATTAACACCGGGAAACCTTGGATATAAAGAGCTCTCACTGACGGCGCTTGGTGTTTGGCTAGGGTTAGATCAAGGGGCACTTTTAGCTGTACTTATATTAGATAGATCTATTCAGCTAGTCTTAACCTTTGTCTTAGCATCTTTCTTTACGCTTGCCTTCAAGCATATAACCCCACATAAAACCTTATAAGACCAGTTCGCTCATAGTAACTATTTCTGCCTGTTCTCTTAGAGCACAGACAAATTGGGAAAATACCTGTTTTCCCTTCCCTGCAATAAAGCAGGGATGCGAATAATAAACCCCAAACCCATCCTCACCAATGCTTTGCTCAATTGCATTTTCCAACGGGCTACTTGCACCCGAGGCGACATACCACTCTAGAAAATCGACAGTATTCGCTGCACTAAGCGTAACGGGAACGTCGGGCAATCCACATGGAGAACATCTTACTCTCCCTGTACAGTCAATGAAGTCAGACAGATAAGCACACCCAGCCCCCGCCAAAATCTCATATGCAGGCTGGCTACTCTTGAATCCAGGGCTAGAGAAACCAAAGGAGTTGTAACCTAAGATATTCTGATAGCGCTCGATAGCCGGGGTCAGAAATCTGTGCATTTGATCAGCGTCCATAGAGCTAGCTGCAAAGTGCCATAAACTGTGATTTAACCCACCGTGTAACCCAATTTCATGGCCACTGTCGCGTGCCTTGAGCAATGCATCAGTAGAGAGCCTGTGCAACTCAGGGTTTATCAGAATGCTCTCCAAAATACCTTTCCATCCAATCTTATCGCGTATTGACAACTTCATCATCGGCTCTGTCGGACTACCCCAAACTGATCGTTGAGATAATCGCCGTAAAAATGCAGCTGACAAACTTACAGAGCGCCCCATATTGGCAAAGATGGTGAATTTAACTCCCAGCCTATTTCCAAGCTCAACAACATCGATCAGCTTGCGCGCACAAACCGTCGTATCAATATCGAGGCGAACTACATACTTCCTCGTCATCCCACACAGTACTCTTCACAAACATCAACGATCCGAGCAGATGGTGAACCCAATAATTTATTAGGCATAGTGGGTTGACGCTCCCGTAACGACTCCATGAATTCCTTAACCTTCACTGGTGCATACTCCGAAAGCACACAGTTCTTCCCCAATCCTTCCTGGCGTTCGGTTGCAGCACGTAACAGCAAAAGAGGCTTATCTAGATAAAAGCACTCCTCTTGGTTACTTCCACCATCACTAACAACAAACTTTGCAGCCATCACCAAGCGCATAAACCTCAAATAGTCATAGCGATGCCGAAACTCCACCCCCGGCAAAGCGGACAGCCTATCAAATAGTCCAAACTGCCGAAGCTTACGTTCGGTAGGTTTATGAAGAATGAACAACAGCGAAAACTGACCAGCAATAAGCTCAATTAACTCTACAATTCTTAGTAGAGAGCGCTTGTCCTTAATATTTTCAAAACGATGAATACTGACGACCCCAAACTCCTCGTCGGGGATCGGTAGATCAAGACTCGAATGTCTGCTCAAAATTATCCTAAGCGAGTCCTGCAAAGTGTTGGCTCCAATATTAATGTTTCGTCCCAGACGGTACCCTGAAACATTTTGAACTGCCCACTGACCAGGGCAAAACCTGATATCGGCAAGGCGGCCAACTGCTATTCGTATCAACTCCTCGGGAAAAGGATGAAAGTAGTTGTAGGAGCGTAGTCCAGCCTCCACATGGCCAACCTTCTGCCCCGCCAGCTTGGCAATCAATGCTCCCAATAGGGTCGAGGCGGTATCACCATGCACAAGTACCAAACCGTTATTTTTAGGAAATAATGCTTGGCGAGAACGGAACGCACGAGCAACTACTTTAATCCCCCAAGCCAGCATCTGCCGGATCGAAACAATATCACGCCCCTGATGTAGCACCATTTCCGGACCTGGGATCTGAAAATTGGCCAAGATATCGTCTGTTGTTTCCTTATGTTGTCCTGTTGAGATAAATTTATACTCAAGTCCTCGGTCACGTAGCTCCATGATGACAGGAGCCATCTTAATTAACTGCGCCTTAGTTCCAAGCAAAACATAAATCATTTCATTCCCCAGCACGACTGTAAAGCAGATTAGTAATCTGCTCAGAAACAAGCCCCATGAGAAAAACCATGATAGATGTAGTAAAGAGCAGAGCGCTCATGTTCGTAAACCGAGAATACTCAATAAATGTATAAAGATAGTAGCCCAACCCTAACAAGAACAGGCTTCCGCTGATTGGAAGAAAAATCTTCAGAGGCGAAAATAAGGTTCCAATCTTGAAAATAATCATTAAGAAGCGGATACCGTCTCGAATCAGCCGGATGTGGCTCTGGGTACCAGCCAGACGTTGCTGAACATCTACGGGCACGTAAGCTACCGAATATCCTGCACGGAAGAAACACATAGTAGTTGTTGTCGGATAGGAAAAACCATTAGGTAACAAAGAGATGAACTCCTCCACCAACAAGCGACGCATCGCACGAAACCCTGATGTCAGATCGTCAACCTGCTGCCCCACCATCCAACTGGCCAGGCGATTGTAGAAGGCATTAGCCAAACCACGATGACCACTAGCCTGCCCCGATCGTCGACGAGCCCCCACAACCATGTCATACCCCTGCGCCATCTTATCTAGGAGAATATGAATATCCTCCGGGCGATGCTGCCCATCGGCATCCATGCAGACGACAATATCCCCTGTAGCTCGTCTGAGGCCTGTTTTTATTGCCGCACCATTACCTTTGCTATAGTGATGGAAAATTCGGAAGACTTGTAGGAAGTCACAAACCTCTGCAGTTCGATCACTAGAACCATCATCTACTACGATAATTTCGGCATCGGGATAAATTGTCTTCAAGCGTGGCAGCACTAGCGACAGCCCCTCAGCTTCATTCTTAGCAGGCAAAATAATGCTAATTTTCCCTAGTTTGCTTTCAATATTCTGCATCGCGCCCCTTCCTATCAAGTATCTCTTTGATCTTTGCTCGCTCCGAACGGATCCATTGAGCATTGACTGCAAATCTGTCCAAAGCCTCGGCTTGATCCAACTGTTGCAGAGCCTCAGCACTTCGCCCTTGCAAACGTAGCACCTGAGCCAGCATCAAACGAGCCCCCGCATGATCGCTACTAGCAATAGCATCTCTGATGAACTCTTCTCCTTTGGACATATCGCCAATAGACTCAATAAAATAGCGCCCCAATAGTAGATAGACTTGACTTTTTCCCCATGCTGATGCCTTTGGATTATCCACTGCGGACGCCAATAACCCGACCACATCCGGCCCCGGCATTTTGCAATTCCCTTCCAGCTGACAGTCAACCAAAGCTTTCAGGAACCCGACATTACTATTGTAAGAAGGTAAAGATCGCAGACGCTCGGCCAGAGTGGTTACCAGATCTTTTTCCGGCTGTTCCCCTAGGTAATATGCTAGTTGGATTTGAGCAAAATAAGCCCCGTTGCCGGGCATATAGGACTCGGAGGCCTTTTTGAAATACTCATGGGCCTTATTTCCGTATTCTTTATTTTTGGTGGCATCCAGAAGCTTCAGATAAACCCGTCCCATCTGATAGTTAGCGCGGTCAGAATTTGGGTGCATAGCTGCTTCGAATGCGGCGTGATCCACTAGATTAGACCAAACTACAGAACGATTGTAAGTTACAAAGGAGTATAGTAGAAAAAGACCTCCCCCTAGAACAATCAAGAATAGCTTAGCCCTACCACGTAGCTTAATCACCCAACCGACGAACAAGAGGAAGAAACCTATACTGGCAAAATAGTTTCGATGTTCATGTACTAACTCAAGAGAAAATACAGTTGACTCTAAAATATGCGCAATAAAAAACCATCCAAATGCAAACACCAGCATTCGACAACGGTTCCATAGCAAAACCATCGACAGCAAAATCATCAGAAGGGCCGCAGAGGAAACAAAAGTCTGAATGGGATCGAAGAGCGACCTAGATATCAAAAAATCGTCATGATAGAGACTTAAACCGGAAAGTGTCGGATAAAAAATCATCCCCAGATACATAAAGATCACACGGCTTTCAGTCAGCACCCGCTCGATCAATGTAAAATCCCGTTGAACAAAAGCGGACGGAGAGATCATCGGTGGAACTATCCATAACGCCACGACCAAACCTAAAACGGACACCACTATCGCTACTAACGACCGAACTGAGAAATTACCAATTCGCAGTATATTTCCATTCATCCTAAATTCAAAAATACACAACTCCACCCACAAGATGATAAGAATAAAAAGAACACCTGACTCCTTACACAGCAGTGATAGCACTAGACTCAGCAATATTCCAGATATTACTAGCCTCACTCGCCAGATCCCTATAGTTCCCTGCGCGTCTTGTCGCATCCATGCATACAGCCCTAGAGCTACGAACCCGAACAAAGAGGAAAGGCTTGTCATCCTTTGAACTATGTAGAGAACACTAGTAAGATTGAGCGGGTGTCCCCCCCACATCGCAGCAACCGCCAACCCAGCAAATAGAGATGTACTAGTATTTAATTTGTAGACTCTTCGCAAGAGCAGCGAAGAAAACACAGCCACCAAAGCAACATTGGCTAAATGGATGAGCAAATTTACCAACTTGAAGTAGAAAGGCTGCATCCCAAAAAAGAAAATATTCAGCGCAAAAGTCAAAAGCGTGATAGGTCGACCAGTCGGTCCGGCGTCACCCGAAAAGGCTGCTGAACGCAGTTGATCTATATTCAAAGAAGATACATGTAGAGCCTGATTTTCAACTATATTTCCTAAATCATCAAATTCAAAATCCCCCCAAAGGCCTGGCGCATAAAGAAAAGCAATAAATGAAAGGAGAAAAGCAAATAACAAAAAGAATAGAATTCGGCCACGCAAAACAAAACTCCTCACATATAAAAAAGGCCCCTAAATGGGGCCTTTTTTTATCAAACAAATTACCTGCAGTTAGACGGACGATACTTGCTATCCAAAGTACCGCCAGTGCAGTCCCAAGTCACTGCACCACCATCAGAGGCAGAGCCTTTGAGAATCAAAGTAGCAGCCGATGCAACCTTAGTGTTGTAGGTGATAGTGATTTTAGAACCATCTACCTCTACGCTGCTCACAGCGTTACCGGTAATAGAACCGGAGCTAGCAACTCCGGCCGAAGCGTTACTTGCCGGCCACTCGCCCTTAGTCGAGTAGTACTCGGTGATAGCAGTCTTAGCTCCTGATGCCAACGACAGACCTTCAGTAACATGCGACCGCTTGGTGTAGTCCTGATAAGCCGGCAGAGCGATAGCAGCCAGAATGCCAATGATCGCCACAACGATCATCAACTCGATCAGGGTAAAGCCTTTTTGAGCCTTCATGAAACTCTCCTTGAAATGGGAAGAGGTCTATCGACCTGTCAGAAAAAAAGCACAGATCGTGCCAGACCTATCCACGGCCGTAGGCAGAGGCGTACAGCCATTAGCCTACAACCTGAGCATCACCTGAGGGCATGTTCTGACAAAAAATGGCACTCCCCATGATGGACATTTGGCACCATCGCCCCCGTGCGTTATAAGACCCATCCAACTCAACTCGCATATCGCCCCCAATGAACGATCAAGTCGTGCTTTCCGGTCTCGCCCGCCAACTGGTGATCGCTGAACTGCTGTACGAAAAAAGCGCTCAACAGGCCCAGCAGCAGGCTCAACGAAACAAGCTTTCGTTGGTGACCTACCTGGTGCAGAACAAACTGGTGAGAAGCCGGCCACTGACCGAGTTAGCGGCGGATCAGTTCGGTATAGCCTTCTGCGATCTTGGCGCTGTCGACAAGGAAGGCCTCCCGAGGGAACTGATCAGCGAAAAGCTGGTTCGCCAGCACCGCGTCATCCCATTGTGGCGCCGAGGCAACAAGCTATTTGTCGGCATCTCCGACTCGACCAACCACCAGGCCATCACGGATGTCCAGTTCAGTACAGGCCTGACCACCGAAGCCATTCTGGTTGAGGACGACAAACTCGGTGATGCAATCGAGAAGCTCTTCGAGAGCGCTACCGGAGGGCTGGACGACCTGGGCGACGTCGATCTGGAAGGCCTGGACATCGAAAGCGGCGACGCTGAGCGCAAGGAAGAGACCATCGGCGGCGATGCAGATGACGCGCCGGTGGTGCGCTTCGTCAACAAGATGCTGCTGGATGCCATCAAGGGCGGCTCGTCCGACCTGCACTTCGAGCCTTACGAGAAAATCTACCGGGTGCGCTTCCGTACCGACGGCATGCTGCATGAAGTGGCCAAACCACCGATTCAGTTGGCCAGCCGGATTTCCGCGCGCCTCAAAGTAATGGCGGGCCTGGATATTTCCGAGCGGCGCAAGCCCCAGGACGGCCGTATCAAGATGCGCGTGTCCAAGAGCAAGTCCATCGACTTTCGCGTCAACACCCTGCCGACTCTGTGGGGCGAGAAGATCGTGATGCGGATTCTCGACTCGGCCAGCGCGCAGATGGGCATCGATGCGCTGGGTTATGAGGAGGAGCAGAAAGAACTTTACCTGGAAGCCCTCAAGCAGCCCCAAGGCATGATTCTGGTAACCGGCCCCACCGGCTCGGGAAAAACGGTATCCCTCTATACCGGCTTGAACATCCTCAACACCCCGGACATCAATATCTCTACCGCAGAAGACCCGGTGGAAATCAACCTGGAGGGCATCAACCAGGTCAACGTCAACCCCCGCCAGGGCATGGACTTCGCCCAGGCCTTGCGCGCCTTCCTCCGCCAGGACCCGGACGTGATCATGGTCGGTGAGATCCGCGACCTCGAAACCGCCGAGATCGCCATCAAGGCCGCGCAAACCGGCCATATGGTGATGTCCACCCTGCACACCAACAGCGCCGCGGAAACCCTCACGCGTCTGCTGAACATGGGCGTGGCCTCCTTCAACCTGGCTACCTCGACCAACCTGATCATCGCCCAGCGCCTGGCGCGCAAGCTCTGCGCCCACTGCAAGAAGGAGCACGATATCCCACGCGAAACCCTGCTTCACGAGGGTTTCCCCGAGGAGCGGATCGGCAGCTTCAAGCTTTACTCCCCCGTGGGGTGCGAAAATTGCAAGAACGGCTACAAGGGCCGCGTGGGTATTTATGAAGTGGTTAAAATCACGCCGGCGCTGCAGCGGATTATCATGGAGGAAGGCAACTCCATTCAGATCGCGGAGCAAGCCCGC
>Ga0182735_1001336_pt1 | contig 16557 bp, 17 predicted proteins | sample eDN5th30CKraftMG_FD_128524 | JGI IMG/M metagenome (GOLD analysis project Ga0182735, IMG submission 128524) | Enriched Miracle-Growth compost microbial communities from Emeryville, California, USA - eDNA 5th pass 30_C Kraft MG (version 2) (version 2) ... | reverse complement strand
TTCAATCCGTCGGCCGCGCTTTTCATGACCGCCTTGCCGGTCGGCACGCCGCCGATCAGGGTGATCTTGCGCACCAATGGGTGCACGGCCAGCGCTTCGCCGCACTCGCGGCCGCCGCACAGGAAATTGACCACGCCTTTCGGAAAGATGGAACCGATCAGCTCGGCAAGCCGGATGATGGACAGCGGCGCCTGATCAGGGGACTTGACCACCACGGTGTTGCCCGCCGCCAGCGGCGCGGCGATGCGCAGCGCCGCGAACATCAGCGGATGGTTGTAGGCGACGATACGCGCCACCACGCCCAGTGGTTCACGCACCGAATAATTGAGGTTGCCGTTCCCCATCGGCAGGGTTTCGCCCTTGACCTCGGTCGCCAGGCCGGCGAAATAATCGATGCCGTCGGCGGCGAAATCCGCATCCTTGGCGAGAATCGAAACCGGGTTGCCGTTGTTCAGCGAGTCGAGCAGCGCCAGCGAATGCGCATGCTCCCTCAACACGGCGGCGGCCTGGTGCAAAAGCCTTGCCCGTTGAAGCGGCGGCGTTGCCGCCCAGGCCGGAAACGCATCCTGGGCCGCCCGCACAGCGGCGTCGACGTCGCGCGCATCCGCCACGGGCGCCTTGGCAATGGGTTCGTTGTAGGCGGGATTGATGGTGTCCGCATAGACACCGGCCTGGGGCTCATGCCAGGCGCCGCCATAGTAAAGCGCCCGCCGCTGGGGCAAAACGCCATCCGGGATTTGATCTGCACGCATGAAAGCAACCTTCCTTCTATGGGTGGGTACGGAAAACAGGCTCGAAGCGGCGCCGGAACTGGCGATCGCCGTGTGCCCACCGTTGGTCTTCAGACGTATGCTAGGTTGCCAAAACATATACGTCTAATCGATAATTAAGCAATCATTCATAGCCATATGGCTATGAATTCTCTTTTTTCTCTTTTTCCCCTTTTCCCTTTTCCTGCGAGGCAACGCCCATGCGCGGACTCAATGCCCACGTCACCCTCCAGAAGCTGGAAGTGTTCTGCACCGTTGCCGAACTGCGCAGCGTCACGCGCGCCGCCGACTACCTTTGCATCACCCAGCCTGTCGTCACCTCCCATATCCGCAGCATGGAGGACAAGCTGGGGGCGAAACTCATACGCCGCGAAGGACGCGGCATCGTGCTGACGCCAACCGGGCTGAAGGTGCTGGAATGGGCCCGGGACGTCGTGCGGCGCACCCTGGAAATGGAACGCGAAATCGGCGCGGCCACGCCCTTCGGCACAGACAAGGTGGTCGTCGGCGCCTCGATGAGCGTGGGCACCTACCAACTGCCCGGCCTGATCTGCGACTTCCAGACGGAACATCCAGACGGCCAGGTCGAACTGTCGATTTCCAACCCCAAGATCGCCCTGGAGGACGCGCGAACCGGCGAATGCGACATGGCGGTGGTCGTTCTTTCCCCCGAACAGCGCCTGGACGGCCTGGCGGTTCATGCCTTATGGAACGAACCGCTGTTGCTGGTGAGCGCGCCGCACAGCAAATGGGTCGGGCGAACCGCCACGCGCGAGCAAATATCGAAACTGCCGTTCATCAGCACCACCAGCGGGCGAGTCATGAAGCACCTCGAAGAAAGCCTGCTGCGCACCAGCGGCATCGCCTCCCGGCGCATCGTGCTGGCGCTTGGCCACCCCGAAGCTCAGAAAACAGCCGTGCTGCGCGACTTCGGCGTCTGCCTGCTGTTCCGGTCGGCCGTGGCCGACGAACTGGAGCGCGGCACTTTGCGCAGCGTCGAAACCCCCGAATTCGGCATGTCCGTCCCCATCTATCTTGCCCACCGGAAAGACAAGAACTTTTCCCCGTTCCAGCTCAGGTTCAAGGAACACATGGAATCCGCAAACCCCTGACTGGACAAAACCCGCCGGCTTGTGCGTAAATTTGCGTTCTTGAACCAGGGCCCAGGAGAAAAGCATGGAGAAAAATCGCCTTGAAGCCTTCAGCGACGGTGTGCTGGCGATCATCATCACCATCATGGTGCTCGAAATGAAGGTGCCGCACGAGCCCACCTTTCCCGCGCTGCTGTCGGTGCTGCCCGTATTCCTCAGCTACGTATTGAGCTTCATCTACGTAGGCATCTACTGGAACAATCATCACCACATGCTGCATCTGGCCGGCAAGGTCAACGGCGCCATCTTGTGGAGCAATCTTCACCTGCTGTTCTGGCTTTCGCTGCTGCCCTTCACCACAGGCTGGATGGGCGAGAACCATTTCGCTCCCGTCACGCTGTTCCTGTACGGCGTAAACCTGCTGTGCTGCGCCATTGCCTATGTCATCCTGCAAAGCCGCATCATCAGGCAGCAAGGGCCGGGCTCGGTGCTGGCGCATGCAGTAAGCCGCGACTTCAAGGGCAAGATCTCACCCGTCCTCTATCTGCTCGGCATCGGCACGTCGTTCTTCTCGCAATGGGTATCCGGCGCGTTCTACGTCATTGTTGCCTGCCTGTGGCTAATACCCGACAGACGGGTGGAAAGGGAAATCGCGCAGCATATTTCCCAGAACCCCCCTCAATAGCCCTGCAGGCGCCCGGAACGGCCCGTCCAGGCCCGTGAAAGCCCGGCAACCGGGCATGCCGGCGATGGCGGCAAACGGCAAGAGGCCGCCCTTTTGTCAAGGCATCCGGCGCCCCTTGGCATACAATTACCGCATCGCGCTCCCAAGCGGCTGGCCGGGCCTTGCGTAGCCGGGCCACAGATTCTTCTTATGCATTCATCGTCATGATCAAAATCCTTGTTGTGCTCTTCATTGCAGCCAGCGTCCTCTATGTGCATTTCCGCGGCAAGGTGCGCTTCCGGTTCTTCCGCCAGCTTTCGGATCACTCCAGCTTCATGGCGCCCATCAATGCATTCCTGTACATGTTCTCGAAGGTGCCGGATCGCGCCTACCATTCGCAGGACGAATTCCCCGAGCTCAAGGCGCTGACCAGCCGCTGGGAGGAAATCCGCGACGAGGCGCTGACGCTGCAAGGACACATCAAAAGCTCGCAAAAGCTCGACGACCTGGGCTTCAACTCGTTTTTCAGCCGGGGCTGGAAGCGCTTTTACCTTAAGTGGTACAGCGACAACCATGAATCGGCGCGCCAGCTTTGCCCTCGAACCACCGAGATCCTCAACGGCATCCCCAGCATCAAGGCCGCCATGTTCGCCGAGCTGCCGCCCGGCAGCAAGCTGATGAAGCACCGCGACCCCTACGCCGGCTCGATCCGCTACCACCTTGGCCTGGTCACGCCCAACGACGACCGCTGCTTCATCAACGTGGACGGCATTCCCTACAGCTGGCGCGACGGCGAAGCGGTGCTGTTCGACGAAACCTTCATCCACTATGCCGAGAACCAGTCGGAGGCGGATCGCATCATTCTGTTCTGCGACGTCGAGCGGCCCATGAAGTATCGCTGGGCGGCCGCCGTCAACCATTGGTTCGCGCGCAACGTCATGGCTGCCGCCTCGTCGCCCAACGACGACAAAGACCGCACCGGCGGCCTGAATCGCTCGTTCAAGTACATCCAGAAATTCCGCCTGGCGGGCAAGCGGCTCAAGCAAAAGAACAAGCCGCTGTATTACGTCATCAAGTGGCTGCTGCTGGCCGGCATCCCCATCGGGCTGATCTCGCTGCTCTAGGGCCTGCCCACAGGCTCCGGGCAAGGGGGACGATGACTGCCCCTTGCCCAACACCCGCTGAAACCACCTGGGTCTCGAACACGCGAGGCCTGAAACCCATGACCGCAATGCGCACCAGCAAAGACCGAATCCGGCACACCCTGCTTTTTGAAGCCATCGCCCTGGCAATCGTCACCCCCGCCGGCGCGCTGCTTTTCGACCTGTCCTTTGCCAACATGGGCATCCTCAGCGTGCTCGCCTCCCTTGTGGCGACCGTTTGGAACTATCTGTACAACTACGGCTTCGACCACGCAATGCTCCGGCTGACGGGATCGACGGCGAAAAGCCTGCCGCTGCGGGTATTCCACGCCGTGGCCTTCGAAGCCGGCATGCTGGCCATCATGCTGCCGCTGGTGGCCTGGTATCTTGGCATCAGCCTATATACGGCCTTCATGATGGACATCCTGCTGGCCGCTTTCTTCATGGTCTACGCCTTCATCTTCAACTACGCCTACGACTGGATATTCCCCATACCGGCCGCGCAGGTGAAAACCCAGTCGTAGCTGCGCACGCCGGCAACGCCCCGCCACGCACCTGTTTGACGCATCCGCTCCCATATAGCGGTGCGCCGGCGCACCATCATCAGCCATAGCTGCGCCGCGGCGCGCGAAATCATCGCCCCCAGAAGGGGCGTTTCACATTGGGGCGGCCCTACGGCAAAACAATACCCCCACGCTTCACCGCTTGCGCGGTTTGCTGCCCCCCGAGGGGGCTTTTTTGCCTTGGGGCGGCCCTACGGCAAAACAGTACCCCCACGCTTCACCGCTTGCGCGGTTTGCTGCCCCCCGAGGGGGCTTTTTTGCCTTGGGGCGGCCCTGCGGCAAAAAGACTGGCACGGTTATTGCTTAGTGTGGTGTATCGGGCATTTTGCATCGCGGGCCCGCCTTCGACTGTCCTTCTTTTATCTGGAGCCATCATGCAACGTAGACGAGTTCTCAAGCAACTAACCGCCGCCAGCCTGTTCGCCCTGTCGGGCTGGATCCCGCAAGTGTTTGCCGCCGATACGATCAAGGTGGGCATTCTTCATTCCTTATCCGGCACGATGGCGATTTCCGAGACGTCGCTCAAGGATGTGGCGTTGATGACCATCGAGGAAATCAACGCCCATGGCGGCGTCATGGGCAAGAAACTGGAGCCCGTCATCGTCGACCCCGCCTCCAACTGGCCTCTTTTTGCCGAAAAGGCGCGCCAGCTCCTGGCGCAAGACAAGGTGGCGGTCGTCTTCGGCTGCTGGACGTCCGTTTCGCGCAAATCCGTGCTGCCGGTTTTCAAGGAATTGAACGGCCTGCTGTTCTACCCCGTGCAATACGAAGGCGAAGAGCTGGAGAAGAACGTGTTCTATACCGGGGCGGCGCCCAACCAGCAGGCCATTCCCGCCGTCGAATACCTGATGAGCGAAGACGGGGGCGGGGCAAAACGGTTCGTGCTGCTTGGCACCGACTACGTCTATCCCAGGACGACCAACAAGATCCTGCGCTCGTTCCTGCACTCGAAGGGCGTCAAGGACAGCGACATCAAAGAGATCTACACGCCGTTCGGCCACTCCGACTACCAGACCATCGTGGCGGACATCAAGCAATTTTCCGCGGGCGGGAAAACAGCCGTCATCTCCACCATCAACGGCGATTCGAACGTGCCGTTCTACAAGGAACTGGGCAATGCCGGCATCAAGGCCACCGACATCCCCGTCATCGCATTCTCGGTGGGCGAGGAAGAGCTTAGAGGCGTGGACACCAAGCCCCTGGTCGGGCACCTGGCGGCCTGGAACTACTTCGAGTCCATCAAGAACCCCGTAAACGCCGCCTTCGTCGAGAAATGGAAGGCCTACGCCAAGGCGAAGAACCTGCCCAATGCCGGCACCGTGGTCACCAACGACCCCATGGAAGCCACCTATATCGGCATCAATATGTGGAAGCAGGCCGTCGAAAAAGCCAAGTCGACCGATGTGGACAAAGTCATTGCCGCCATGGGCGGGCAGACGTTCAAGGCGCCGGACGGCTTCACGATAGAAATGGACAAGACCAACCATCACCTTCACAAACCGGTATTCATCGGCGAGATCCGGGCCGACGGCCAGTTCAACATCGTCTGGAAAACCAAGGGCCCCATCCGTGCCCAGCCTTGGAGCCCATACATCCCGGGCAACGAAGGTAAGCAAGGCCTTTGATTGAACGGAGCCATCATGTTCGTCAACGGGCCCGCCATGTTCATCGCCACGATCCGGACCATCGCCCTTGCGCTGCTCCTGGCATTGCTGCTGTCGGCGGCCGCCATGGCGGCCGGGGCCGGCACAGTCGACCCGGCGCTGCTCGCCCCCTTGGCGAGCGGCGATACCCGCGCCAAGCTGCAGGCAATCGAACAGCTCGGCGACGCCTCCAGCCGGGAAGCCGTCACAGTGCTGGAGGCGTTGGGCAGCGACAAGCTGTACGTCACCGCCCAGGGAAGAATCCTCGTCTCGGACGGCGCAAAACGCGCCGTCGATCCGGCCACAGGCCAGGAACAAGTTTTGCCGGAGGACGCGGAAACCATAGTCCTCAACAACCGCCTGCGCAGCGCCATTGCGGACGCCCTCGCTACCTCCAGGATATTTTCAAAAGAGGCGCCAACACGCCTTGCGGCGGCCAGGCATCTTCAGAAAAGCAGCGACCCGGCGGCGCTGGCGCCCATCACACGCGCGTTGGCACAAGAAACAGACTCCGAAGTGCGCACCGCTTTGGAAACGGCGCAGGCCGGCCTGGAATTGAAAAGCCCGGATCCCGCCATCCGCGAACATGCCGTGAACCTTCTTGGCTCAACCGCCAATGCGGCCTTCCGCCCCGCCTTGGCCGCCTTGCTCGTACAGGATGCCGGCGGCGCCTTTGCCGAACCCGATGCCAACGTGCGCGCAAGCGCGGCAACCGCGATCTCGCGCATCGACAGGCATCTGGCCGCCATAGAGTGGGCCGGCAATATTTTCTATGGCCTCAGCCTGGGCAGTGTGCTGCTTCTGGCCGCACTGGGGCTGGCCATTACGTTCGGGCTGATGGGCGTCATCAACATGGCCCACGGCGAGCTGTTGATGATAGGCGCATACATCACCTACGCCGTCCAGCTTCTGTTCCAGCGGTTCGCCCCCGCGTGGCTGGACTGGTACGTGCTGGCCGCCCTGCCCGCGGCTTTCCTGGCGACGGCCGCGATAGGCATGGCCCTGGAGCGCACGGTGATCCGCCGGCTGTATGGGCGGTCGCTTGAAACCCTGCTGGCGACCTGGGGCATCAGCCTCATCCTGATGCAGGCCGTGCGAACCCTGTTCGGCGCGCAAAACGTCGAGGTCGCCAACCCATCCTGGATGTCCGGCGGCATAACGGTGCTTGGCGGACTGGTGCTCAGCTACAACCGTCTTGCCATCATCGTCTTCGCCTTCCTGGTCGTGGCGTTCGTGTGGCTGATACTGAACCATACGCGCATAGGCTTGTTCGTGCGCGCCATTACCCAGAACCGGCAGATGGCCGACTGCGTGGGCGTTCCAACGGGCCGCATCGACATGCTGGCCTTCGGCATCGGCTCGGGCATAGCCGGCCTGGGCGGGGTGGCGTTGTCCCAGTTGGGCAATGTGGGGCCCGACCTGGGCCAGAACTACATCGTCGACTCGTTCATGGTGGTCGTGCTTGGAGGCGTCGGGCAACTGGCCGGCACCGTCGTTGCGGCAATGGGCCTGGGCGGCGTCAACAAGCTGATGGAACCCTATGCGGGCCCCGTCATCGCAAAAATAGCCATCCTGGTGCTGATCGTGCTGTTCGTACAAAAACGCCCGCAAGGGCTGTTCGCACCCCGGGGGAGAAGCGCGGAATGATCTCTGTCCACCAGCGCGCGGGCCGCTATGCCTTGCAACCGAACCTGTTTTCCCCGGCAGCCTGGACCGCGCTGCTGATTGCCGTCGTCGTTCTGGCGTTGCTGCCGCTGATGAACCTGTCGTTTCCGCCGGGCCATCCGCTGCATGTCTCATCATACGCGGTCAGCCTGATCGGCAAGTTCATGTGCTACGCCATGGCCGCGCTGGCGCTGGACCTGGTGTGGGGCTACGCCGGCATACTATCGCTGGGCCATGGCGTATTCTTCGCGCTGGGCGGCTACGCGCTGGGCATGTACCTGATGCGATCCATCAGCCACGACGGCGGCCAGCCGGCCGGGCTTCCAGGTTTCATGACCTTCCTGAGCTGGCACGAATTTCCCTGGTATTGGGCGTTTACCGACCACTTCCTGTACGCCGTTCTGCTGGTCGTCCTGGTTCCGGGCGCGCTGGCCTTCATCTTTGGATACCTGGCCTTTCGCTCCCGCATCAAGGGCGTGTATTTTTCCATCATTACACAAGCCTTGACCTATGCCGCCATGCTGCTTTTCTTCCGCAACGAGACCGGCTTCGGCGGCAACAACGGATTCACGGGATTCAATCGCATCCTGGGCTTCGACATTACTTCGCCCCAGACCCGGGCAACGCTTTACTGGGCAACGCTGCTCATGCTGGCGGGCTCCCTGGTGGCGGCTCGCGCCATCACCCAGTCCAAGCTCGGACGCGTCCTGACGGCGCTGCGAGATTCCGAAAGCCGGCTGCGCTTCATCGGCTACGACCCCGCCGGCTTCAAGCTCTTCGTCTGGGTCGTCTCGGCCGTGATGTGCGGAATCGCCGGAGCCCTGTACGTGCCCCAGGTGGGCATCATCAATCCCAGCGAGATGTCCACGCAGAACTCGATCGAGATGGTCATCTGGGTGGCCACGGGAGGCCGGGGAAGCTTGATCGGCCCCATTGTGGGAGCGGGGGTGGTGAACGGCCTCAAGACCTGGTTCACGAGCGCGCTTCCCGAGTTCTGGCTGTACGCGCTGGGCCTGATTTTCGTGCTGACGACGATGTTCCTGCCCCAAGGCATCGTCGGGTTGCTGCGCCGGATTGCGCAGGGCCGTTCTGGAAGGAAATGACATGAATACCTCCCTCCCAATCCAAATCGTCGACACCCATGACGAAAGCGAAGGCGCAGGCGGCAATGCCTCGTACGGCCGTCCGGCGCCCTCCGGCGTCGATACCTCCCACGGCGTCATCGTTTATCTGGACGGGATCACCGTCGACTTCGACGGCTTCAAGGCGCTGAACAACCTGACCCTGGATATCGGCGTCGGGGAACTGCGGTGCATCATCGGCCCCAACGGCGCGGGAAAAACCACGATGATGGATGTCATCACAGGCAAGACACGGCCTACCTCCGGCACGGCCTTCTTCGGGCAGAATATCGACTTATCCACGCTCAGCGAAGCACAAATCGCCCACGCCGGCATCGGCAGGAAATTCCAAAGGCCTACCGTCTTCGAGAACCACACCGTTTTCGAAAACCTGGAGCTGGCCATGAAAGCCGACAAGCGCATCGCGCCGACCCTGTTCGCGCGCTTATCCGGCGAACAAATCGATACCATTGAAGCCACGCTGGAATTGATACGCCTGAAGGAATCGGCGGGGCGCCTTGCCGGCCTGCTTTCCCATGGGCAGAAGCAATGGCTGGAAATCGGCATGCTGCTCATGCAGGAACCGCAGTTGCTCTTGCTGGACGAGCCCGTAGCGGGAATGACCGACGCCGAAACGGAGCGCACCAGCGAACTGCTGAACGAATTGAAGGGCCGCCACTCGCTGATGGTGGTCGAACACGACATGGACTTCGTCGCCCGTATCGCGGGCCAGGGCAAAGTGACCGTGCTGCACGAGGGCTCGGTGCTGGCCGAGGGCACCTTGGAACAAGTCCAGGCCGACCAGCGGGTCGTCGAAGTCTATCTGGGGCGCTGACATGCTGCAAGCCAAGGCAATACACCAATACTACGGCGGCAGCCATATCCTGCGCGATGTCTCGCTCTCGCTGGAGCAGGGAGAATGCCTGGCGCTTCTGGGCCGCAACGGCGTCGGCAAGACCACGCTCCTGAAATGCCTCATGGGCGTGGTTCCCGTCGCCTCGGGCAGCATCGAACTGGATCGCAGCCCCGTCACGCGCATGGCTCCCCACCAGCGCGCCGCGCTGGGCATGGCCTACGTACCTCAGGGGCGCGATATTTTTTCCCGGCTTACCGTCGAGGAAAACATCCTGATGGGCCTGGCCTCCAAACCCGCGGCCCGCGCCCGCCGCATCAAGCAGGAGATATTCGATCTATTCCCGGTCCTCCAGGCCATGCTGGCCCGGCGCGGCGGCGACCTGTCGGGGGGCCAACAGCAGCAGCTTGCCATTGCGCGGGCGCTGGTGGCGGAACCCCGGTACATCCTCTTCGACGAACCGACCGAGGGCATCCAGCCGTCCATCATCAAGGATATCGGCAAGGTCATACGGCTGCTGCGCGAACGGGGCGACATCGGCATCCTGCTGTGTGAGCAGTATTTCGATTTCGCCCGCGAACTGGCCGACAGATTCATCGTCCTTTCACGCGGCGAGGTGGTCTCGGCAGGCGACAAGACCCAGATCGACAGCGATGATGTGCGCCGGCATTTGTCGGCGTAATATACGCAAGATCAACCGATCACGAGGCTCCTGGACATGGCCGCGCTTCCGGACGAATGGCATGCCGCGCTGCAGCTCTCCTTTTTGCGCCAAGAACTGCGCAAGACGGTGCTCGCCGGGCGCAAGCACGAAGGTCCCCTGCTCGTCCAGAAAGCGCTCTACCCCGAAGGGCCGCAAGTCTGCCATGTCACCATCCTGCACCCGCCATCGGGCATAGCCGGCGGCGACACCCTTTCCATAAGCATCCATGTCGGCCAGGATGCACATGCCTTGCTGACTACCCCGGGAGCAACCCGCTGGTACAAGGCGAACGGCAGGTGCTCGGCTCAGGACGTCGACATCCGCATCGAGCCGGGCGCGCGCCTGGACTGGCTGCCGCAGGAAAATATTTTTTTCGAACAGGCCAATGCCCGGGCAAGCACCCGGCTGCATCTGCAGAGCGGGGCCAGCGCCATAGGTTGGGAAATCACGCAGTTGGGCAGAATTCAAAAGCCCTCGCACTGGGATGAGGGGCGTATTTTGCTCAATACTCAGATTTCGCTCGATGGGCGCCTCCTATGGCTGGATGCCGGAGAGCTGGAGGCGGGCAGCCCTGTTCGCCGCAGCGCCAATGGGCTGGCCGGATATCCTGTATTGGCAACCCTGTGGGCCTTCGGAACCAGCCTGAGCACCGAACAGGTCGATGGCCTGGCCCAGCACCTGCCCTGGACCGACACCCTGCGCATGGGCCTGACACATATGCCACAGGAAAACGGACAAGGACTCTGTCTTGTGCGGGCTCTGGGCGTGCATGCGCAAGACGTCAAGAACAAGCTCATCGAGCTATGGCAGCTATTGCGGCCCATGCTGCTGGATACCGACGGCGCCCCTCTGCGCCTGTGGAAAACCTGAAAGGAAACATCGATGGAACTTACCCCACGAGAAAAGGACAAGCTGCTTATCTTCACGGCGGCGCTGCTTGCCGAGCGGCGCAAAGCGCGCGGCGTAAAGCTCAACTACCCGGAAGCGGTGGCGCTGATAAGCGCCGCCCTGATGGAGGGCGCGCGCGACGGCCGTACGGTGGCCGAACTCATGCACTTCGGCACGACCATCCTCACACGCGACGACGTCATGCAAGGCATACCCGAAATGATTCCCGACGTCCAGGTAGAAGCCACCTTTCCGGACGGCACCAAGCTCATCACCGTGCATAACCCCATCATCTGACCCACAACGCTGTTCGTGTGCTACCCATGAATTTCCGGAGACTTCCATGACAACCCGCTCTTCGCTTCGCGCCGCCGGCGTCTTCGCCGCCCGCACCTTCGGCCTGGCCTTGCTGGCGCAGGCCACCGCCTTCGCGCACCCCGGCCACGAGCTGCCCATAGCCGGCAGCATGCTTGCCGCGGGCTTCGTGCACCCCCTTACGGGACTGGACCACCTGCTCGCCATGATCGCCGTGGGGCTCTGGGCCGCATCGACGCATGAAAATTTCCGGCAAGCCATCTGGACTCCCATCAGCTTCCTGTGCCTGCTGCTTTGCGGCGCGCTCATGGGCATTGCCGGCATGGGCGGGGCCGGCGCCGAGCCGATGATCATGGCGTCGCTCTTCGTACTGGGACTGCTGGTTGCAAGCCGCCGATCCATGCCCGGCTGGGCCGCCGCCGCGCTTGTCGGCCTTTTCGCGGTATTCCACGGCATTGCGCATGGCGCCGAGCTTCCCGCCAACGGCAGCGCCGCCGCCTTCATCGCGGGATTCATGCTTAGCACATTGATGCTGCACGGCGCGGGGCTGGCGGCCGGGTTTGCCCTGAAACGGCATGGCGCGTGGCTGACTCGCATTGCCGGCATCGGCATCGCCGCCTACGGCGTCGCCCTGTTCACAATGGCCGCCTGACCCAGGCGCCATACATTCTTGGAGAAACCAGAATGATTCCAGGCGAAATACTCGTCGAGCCCGGCCATATCGAACTGAACCGCCAGCGCACAACCCGCAGCCTCGACGTCGTCAACACCGGAGACCGCCCCGTGCAGGTGGGCTCGCATTACCATTTTGCGGAAACCAATTCGGCCCTGCAATTCGACCGCGCCGCCGCCCGGGGCTGCCGCCTGAATATCGCCGCGGGCACCGCGGTACGCTTCGAGCCCGGCCAGAAGCGAACCGTTGAAATCGTGGAACTGGCGGGCGACCGCCATGTATACGGTTTTCATGGCGACATCATGGGAGCACTGTGATGGTCGATATTTCACGCCAAGCCTATGTCGAGATGTTCGGGCCGACCTTCGCCAACGGAACCGGCGACCGCGTGCGCCTGGCCGACACCCAGTTGCTGGCGCAGGTCGAAAAGGACCACACCGTGTTCGGAGAGGAAGTAAAGTTCGGCGGCGGCAAGGTCATCCGCGACGGCATGGGCCAAAGCCAGCGCGCAAGCGCCGATTGCGCCGATACCGTCATTACCAATGCGCTCATCATCGATGCCGTTACGGGCATTATCAAGGCCGATATCGGCATCAAGCGCGGCCTGATCACCGCCATCGGCAAGGCCGGCAACCCCGACATACAGCCGGGCGTCACCATTGTGGTGGGGCCGGCCACCGAGATCATCGCGGGCGAAGGCATGATTGTTACCGCCGGAGCCGTGGATTCGCACATCCACTTCATCTGCCCGCAGCAAATCGACGAAGCGCTGGCCAGCGGCGTCACGACCATGATAGGCGGCGGCACGGGCCCAGCCACGGGCACGCTGGCCACGACCTGCACCCCGGGCCCCTGGCATATCGCCTCGATGCTTAGCGCGCTGGACGCCTTTCCCATGAACATCGGCCTGCTGGGCAAGGGCAACGCCAGCGATCCACGCCCGTTGTCCGAGCAGGTCGAGGCCGGCGCCATAGGGCTGAAGCTGCACGAAGACTGGGGCACGACTCCCTCGGCCATCGATACCTGCCTGGGCGTCGCCGAAAAAACCGACGTCCAGGTCGCCATTCACAGCGACACGCTGAACGAGTCGGGCTTCGTCGAAGACACCTTCCGGGCATTCAAGGGCCGCACCATCCATTCCTTCCATACCGAAGGGGCCGGCGGCGGCCATGCTCCCGACATCATCCGCGCCGCGGGCATGCCCAACGTCCTGCCGGCATCCACCAACCCCACCATGCCCTTTACCGCCAACACCATGGATGAGCACCTGGACATGCTGATGGTGTGCCACCACCTGGATCCCTCCATCGCCGAGGACGTCGCATTCGCGGAAAGCCGCATTCGCCGCGAAACGATCGCGGCCGAGGACATCCTGCACGACCTGGGCGCGTTTTCCATCATGAGCTCGGATTCTCAAGCCATGGGCCGTGTCGGCGAGGTTGTCCTGCGCACCTGGCAGACCGCCGATAAGATGAAGGCCCAACTGGGCGCCCTGGAAGGCGACAGCGCCCGGGCCGACAACGAACGCATCAAGCGCTATATCGCCAAGTACACCATCAACCCGGCGCTGGCCCATGGAATCGCGCATAAGGTCGGCTCGCTCGAGCCGGGCAAGCTGGCCGACATCGTGCTGTGGCGGCCGGCATTTTTCGGCGTGAAGCCCAGCCTCGTCCTGAAGGGCGGGATGATCGCGGCCGCTCACATGGGCGATCCGGGCGCTTCCATCGCCACACCTCAGCCCGTGCATTTCCGCCCCATGTTCGGCAGTTTCGGCAAGGCCGTCAAAACGTCGCTCACCTTCGTTTCCCAAGCCGGGCTGGCCAACCCGCAAGTGCACGCGCTGGGCCTGACCAAGACGCTTGAGGCGGTGCACGGCTGCCGCAGCGTCAAAAAGAAGGACATGGTGCGCAACAACTGGCTGCCTCATATCACCGTCGATCCGCAAACCTACCAGGTCATGGCAGACGGCCGGCTGCTGAGCTGCGAACCGGCCACCATACTGCCCATGGCGCAACGCTACTTTCTCTTCTGATCATGCGCATCGTCAAAAAACACCTGCATGGCGTCAACGTTGCGGTGGCGCTGACCCGCAACGCCCCCCGGGCCGTCCTGCCGTTCGAACTGCGGCGCCGCAGCCGGCAAAAGCTTACCCTGGACAACGGCGAGGAAATCGGCCTTGCCCTTTTGCAGGGCACGGTCCTGGCCCACGGCGACCTTCTCCTGGCCGACGACGGGAAATTCATCGTCGTCCAGGCCGCTCCGCAATCCGTCCTGAGAGTAACAGCCGGCACCGCGACGCAGCTGACGCGAGCCGCCTACCATCTTGGCAACCGGCATGTGCCGCTGGAAATCGGCGAGGCTTATCTGCAACTGGAGCACGACCCGGTTCTCCTGGACATGCTGAAGAAGATGAAAGGCGTAGCCGTCGAGCTGGTCGAAGCGCCGTTCGAGCCCGAGACCGGCGCCTACGGCGGCGGCCACAAGCATGGCCACGACGCCACCTTCGAAGAAGACTACGCCCTGGCCCAGGCGGCCTACGCCGTACACGACCATGAGCATGGCGGCCATGGACACAAGCACGAACATGGCCACGGGCACGGACACGGCCATGATCACGCCGCCGATCACGATCATGGACACGATCACGGACACGGACACAGCGGTCATCATGACGCCAGCCGGGGCCGCTCCGACCGCTCCAGCGACACGTCCAAATAGCACCCATGGAAACAGCCCAGCTTGCCGCCCTGCTGCAACTGTCTTCGCCGGCCCTGCCCATAGGCGGCTACAGCTATTCGCAAGGCCTGGAAGCGGCCGTCGAAATGAAGATCGTCACCGACGAGTCCAGCGCCGGCCGCTGGATCGCCGAGCAGTTGGAACTGGTCGTCGCGCAATGCGAAGCTCCGGTCTGGCTCTTGTTGTTCCAAGGCTGGGCAAGCCGCGACCCGGCCCGTATTTCATATTGGAACGACTGGTTTCACGCCTCGCGCGAGACGCGGGAAATGCGCCAGGAAACGGCGCAGATGGGCTGGTCCCTGGCGAGGCTGGCAAAGGACCTGGAATGGGGCGAACCCGACGCGCTGGACCATCTGCTTGCCCAGGACACCATCACCCTGCCCGCCGCTCATGCATACGCCGCGCACGCCCTGGGCGTGGATGAAAGAGCCGGCCTTGCGGCGTATCTGTTCACCTGGCTGGAAAACCAGGTCATGGCAGCCGTCAAGATTATTCCGCTGGGACAGATTGCGGGACAGCGCATTCTCGATGCCACTCGCCGGCAAATAACCTCTGTCTACGAGGAAGCCGCGCAAAGGGCTGCGCAAGATCCGCCACGCATACATACGCTGGCGCCCCAGTTCGCCATCTTGTCGTCCCGCCATGAAAGCCAGTACTCCCGTCTATTCCGCTCTTGAAAGGCTACGCCATGTTCAGCTCACGCAAAACCTCAGCCGCATCCTCCTTGCGCACCAAGCCCCTGCCCCCGCTACGCATAGGCGTGGGCGGCCCCGTCGGCTCGGGAAAAACCACCTTGCTGGAAATGCTGTGCAAGCAGATGTCCGAAAAATACGACCTGGTGGCCATCACCAACGACATCTACACCAAGGAAGACCAGCGTCTGCTCACGGTTTCTGGCGCGCTGCCACCTGAACGCATCATGGGCGTGGAAACCGGCGGCTGCCCGCACACCGCCATTCGCGAAGACGCCTCCATCAACCTGGAGGCCATAGACCAGATGCTGAGCCGGTTTCCCAATGCCGACATCGTCTTCGTCGAATCGGGCGGCGACAACCTGGCCGCTACGTTCAGCCCCGAACTGTCGGACCTGACCCTGTATGTCATCGATGTGGCGGGCGGCGAGAAAATACCTCGCAAAGGCGGCCCCGGCATCACCAAATCGGACCTGTTGATCATCAACAAAACCGACCTGGCGCCTTACGTGGGCGCTTCTCTGGCGATCATGGAAGAAGACGCCGAGCGCATGCGCGGCGAGCGCCCCTTTGTGATGGGCAGCATCAAAAGCGGCAAAGGCCTGGACGAGATCATTGCCTTCATCGAAGACCGGGGCATGCTGGCGTAGCGGGAGTCACGCAGAGCCGGCAGCCACCGTCACCAGGCCCAAAGCGTCCGCTTGATCGAAGATACGCCGGACCCGATCCTGCCACATCTGGGCAAACTGGCGTTTCTGTTCTTCCGGGGCGCCGGCGTCCAGGGCTTTATGCAATGCCGGCATCATTTCGGGCGAAGCCGGAACCGCGCCCGCGTTGAAGCTTGCCGTTGCCTGGGCGCCAGTATCCAGGCGCTGGAATCGAATGGTGCCGTCGATCGGCGCATTGAAAAACAATAGATTGCGCCGGTCGAACCGCCCGCCCAGACCCTTGAAGCCGTTGTCCGTGGTGGCCCCCGTAATGAAGGCCGCCACATTGGCCATGACGCCGGTCACGCCGTCCTGCTGGCCGTCGCGAAAC
>Ga0182735_1001335_pt1 | contig 16558 bp, 18 predicted proteins | sample eDN5th30CKraftMG_FD_128524 | JGI IMG/M metagenome (GOLD analysis project Ga0182735, IMG submission 128524) | Enriched Miracle-Growth compost microbial communities from Emeryville, California, USA - eDNA 5th pass 30_C Kraft MG (version 2) (version 2) ... | reverse complement strand
TGCTGAAGCCGCTGTTCGGCGCGCAGGGGCGCGGCATCGTCATGATCGACGCCGTGTCCGCCCTGCCGCCGGAGGAGGAGGTAGGCGGCGTCTACTACCTTCAGCACTATGTGCCACGGCCCGGCCCGCCGTTCCGCGATTTCCGCGTCTTCGTCTGCGCCGGCAAGGTGGTGGCGATGATGAGCCGGCGCGGCGATGCCTGGATCACCAATGTCAGCCAGGGCGGCGTTCCCGAACCGGTCGAAGGCGCCGAACAAGCCCTGCTTGAGCAACTGGCGGTGGCGGCGGCCAAGGCGGTCGGCGCGCGCTTTGCCGGGGTCGACCTGGTCAGGGCGGAAAACGGCGCGGTTTTCGTGCTCGAGGTCAACAGCATGCCGGCGTGGTCGGGCCTGCAGACGGTGAGCGAAACCAACATCGCCGACGCGATTGCCGCCGGGCTGCTCGCCTTCCTGGCGAAGCGGGACGGGGCGGGCGCGGCCCGAACCCCGCGCCTCGCCGTGCCGGCCGGTTCATAGGCGATGCCGGTTTCGCGCCCTCTTCTGATGGACGCCTACAAAGCCGCCTGCCGCGCGGAAATCGAGGCGCTGAAACCCGGCAATGTCCATGTTTTCGCCGACGGCCACCGCATGTCGGCGGACCAGTTCCTGCGCAGCGCCGAGGTCAGTGCGGCTCCGCTCACCGAGCCCGGCGTTCCCGTCGGCCAGCGCATCCTTGCCGCAATCCGCGCGACGCGCGCGGCGGTCGCCACCAACACCAATCTCGGCATCGTGCTGCTCGCCGCGCCCCTGCTGCGCGCCGCCGAACTGCCCCGCCGCGACCTCGGCGCCAATCTCAGGGAGGTGCTCGACGGCCTTACCATGGACGACACGGCCGCCGTGTTCGAGGCGATCACGCTGGCTTCGCCGGGCGGGCTCGGGGACGCCGACAACGACGTGCGCGAACGACCGAAGATCGGGCTGGTGGAGGCGATGCGGCAGGCCAGCGACCGCGACCTGATCGCGCGCCAATACACCAACGGCATGGCCGATATTTTTGCTACCGGATCAACCGCCTTGGCGAGGGCGGAGGGCGAAGGCGGCATGTGGCCGGCGGTGGCCGTCTATCTGGCGTTCCTGGCCGGATTTCCCGACAGCCATGTCGTGCGCAAGCACGGGCTCGCAACGGCGCTGAAGATCCAGCGCCAGGCCGCCGCGGTCGCCGCCGATCTTGCCCGCCAGCCCGACGAGGAAACCCGTATAGCCCTGCTGACGGCCTTCGACAGGGACCTCAAGGCCCGCGCCATCAACCCCGGAACCAGCGCCGATCTGACGGTGGCTAGTCTTTTAGGTCGATGCCTCAGCCAGTACCTTGCATAACGCCGCCATTGATGCTTCATTTCGTGCAGCGGGGGCATGTGCTTTCGCGGCTATCTAGCCAACCGGCCCGGCATCCGGGCGCTGCCAACAAGGATAGCTGTCCATCGAGCAAGCGCTCGGGCGCAGCGACCGTGGACATCCCTTTGTGTCTTGGAGGAAATTGGCATGGCAAAGATTTCTAAAGTTATGGTGGGAGAGTCGCTCGTCGGTGACGGCAACGAAGTAGCGCATGTCGATCTTTTGATCGGCCCGCGCGGCAGCGCCGTGGAGTCGGCGTTCTGCCACGCCCTGACCAACAACAAGGACGGCTTCACCTCGCTGCTCGCCGTCATTGCACCCAACCTGGCCTGCAAGCCCAACACCGTCATGTTCAACAAGGTCACCATCAAGGGCGCCAAGCAGGCGGTGCAGATGTTCGGCCCGGCCCAGCACGCCGTCGCCAAGGCGGTGCAGGACAGCGTCGCCGAGGGCGTCATCCCGGCCGACGAGGCGGACGACGTCTTCATCTGCGTCGGTGTCTTCATCCACTGGGAAGCCGACGACGACGCCAAGATCCAGAAATACAACTATGAGGCGACCAAGGAAGCCATCAAGCGCGCCGTCGAGGGCAAGCCGACCGCAGCGGAAGCCACCGCGCAGCGCGACAGCGTCAAGCATCCCTTCGCCGCCTAGACAAGAGACAGCCCCGCACAGGCAAAACCTTCTGCGGAATCGGACGGGCTGTTGCGCCGGCTGATGAAAAGTCTGGGCTTTTGACGAATACCCGGTGCGAGGCAGCCGCCTCACACCGGGTGCTTCGCTGTTCTGGCCATCAACGAACTGCTGTCCGCCGGATACGGTTCAGGCGTGCAGGGCTTCGATCTGTCTGGAAGTCAGGCTGCCGTCGTGCAGGCAGGTCGCCACCAGCGCGCCGGCCACGCCGAGTGACGCCAGCGCCCTGAGATCGGCCTCGCCGCGAACGCCGCCGGCGGCGATGACCGCCCGGTTGCCGGCACGCGCCTTGACCTCTTCCAGCCGCTCGAAATCGGGACCGGCGCCTGCCCCGACCTTGGCCAGCGTCATGACGATGACCGTCGACGGCCAGCATTCGGCGTTGTCGAGAAGGCTCGCGGGACCGCGAAAGCCCTCGCCGGTGAAATCGAGCGACAGCACCAGCCGCGAATGGTCGGCGAAGCGGCGCAAAAGCGCCTCGTCGCGCTGCGATTCCGAGCCGAGGATGGGCCTCAGCCACGGCTTTTCCAACGCTGCGGCGAGCGAAGCAGCTTCGTCGGTTCCGGCGTCCACCCACAGCTCGGGCGGCCGGTCCATGCCGCGCAGCGCCGCCAGCGCCGCCTCGTTGGGCGCACCGCCCGCGATCGCGTCCAGGTCGGCGACATAGAAGGCCGAAAAGGGGTGCAGCGTGCGCAGGCCGGCGGCCACCGCGACGATGTCCGAACCCGCGGCGAGCGGCGTCTCGATCGGCCGATATAGGTCGCGCCGACCCTGCGCAGCCCGCACGACGCGGCCGCCTTTGAGATCGAGAACGGGGATGATATGCACCTGTCGGGCTCCGCAAGACACGTGACACAATGAAAGCCTGAACCATGGAAAAAGGAAAGACCGGCATCGCCGGTTTCGATATCGGCGGCGCCCATCTCAAGGTCGCCCGCGCCGAGGCGGGGCGCGTCGTTGCCGCGCACATCTTCGCCACGCCGCTGTGGCAGGGGCTCGAATGCCTCGACGCGGCGATTGCCGAGGCGGAGCCGCTTTATCGCGGCGCCGAACGGCTGGCCTTCACCATGACCGGCGAGCTGGTGGATATCTTTTCCTGCCGCGAGGAGGGGGTGGCGGCGCTGATCGACCGCATCGAGCGGCATTTTCCCGATACGGAAAAGCTGATCTATACAGTGGAAGCCGGCCTCGTCGGACCGAACCGCGCGCGGCAGATGCCGGATGCCGTGGCCTCGGCCAACTGGCATGCCACCGCCTCGCTGGCGGCGCGCCTCAAGGGCGAGGCGCTGTTCGTGGACATGGGCTCCACGACGACCGACATCCTGGCGCTGGCGGGCGGGGCGGTCCGCAACAGGGCCGCGACCGATGCCGGCCGGCTTTCAACGAGCGAACTGGTCTATACCGGGTTCACCCGCACCTTGCCGTTCGGCGTGGCACAGTCCGCACCCGTGCAGGGGCGGCTGACGCCGTTGATGAACGAATTCTTCGCGGCCATGGGCGACGTGCATCGCATCCTCGGCATGCTTGCCGACGGGATCGATCAGCATGTCACGGCGGACGGCAAGGAAAAGACGGCCGAAGCTTCCGTCGCGCGGCTGGCGCGCATGGTCGGCCGCGATGCGGCGGAGTTGTCGGACGCCGAATGGCGTACCGTGGCCGAATGGTTCAGCGAGCGGCAGTTGCGCATGGTGCATGACGCGGCGGTGCTGGTCGCGACCGGGCTTGCCCCGGACGCGCCGGTGATCGGCGCCGGCATCGGCCGGCCGCAGATCGAGCGCCTCGCCCGGCGCATGGAGCGCCCCTATCTCGATTTCTCGACCCTGTTCCCGGTCGAAGAAGCCGCGCGCGACGAAGCCAGCGCCGCTGCCCCCGCAACCGCGCTGGCGCTGTTGGCGGGAATGCCGGGGTAGATATCCCCAACGCCGTAGGGCTTCATACCCCCCTAACTCCTCCCCACAAGGGGGAGGAGTTAGGGGGGTATGAAATGAAGCTCCTACCGCTGGCCGGGGCCGGCCTTATGGTCGGCGACGCGCTGCATCAGCCAGCCCCAGGCCTCGCGCTCGGCGGGCCCCGCGGTCTTTTCGACAGCGATCGACAGATAGGCGATTTCCGCTTCCACCTTTTCGGCCGGCAACATGCCAAGCCGGCTAACGAGGATGGCGAGTTCCAGCACCGCAGCCTTCGCCCGGTTGAGGCCGGTGAAGGGCGCGTGCGTCGCTTCCGCCACCACGCGGCAGAAATGGCGCGGACGCAGCGTATCGTCGTCGACGCTTTCCACCGCAAGCACCGAATGCGCGAGAGCCCCGGCCAGCCGCGGCACGGCGACGCCCTCGACCGGCAGCAGCGGCCAGTCCTTGCGGCCGGTGAGGCAGCCGGCGAAGATGCGTACGTCGTCGATATAGTTGGCGACCGCGAAGGGAACCTGCCCGAGGTTGTCCAGCGTGGTCGAGGGACGGAACGGCGCGATCACCCAGCCGTCCTTCTCGGCGATGATGCCGAGCGGCGCGATATGGGCCTTCCCTTGCCTGTCCACGGTGGTGACGATGCATTCGCGGATATAGGGCATCACCCCTCCTCCCGGCGCGCCTTCGCCTTCAGCGTATGGCCGGCCTCCTTCAGGCGAGTGCGGTCGCCTTCCGGCGCGGGCGCGGCCACGCCCCAGGCCAGCGGCTCGTCCTGCGTGTAGCGCTTGCCGAGCCGCCAGGCGATTTCGGCCTTCATCAGTTCGGCGCCGAGATAGAAGGCATGCGCGCCGTCGTTTTCGACGCCAAGACCGTCGAATAGCGCAAAGGCCTCGGTCGCCACCGCATGACCGCGGCCGTTGAAGACGTGGATGCCGTCAGGCGCGGTCGCGATGCGGAAATTGGCGTCGCGCACATCCGCCGCCAGCGACTCGATATCCTCCAGCGAGGCCGTGAAGGGCCTGCGGTCATGGATTTGCAACAGGCCGGGGTGATAGCCGCGCGGCAGCGCGCCGTCCTGTTTGGCAGCATAAAGCACGCGGCGAGCAATATCGTGCTCCTCGATGGTGCGCGCCGTATGCGGCGAGACATGCACGGCCAGCACGTTGCGGATGTTGAGTTCCGAGCACAGGCCGGCAAGGATGGCGGTGATACCGGAAGTGTCGGCGTCCGTCAGTTCGGTCAAATTGCCGGTGCCCATGATGAGTTCGACTTCGGGCCAGCGGCGGCGCGCCTCGATGAAGCGGCCGAGTGAGGCGGCGAAGCCGAAATGGATAGGGTCCAGCACCGGGTCGGCGATGAAGGGGATGCCGGCCTTCTCGGCACCCGCAATGGCGCGGCCGAGCGAATCGAGATCGCCGGGGATGGCCGGGATCAGCACCGGCGTCACCGGAAAATCGGAGGCGAGGCCGAGCGTGGTCTCGTTGAGGCTGAGCAGGAAATCCGCCCCGGCGCGCGCGCCAGTGCGCAGTTCGTCGGTGTTCGCCGAATCGACGCTGACCGAAAACCCTTCCGCCTTCAGCGCCCGCACCGCATCGGCAAGGCCGGGAAAAGGCGTGTCCGGCAGGCAGCCGATATCGATCACGTCCGCGCCCGCTTCCGTAAGGCTGTGCGCGCGCTCAAGCAGGGCCTCGATGGCCAGCATCGGCGCATCGACGATCTCGGCGAAGATGCGCATGGCGTGCCGGGAAAGATCGGGCGGCTGGCCGGCCCGGCCGAGAAAGGCGGGCAGGTCGGCGATCTCGTCGGGGCCGCGCAGGAAAGGCACGCCGAAGCGCGCTTCCAGCCCTTCCAGCGTGCCCCGGTAGCGACCGGGCAGGATGACACGGCTCGTCCCCTCGGGAAGGGCGAGCCGGCGGGAAATGATCTCCTCGCTCATCAGCGCGGCGACCTTGACGCCGATATCCACGACCTGCCAGTCGAAATCCGTCTTGCCCAACCCGGCGAGCAACCGTTCCAGCCGCGCCTTGGCGAGGTGGCCGGTGAGAAAGACCCACCGTTCAGCCATGACGGGCAAGCTCGGCCCGGCGACGGGCGATGGCCGCGCGCAGGTCGGCCAGCGACTCCACCACCTCGGTGCGCTCGAAGGATTTCAGCCGTTCGGTGTTTTCGAGGTCGATACGGCGCGGATAGACCTTGACCAGCCCGTGCGGCGCCATGGTTTCCAGTTCCGGCGCGGTGTCGCAGGCGAAAACGATCGAGGGAATGCGGCACTTGCCGGCCTGCGCGAAGACGTTGGTGGCGAGCGTGTCCGAAATGCCCCATACGCATTTGGCGACGGTGTTGGAACTGGCGGGCGCAACGACCACCGTGTGATAGACGCCGTGGTAGAACTCGCCGACCGGAATGGCGCTCGCCGTCTTGTCCTGGAGCACGCGCGTGGTTTCGGGAAAGTCGGGCTTGAGCTTGTACATGCGCAGCACTTCGGCCGCCGCCTTGGAGATGAACACGTCGCAGGCCGGCAGTTCGTGGATCAGCGCGAAGCTTTCGGTAAAGAAATGGCCGGAACCGGTCAGCACCCAGGCCCAGCGCGGGGTTTCCAGCTTCGCCATCAGCCGGCCCTCCTGACGGCCGTCGCAGCCGGCCCAATCGGCACTCCGATCGGGTTTCCCGCAGCCAGCGCGGCGGCCGCACTCGCCATCTCGGCCGGCCCGGCCAGCCACAGCGCGACGCCTTGCGGCAGCATGGCGGGGAGCGCGGCATCGACGATGCCGCGCCGGCTCAGGCTTTCAACCGTATCCTGCCCGGAAAAATCGCTGCTTTGCTTGACCAGCACCAGTGCCGACGCATCCAGTTGGCCGGCGAGCCAGGCGGCCAGGGAATCGGAGGTGATGTCCCATGAGGGCCGAATGTCGGCCGCCGCCAGCGCCAGCGTCGACGGCATCCATACCGGGATGCGGCCGGCCACATGCGCCTGCCGCATCTCGTCGAGCGTGCGCGCGGCGGCCAATCGCGGCCGCCCGTCGAGAACGACATGGGCGAACTGCTCCATGGCCAGGATCGCCATGGCGTGCGCGGCGGCGTCGGAAAAGCCCAGTTGCGGCTGCGCCAATCTTACCTGGTCCGCGAACGGCCCGCCGCCCGGCACGATGACGAGCGGCAGCGTGGCCTTCGACAGAGCATCCGCCCACAGGCTCGTCGCCGCCGCGCCGGCCGTGCTGCCGCCGAGCTTGACGACGACGGGTTTCACGGCAGCGCCCCCTTGCGCTCGTCGCCAGCCCTGGCGGACGGCCCCTTGCGGGCCGCCTTGCTGTCGGCGCGCTTGCGTTCGATCTCGACGCCGACGCCGCCCGGCCCCAGTTCCAGCTTTTCCACCCGCACCACCACGCGCACCACGCGCGGGCTTTCCAGCACCAGCGCCGCCACCTGCTCGGCCAGCGTCTCGCTGAGCTCGACATGGCCACGCGCGACGATGGCGCGAATGCCGTCCATGATGATGTCGTAGGAAACGACGTGGCGCATGTCTTCCGGACGCTCGGTCACGCGCAGCACGTCGGCGCTGACGTCGAAGCGCACCTTCTGGGTATGGCCGTGCTCGAAGGAATAGGCGCCGATTTCCACCGGCAGCACGAAATCGCGCACGAAAATGCGGTCGGTGCCGAGCGTCGGGTCGATGCTGCCCGGCGCATAGCCGCGCGCCGCAAGCAACCGGTAATCGACGCCGGCCGAGCGCGCGGCGGACGCTTCTTCCGGGATCAGCGCACGGATCTTCACCACGGCATCCGCGTCGATGGCGCCGGTACGGCCGGCCGCCGCGCACAGCGCACCGCGAAAGCCGAGGAAATCCGGCGCGAACGGCAGCAGGCGCGGCACGTCGGGCGCTTCCAGCGAACCGGCGAGGCCAACCATCAGGCCATTCGCCTTCGCCGCGGCGACGAAGGCATCGACCCGCGCCACCGCCATATGGTCGAGCAGGCGTCCGCCGCCCTTGCGCGCCGTATCGACCATGACGCCGTGGAACCCATGCCCGGCCAGGACCGGCAGCAGCGCGAAATCCGTCCCCAGGTCGGCAAACAGCACCGCCACCAGCTTGACGCGCCGGGCGATCGGCTCCAGCGCCGCCGCGCAGGCGGCATTTTCGCTGGACGGGAAGAAGCCGATCTTGACGTAGTCCACGCCGGTCGCCGCGATTTCCTCCACCCTGGCGCGGATCACCTCCGGCTGCATCGGCAAATCGCCGGCCACCGCGCTCACCGGCCGCCGCCCGTCGACGGACACGACCGTCGCCCGGATCGTCTCCAGCGCGGCCGCGCCCAGCGCGCCGGCGGACGGGTTTTTCAGATCGATGATATCGACCTGCCCGGACAGGGCGATCTCCGCCTCTTCCACGCCCGTCACGCTGGCCAGCATCTTGGTCATCGGCACCTTGTCTCCAACTCGTTCGGCGCGCCTCGGCGGCGCGTCCATGACGCCGGCGAAGCAACGTCGGCCCCGACAATCTCCCGGTCGGGAAAAAATTGCCAGTGAGGTTTGATTAATTCCTCCAACTGCGTAAGGTTGCGGCGGGCACCTTGACTTCACCATGGCCAGCCGCAAGCCGGCTCTGGCGCAAGAAGAGGTACGTTATTCGATGACAGGGCGATGGATCGCCGCAGTCTTCTTGGGCGTTTTCACCCTGACCGTCAATGGCGGGGCAGGGGTTGCTGTTGGCCAGGAACAGGCGGCGGCAACGGCCGGGGCGACCGCCAAGACGGAAAAGCCGGCGAGCGAGATCGGCATCGGCTACCTGCGCGCCTATGCGCCGCAACTGACGCTGTCGCTGCTCGACCAGCCGCCCGGCGACAACGGCATTGCCGGCGCGAAGGTGGCGATCGACGACAACAACACAACCGGTAAGTTCCTGAACCAGCACTTCCGGCTCGACATTGCCGAGATCAAGCCCAGCGACGATCCGGTCGCGGCCTTCAACGAACTGGTTGCCAAGGGCAACCGCTACATCGTGGCCGACCTGTCGGCCAAACAGCTGCTGGCCATCGCCGACCTCGCCCGCGACAAGGGCGTGCTGATCTTCAACATCGGCGCTTCCGACGACCGCCTGCGCGAGGAAGACTGCCGCATCAACGTCTTCCACGTCGCGCCGACCCGTTCCATGCTGGCCGACGGGCTCGCCCAGTACCTGATGTGGAAGCGCTGGCCGAAATGGGTGCTGATCTACGGCTCGCACGACAACGACCATCTCTACGCCGACGCGCTGCGCCGGGCCGCCGACCGTTTCGGAGCCGAAATCGTCGCCGAGAAGGAGTTCAAGGACACCGGCACCGCGCGCCGCACCGATACCGGCGTGACGCAGATCCAGAAGCAGATCTCGACCTTCACGCAAGGCTTTCCAGAGTACGACGTGATGCTGGTGGCCGACGAAAGCGAGGTGTTCGGCACCTATGTGCCGTTCCGCACCTGGATGCCGCGCCCGGTGGCGGGAACGGCCGGGCTGGTGCCCTCGTCCTGGCACCCGGCCAGCGAGCAATGGGCCGGCATCCAGATGCAGAGCCGCTTCCTGAAGATCACCGGCCGGCGCATGCTTTCGCGCGACATGGAGGCGTGGACGGCGGTACGCACCGTCGGCGAGGCGGCGACGCGCGCCAAGGGAACCGATTTCGAGACGATCGACGCCTATCTGCGCTCGGACAAGTTCTCGGTCGCCGCCTTCAAGGGCCAGAAGCTGACCTTCCGCCCGTGGAACCTGCAGCTGCGGCAGCCGATCTTCCTCGGCGACGACCGCTCGGTCATCTCGACCTCGCCGCAGGAGGGCTACCTGCACCAGGTCTCCGAACTCGACACGCTCGGCGTCGACCAGCCCGAGACGAAATGCACCTTGAAATGAAGCAGCCATGAGGAGGACCCTGGTGCCGACAAGAATTTGTATTCTGGCCCTGCTTGCCGCCGGCCTCGGCGGCGGCCCGGCTTTCGCCTATACCGCCTATGTCTCCAACGAGAAGGGCAACTCGATCACCGTCGTCGACACCGAGACGAAAGAGGTCGTCAAGACGGTCGACGTCGGCCAGCGGCCGCGCGGCATCACGCTCTCGCATGACGGCAAGTTCCTCTACCTGTGCGCCAGCGACGACGACACCGTCGAGGTGATCGATACTTCGACGCTCGAAATCGTCGGCTCGCTGCCTTCCGGACCGGATCCGGAACTGTTCGTGCTGTCGCCGGACGGCAAGCGGCTCTACGTCGCCAACGAGGACGACAACCTCGTTACCGTCATCGACATCGAGAACAAGAAGGTGCTGTCGGAAATCCCGGTCGGCGTGGAGCCGGAGGGCATGGGGATCAGCCCCGACGGCAAGACGCTGGTCAACACTTCCGAGACCACCAGCATGGCCCATTTCATCGACACCGAGACGCATGAGGTGACCGACAACGTGCTGGTCGACACCAGGCCGCGCTATGCCGAGTTCACGCCAGACGGCTCGCAGGTGTGGGTGAGCGCCGAGGTCGGCGGCACGGTCAGCGTCATCGACAACGCCAAGCGCGAGGTGGTGAAGACGATCAGCTTCGCGATCCAGGGGCTGCGGGCGGAAACGATCCAGCCAGTGGGTGTGGCGATCAGCGCCGACGGTAAGAAGGCCTATGTCGCGCTCGGCCCGGCCAACCATGTCGCGGTGATCGATACCAAGACCTACGAGGTGCTGAAATACATCCTCGTCGGCCAGCGCGTCTGGCATCTCGCCTTCACGCCGGACCAGAAGACGCTGATTTCCACCAACGGCAATTCCAACGACATCACCTTCATCGATACCGCGACCGACGAACCGGTGGAATCGGTCACCGTGGGCAAGGAGCCCTGGGGCGTGGTCGTCTCGCCGAACTGATCCGGGCATTTCCAGCAAAAGTGGAAAGCGGTTTTGCGCCCGGAAATGCGACCAGCACAGAGAGAGTGAGCGGTTCCGCCGATTTCGTGAAAACCACGGCCGCTCGAGCACACCGAAAGGGAGGATTACATGAACATCCGCACCGCCATCACGCTGGCCGTCTTTACCGGGATTGCCTTTGCCCCGCTTGCCGCCCATGCCGACGACGACGATGACGACGCTCCCAAGACGACGCGGTCCAGCCAGAACGTGCCGGAGCTGATCCTCGGCTCGAAGGATTCCAGCTACGACGTCAACAAGAAGGATTTCGAGCTGATCTCGGGCCAGGGCTATCGCTGGAAGATCAGTTCCTATGGCGGTTTCGAATACAAATTCATGACCGACCTGTTCCGCAACGTGTGGGTCGACCAGATCGTCATCAACGACCTCGAGGTGCACATGGCCGGCGCCCCGGCATGGCTTGAATTCGACGGCAAGGGGACCATGATGGTGCAGTTCCACACGGTGCGGCCGGGCCAGTATACCTGGTCGGTGCCGGACCTTGCCGACAAGGGGCTGAAGGGTACGATCACCATTAAGTAGGGTGAGCGGCAGAACGGGAAACAGGAGCGCCTGGTGCAGCATGTCAGGGCGATAGGCCAGGAGGGAACGCCGGCGGCACTCGAGGTCGCCGGTGTCAGCCATTTCTACGGCCGCAAGCAGGCGCTCAAATCCGTCTCCTTCAGCATCCGGCCGGCGACTTTTACCGTGCTGCTCGGCCTCAACGGCGCCGGCAAGACGACGCTGTTTTCGCTGACCAATCACCTTTTCGACACCCGTCATGGCGAAATCCGCATCTTTGGCCATGACATCAACCGCGATTCCAGCGAGGCGCTGCGGCGCATGGGCGTCGTCTTCCAGGCGCGCACGCTCGACCTCGACCTCAGCGTGCGCCAGAACCTCGCCTACCACGCCTGCCTGCACGGCATCGGCGCGCGCGACGCAGCCCGGCGCATCGCGGCGGTGCTCGAAACGGTCGAGATGAGCGACCGGCTGGACGACAAGGCGCGCAGCCTTTCGGGCGGCCAGATGCGGCGTATCGAGATCGCGCGCGCCCTGCTGCACAGCCCGCCGCTGATGCTTCTCGACGAGGCCACGGTCGGGCTCGACATCCGCTCGCGCGCCGGCATCCTCTCCACCATCCGCTCGCTGGTCGAGCGCCGCGGCATAGCCGTCCTGTGGGCGACCCATCTGATCGACGAGGTCGAGGACGGCGACGAGGCGGTGGTGCTGCGGCAGGGCGAGGTGGTGGCGCAGGGCCGCGTCGCCGACATCGTCCAGGCCACCGGCACGGTCTCGATCCAGGACGCCTTCGCCAGCCTCAATCGCGCCACCGCCGACGGGGTCGCTCCATGAGCCCGCAGCCCGCCGCCGCGCTCGACAGCGCGCTTTCGCCGGCGAGCGGCCGGCTCGGCCTGCGCCAGTATATGATCTGCCTGCGCGGCATCGTGCTGCGCGAGGGGCTGCGCTTCGTCCATCAGCGCGAGCGCTTCATTTCCTCGCTGGTGCGGCCGCTGATCTGGCTGTTCATCTTCGCCGCCGGCTTCCGCCAGGTGCTCGGCGTCTCGATCATCCCGCCCTACAAGACCTATGTGCTCTACGAGGTCTACATCATGCCCGGCCTGTGCGGCATGATCCTTCTGTTCTCGGGCATGCAGTCGTCGCTGTCGATGGTCTACGACCGCGAGATGGGCAACATGCGCACGCTGCTGGTGAGCCCGTTCCCGCGCTGGTTCCTGCTGGTTTCCAAGATGCTCGCGGGGGTGACGGTATCGATCGTGCAGGTCTATGCCTTCCTCGCCGTCGCCTGGCTGTTCCATGTCAGGGCACCGGCGATGGGCTACCTCACCGTCCTGCCGGCGCTGTTCCTCGCCGGGCTGATGCTGTGCGCGCTGGGCATGCTGTTGTCGTCGGCGATCCGGCAACTGGAAAATTTCGCCGGCATCATGAATTTCGTCATCTTCCCGGCCTATTTCGCCTCGCCGGCGCTCTATCCGCTATGGCGCATCCAGGAGGCGAGCCCGCTGCTCTACGCGATCTGCCAGGCCAACCCGTTCACCTATGCCGTCGAACTGATCCGCTTTTCGCTCTACGGGAAGGTCGAGTGGCTGTCGCTCGGCGTCGTCTGCGGCTGCCTGGTGCTGTTCCTGGCCGCAGCCGTGCTCGCCTACGACCCGGCGCGCGGGCTGATGGCCCGCAAGAAGGACATGGGAGGTTGACCCTGATGGGCAAGACGCTTCTGGCTTCGATTTTCTCGCTGGCGCTGCTTGCGCCGGCGAGCGCGTTCGCGGCCAACCCCGACCCCGACTGGCCCTGCGTCCAGCGCAAGGTGCCCAGCCTGTCGATCGGGCAGGTATGGAGCGGACCGCAACTGCCGCAAGCCGCCAGGGGCTGGGAAAAGGATTCGGAGATTTCCGCGCTGGTCGAAGAGGTTTCGGCGCGGCGCATGCCGTTGGAGGAAGCGCAGAAGAAAATCGGCGATTTCGCCGCCACCCTTTCGCCGGATACCGCGAAAGCCAGGCTGGAGATGCTGGCGCAGGGGCTGTTCGACCATATGGACGCCGAGCGCTCGCACGTCATGGCCGGGATTTCCCGCTATGCGCACAAGCAGGTCGCCATGGCCGACGAACTGCGCAAGGAGCGCTCGGCGCTCGATGCGCTGATGGCCAAGGCGGACGCCGACCCCGACGATGTCGAGCGCCAGACCGACCAGCTCAACTTCGCCACGCGCATCTACGACGAGCGCGCGCAGTCGCTGAGCTCGGTGTGCGAGGTGCCGACGATCATCGAGCAGCGCCTCTACCAGTTGGCGAAATCGGTGCAGCAGGCCATGCACTGACGGTCGCATCCGCCTCTGCCGGTCAGCGGTCGCGCCAGCTTTCGTCGATCCATTTCGAGACGTCGCCCGGCTGCTTGAGCACGTTGCCGGTCGCATCCTTGAGCACGCCGTTATCGGCCAGGAACTGCGCCATGCGTCGCAGCCGCGCGGCGTCGATCTTGCCGACCGGCGTGTCGCCGTCCTTGAGGAACCCGCCCTCGGTTATCGCCTGCATCGAGCCTCGGACCAGTTCGGGATTGGGGAAATCCCCGGCCGCGATCATCATGTCGGCGGCCTTTTCGGGATTTTCGGCCGCCCATTCGTAGCCCTCCAGCGTCGCGCGCATGAAGGTTCTGACCAGGTCGGGCTTGTCCTTCAGCGTAGCGGCGCGCGTGGCGATATAGCCGTTCTGCTGGTCGGGGACGCCGTAGTCGCTATAGGCGAAGGACGCCTGGTGGCGATGCAGCAGCTTGCTGTTGACGCCCTCCCAGGTGGAAACCTCCAGCGTGAAGTCCACCGCGCCGGAGGCCAGCGCCTCGTAGGCGCCGGTGCCGAGCGTCACCGTGTTCCATTCCGGCTTGCCGCCGTCCGTGCGGATCATGGTACCGATCAGCGCCTTCTCCCAGTCGCTGCCGAAGCCGGCATAGGTCTTGCCGGACAGGTCGGCCGGGCGGGTTATCGCCTTGTTGTCGGCGTTGTAGACGAGGCGGCCGGTCTCGTGCTGCATCGTCACCCACAGGGCGGTGATGTCGGCGCCCGAAGCGCGCGCGCTGATGAAGGCCAGCGACGGGACATAGGCAAAATCGGCAAGCCCGCCCGTCAGCAGGGCCGCCGAGCTGGTGTCGGAATAGGGCAGGATGTCGACGTCGAGGCCGGCCTTTTCGTAGAGGCCACGGTCGCGCGCGACGATGAGCCCGACATGATTGGTGTTGAGCGTCCAGTCGAGCGCCAGCGTGACTTTCTGGCCGGCATGGGCGAGCGAGGAAACCGCCAGGCAGGCGGCGAGAACGAGAGCACGGATCATGATGAGAAATCCTCCAGCAACAGGGATTTGAGGGATTGGCGCAGGTCCGCCAGCGCCGCTTCGCTGCGCGCCGCCCGCGGAGTTTCGATCGGGATGTCGGCGACGATCCGCCCCGGCGCGGCAGCCATAACCAGCACGCGGTCGGCGATCTCGGTCGCTTCGCGCAGATCGTGCGTCACCATCAGCACGCCGCGCGGCTCGGCTTCCAGCCGCGCCAGGAACCAGAGCTGCATGCGCATGCGGGTGACGGCGTCGAGCGCCGAGAACGGCTCGTCCAGCAGGATGAAGCGGCTTTGCCGCACGATGGTGCGCAGGAAGGCGACGCGCTGGCGCATGCCGCTCGAAAGCTGGTCCGGGAAAAGCTCTTCCGTGCCCGCCAGGCCGAACGCCGGAAACAGCGGCGCCACGCGTGCCCGCGCAGACGTGCGCGAAGCACCCGCCACCTCCAGCCCGAGCGCGGCGTTCTCGGCTATGGTTAGCCATGGAAACAGCGCATCGCCCTGCGGCTGGTAGCCGATGGCGGGATCGGGCCGGGAAATGTCTCGTCCGTCGATCGCGAGCTTTCCGGCAGCCGCCAATCCGGCCGGCAGGATACCCGCCAGCCATTTGATGACGGAGGTCTTGCCGCAGCCGGAGGGGCCGATCAGGCAGGTGATCCTGCCGTCCTCCAGGTCGAGCGAGAGGTTTTCGACCAGGGTGCGCTCCCGCGCGGTGACGGTAAGGGCCTCAACGCGGAGCATGATGCCCTCGCCTGCGGTCGCTCAGCCATTCGATGAGCCGCACCACCCCGAGCAGGCCCAGTGTCAGCACCGACGACACGACGACGGCTGCCAGCACCAGGTCGGCGCGGAAATTGTTCTTGGCCGAGAGGATGAAAATGCCGATGCCGCGCCGCGCGCCGGCATATTCGGCGAAGATGGCGGCGACGATGGCGTAGGTCCCCGAAATCCTCAAGCCCGCGAAAAAGGCCGCGCGCGCCGAAGGCAGGTACACGCGGCGGAAAAGCGCGACCTTGCCTGCCCCCATCGAGGCCAGCAGGTCGAGATGGTCCTGCGCGGCGCGCGCATAGCCCGACAGCAGGCTGACCAGCATCGGAAAGAAGGTGACGAGGACGACCAGCAACGTTTTCGGCAGCAGGCCGAAGCCGAACCACAGGATCATCAGCGGCGCCAGCGCGATCAGCGGCACCGTCTGGCTGACGACGAAAAGCGGCATCAGGCCGCGCTCCAGCGGCGGCACGAAGTGCAGCGCGACCGAGGCGAGGAAGGCGAAGGCGACCGAGACGGAGAAGCCGAGCGCGGTGACCGAGGCGGTGCTCAGCGCATGGCCGGCAATCTCGCCCCGGTTCGCCACCAACGCCCGCGCCACGTCGCTGGGCGCGGGAAGGAGCAGCGGCGAAACGCCGGCGCGCACGCAATAGAGTTCCCACGCGGCCAGGATGGCGGCCGCGATGAGGAGAGCGGGAAGGATGCGCCGAAGCGTTTCCATGGCTGACCTGACCGGAACGGGACGTGCGTCAGCCGTGGCTCGGGCTGTTGGCCGAAGCCGTCAGGTCGATGGTCACATGGCCTTCGGCCGGTCCGAAGCGCAGGAACGCCTGCCGCACGGTCTCGAAAACCGCACCGGCGTCGCCGCGCAGCCGGGTGCAGAAGTTCTTCGATTTGAAGAACGTTCCCGACGCCTTCAGGAAGTCGATGCAGCCGTAAATCTCCTCCATGTGCCGGTCCTGGCCAAGCACGTAGAGCGAGAATTGCACGTCGATGCCGACGCCGAGCACCGGCGCCTGCTTCACCGCCGCTGCGGCCAGCGCCGCGCGTTCGGCCAGCGGCAGCGAC
>Ga0182735_1001334_pt1 | contig 16563 bp, 14 predicted proteins | sample eDN5th30CKraftMG_FD_128524 | JGI IMG/M metagenome (GOLD analysis project Ga0182735, IMG submission 128524) | Enriched Miracle-Growth compost microbial communities from Emeryville, California, USA - eDNA 5th pass 30_C Kraft MG (version 2) (version 2) ... | reverse complement strand
CCGCCACATCACCGGGCCGCGGCTGATGCACAAGTCCGTGCAGGAGCATGCCGGCATCGTCGCCGCCATCGAGGCCGGCGACGAGGAGAAGGCCCACCGGCTGATGCGCGAGCATGTCGACCTGCTGGCCGGTTCCGCCGCCGACGTCGTCCTCGCCCTCAAGGCACAGAGCGGCGAGGCCTGACCCCGAGCGGGCGCGCGCCCCGAGGGACCGAAACCGAATAACGGCACCGATTTCCGCGCGGTCTGCTGCGGCGATGGCGTGTGCCTGCTTGAATGAAATGGATCGCCGCGATCGGCCATCCCGCGAACGAAAAGGAGACAGGACAATGCTGGTCGAAAACAGGTCCGCCAACCATGATAAGGCGCTCAGCGCGAGCGAGGCCGGGATCGCGGGCAAGGCAGCGCCCGCGGAAGTGCGGCGCTACCTGCCGGCGTTTCCGATCTACAAGGAAACGCCGCTCGTCGAACTGCCGGGGCTGGCGCAGTCGCTCGGCCTCGCCGGCATCGCCGTCAAGGACGAGGGCCAGCGCTATGGCCTGTTCAGCTTCAAGGCTCTCGGCGGCGCCTATGCCGTGGCGCGGCTGGTGCTCGAACATGCGCGCGAAAAGCTCGGCCGCGACGTGCAGCCAGCCGAGCTGCTCGGCGACGAAGTCAAGGCGCTGGCGCGCGGCATGACGGTATGCTGCGCCACCGACGGCAACCATGGCCGCTCCGTCGCGGCGGGCGCGCAGATGTTCGGCTGCCGCTGCGTGATCTTCCTGCATAGCGGCGTTTCGGCCGGCCGCGAGGCCGCCATCGCCGCCTTCGGCGCGGAAATCCGCCGCACCGACGGCAATTACGACCAGTCGGTCGCCGAAGCGAGCGCCACCGGCAAGGCCGAGGGCTGGACGGTCGTCTCCGACTTCTCGTCCGAGGGTTATACCGAGATCCCCGGCATGGTCATGCAGGGCTACGCCATCATGATGGACGAGATCGTCCAGCAGTCCGCCGCCCCCTATACCCATGTCTTCGTGCAGGGCGGTGTCGGCGGGCTGGCCGCCGTCGTCGCCGGCCATCTGCTCGACCGGTTCGGCGCCCAGCGGCCCCGCGCCATCGTCGTCGAGCCGACGCGCGCAAACTGCCTGCAACGCAGCGCCGAGGCCAACCGCCGTCTCGCCATGGATGCGGGCGATGCCACGGTGATGGCCATGCTCGAATGCTATGAGCCTTCGCTGGTGGCCTGGGACATCCTGGAAAAGAGCGCGGACTTCTATCTCGACGTCGATGACGAACAGGCGGTGGAAGCGCTTAGACGCCTCGCCCGGCCGGTCGCCGGCGATCCGGCGCTGCGGATCGGCGAATCCGGTGCCGCCGGCCTCGCCGGCCTGCTTACGGCGGTTGCCGACCCGGCGATGCGCGACAAGCTCGGGCTGGACGAGAAATCGCGGGTGTTGCTGATCGGCACGGAAGGCGCGACCGATCCCGAGCTCTACGAGCGACTGCTGAAGGACGGCACGGCGGCCTTCGCCGCGCACTGAGCCGCCCCGGAAGGGACATCAGAAAGGCTGCGTTGCCGGAAGGCGGCGCAGCCTTTTTCTTAAGTCAGTTCCAGTCGGAAGCGTGAATGCAGGCTGTTCCCGAAAAATTCAGCTTTGACAAAGAGATAGGGCGGCTCTGCTTAGCGAAAGCAGAACCGCCCTATTCGCATTTGTCGGCTGGGATGGCTACGCGTCGCGCAGGCCGGCCGAAAGCTTCCAGATCGCATTGCCGTTGAGCGGGGTCGACGTGACCTGCACGTCGAGCGCATCCGAAACCGCGTTGGCGATGGCCGCGGCGGGACCGATGGCGCCCCCCTCGCCCATGCCCTTGGCGCCCAGCGGCGTCAGCGGCGTCGGCGTGACGATGTGGTGGACCTCGATGCTGGGGATTTCCGGTGCCTGCGGCATCAGGTAGTCGGCGAAGCTGGTGGTCAGCGGCTGGCACTCGGCGTCATAGACGAAATGCTCCAGCATGGCCGAGCCGATGCCCTGCACGACGCCGCCACGAACCTGGCCGTCGGCGATCATCGGGTTGAGCACGACGCCGCAATCCTCGACCACCACGAAACGGCGCAGTTTCATCTTGCCGGTCGGCACGTCGATCTCGACCACGGCGGCATGCACGGCGTTGGAATAGGTGCCGTCCGCCGGCCCGTCCTGGCTGAAGGAGGCTTCCAGACCGGGCACCATGCCCTCCGGCATCTGGTCGGCGTTGCGCAGGGCGATGCGCGCCAGCCGGCGGATCTCGACGAATCGGCCGGCGTCGGTCTTGAGGCTCGCCTTGCCGCCGCCGAGCACGATGTCTTCCGCCTTGGCCTGCAACAGGTGCGCGGCAATGGCGCGCAGCTTGTCGGCCAGTTGCGTGGCGGCCGTATGGACCGCACCGCCGCCGAGCGCCGCGCCGCGGCTGCCCCAGGTGCCGACCGAATAGGGCGTCATCAGCGTGTCGCCATGGCGCACGAACACGTCCTTCGGCTCGATGCCGAGCGCATCGGCGGCCACCTGCGCCATCGTCGTCTCGAGGCCCTGGCCGTGGTTCTGCATGCCGAGGTCGACGATCGCCTGCCCGTCCGGCTCCATCTCGACGCGGGCCGCGATATAGCCGGTCTCGATGGGAACGCGGCGGCGGATGAAGTCGGGCGTTCCATGCGCCGTCTGCTCGATGAAGCAGGCGATGCCCACGCCCACGCGCCTGGTCTTCGAATTCTTCGAAGCCTCGGCCTCGGCACGGTCCGCCGCCAAAAGGTCGCGCATCTTTTCCAGCGACTCGGCGTAGGAACCCTCGTCGTAGCTGAAGCCGAGCACGTTCTTGTAAGGGAACTTGCGGATGATGTTCTTCAGCCGGAACTCGATCGGATCGAGGCCGAGTTCCTCGGCGATGTCGTCCATCAGCCGTTCCTGCGAGAACACCGCCGATGGCCGGGCGACGCCGCGATAGGTGCCGATCGAGCATTTGTTGGTGGCAACAGCCCGATAGACGGCATGATAGGCCTGGAAGTCGTAGGGACCGGGCAGCACCTTGCCGACCATGCCCGGTTCGCCGGCCGAGCTGAACGGATAGGTCGAATAGGCACCGTTATCGACGGTGACATCGGCCGTGAGGCCGAGCAGGCGACCGTCCGCCGATACATAGGCTTCGAGCACGTGGAGATGATCGCGGGCATGGATGCTCGCCATCAGGTGTTCGCGGCGGTCCTCGACCCATTTGACCGGACGCCCGGTCTTCACTGCCAGCCACGCTACCAGCACTTCCTCGACATAAACCTGGCCCTTGACGCCGAAGCCGCCGCCGACATCCGGCGCGATGACGCGCAGGCGCGATTCCGGCCAGCCGAGAACCTCGGAAAGGCAGGTGCGCACGATATGCGGAAACTGCGTGGACGACCACACCGTCAGCACACGGTCGGACGGGTTGTATTCGGCCACCACGCCCCGGCATTCCATCGGCACGCCGGCCTGGCGCTGGGTGCTGTAGGTGCGGCGGATGACGTGCGCCGCTTCGGCGCGCGCCTTGTCGAGGTCACCGCCCTTCATTTCCCGTTCGACGATGACGTTGCTCTTCCAGCCGTCGAATAAAGTGGGCAGCGAAGGGTCTTGCGCCTGGTCCATGGTACCGACGACCGGCAGCGGGTCGTAGTCGACGAAAACCAACTCCGCCGCGTCCTCGGCCTTGTAGGGATCGTCGGCCAGAACCGCCACGACAGGCTCCCCGACGAAGCGCATCTTTCCCGAGGCCAGGACCGGCTGCTCGGAGTACTGCATCTGCGGATAGTCCTGATGCGCCTTGATCGCGAGGCCGCCAAGGTCCTCGGCGGTGAAGACCTGGGTCGGGAAACCGATATCCTCCAGCCCCGAGGAATCGATGCCAAGGATGGTGGCGTGCGCCACCTGCGCGCGCACCAGCGACAGATGCAGCATGTTGGGCCGAACGATATCGTCGAGGTAGCGCGCGGCGCCCGAAAGCAGGCGATCGTCTTCGAAGCGCAGCACCCGCGCGCCGATATGCCTCGGGTTTTCAGCCTGAACCATGGTCACTTACCCCCTTCGGCAAGCTGGTCGCCGATTGCCTTGCGAACCGCCGCGACGATGCCGTGGTAGCCGGTGCAGCGGCAGACATTGCCGCTCATCGCTTCCCGGATTTCGTCTTCGTCGGGCATGCGCTTCTGCGCCGCCATCTCGCCGACGAACGGGGCAAGCGTCATGATGAACCCGGGCGTGCAGTAGCCGCATTGCAGGCCGTGCTCGCTCTTGAAGGCCTGCTGCAGGGCATGCTCGGCATTGGGACCGCCAAGGCCCTCCACCGTCTGGATGGCCTTGCCCTCGCACTGGACCGCGAAGGTCAGGCACGAAAGCCGCGGAACGCCGTCGATATGGACGGTACAGCAGCCGCAGGCGCCATGCGCGCAGCCGATATGCACGCCGGAGAACCCGAACTCGTGGCGCAGCACGTCCGCCAGCAGGCGGCGCGGTTCGACCTCCAGCACTTTCGTGGTGCCGTTTACCTCAAGCGTGATGTTCGTCATTTGCGTTCCAATGCCCTTGCGCAGGCGGCTTCGACGGCCCGCTGCGTCAACTCGCCGATCAGGGCCGTCTTGTACTCGGCGCCGGCAACGTGGTCGCTCGACGGCTCGACTTCGGCCGCAAACATCGCGCCGGCCTCCTTTGCCGGCGGCGCGGCGAGCGGCTTGCCGATGAGGAAAGCCTCGATGTCCGGCGCGCGGATGGCGACGAGGTCGGCCCCGCAGCAGACGATCGCCGCCTTGGTGATGACGCCGCCCTCGAACTCGATCGCGGCGCCTACGGAAGCGATGGCGAAATCGCCGCGGCGCTCCCCGATCTCCATGAAGCTGCCGGTCGAATTGGCGGGCGGTATCGGAAACTCCACCGCGACCAGCAGGTCGCCGGGCTGCAGCGCGGTGACATAAGCGCTCTCGAAGAAATCGGCGGCGGCGATCCGCCGCTCCCCCTCCAGCGAGCGCACGATCATCGTGGCATCGTAAAGAACCGCGGCCGCCGGCAGTTCCGCCGTCGGATCGGCATGCGAAAGGCTGCCGCCGATCGAGCCGTGCCGGCGGATGGTGGGATGACCGATCCAGTGCACGGCATCCAGCAGCGCCGGAAAATGCTCGGCTATGCGCGGATCGCCGGCATAGCGCTCATGCCGCACCAGCGCGCCGACGCGCATGACACCGCCGTCGAATTCGATCTTGTCCAGCGCCAGCGCGTTGATGTCGACCAGATGGCCAGGACGCGCCAGCCGCAGGTTCATCATCGGCACCAGGCTCTGCCCCCCGGCGATGGGCCGCCCCTCGTCCCCGAACTCGGCAAGCAGGCGTACGGCATCCTCGATATCGGCTGCCTTGTGATATTCAAAAGAAGCGGGCCTCATTGCATTCCTCTGGCAGGTGGCGACAACTATGCGCTCGCCGGAGCACAGCCCACCGCAATAGTCATTCGAACCGGGCCAGTCGACGGCCTGTGCGCAGGGAACTTAGGGCAACGCAGACTTGTATGCAATACTAAAAAGATTGTAGACAAGTTCGGGGATAATGCGTATCGTAAATAGCATTCCCGATACGCACGTCCGGCATCTGCCCGGCAAGCGGAAGGCCGAGACAAGGCACGCGGCGAGGCGTGCCAGCCACCAGACAGCATGGAGTTGACCCCTATGAGCAGCGCGAGCCGGCAAGCCGTCCTCGATACGATCGACAAGAACAAGGACAAGGCCATCGAGCTTCTGCGCAAGATGGTGGCGATCCCGAGCGTTACCGGGGACGAGGCGGCTATCCAGGCTTTCGTCGCCGACTATATGAAAGGCATCGGCCTCGACGTCGACATGTGGGAGACGGACTGGGAGGAACTGAAGAAGCATCCCGGCTACCGCCCCGTCGATCGCGGCTATGAGGGCCGGCCCAACATCGTCGGCACGCGCAAGGGTAAGGGCGGCGGCCGCTCGCTCCTGCTCAACGGCCACACCGACGTGATCCCGGTCGGCAACGGCGAAGGCTGGAGCGACAACCCGTGGTCGGCCAAGATCGAGAACGGCCGCATCTACGGCCGCGGCTCCTGCGACATGAAGAGCGGCGTCGCCGCCCACATCCTTGCCGTGCAGTTCCTGAAAGAAGCCGGTGTGGACCTGAAGGGCGATGTCTACATCAATGTCGTCATCGACGAGGAAGTGAGCGGCCACGGCACGCTCGACACCGTCATCCGCGGCTACAAGGCCGACGCCGGCATCTCCGGCGAAACCAGCGACCTGCATGTCCAGCCCGCCTGCATCGGCCGCATCTGGTTCCAGATCGACGTCGAAGGCAAGCCGGCCGGCATCCAGCAGCGTTATCTCGGCATCAGCGCCATCGACCTCGGCAACAAGATCGTCAAGGCCGTGCAGGAGCTGGAGGACCACCGCGTCGCCACCGTCCGGCATCCGCTCTACCCGAGCGCGATCGACTCCCTGCCCTGCATCATCGGTTCGTTCCAGGCCGGCAACTATCCCAGCGCCTTCCCCGCCAGCGCGGTGCTCAAGGGCTCGATCGGCACCGTCCCGGGCGAGGACCACGAGGGCGTCAAGCAGAGCCTGGTGGACAAGATCGCCGAGGTCGCCAGCAAGGACCCGTGGATGAAGGATCATCCGCCGGTGGTCCGCTTCGTCGGCTACGACGCTCAGGCGTCGGAAATCCCCACCGATCATCCCATCGTCACCACCCTATCGAACACCTACAAGGAACTGACGGGCCGCGATCCGATCATCAGCGGCCGGCAGGGCGCGGCCGATACGCGCTTCCTCAACCAGTACGCGGCGACGCCGACCGTCATCTTCGGCCCCGGCTCGACGGCGGTGATGCACGCCAACGACGAATATGTGTCGATCGAGGACTACCTGACCGCCATCAAGGTGATGGCGCTCTGCATCCATGACTGGTGCGAGCCGGCCGAGTAGCGCCGGAACCGGCTCCGCGCACGGCCCCGCCGGGCCGTCGCGCGGTGGCCGGCACCTGTCGCCGCACTCACCTGTCGCCGCACTCTTGTCGAATGAAGATCGGGAGTGATCCGTGCCCCAGATAAAGCAGGCCTTCAGCGTCAACCATCCGCGCTCGACCGTCTGGGCTCGGTTCCAGGACCTGCCGCGCATGGCCGAGTGCCTGCCGGGTGCATCGCTGATCGGCGCGCCTTCGGCAAACCATGCCGACGGCCGCATGACGGTCAAGCTTGGCCCGGTGCGCGCCGAGTTCACCGGCGCCGTCGACATCGAGGCCGACGAAGAGAACTACCGCGGCAAGATCGTCGGCACCGGCATGGACAAGAGCCACGGCTCGCGCGCCAAGGGCGAGATCGTCTACACGCTCGAGGAAGCGGCGAGCGGCGCAGCCACCAGGGTGTCGGTCGTCGTCGACTACACGCTTGCCGGCTCGCTGGCGCAATTCGCCCGGGGCGGCATCGTCGATGCCGTCGCCGAGCAGATCTGCCGCGACTTCGCGGCAAATCTGGAAACGCAGCTGAACGCCGAAAGCCGGCAAGCGGCAGAACCGGCGCAGGAAGCCGGCGCCCCGGCAAGGATCGAGGTTCCGCGCAAGGCCTGCGAACTCAACGCGCTCGGCCTGGTCATGGCGATCCTGCGCCGAAAGGTGGCGGCCCTCGTGGGGCGTGCCTGAGCGATCCCACGCGGTTTGCCCGACATGGCCTGCCGGACGGGTTGCTTCCATGGCCGAGATGAGGCCTCCTCCGGTCCGGTCGCTGTGGGAATCCAGTTACGTATGCAATCTACTAATAATGGTATGCATTGCATATTGACTTGAATACAGAATTGGCGAAAGGTACGGTCCCGTACTGGGGAAGCATACGTGCCGGCCCGGTTGGAACCGTCGGCCAGGATGGAAGCCGGGTTCCGGACGAAGTTCAAACCAGGGAGGAAATGATGGCAATTCGCATGAAAGGTCTGCTCGCCGCCGCCATATTGTTGGCCGGAACGGGCATTGCCTCCGCTCAGGACAAGCTGGTCGTCAGCATCTGGGGCGGAAACTGGCGCGACGGCGCCCAGGAAGCGATCGCAACCGAATTCACCAAGCGCACCGGCATCGAGGTGCAGTTCATCACCGGCGGCACCATGGACCGCCTGACCAAGGCCAAGCTTTCGGCCGGCGCGCCCGAGGCCGACGTCACGCTGACCACCAGCCACGTGGCCTATCTCTATTCATCCGACAATCTCTTCGAGAAGCTCGACACCTCGAAGATCCCCAATCTGAAGGATGCCTATCCGGTTGCGCAGCGCAGCCCCTACACGATCGGCCTCTATTCCTATGTCTACGCGCCGGCCTATCGCACCGACCTGATGCCGGCCGACTACAAGATCACGAGCTGGAAGGACCTGTGGAGCGACCAGCTCAAGGACAAGCTCGGCCTGCCCGACTTCGATCCCAGCCACATCATCATCGCCGCCGCCAAGCTGTCCGGCGCCGACGTGAAGGACTGGAAGGAAGGCATTCCGATGCTCGAGAAGCTGAAGCCGAACATCAAGGCCTTCTACCAGTCCGACGCGACTTCGCAGGAGCTGATGAAGACAGGCGAGACCCCGGTGCAGGTCCTGCTTTCGATCAACGCCTACCATCAGATGAGCCAGGGCATTCCGATCAAGCTGGTCATCCCTGAGGAAGGCGGCGTGGTCGGCATCGACGCGGTCGGCATCAGCGCCGGCACCAAGATGGCCGATGCCGCGTATGAATTCATCAACACGGCCCTCGACCCGCAGGTGCAGGAGAAGCTGTGCGGCATCTACAAGTGCTCGCCGATGAATTCCAAGGCCCATGTCAGCGCCGAACTCGCGGCGATGCCCGGCATCTTCACCTCGGTGGAAGAGTTGCAGAAGCAGATCCTCGTGGACGACGAGACCCGCGCCAAGCTGCTTCCCGAGTGGAAGTCCTGGTTTACCGAAAACATGACGCGCTGACGGTTTCCGGTTTTACTGGCCGCCGCTCCCGCAACCGGGGGCGGCGGAATTTTCCCTCTACCTCGTACACACGCTGGAGACTGCGATGAACGATCGTCGGATATGGTGGTTCTTCATAGTGCCCTGCATGCTCGTGGCAGTTGCCGTGGTCATGTCGCTGGCCGCCGTTTTCCAGTACAGCTTCCGCGAGTTCGTCCCCGGCTCGCTTGAAACCGGCGGCTTCACGCTCGACAATTTCTACAGCATCGGCCGGCCGGTCTATTTCCTGGTCATCCTCGATACGCTGCTCATCAGCTTCCTGACCGCGGTGTTCTGCCTGCTGCTCAGCTACCCGGTCGCCTACGCGCTGGTGCGCACGCAGTCGGAATGGGTACGCACCTTGCTGGTCATCCTCTCCATCACCCCGCTGTTTACCGGCGAGATCGTGCGCACCTACGCCTGGATGCTGGTTCTCGGCTCCGACGGCTTCATCAACTCGACGCTGATGGCGCTCGGCATCGTAAGCCGGCCGGTACAGTTCATGTACACGAAGTTCGGCGTCATCGTCGCGCTGGTGCACTTCTCGATGCCGGTGATGATCATCATGCTCGCCACCGCCGTCAGCCACGTCAACCGCGACTTCGAAAAGGCGGCGGCCAATCTGGGTGCTGCCCCGCTGACCGTCTTCTGGCGCGTCACCGTGCCCCTGACCATGGCCGGCATCGTCGCCAGCACGGTCGTCATCTTCGCCTGGACGATGAGCGCCTTCGCCACGCCCCAGCTGATCGGCGGCGGCAAGGTGCTGATGATCTCCAACCTCGTCTACCTGCAGGGACTGTCGTCGTTCAACTTCCCGATCGCCGCCGTCCTCAGCGCCGTCGCCTTCATCGTCGCGGTCGGCAGCCTGGCGCTCGTTCAGCCCTTCGTCACGCGGCTCGAACGCCGCGTCGCCGAACAATAGGAGGATGCGATGGGAAAGTTCCTGTTCTGGACGCTGATAACCGTTATTCTCGTCTTCCTGACCGTCCCCGCGGTCGTGGTGATCATGAGCTCGGTCAACCCGACCGAGACGCTGGCCTTCCCGCCGAAGGGATTCTCGCTCCACTGGTATGCGCGCGCGTTCACCTACCAGGATTTCCGGGACTCCTTCTATAACGGCATGGTCGTCACCCTTTTCGCCTCTACGATCGCATCGGTGATCGGCGTGGCGGCGGCCTACGTCACCCATCGCTACAACTTCAGGGGGCGGCGCCTGCTGGAGTTCCTGCTCGCGGCCCCCCTCATCATCCCGCGCTTCACCACCGGCTTCGGCTTCCTGCTCGTCGGCGCGGGCCTGGGCATCAACAACGGCTACACCATCGTCATCATCACCCACATCGTGCTGGTGCTGCCGTTCGTCACCCGCAGCGTCTATGTCAGCCTGGTCAACGTCGACCGCACGCTGGAGCGCTCTGCGGCCAATCTCGGCGCCTCGCCGGTGACGGTGCTCCTGCGCATCACGCTGCCGCTGCTGACACCGGGCATCGTCGGCGGCTGGATCATCGCCGCGATCCTTTCCTTCACCGAATTCACCGCCTCGCTGTTCGTGACCAGCTACGCCACGCAGACGCTGCCGGTGGCCATGTACACCTATGTGCGCGAATATACCGATCCGACGATCGCCGCGATCTCGGCCCTGCTTATCATCTCCACGACGCTGGGCATGTTCATCGTCGACCGGACACTGGGCCTCAAGCGCGTCCTGGCAATCGAATCGCACTAACCCCGCTAGAAAGATCGCTTCGGCGCAAGACCTTTAGGGAGAAACTATGAGCACTCAACCGGCAACCGGGCAGCAGGGCGATATCGCGGTCGACATCGCCAATGTCGCCAAGAATTACGGAGCGGTGGTCGCCGTCAAGCAGGTGTCGCTGCCGATCCGGCGCGGCGAGTTCCTCACCCTGCTCGGCCCCAGCGGCTGCGGCAAGACAACGCTGCTCAACATGATCGCCGGCTTCGAGGCGCCGACCGCCGGCACCATCAGCATCGACGGCCACGACGTCACCAACGTGCCGCCGCACCTGCGCGACACCGGCATGGTGTTCCAGAACTATGCGCTGTTCCCGCACATGACCGTCTTCGACAACGTCGCCTTCGGCCTGCGCATGCGCAAGGTGGACAAGCAGAAGATCGCCCGCGAGGCGGAAGCCGCCCTCGACATGGTCAAGCTTTCGGGCATGGGCGGGCGCCGGGTCAAGCAACTGTCCGGCGGCCAGCAGCAGCGCGTGGCGCTGGCGCGCGCCATCGTCTTCGGCCCCAAGGTGCTGCTGCTCGACGAGCCGCTGTCGGCGCTCGACAAGAACCTGCGCACCCAGATGCAGTTTGAACTGAAGGACCTGCACCGCAAGACCGGGCTGACCACCGTCTTCGTCACGCATGACCAGGGCGAGGCGCTCAGCATGTCCGACCGCATCGTGGTGATGAGCAAGGGCGAAATCCAGCAGATCTCCAAGCCGCTCGAACTCTACAGCCGTCCCGTCAACAGCTTTGTCGCCTCCTTCATCGGCGAGATCAACCAGCTTCCGGTGGCGCGGCTGAAGCGCAGCGGCCAGGCGGTCGCGTTCGCCTTCCAGGAAGGGGTTACCCTCGAAGCCGAAGGCGACCATGCCCACCTCGACGACAACAGCGACGTCAGCATCTTCGTGCGGCCGGAAAGCATCGATGTCGCCGGTGTGCAAGGCGGTCCCGGCAATGTCGTCAAGGCAAAGGTGGTTTCCCACATCTATCAGGGCACGCATACCGTCACCCGCATCGAGACCCCCGGCCTCGGCCTGCTCGACATGCGCGTCGGCGGCGGCCACATCATCGACCAGAAGCCGGCAGGTTCGCCGATCGATGTCCGGATCTCGCTTGAAAACGCAGTGGTCCTGAAGGCGTCCGGCGCGAAGTAACTTCGCGCCGCAGACGCTGTTTCTCTTCCTACTTTGAACTGACCCTTAGTAACCGCGCCTTGTATCGGCGCGGTGGAGCGGTTCCCCGCCGGCGCTGACCCGGCGAATGCTTTCGGCGACGTCGCGCGCCGCCGCCTCCGGAACGGTGATGCTGGCCAGGTGCGGCGTGATCAGCACGTTTTCCATGTCCCAGAACGGATGGTCCGAAGGCAGCGGCTCGACCCAGAACACATCGAGCGTGGCACCGCCGACCTGGCCGGAGCGCAGCGCCTCGACCAGCGCCGGCTCGTCGACCACCGGTCCGCGCGAGGCGTTGACGAACTTGGCCCCGCGCGGCAGCGCATCGAACACCGCCTTGTCGATGAGCTTCTCCGTCTGCGGCGTATGCGGCATCATGTTGACGAGGATTTCGACCTCCGAAAGAAACGCATCCCGCTTGGGTCCGGTATAGGTGCGCACGCCCTCGATCGTCTTGGCGGCGATATCCCAGCCGCGCACGTCGAAGCCGGCCGCCGCCAGTCCCGCCGCCACCGCGCTGCCGAGATGACCGAGACCAAGCACGCCGACCCTGATCTGGTGCAGCGGCCGCGGATGGATGTAGTGCCATTCGCGGCGGCGCTTGGCCTGCTCGAACTCGGGAATGTTGCGGGCGTAACGGATCACCGAAAACAGGACATAGCTGCGCATCAGCGCGATCATGCCCGGGTCCGACAGGCGCGAGATCGGCACCTCCGGCAGGTCGTCGCGGCCGACCAGGGAATCGATGCCGGCCCCGAGATTGATGACCTGCGCGATATTGGTGAACGGCTTGAAGAATCCCGGAGCAGGCTTCCAGGCCAGCACATGCCGGATATCGGCCGGATCGCCGACGTCCGGATAGACACGGAAATCGAGGCCCGGGATGTTCGCCTTGAGCGCATCGCCCCAGGTGACCGGGTCGTCGAAATCGCTGAAGAACAATACCGCGCCGTAGCGCTTTGCCGCATCGTCCGCTTCAGCCGAGCCCGCTGCCGGTATCGATCTAGTTGCCTGTGCCGTCACTGTCATTTCCTCCAAACCGCTACGCTTCGCCCGTGACCGTCAGGCGGTCACGTCGCGCATCAGGCTGCCGAAACCGGGCTTCGCCCCCTTGACGCCGGCAAGCATGAGGCTGTGCCAGAACGACGCCTGGATGGCGGAGACGACCGGCTTGCCGAGCGCGGTTTCCAGCGCCTCGATGGCGCCAGCGGTGCGGAAATTGGTGCAGCTCACGAAAATGGCGGTCGCTTCCGGATGGTCCACCGCGCAGCACAGGTCATAGACCCGGTCCAGCGAGACCTCCGCCAGTTCGACGTCGGTGTTGATGCCGAGGTTTTGCGAGCGAAGCACCTTGTGGCCGTTCTCCTCCAGGAAGCGGATGGCGCGCTGGTGGATCTCGTCGATATAGGGGGTCGCCAGCGCCACCGGCCCGGCCTTCACCTGCGCCAGCGCCGCCAGGCTGGCGGTCGACGCGGTGGTGATCTTCTTGCCCGGCGCCCAGGAGACGAGCTTCTTCGTCAGCGCCTTGTCATAGGCGGTGCCGTGCAGGAACGAGGCGCTGGTGCCGCCGAAGCACAGCACGTCGATCGGCGCCGAACCGAGCAGGCGCGCGGCTTCCTCCAGTTGCGGCGCGTTCATCATCTGCTCGATCCCTTCGAGCGTGACCTTGGGAAGCTTGATGCGCGTGGTGTGGACGGACACGCCCTCGGCCGCCATCGCCCACATTTCGGATTCCATCACCACGCTCGACGCCATGAAGATCAGGCCGACCCTGGCCAGCGAGCCGTTGCCGTCATAGTGGAAAACCGGCCGCTGCCCGGCCTGGACTCGTTCTGCATTCGTCATGGCGAAGTTCCTCTCGTATGCCGGGCCGGCATGTCCGCGTTCAAGCGCACCGCTCTCGGCCCAACCCCGCTTGCATCATGCCGCAGCCTCGTGCATCGATAAAATAGTTTTACTTGCTCATCTAGATTGGGAAACCCGATGCAATTCTCCTTCCGCGCCCTGCAATACGTCGTCGCGACGGCGGAGGCGGGCAGCGTCAACGGCGGCGCGCAATTGGTCAACAGCTCCCAGCCGTCGGTTTCCGCCGCCATCGCCCAGATCGAGGCCAGGCTCGGGGTCGCGCTGTTCGTGCGCCACCATGCGCGCGGCATGACCACCACTGCCGCCGGGCAGCGCTTCGTCAACGAGGCCCGCATCCTGCTCAACCACGCCCGCGACTTCGCCCGCAACGCCGAGACGCTGGGCGCCACCGTGACGGGCGAGATCACCGTGGGCAGTTTCGTCACCCTCGCGACCCGGTTCATGCCGGGACTCCTGGCCGAATTCGCCCGGCGCGCCCCCGGAATCACCGTCAACCTGCAGGAAGGCAACCAGCAGGAAATCCTCGACGGGCTGGTGAGCGGACGCCTCGAACTGGCGCTGGCCTATGCCTACGCCGTGCCCGACGACATCAAGGCGCAGCGCCTGACGGAACTGCCCCCCTATGTGCTCGTCTCGCCTGAACACCGGCTGGCCAAGCGCCGGCGGATCAGCATCCACGACATCGGCGGCGATCCGTTCATCCTGCTCGACCTGCCGATTTCGCGGAACTATTTCCTCAACCTGTTCCTCACCCACGGCATTGAGCCGCACATCGCCTACCGCTCCCGCTCGCCCGAACTGATCCGCAACCTCATCGGTCACGGCCGCGGCTACACGATCCACAACGTCCTGCCGCGCCACGGCCTGAACTACGACGGCGGCCGCATCGTCGCGCTATCGATCGCCGAACAGGTGGCACCCGTGCAGGTGGTGGCGCTCAGCCTTCGCCGGCAAAAGATGCGGCCGGCCGCGGAATTATTCGCCTCCTTCCTGGCCGAATCCTTCACGCCGGGAGGGCTTTTCGGAGCCAATTCTGCGACCGATTCCCTCCCCGTCGAAAGCGACGACCGCGCCGGTTCGAACCCCTAAGTCCGGCACTCCTCCAACCCGATATTGTATGCAATCATATTTTTTTTGTAGACATCTCGAGAGTTCTGCGCATACCCTGTGCCTCGATCGGACTGAAAACCGGTGAAATCTGGTGCTCGTTACAGCCGATGTCGGTCACGACGATTGCCGCAGACAGCCATGAGAGAGGATTTTGAATCAATCACTTACCGGCGCTCACCCTAGAAATTAGCCGGCAAATTGATTGAAAATCACCGGAACAGCCGCGATCCGTTTTTCTGTTGGAGGAGAAGAGCATGAAACGTAGGTTGAATTGGCTCGGCGCAGTGGCCGCATCCGTCTTTGCGGTCGCCAGCATCATGCCGGCAAGTGCCGAAAAACTCATTCTGGGCAACGAGGGCAGCTATCCTCCGTTCAGCATGGTCTCGCCGGATGGAACCCTGACGGGCTTCGAACCGGAACTGGCACGCGAAATGTGCAAGCGCATGAACGTGGAATGCGAGATCGTGGTCATGGACTTCAAGGCCCTGATCCCGGCCCTCCTCCAGAACAAGCTCGACGCGGTTGCAACCCAGACCAAACCGCTTCCGGAACGCAAGGCCAAGGTTCTTTTCGGCCGCCCGATCCTGTTCAACCCGGACTCCTACGTCATCCCCAAGGACAAGGAGTACACCTTCACCAAGGAAGGGCTGAAGGGTGTTCGCATCGGCCTGCAGCGCAGTTCGGCGCAGGCGAAATACGTGCAGGAAACGTTCGGCGACGCGGTCGAGATCATCCCGTACGACAATCCTGACCAGATCCGTCTCGACCTGGCCAGCGGTCGCCTCGACATGAGCCTCGGGCCGAAGATCAGCTGGACGAACGAGTTCCTGTCCAAGCCGGCCGGCAAGGACTGGAAGTTCGCCGGCGGCGATTTGTGGACCGGCGGCGGCGAGCAGGGGTCGAGCTGGATCGCGCGCAAGGATAGCGCCGAGCTGATCGATCGCATGAACAAGGCGCTCGACACTATCATCGCGGACTGCACCTTCACCAAGCTGCGCAAGCAGTTCATGGATGTGGCGCTCCTGCCTGAAGAAGAAGCCTGCAAATAATTTTTAGCGGCCGCGGCGCACCACGCCGCGGCCTTTCTGTCTCCCTCGACGGCGAATGGCTCGCCGTCGCCGAAGCACGCCCGGAGCACGCTTGTCATGCCCTTGCTGGGATTTGTCGAACAGCTCGGCCTCGGAGCCATGGTTACGATAGAGGTCGCCGTCCTCTCGTACCTGCTGGCACTGCTGGTCGGCACCCTGTTTGCGCTCGCCACGGTACGGCGGCGCCCCATCGTCAACGCGATCTGGCAGGTCTACGCCTCGATCTTCACCGGCGTGCCCTCGCTCCTGGTCGCCTTCCTGTTCTACTACGCCGGCTCCGGCATGCTGGCGAGCCTGTTTTCCGTTGTCGGCATGCGGGTCAATATCGAGGTCAACCCCTTCGCGGCGGCCGTGGTGGCGCTTGGCCTGGTCTACGGCGCCTATATCGCCGACATCGTCCGCAGCGCCATCCATAACGTGCCGCCCGGCCAGTTCGAGGCCGCCAACGTCCTGCTCATTCCCCGACCGACCGCCTGGTTCTTCGTCATCCTGCCGCAGGTGCTTCGCCTTGCGCTGCCGGCGCTGAGCAACATGTGGATCGTCGTGCTCAAGGACACCGCCCTGATCTCGCTGATCGGGCTCAAGGAAATCATGACCTATGCGCGGCT
>Ga0182735_1001333_pt1 | contig 16566 bp, 13 predicted proteins | sample eDN5th30CKraftMG_FD_128524 | JGI IMG/M metagenome (GOLD analysis project Ga0182735, IMG submission 128524) | Enriched Miracle-Growth compost microbial communities from Emeryville, California, USA - eDNA 5th pass 30_C Kraft MG (version 2) (version 2) ... | reverse complement strand
TACCAGTTTTCTGACGGCGTCTATGAGGTTTGCGAAATCCGCAACGGCTCGCTGGTCGATCTGCCTCGGCACATGGCGCGGCTGAAACGCTCGCTCGGTGAAATTCAAATCGCAATGCCGATGGCCGAAGCCGCGCTCGCAACCGTGATGCATGAGGTCATCAGGCGCAACCGCGTCCATTACGGACTGATCTATCTGCAGATCACACGCGGCGTCGCGCACCGCGATCACGCATTTCCGTCGCCCGCCGTGAAGCCGAGCCTGACGGTCACCGCGAAAAGCCTCAGCTTCGCGAAAAACCAGGCGATGGCCGCTCACGGCATCGCGGTTGTCACGCTGCCGGAAAACCGTTGGCCGCGCGTCGACATCAAATCGGTGTCACTGTTGCCGAACGTGCTCGCCAAGCAGCAAGCCAAGGAGCAGGGTGCCTACGAAGCGTGGTTCGTCGACCGCGATGGCTTCGTCACCGAGGGCTCATCCAGCAACGCATGGATTGTCACTAAATCGGGTGCGGTCGTCACGCGCTCGGCCGAGGGCGGAATTCTGCCCGGCATCACCCGTGCGGTGCTGATGGAGGTACTGACCGCGCTGCAAATCCGGCTGGAAGAGCGCCCGTTTACGCCCGAGGAGGCCCATGAGGCCGCGGAGGCGTTCGTGACCGCCTCCACCCAGATCGTGATGCCGGTGGTCAAGATCGACGGAAAGCCGGTCGGAGCCGGTACTCCTGGCCCCATCGCCTTAAAGCTGCGCGACCATTTCCATGGTTTTTCGACGTTTTCTTGAGACTTTAGGCCGATTTAGACCGATCTGCCCATGATGTGGCCTTGCCTAACCTTTGGGCCTGCCCTTTAATCGCGGCGCAACACCCGGAGGGGGATCTCAGGGGGTGCGCTCGCCCGCAAGAAATGCGTGGCGGGATAACAAGAAACAGTTCCGACTGCGGAAAAAATAACAATGGCAGCCGACCGCGCACAGAATCTGCAAGACACTTTCCTCAATCACGTCCGTAAATCCAAAATACCGCTGACGATCTTTCTCGTGAACGGCGTCAAGCTGCAGGGCATTGTCACCTGGTTCGACAATTTCTGCCTGTTGCTGCGGCGCGACGGTCATTCGCAGCTTGTCTACAAGCACGCGATCTCGACCATCATGCCGGGCGCACCGATCTCGCTGTTCGAGGGCGGCGAGGACGCTCCAACTTGAGGACTTTGATTGGACCCGCATAGTTTTGGCGGGGCAGCCGACCGGCCGGGTGAGGGGCAACCGGCACGGGGACGATCGGCGGGCCGGGTGCTCGTTGTCGGCCCATACCGGCGTATGCGCCATGGCGGCGCCGATCTGGCAGCATCCAACAACGACGCCATCCGCGATCCGCAGGCTCGCCTCGATGAAGCGGTCGGCCTCGCGGGCGCGATCGATCTCGTCGTCGCCGAGGCCGTAATCGCGTCGCTCTCCGAAATTCGTCCCGCGACCTATCTGGGCAAAGGCAAAGTCGAGGAACTCCTCGGTCTCATCAAGGCGCACGAGGTCGAACTCGTGGTGATGGATTGCGCGCTGTCGCCGATCCAGCAGCGTAATCTGGAGAAGGAATGGAACGTCAAGGTGCTCGACCGCACCGGGCTGATCCTCGAAATCTTCGGACGCCGCGCCAAGACGCGTGAAGGCACGCTGCAGGTCGAACTTGCGCATCTGATCTACCAGCGCAGCCGTCTGGTGCGGTCATGGACGCATCTTGAACGCCAGCGCGGTGGCTTCGGCTTCATGGGAGGCCCCGGCGAAACCCAGATCGAGGCCGACCGGCGCATGATCGGCGAGCGCATCACCCGCATCGAGAACGACCTGAAGAAGGTTCAGGCGACACGGCGGCTGCATCGCGCGGGGCGCCAGCGCGTGCCGTATCGCGTCGTCGCCCTCGTCGGCTACACCAACGCTGGAAAATCGACGCTGTTCAATCGCCTCACGCGCGCGGATGTGCAGGCCGCCGACATGCTGTTCGCCACGCTCGATCCTACCTTGCGCGCACTGAAGCTGCCGCATGGCGGCAAAGCGATGATTTCTGACACGGTCGGGTTCATCTCGGACCTGCCGACCATGCTGGTGGCCGCGTTCCGCGCGACGCTGGAAGAAGTGATCGAGGCGGATGTGATTTTGCATGTCCGCGACATCTCGCATGAAGACGCCGAAGCACAAGAGCGCGATGTCGATCATGTATTGCGGCAGTTGAATGTCGACACCGATTCCGGCCAGCGCCTGATCGAGGTCTGGAACAAGATCGATTGTTTTTCGCCGGAGGAGCGCGAAAACCTCTCGCGTATCGCGGCGCGCAGGCCGCCGGAACGGCCGTGCTTTCTGGTGTCGGCGGAAACGGGCGAGGGCGTCGATGCGCTGCTCGCGGCCATCGAACAGCGGCTCGCCGCCACGCGGTTCACGCTCGATCTGCGGATCGATGCGACCGACGGCGCAGGCATCAGCTGGATTCACCGCAATGCCGAAGTGCTCGACAAGCATCTCGACGGCGATCACTTCGATATGACGATCCGTGTCGATGAGACCAAGCGCGACATCGCCATCGAGCGTTTCGGCGCAGTGCCGAGTGAATCGGAAACTTAGAGCAATTTGAGTTTACTCGGAATCGTCATGCGCGGGCTTGACCCGCGCATCCATCTAAAAAAGAATCTTTTTCAAAAAGATGGATTGCCGGGTCAAGCCCGACAACGACAGGTATTTTATGATCGCTCGGTCGCCTTGGCCTCGCACCACAACGCCTCCATGTCATCCAGCGTTGCCTGACCGAACGGCACGCCTTTTTTCGACAGCTTCTGCTCGATATAGTTGAAACGGCGCTCGAACTTCGCATTGGCCGCACGCAGCGCCATGTCCGGATCGGCCTTGGCGTGGCGCGCGAGGTTGACGACGGCGAACAACAGATCGCCGGTTTCAGCAGCAATTTCTTTCGCATCGCCCCCTTCGATCGCGGCTTCAATTTCGTCGGCTTCCTCGCGGATTTTGGCCAACACTGCGCGCGGATCGTTCCAGTCGAAACCGACCGTCGAGGCTTTCTCCTGAAGCGCAAGGGCGTGAGCCAGCGCGGGTTGCCCGGGTTTTACCGAAGCCAATAGAGAAGACGCGCTCACAGGTTCTTCACCGCGGCGCGCGGCGCGCTCGGCCTTTTCCTCGGCCTTGATCCGGCTCCAGGATTCTTTCACCTCCGCCGGAGACATGCGCCCAGCTTTATCGCCGAACACATGCGGATGACGGCGGACCATCTTGGTGACCACAGCGGCAACCACATCTGGAAACGCGAAGGCGCCTTGCTCTTCCGCCATGCGCGCGTGGTAGACGACCTGCAGCAGCAGATCACCCAATTCCTCGCGCAGGTCGTCGAGATCGCGGCGCGCGATCGCGTCAACCACCTCATAGGCTTCCTCGATGGTGTAGGGCGCGATCGTCTCGAAGGTTTGCTCCAGATCCCACGGGCAACCGCTGCCAGGTGTCCGCAGCGCGGCCATGATCTGGAGAAGGGCGGAAATATCGGTCGGATTCGGCGGCGGTTTCATGGAGCACCGGGATGAGGATGGATGTCTCTCTATGCCGCATCGGTCGGCATTCGCCCAGCCTCAATCCTGCCTTCGATCTGGATAGTTCTAAGGTTGGCGCGCCTTGTTCCAAATGGTAGATCGGGTCATGAGCCAAACATCCGAAAATGCGGCGCTGGTGCTGTTTTCCGGCGGACAGGATTCCGCGACATGCCTTGCATGGGCATTGTCACGCTTTGAGCGCGTCGAAACGCTGGGATTTGATTACGGCCAGCGTCATGCCATCGAACTGGACTGCCGTACGGCGCTGATCGAAGGATTCAAGGCAATCAAGCCGGAATGGAAAGCCCGGCTCGGCGAAGCGCACACGCTTGCCATTCCGACACTGGCGGAGATTTCGGACACCGCACTGACACGCGACATCGCCATCGAAATGGAAGAGGGCGGCCTGCCCAACACGTTCGTTCCCGGGCGCAACCTCTTGTTTCTCACCTTCGCCACCGCGCTCGGCTATCGGCGCGGTATCCGCCATATCGTCGGCGGCATGTGCGAGACGGACTATTCCGGCTACCCGGATTGCCGCGATGAGACGATCAAATCGCTGAACGTCGCGCTCAATCAGGGCATGGGCCGCGACTTTGAGCTGCATACGCCTCTGATGTGGCGCGACAAGGCGCAGACCTGGACGCTGGCGCATGAACTCGGCGGCGAGGCGTTGGTCGATCTGATCGTGCAGAAGTCGCACACATGCTATCTCGGCGAGCGCGGCGCGCTGCATGATTGGGGCTACGGCTGCGGCGAATGCCCTGCATGCCGGCTGCGGGCTGCCGGATGGGAAAAATACAAAGTTGCTAGTCCAGCCCCTTGAGTTTTTTGCAGGACGTTGCCGACGTCGAAGATATTTTCACGATGTCGAGGACCGACCGGCTGAGTTTCAAATCCCGCTTGGAAAGAAACCGCAACGTGGCCCGCGGATGCGCTTCACAGAATTGCGACAACGTTGCGGCCGTCGCCGCGATCGTATCCTGCTTCGGCGTGACGGCGATGCCGCCGTCTTTCAGGATATAGGCATACTTCACATTCGGCATCACGGCGGTGGCAGAGCAGATCTTGAACAGATTGGCATAGGCCGCGACCGGCATCACCAGATCGCCCGCCATGCCGCCCAACAGATACTCCCGGCTTCTCATGCAGCCATCGGCTGCCAATGCCGATTGGCAACCGATGCAAAGTGTGACGCAGGCGAATAACAGTTTTCGCATAGCTCAGTGCATCAGGGAATGCCGGCAACCCACGGCATCTTCAAACATCGGCGCCAACCTCATGATCCCTTGTCCGGACTTGTGATGGAAAGCTGAAGGATACGGCAGGCCATAGGTTTCGCCCGCGCAGCGGCGCCATGACATTTCATGGGCATGCAGCTTGGCGGCGTTGGCAAGCTCGATCCGCAAGTTGCTGTCGACCACCATCCGTGTGATCGCATCGGCCACGCTGTCCGGCTCGGCCTCCGTCAGCAGGCCCGTCGTCCCATTCATCACAGCGTCGGGAACGCCGCCGACAGCCGACGCGACGCTCGGCAGTCCGCTGGCCGCTGCCTCCAGATAGACGAGGCCGAATCCCTCGACCCGGCCCGAGGTATCAGGCACGCCGGTCAGGCAGAAAAAATCTGCTCCGGAATAAAGATCACGGATTTCCTCATCCTGCAAAGCGCCGAGGAGGCGAACGTCGCAAGGCGACCGATCGATCCTGTCGCGCAACTCCTGAACGTAGTCGGCTTCGCCGGGAGGGCCGACCACCAGCCATGTGACGGATTTGCGAACAGACTCCGGAAGACGTTCGAGTGCCGCAAGCGTCAGGTGATGGCCCTTGCGCCGGGTGATCCGCGCGACCGTCACCATCGCGATGCGGCTGGATTCAATTCCATATTGCCATCGCGCCCGCGCGCGCCGCTTGCGCGGGCCGAACCAGAAATCAGTAACGCCGAGCGGCACGGCGTTGATCTGCGACTTGTTGATCGGAAAGCGCTCGCAGAACAGATCGCGCGTGAATCCGCTGTTGGCGACAATCTCCACGCGCGGGCCGAACACGCCGGTGCCGCGAATGGCAAGCCGCTTGAGCGGCGTCTGGGTCTCGTTGATCTCCGTGCCGTGCACGGTCATCATCATCCGGCCGTCGATCTGGTGGCGCGCCATTGCCACCGGAATGAAGAACGGCCAATCCGCCGCATGAACAATGTCATAATACGCCTTGCCGGTTTCGCTGTGCACCAGCCTGATCTTGGCCGGCAGGTCGCGCATGGAATGCAGCCCGCCACGGAACCGCGATACCTTGAACGGAAAGTCGCTGTCATCCGTGGAGCTGCCGTAGTCCGGCGCGACGACAGTAACATCGGCACCCAATTCCCAGGCCGCCTCCGCGACGCCGCGCGCATACGTGCCAATTCCGCCATTTGCTGGCGTGAACTCACTGGTCAGGAGCAGGATTTTCACGGCATCCCCCGTGCATTACACCATGACGAGCGGACGGCGCGCGTTCTGGATTTCCTGGTGATAGTGAAACACGCGCGCCAACTGGGTGCCCGGTGTGAAATTCTCGATCGACGCGGCGACAGTCTCGGGATCCATCCCACCATTGGCGATGCTATCCCGGACAGCGAGAAACCGTTCCGTCAGCACATCAGCCATATGCTCCGGCGATCCTTCGCGCGGCACAAGATAGCCGCTTTCGCCATCGTGAATGACTGACTCAAGTTGCGGCAGATGCATCGCGACGACGGGACGCCCGATGGCGAGCGTTTCCAGCACGCAACGAGGCATGCCCTCGAACTCCGACGTTAGAATTCCGGCATGCGCCGACGCGATGGTCTCAGCCATGCCCGTCGCATCCTTGAATCCATGGCGGATGGTGATGTTCGCAATCGCATTAAATTCGGCGAACCGGGTCGGGTCGCTGGTACCGACATAGTGAAACTCCAGATGCCCCGCGAGCTTCTCGCGCAGCCGCGCGATAGTTCTGAACATCAAAGGCGGTTGCTTGAATTCGTCGAGCCGCCCTGCAAAGATCACCCGAAACGGCAAATTGTTCGTGGGGAAGGGCTGCGGGCGGAATATATCGGTGTTCACCCAGGTCCACAGCGTATCGATCTTTTCTTTCCGGCTCGGATAGGTCTTCTGCAAACGCTCCGTGATGAACGGATTGACGCAAAGAAACTTCTCGCTGGTGGCAACCGCGAAGCGCTCGCCCGCATTGTGCACGAAGGAATATTTGCGCAGCAGCGAATCCATTTTCAGTTTCGGTGCGCCTTCTCCATGGAGCATCTGCACGAAGGGAAGGCGCAGGATAACGGGAAGCCATGAAAACTCCACGCGCCGCAGATCGATGCTGCATTTTCGTTCACGGATCAGGTGAGCAATGACCCGGAAATTCCGCAGCAGGGCCATGAAGAATTGTCCGGTCAGTGACGATCGAATGGTCTTCGCGGCCTCACGCGCCTGATCGTCCGAATACCGCAGGATCGGCATGAAATCGAACTGACGCCCGCGAAAGGAAAGGCGGCGGGTTTTTCCAATCTCGAGATCGCCGATGGAATCGACACCGATGAACAGAAGGTCGGTATCAGGCGGATGAAACGTGATGAAGTCGCGGATATAGGTTTCCAGACCGCCGACCTTCTGGCCGCGCGGATCGAACGGATGGATCAGACATATCTGATAGCGGTGGTGGGTGTTGCGCGCACGCTGGGCAAGGGTCACGGTCGATGTCATGCGGGCGTCCTTGTACGGGCATTGACGATTTGGGGAAGCGTCTTGACGAACAATCTCGGCACCGCTGCGATGCATTTGGCGTAGCGCGGCCCGAGACGTCTTGGATTTTTGAACATCCGCCAGGCCCATTCGAGGCCGACCTTCTGCGTGATTGTCGGCGCGCGTCTTTGCGTTCCCGCGATGAAATCGAGACCGGCGCCGATGCAGAGAAAACCCGTGCTTTCAAGCCTGTCGAGGCAGCGTGCAGCAAACACTTCCTGTTTTGGTGCGCCAAGCGCCAGAAAGCACAGTCGCGCACCGGAGCGGCGGATGCTCTCGATGGCAAAATCAGCTTCCGGTGAGTAGGGATCGAAATCGGGTCCGGGTGCAAAGAAACCCGCGAAACGAATGCCTTTATAGCGCCGCGAGAGAGCTTTTGCGGTTTCCGCAAGCGTCACGTTGTTTGAGCCAAGGAAGAAGATCGACAGGTTTCGTCTCCGTGCCTCGGCGCAAAGCGGCTCGATCAGGTCGGCGCCAGTGGTGCGCTGGATGTGCGTTCCCAGAAGCCTGCTCAGGATAACAATCGGAAATCCATCCGCTGTCACGAACTTCGCACGGCGATAGGCGTTTCGAAAATCTGCGCGCCGTTCAAGCTGGACGACATGATCGAGGTTGAGCGTGCAGACCGAGAATTTTTCTCCGCGCTGTGCCGCATCGATCACCGATGCGATAGCATCTGGCATCGATGGAACATTGATGGAGACGCCATCGACGGTGAGATTGTGACGCGAGCGCGCCGAAGACGTGTCCAACATGTCGATCTCCTGATGACAATTTGTCGGGTACTCGCGCACGGAACGAACACGCTAACTTTGCGTGAACAAACATCGAAAGATTTTATCGATGTTCGAGCGTCATCAAAAGGGACCAATGCGACGCAAGCGTGGCGACGCGCTCGCAACGTCCGATATTTTTCCCTTCACGTCAGGAGAAGCATTCATGCAACACGTCACACGACGCGATACGATCGCAACACTCTCTGGTACGGCGATTGCCTTGTTGTGTGGAACACCATCACGCGCCGCTGCCGCCAGCAGTCTCGGCGATGTCGCATCAAGCCGGGATGTGATGTTCGGTGCAGCGGCGGGAAAGGAAATCGATCACGACATCGATTATCGTGATCTCTATACGTCGCAGACACGCATCATAACGACCGATACTGCCTTGAAGATGGGCAGCATCGTGCCACAACCAGGTGCGAAGCATTTCGAGGCAGCGGATCGGCTGTTGCAATTTTGCACGACGAACCGAATCCCGATGCGTGGTCACTGTGTCATCTGGAACGAATGGGTTCCGCAATGGGTGCGCAGCATGACGACAGCCGAACGCCGCTCGTTCTTTGATGGCTATATTGAGGACGTCGTCGGCCGCTATGTCGGCAAGCTGCAATCATGGGATGTCGTGAACGAACCGTTCTGGCCGGGTCACAAGGCGCCCGGAGGCTATCGAATGGGTCCATGGCACGATGCATTCGGGACTGATTATATCCGCCGCGCTTACGAGCGGGCAGGCACTGTCGACAAGACCACAAAATTCGTTCTCAATGAAGCCCAGACCGAGCGCGACGATGCACTCGGTCTTGCTATTCGGGCGGGGCTGCTCGATCTCGTCAAGAGATTGAAGGATTCCGGTGTCCGTCTCGATGTGGTCGGCCTGCAAGGTCATCTGCAGCCCCAATACCCGCACGATCCGGCACGGTTCGCTGAGTTCGTGCACAAACTCAGCGAACTTGGCGTCGACATCTACATCACGGAATTCGACGTGCGGGACGACACCTTTCCAGATGACACATTCACACGCGATGCCATGGTGGCAAAGACAGCGGAGACATTTCTCACCAACATCCTGCAAATCCCCTCCGTCAAGGCGGTGATCGCATGGGAGCTTGCCGATAATTATTCATTCTACACCGGCGTCGCGAAAAAGAAGGACCCAACCGCCACACGGTCGCCGCGCCCGCTGCCGTATGATTCCAACCTGCAGAAGAAGCCGCTCTGGTACGCGATGCATCGGGCATTCGCCAATTCGCGAAAGGCATGAGTTATCCCCTAAGCGGTTGCTGGGCGCGAACGATCCACAGTTGAAACAGGGTTCGCGCGTAGAAAACAGCGAGCGCCGCAACATAGATGCCGGCACCGATAGCGATATGGAGCGCCAGCCCTGCGAAATTCGCAGCCTCCGGTAACCGGTGCAACATCACCATCATCAGAACGGTCGCCACGCCGGATCGCAGAAGGTGAGATACCGGCAATGTCAGGCCGAATTTCGTAAAGCCGATCAGAAAACTCGTCAGCGCAGCCGCGCAGGCTGACGCCACCGTTGCCGCTGCTGCCCCGATCAGGCCCCAGCGGTGAATGAAGATAACGCTCAGGACAACGGTCACGGCCGCGTCGATCGACGACACCACGACTATCAGACGTGTCCGGTTATGCAGCAGAAACACTTGGTCACCGAAATGCGCACGAAGATTGCGGATGGAGCCCGCCAGCGCAGACAGCGGCAGGATTGCGAGCGTCGCAGCCTGAAACGGGGCCGCGATCAGGAGATGGACGATTTCCGCGCGAAGGGAATAGATCCCGGCGATGCTCGGAACCAGAATCGCGAACAGAAGCGCGCTGTTGTCCACGAGCTGGTTCATGGCGGCTTTGCTGCCGCCTTGCTCCATATGCTTCACGGCGAGAGGAAAGGCGGCCGCGGTGACCAGCATGGCAGCGACCGCCGCCGCGCGCTGGCCGAGCCCGTAGCCGACGGCGAACAGGCCTGCTGCCGCAACGCCCAGCATGTCGTTGAGGATAAACCGCGATGCGTTCAGACCTACCCAGCCGAGCCCGCCGCCGACGATGATCGGAACACCATAGTGCAAAGCGTGCCGAAAGATTTCACGATCGATCGGCCACAACCGGCCACTGTATCCGATAGACGGCAGCACCACGGCCGCCGCGAGAAACTGCATCGCGCAATAGCCGGCCAGCGGCCATTCCGGCGCAGGGCCGAACAAGTGGATCAGAAGCAGGCCGAGCAGCAGTCCCGCAGACGGGCCGACAATTTGCTGAATCGAATAAATGCTGATCTGGTTACGGGCGCGCGCCCGCTCTCCAATATAGAGGTTCAGCGTCCGCGAGATCACGTAGCCGATGCTGGCAGCGAGAAGAAACGCGCTTGCATCAGGCGCGATGACGGTCAGGACGACGCCGACAATCGCAACGCTCTGCAGAACGCATGAGGCAAGAATGACGAAGCTTTCCGTCGCATAGAACCGCTGCTCCTCGCCTGCGTTCTCGTAGCGCCCGAAGAAGCGAAGCGCATATTGCGACCACCATGACAGGAAGCCGATTTGCAGCAATTCATGCGAAGCGGTGACCAGCGTAATCACGCCAAGCGTGTGATCGCTGACGACGTGAGTCCACACGATCATCGCCAGAAGCTGGAACAGCGGACCGATGATTTGCGCCGGTAGGTAAAGAAGGGTGTGTCGCAGCAGCATGGTCAGGCTCCGATCCAGCGCAGCATTTTGTTCGGAGCAAGGTGTCGTATGCAGACAAGCGCGAGAGTGATCACGATACTCGTGATCAAAAACGTTGCCACGAATCCGGCAACCGGAGCAAAGCCATCGAATACGCCGCGATCGCGCAGGAACATGACGACGAAGATGTGCCAGAGGTAGATGAAATAACTGCCAGCGCCGAGCATTGCGAGTGAAGGTAACGCGGGTCGCAACGCAAGAATCATCAAGGCGGCGAGAGAGGCATAAGCAAAAAACGCCAGCGAATCGTAATCGGCAGCATCGCCGATCTGCCACAGCCGGACGCCAGCATAAATTGCATAAGCGATTGCGGTGCTGATGAGTAAAATGGACTTCTGATGCCGCAGAATGTCATTGATCCGGAATGTCCCAACCAGCAGGCCCAATGCGAGGAAGGCGAACCAGAACGGAATATCCCGCATCCGCACTTCTTCGATGAGGGAAGACGAAAGCCCTATCTTCACGAGCAGCGGATCGAGATAAGCGCCACTCAGAAGACCAAACCCGATGGCCATGATCAGTATCGCCATCATGGCATTGCGGCTGCCACCCGATAGCCTGACGAGCTTCAGGAGCAGCCAAAGCGCGACGGTGCAGCCGACATAGACGAACACATAATAATAGACGAACACATAGGCCAGGCCGAACCGTGCCAGCGTCACATGAAGACGATGATCCATGTTTGGATTGTGAAGCGCCATATAGGCATAGGCAGCAATGAAAGCGATCGTGTAAGGCACAACAGCTGTCGCCAGACGGCGGCCCAGCGGAATCTCAATCTTTCCAGCGGACATCACGCCGGAAGCAAACAGAAAAATCGGAACGCACGGCCGCAACACGGCATCCAGCATGATGGCCCAACCGGACGCAAGCGGCTGGGGTAGGGAGTGAATGCCGATCACCATCAGGATCGCAAGACCACGCATGCTGTCGATCGTGGCGTCGCGCGGTCGCGCGGCGGACGCCGTCTTTGCGTGAGCCCATGCTGTCGGGTTGCTGGTTACAGCCGTCATTTGCATCCGTAACATTAGCGCGCGGCGATCGAACGATTTGAGAGCGACGTCGCATCACGCTTGTACTTGCGCGCCATGCGCGCGATCAGGTCGAGAACGGCATCCCGATCGGATGCTGCAAGACCATTCCAGCGCGCGAGATTATCCCGCGCCTGCTGAACGTGAAGCTGCCTCCAGCTATCCATCGTCATGAGGCGTGCAATGGTTGCAGCGGCAGCAGCCGGATCAGCCGGATCGATCAAGAGTCCCGACGGCCCCAAAACTTCGCGAAACACCTCGGCATCCGGCGCCACGACAGGCAGTCCACTGTATTGCGCCTCCAGCAAAGGAAGGCCAAGACCTTCGTCATGCGACGTGCAGATAAAGACATCGGCTTTGTCGAGAAGATCTGCCGCGCGTAAGGCCGTTTGATACCCGTGAAGCGTGACGCCCGGCATCTGTGCGAGTTGATCCCAGTCGGTCCCCCAGCCTCGCCGGCCAACAATATCCAGCGTGGCCTCCGTAAAGCCCCGAGCACGGAGCGCACTCAGAATCCGGCCGGCCGCCATGAGGTTTTTTCGGGGTTCGACCGTGCCGAGCGCGATCAAGCGAAGGGTCGAGGCATCCGCAACGCGCTCCGCACGAATATCGTCCGAGACGTTGAATACGTTTCGGACCGCGGGACGGTAGAGCGTGATCGTTGCGTTCCGGCGGCTGTATCGCCGCAATCGCTCGCGCGTCGTTGCTGAATTGGTCAGGAATTGCGGATAGCTCCGCAACGCCAGTCTGAACGGCGCCGCCATATAAAGCCGTGCCCGGCGATTCAGATCGGCACGGCGCGAAATGAGAAAGTCGTCGTGGAAGTAGGGCAGAACGCGCGATGCAAACGGGCGCAGCAACGGACTCGGCGGGAATCCCGGACAAAGCAGAATCGAATCCGATGCCGCGAGCTTCATGGGAAGCTGCAGCGTCTGCCGCACGATCATCTGGCGCGTCCCTTGTGCGGTTACAGGAACAACCGGCAACGGCGCGAGAGCTTCCTTCGAAAACAGTTCAAGCGTGATCCGCTCAAGTCCGGTCACATGCCGCCCGAGATGGGTATGATCGACGTAGATGGTCATCCTACGCACCTCATCGTGTTGCATGCGCCAGTTCAAAGCGCGGCGATTGTCTCACAGGACGAAGTCGACGGCTCTCGGCGTGCTGCCGCTGCCTCGGCAGAAGCAGCGTGATGAGAACGACGAATTGAGCCAATTGAATGTTCTTCGATGAAAAACTCACGGAGCTTGCCGCGATCATCAACATTAGGAGATAGATCGCCCACACGCCGCGATCCGATCTGCGGGTGAGGTCGATGAAAAAGCACCAGAGCCCGATCGTCATCAGAACGGTATGGACGAGCCCGAATTGCGTGATGCACGACACCCAGAAATTCTCAATGCCATAGTTCAAGCCGAGTTGCGATTGCAGGCCGGTGATCCGATCTGGATCGGCGCCGAGAAGGAGTTCCGTCCAGTCCAGGTAGGACATCAGATGTAGCGTTGCGTATCTGGCGAGCGCGCTGCCCTTGTCGGACGAAAACCGCAGCAGCATCTTGTCGAAGACTCCGGAATCGAAGGCGATGACAGCGGCGCCGGCAATCAACGAGGCGAGGCACATCGCCATGATGATAGCGGCGAGCGGCATCCGGCTGCCGAAGGCGAAGCGAAGCCCCCTCCACCCAAGAAGCCCCCCCATCACCGCCAGCGTCACCATCAGCGCCGTCCTGCCGCCGAACACCATCAATGACACGAAGCAGAATGCGATCACCGGTAATCTGATGATCGAAGGAAGGATCGCAGGACGCACCACGAGAGCCATGACATAGGCCGCGATCAGGCCGGATGCCGTCAGCGGATGGCCGAGCAGGGCGGCCGAGCGCCATTCACCCAGCACCACAATGTTGCCGACCGTCAGCGGGATCAGCCGGTGCCCGGAAAAATACTCGTAATACCCAAGCGTCACGTTGAGCAAAATTCCGGCGTGAAACGCCCAAGCCAGTATCCGGCGCTGCGAATCCGTCAATTGCCAGACCACAAGGCAGATCATCGGCGGCAGCAGGAAGGAATCGATGATGGTCGTAAAAGGCCGCTTGAGAATGACGATCTGAGAGAACAGTGCAATCCAGCACAGGAAAAGAACAATCGTCAGCCGGGCGCCCGCGAGACTCGACAGCAGATCGTCGATCGGCTTGCCATGGCGGATCAGGCAGAGAAAGAAGGCTGCAAAAACGCAGTAAGTCGCGAGGTGGACCTTTTCCAGAAAAATGCCGCCGCTGGTGACGTAGTGCACCTTCAGATTGGTGAGCATCGACGACGACAGGAAAAGGAGGGCCGCAACTGCCAGTAGCATCAAGCCCATGATCGCGGCGTCAATCAACCCATGGACCGTGGATGAATGGTCGACAGAAGAAACCCGTCGCGCGGCCGGCCTGTGCAAACCTCCATGAGCGGGAGAAACGGCAACCGCTCCAGCATGGCTGCCTGGCCTGAAAACCGTGGCGCGCGGTTTCACCGGGCCGCTCCTCCGGCTGCTGTCGCCGAAGCGGCATAGGGCTTCAAATAGGCCGAGCTGCGATAGTAATCGTAGAAGCGCAGGCGGCTGAGATCGACCTGCGTAAGAACCGTTCCGAGAATCCGGTCGGATACCGGCTCGAGCAGTTCCATCATGTGAAGAAGAATTTCCTTGGGCGTCTGGTCCCACGCCAGCGCAAGCACGATCCGATCCGCCAGCTCCGCCAACGCGCGCCCGTCAACCAGCGGGATCAGCGGAGGGGAGTCGATGATGATAAGCTCGTAATGAATGCGCAGCCGGTCTATCACGCCCGAGATCTCTTCGGAGAACATCAGCTCGGTAATGGTATTGTCATCGTCGCAAACAGTGGCGGGCAAGATCGACAGCCCGGAACTGCGATCGAACAGGACCGCACGTTCGAGCGCGATCTCGCCCGTCGCGACCTGCATCAGTCCGGCACTAGCACGCGGGCTGACAGCGCGCGTCAGGCCGGGATTGCGCAGATCACCGTCGATCAGAAGCGTTTTGACGCCGAGTGAAGCAAACGACAGCGCCAGGTTCGAGGCGAACGTGGTCTTGCCCTCGCTGTCGAGCGCCGACGTCACGAGAATCACTTTTGCGGATTGCGTCCGCAGCACGCGCTGGATGGACAATCGCGCCGCGCGAACCGATTCGGCGAAGAACGTGCCGGGCTCCTCGATGGCATAACGCATCAAGGGCGGCTGCAGGGACGGCGGCAGCAGCCGCATGGTGGTCGGATCGTAACCTTTGAGGTCGAAGCGGCCTCGTTTGGCGCGGCTTGCAAGTTCGCGCACGCCGATGCGGGGAATGGCGGCGAGTGCCGGCACACCGGAAACCGCCTCAGCCTGCTCCAGCGTCTTGATGCGGCTGTCGAGATAATCGAGCAGCAGCGCCAGCACGAGACCGGCTCCGCCGCCAAGAACGATTGCCAACCCCAATATCAAAAGCGTCTTGGGCGAAGAGGGACGGAGCGGAACCGTGGCCTTGGTCACGATGCGCGAATCCGGCATCTCCAGGCTTTCCTGCGAGGACGTCTCCTTCGCCCGCGCCAAGTAGGATTCATAAAGCGTGCGGTTAGCTTCCGCCTCGCGTTGCAGTTCGTGAAGACGAACCTGGGCTTGCCCGGATTCGCTCGAGACGTTCTGCAACTGATCCAAGCTGTCCTGCAGCGATTTCTCGCGTGATTTCGCCACGTCATAGTCATGCGCCGTGCTTTGCAGGATCCGCTTGATCTCCTGATCGATCAGCCGCTGGGTATCCTTGAGCTGCGCATGCACGCTCGCCACCAACGGATGCCGCGGACCGTATTTGCTGGTGAGATCGGCCTCGTTCTTGGCGATGTCCGCATATTGCGTCCGCAGCTTGGTGATGATGTCGGACGAGATCGCGGCATTGATGCCGCCGGGGTCGCCGCCGGATTTTGAAAGCTGTTGAACCTGCTCGAACTTCGCCCGCGCCTCGGCCGTCTCCGAACGCGCCGCGATCAGCTTGTTATTCAGATCGGTGATCTGCTGGTCGTTGAGGGTGACCCCTTGGGAGACTGACAGGTTGTTGGCCGCGCGAAAATCCTCGACCGCTTTTTCGGAGGCAACCACGCGCGCCTTGAGTGAGTTCAATTGCCCGTTCAGCCATTTGGCGGCGGTGCGTGTCACGTCGAATTTGGCGCGGACCTGTTCTTCGAGATAGGCATCCGCGATCGTATTCGCGATCAATGCCGCCTTGCGGGGAGATTTCGAACTCACATTGATGTCGACAAGAAACGTCGTACCCTGCCGGACGACCTTGAGCCGCTTCTGCAAAATATCGATCGAACGGGTCTGCGCGGCATTATCGGGCGCTGCCTCGTTGCTACTGCTGCTGAACAGGCTGCCGATGATGCGCTTCACAGGGTCAAGAAAGCCGGGCTTGGGAGAGAATTCTTCATCCTCGGTCAGTTTGAGCCTGTCGACCACGCGCTGCAGCGTTGCAACCGATTGAATGAGAAGAGCCTGGCTTTCGATGGTTGCATCATCAGTGCCGTAGCTGGACAGGACAGGCTGGGTATTGCTGTCCATGACATTCGCGTGGCGTGGATCGATCACGACCGTCGATGTCGCGGTATAACGTGTCGTCGCCAGCATGACATAGAGCAGGGCAAG
>Ga0182735_1001328_pt1 | contig 16597 bp, 10 predicted proteins | sample eDN5th30CKraftMG_FD_128524 | JGI IMG/M metagenome (GOLD analysis project Ga0182735, IMG submission 128524) | Enriched Miracle-Growth compost microbial communities from Emeryville, California, USA - eDNA 5th pass 30_C Kraft MG (version 2) (version 2) ... | reverse complement strand
CTCTTCCATCAGGTGCAGCTGGGTCGGCAGGCGGCCGGCCGTATCCACCATGACCACGCCCGCGCCGCGCGCGCGGCCGGCGTTGACGGCGTCGAATGCCACGGCGGCCGGGTCGCCGCCTTCCTGGGCGATGACGCTGACGTTGTTGCGGCTGCCCCATTCGATCAGTTGCTCGCGCGCGGCCGCCCGGAAGGTATCGCCGGCGGCCAGCAGCACGCTGGCGCCCTGGCGCTGGAACGTGTGCGCGAGCTTGCCGATGGAGGTGGTCTTGCCCGCGCCGTTGACGCCGGCGATCATCACCACCAGCGGGCTGGCGCGCCGCAGGTCGAACGCGCGCTCCAGCGGCCGCAGGTGATCGGCCAGCAACTGGCGCAGCGCCGTCTTCACCTTGGCGGGATCTTCGATGCGTTCCTTGCGCACGCGGGCGCGCAGCGCGGTCAGCAATTGTTCGGTGGCCTCGAGCCCGGCATCGGCCATGATCAGCGCCGATTCGAGTTCTTCGAACAGGTTTTCGTCGACCTTGACGCCCACGAACAACCCGCCCAGGCTTTGCCCGGTACGCGACAGGCCCTGCTTGAGCCGGCCCAGCCACGAGGCCTTCTTGGCCGGTTCGGCCGGCGCCGGCTCGGCGGGCACGGCGGCAACGGGCGCGGCCGGCTTCGCCACGGCAGGCGCGGAAGCGGGCGGCGGCTCGGCGGGCGCCTGGACGGCCGGCGGGGGAACCGGAGGGACGGGCGCGGCGTCGGCCGGGGCAGCCGGAACCGGGTCGGGGGCCGGCTCGTCGGCCGGCGGGACATCTACCGCGGCGGGGGCACGCGGCTCGGGCTCTTGCGCGGGAACCGGGGCCGGCGCCTGGCCGGACGATGGCTGGTCGGCGGCCGGCGCGTCGGGCAACCGGGATTCATCCGCCTGGGGCGCGGCATCGGGCTGCGCGGGCGTGGCGGGCGGGGGGGATTTTTTCTTGAAGAAGCGGAACATGGGCGGAAGTATATTCCCATCGCCGCGGCGCGGCCGGCCCCGCCGCGGGCCGGCTACTATTCGCGCAGGAGGTTCGTTTTCTTGAAGAAATCCAACGCGGGCGCCAAGCCTATCCGCATCGTTGCCGGCCAGTACCGGCGCACGCCCATCGCCGTGCCCGACGTGCCCGGCCTGCGCCCCACGCCCGACCGGGTACGCGAAACCCTGTTCAACTGGCTGACCCACCTGTGGGCCGGGCAATACGCCGACAGGCGGGTGCTGGACCTGTTTGCCGGCAGCGGCGCGCTGGGGTTCGAGGCCGCCTCGCGCGGCGCCGGCCAGGTGTTGCTGGTCGAGCACGACCGCACCGCGGTGGCCGCGCTGCGCGCGCTGCGCGACAAGCTGCAGGCCGGCGCGGTGCGCGTGCATGCCGGCGAGGCGATGCAGGTCGTGCAGCGCATGGATGCCTCGCGCTTCGACCTGATCCTGCTAGATCCGCCGTTCGGCCAGGGCTGGCTGCCGCGCCTGTGGCCCCTGCTGCCCGGCATCCTGGCCGACCAGGGCCTGGTGTATGTGGAGTCCGAGGCGCCGCTGGATCCGCCGGCGGATTTCGAGGTCGTGCGGCACGACCGGGCCGGGGCTGTCCACTATGGTTTACTGCAATTTGCTGCAATGCGGAAATAGATGAATAATCCAGAGTTCGGAGGAAGGTGTAAGCCAGTTACAAGGATACGGAGCACGCATGATTACCGCCGTCTACCCCGGTACGTTCGACCCGCTGACCCGCGGCCATGAAGACTTGGTGCGCCGCGCCGCCTCCCTGTTCGACAAGGTGGTCGTCGGCATCGCGCACAGCCGCAACAAGAAACCGTTCTTCAGCATCGAGGAACGCGTCGAGATCGCCCGGGAAGTCCTGGGCCACTACCCCAACGTCGAAGTGCAGAGCTTCGCCGGGCTGCTGAAAGACTTCGTGCGCGAACAGAACGGCCGCGTGATCGTGCGCGGGCTGCGCGCCGTGTCCGATTTCGAGTACGAGTTCCAGATGGCCGGCATGAACCGCCACCTGCTGCCCGAAGTCGAGACCATGTTCATGACGCCTTCGGACCAGTACCAGTTCATCTCGGGCACCATCGTGCGCGAGATCGCCCAGCTGGGCGGCGACGTCAGCAAGTTCGTGTTCCCGTCGGTCGAGCGCTGGCTGCAGGCCAAGGCCAAGGAACACCGCGAGCAGTCCTGGCCGGCCGGCTGAACCGTCCGCGCGGGCGGCGCTACAATGGACTGGCTCCGCCGATATGGGCGCCCCCGCGCCGTTACCCCCTGCCATGGCTCTGAAGATCACCGAAGAATGCATCAATTGCGACGTCTGTGAGCCGCAGTGCCCCAACGAGGCCATCTCGATGGGGCCCGAGTACTACGTCATCGATCCCGACCGCTGCACCGAATGCGTGGGGCACCACGACGAGCCCCAGTGCAAGGTGGTCTGCCCGGTCGAATGCATCGAACTGCATCCCCAATGGCACGAAGGGCAGGACGCCCTGATGGCCAAATACCGCCGCCTGACGGGCGCCGCGTGAGCCCACCCGACGCCGCGCTTGCCGCGCCGCTGCGCCAGCCGCCGGCGCGCGACCTGTCCGTGTCGGCCGTCGTGGCCGGGCTGGTGGCCGTGCTGGTCAGCTTCGGCGGCACCGCCGTGCTGATGGTGCAGGCGGGCCATACGGCCGGCCTGGATGCCGCGGGCATCGGTTCGTGGCTGGGTTCCATCTGCCTGGTGCTGGGCCTGGGCGGCCTGGTCATCAGCCTGCGCAGCCGCATGCCGGTGGTGCTGGCATGGTCTACCCCGGGCGCGGCGCTGCTGGTCACGGCCCTGGCGGGCGTGCCGTTCGACCAGGCGGTCGGCGCGTTCGTGCTGGCCTCGGCCCTGACACTGGCGTGCGGCCTGTTTGGCTGGATCGACCCCATCATGCGCCGCGTGCCGGCGGAAATCGCCAGCGCCATGCTGGCGGGCGTGCTGCTGGATTTCGGGCTGGGCATTTTCACGCGCATCGGCGAACAGCCGGCGCTGGTGCTGGCGATGTGCGCCGCCTATCTGCTGGGCAAGCGCTGGGCGCCGCGCTACGCGGTGCTGGCCGTGATGGCCGTGGGCCTGGGCGTGGCGGGCGCGGCTGGCCAGCTGCGCCTGGACGGCATCGACTGGCAACTGACCGAATTCGTCTGGACCACGCCGGCCTTCACCTGGCAGGCCGCGGTCAGCGTGGGAATCCCGATTTTCGTGGTGGCGCTGGCATCGCAGAACCTGCCCGGGCTGGCCATTTTGCAGGCGGCCGGGTATCGCCCCGCGGCCTCGCGGCTGGTGGGCGCCACCGGGCTGCTAGGCCTGGTGGCCGCGCCGTTCGGGGCGCACAGCGTCACGCTGGGCGCGATCACGGCGGCCATCTGCACCGGTCCGGAAGCGCATCCCGATCCGGCGCGCCGCTACATCGCGGCCGCCACCTACGGGCTGGCGTATGCCCTGCTCAGCATCGTGGCCGGCGCGGTGGCGGTGTTCTTCCAGGCCCTGCCGCCGGCCCTGATCGCCGCGCTGGCCGGGCTGGCGCTGCTGGGCGCGATCCTGGGCGGGCTGGCCGGCGCCATGGCGAATCCGCAGCGCCGCGACGCCGCGCTGATCACCTTGCTGGCCACGGCGTCGGGCTTCAGCGCCTGGGGCATCGGCTCGGCCTTCTGGGGCCTGGCCGCCGGGCTGCTGGCCCATGTGGTGCTGGAATATCGGCGGCGCTAGGGCGCGGAGTTGTCTTGCCCACCGAGCGGTGTCAGACACCCGGGTGGCCATGCGGGCATGCCACTGGCGTCGCTTGGCGGGTGCCGGACACCGGGTTGCTAGGCACCTGGTTGCGGGATGCTTGCCCGCGCCTAGGCGGGCCAGTGCACCGCTTCCATGTCCGGGTGCACTTTCAGCAGCCGGCACGGTACCTGCAGGAAGTTCGATATCCACGCCGCCGCCAGGTCGCCTTCGTCGACCACGTCGACCGTCTGGTCGCCGATGCGGATCTGGTAGCGCACGCTGTCGTCGTCTTCGATGACGTCCAGCGGGATGTCCATGCGCAGCATGCCCGGGGCCTTCATGACCAGGTAGCCCAGGCGCAGTTCGACGGCCACTTCGGCCAGCCGCGGCGCCAGCGCGCGGGTCAGCCAGGTGCCCGCGTCGTTGGCGACCAGCCAGCGCTTGTGATACGGCTGGGCCTGCGACTGGGTGGTTTCGCCGCATTCGGCGACAGGCTGGAAAGCGGGTGCGCTCATTTGCCCAGGATTCCTTTCAGAGCTTTGTCGAGTTGTGGAGGCACGGTGACGCCCTCGGCCTTGCCGCCGATGGCTTCCTTGAGTTTTTTCTCGAGCCCGCGCTTGAGCGCGTCGGCCGCCGCGCCGCGCCACTGCACGGTGTAGACGGGCTTTTCGAACGGGCCGCTGATCAGCACCGGGACGGTGATGCCCTTGAGTTCTTCCAGGTCTTTGCCGTCCTGGCCGGTGCTGGTGTTGACGATACGCACCCTGGCCAGGAAGTTCAGGGTCTTCTGGACGAAATCGATGGCGGCGGGATCGCCCTGGGTGACGCGCAAGAGCGGCGAGGCCATGTCCAGCCGCTTGACGATGCCCACGCCCTTGACAAAGACCAGGTCCGCCTCGAGCGACGTGAAATCGGTCTGGCGGGCCTGGTCGGCCGCCAGCGAGGCGTCCTGCGCTTGGCCGGTGAAGGCGGCCTTGAGCTCGCGCAGCGTCTGCGCCACGTTGATGCCGCGCACCGCGCCGTCGCGCAGGCGCAATTGCATGCTGCCGTTCAGGCCGGTGGTCAGGGCGTACGAATTGGAACCCGCGGTTTTCAGGTCCAGCGCCACGCTGCCCGTGCCGGTCAGGGCGCGCTGCTGCACCAAGTCGGCCAGCAGCGGGCCGATGGCGATGCCGGCCAGCGTCATCTTGGCGGCGATCTGGTTGCCGTTGGCGGCATCGACCGACATGGTGCCCCCCAGCTTGCCGTCGTACAGCGAAGCGGCCAGGGTGGAAATATCGAGCTTGCCCTTCTCGAGCTTGAGCTTGGCGGTCAGTTCGCTGGCCTTCAGGCCGCGCACCACCAGCTCGCCGATCTTGATGGTGCCGTTGGCGGTGGGGCCCACCAGGGCCGACAGGTCGATGGCGCCGTCGGCCACCGGGGCCGCGGGCGCCGGCTTGGCGGGCGGCTTGGCCGGGTCGTCTTGCTTGCCGTCGCCGGCCGGCTTGGGCGGCGCGGCCACGACGGGCGGGGCCAGCTTGTCCAGGTCGAGCGTATCCACGGCCAGCGCGAACGTGATGTCGGGCACCGCGCTCAGTTTCTTGACGTCGGCCGTCAGGTCGAACTTGCCGCCTTCCAGCACGGCATTGATCTTGGCGCCGGCCTGGTCTTTCTGCAGGTTGGCGTTCATGCTGCCGATCACGGGGATCTGCAGGCTGCCCTTGGGCAGGCCGGGGTCGGTGATGCTGACATCGCCCTTCATGGCCGACAGGCCGATGGCCCGCTGCCACAGGTTGAAGGTGGCGGGCGACGTGAAGACCGCCTTGACCACGCGCTTGCCCTGCGTCAGCGTGCTGTCGAGCTTGATTTCCTTGATGTCGAGCTCGCTGGCGTTGCCGCTGATGCCGTTCAGGCCGAAGCTGGCGTCCAGCCCTTGCAGGCGCACGCGCCCGGTCAGCGCCTGGCCGGTGGCCGAAGACGGCGAGATATTCAGCGCCGGCGCATCGGCCGCCAGCTCGAAGGGGCCGCCGGGCAGCGCGCCCTTGGCGCGCACCGCCAGTTTTTCGATCTGCAGCTGCAGCTTGTGGGGGTCCACCGCCAGCTTCGGGATGGCCACGCTGGCCTCGACATTGTTCATGGGCGTGGCCGGGTCCGGCACATTGCCCTGGAACACGATTTCCAGCCCGGCCACGTCCAGCGACGAGGTGCGTCCGTTGAACGCCAGGTTGCCGCGCGCGGCCAGGCTCTTGGCCTCGGCGCCCAGCACGTTGCCGTCCATGCGCACATCGAGCCTTTGCGCCGCGAAGCGCTTGGCCAGCGGATCCAGCGTCAGCAGGCCCTGGCCGGTCAGGTTGGCGTCCACGCGCGGGTTGCCGCCCTCGACGCGCGCCGACAGGCTGACATCGAACGGCTGGTTGTACGTGACCCGGCCCGTGTTGGCGTTCAGGTTGGTGACCGCCACCGCCATGCCGGAGATTTCGTCTTGCAGCTGCAACTCGCCGGCTTGCAGGTCCAGCCCGGCGATGTCGATCTGCATGGTGGCGGGCGCCGAGGCGCCGCCGGTGGCAATGGCCTGCGCCGCGCCGGCCATGGCGCCGACCGCCGCGCTGGCCGGCCCGGCCGGCTCGGTGCTGTTGGGCAGGCCTCCGCCGACCAGGTCCTCGAAATTCAGGTGGCCGTCTTTGTTGCGCACCACGCGCGCCTTGAACCCGTTGATGGCGACGTGGTCGACCACCAGGTTGCTGGACAGCAGCGGCCAGACGGCCACCGCCAGGCGCATGCTTTCGATCGAGGCGAAGGTGTCGGTGCTGTTGACTTCCGACAGCGACACGCCCTGCACCGCCAGGCCGATGCGCGGGAACAGCGAGAGCTCGATGTCGCCGTCGATGACCAGGGTGCGCTGGTAGCGTTCCTGGACGAGCTCTTCGAGCTTGTATTTATAGGCGTTGGGGTCGAACGTGAGCAAAAAGATGGCCAGGCCGACGACGGCCACGACAACCAACACCACCAGGCCAATCAGTATGCGCTTGAACCACGTTTTCATTGCCGCCCCGCGGGTACCTCGACTGGAAAAAATAGGAATAACCGCTCGCCATCCGGTAAGGTATGGGACGATTCCAGCCGCTCCGAGCCGGCGGCGTGGCAATATGGTAACAAACCGGGGCCTGGCGGCCCCTTCGCCATATAGAGAAACACAATGCTTGCCATGGATACGCTGACCGATTTCCCGCGCCGGAAATTGCCCGACTTGCTGCGGGCCATGCCGAAGGCCGAGTTGCACGTGCACATCGAGGGCACGCTCGAGCCCGAACTGATCTTCGCGCTGGCCCGCCGCAACGGCGTCGCGCTGCCCCACGCCGACGTCGAGGCCCTGCGCGCGGCCTACGCCTTCGCCAACCTGCAGAGCTTCCTGGATATCTACTATGCGGGGGCGGGCGTGCTGCTGCACGAGCAGGATTTCTTCGACATGGCCATGGCGTACTTCCGGCGCGCCGCCGCCGACCACATCGTGCATGCCGAACTGTTTTTCGACCCCCAGACCCATACCGCCCGCGGCGTGCCCATGGAGGCGGTCATCGCCGGCCTGGCGCGCGCCAGCGACGCCGCGCAGGCCGAACTGGGCATCAGCAGCGCGCTGATCCTGTGCTTCCTGCGGCACCTGAGCGAGGCCGAGGCCCTGCAGACGCTGGACCAGGCGCTGCCCTACCGCCGCCACTTCATCGGCGTCGGCCTGGACAGCGGCGAGCGCGGCAACCCGCCCGACAAGTTCGCCCGCGTCTTCGCCCGCTGCCGCGCGCTGGGCCTGCGCATCGTGGCCCATGCCGGCGAAGAAGGGCCGGCCGACTACATCCGCGACGCGCTGGACCTGCTGGGCGCCGAGCGCATCGACCACGGCGTGCGCTGCGTCGACGACCCGCAGCTGGTCGCGCGCCTGGCGCGCGAACGCGTGCCGCTGACCGTCTGTCCGCTGTCAAACGTGAAGCTGCGGGTGTTCGACACCCTGGCGGCCCACAACCTGGCCATGCTGATGGACGCGGGCCTGTGCGTCACGGTGAATTCCGACGACCCGGCCTATTTCGGCGGCTACCTGAACCAGAACCTGCTGGAACTCTTCGACGCCCTGCCGCAGCTGGAGGCCCGCCATGCCGTACAGTTGGCGCAAAACAGCTTCGAAGCCAGCTTCGTGCCCGAAGCGCGCAAGGCGCGCTGGCGCGCCGAACTGGCGGGCGTGGTGGAACAGCTGGCGCGGGCCTGACCCGGGCCGGCCGCCTTTCCTGGCACAATGACCCTCAGCGCAGCGGCGCCGCGCCGCTGTCCGGAAACGTTCTGTCGGAGACCCCGTCTTGCCCACACAACAACAAGGCCTGCAGATCATCCAGCACCTGGGCCAGACCTATCGCGCCATGCAGGGGGCGTTCAGCAGCCGCGTGGGGCATGCGCTGCCGCGCTGGCGCATCCTGCTGACGCTGCACGAATGCGGCCAGTGTTCGCAAAAACTGCTGGCCGAACGCTGCCGGCTGGACCCGGCCTCGCTGACCCGCCTGCTGCAGGCCATGCAGCAGCAGGGCTGGGTCACGCGCAGCGCCGACCCCAACGACAACCGCGTCACCAACGCCACCCTGACGCCGGCCGGCCAGGCGGTGGTGGACCAGGCGCTGCCGCGCCGCGCGGCATTTTTCGAAGAATCGCTGCAGGGCCTGTCCGACCAGGACATCCAGGCCCTGACGCAGGTACTGGACCTGCTGGAACGCAATTTCGCGCAGGCCGCCATGCCGCGGGCCCAGCCCGGCGACTGACGCGGCCCGCGCGGCTTGCCGCTCAGAACGGCACCATCAGCTTCAGCGAAGCCCGATGGCTCTGGATGTGGGACGAGAATTCCCCATCGTATTGCAGCCGGAAATCGACGCCGCCGGCATTCGACACCTGCAGGCCCGCCCCCAACCGGCCGATGACGTCGTCCACCGGCAGGGACGTCTCGAACGCCCCCGCGCCATCCGGCGCGCCCTGCAGGCGGGCCTTGGCGGTGTATTCGTCCTGCGACAGGAACGACACGCCGCCGTAGGCGAACGGCCGCATGACGGCGCCATTGTCCAGCGATACCTTGCCGCCCACTTCCAGCATGGGCGACAGGCCCATGATGAACTCGTTGCTGCTTTCCACATCCAGGTGCATGGCATTGCCCGATTCGCTGTAGCGGGGCATGTGGGTGTACATCGCGTCCAGGTCCAGGTAGGGCTTCAGGTAGAACTTCTCGCTGGCGAAGGTGCGCGCGATGCGCAGGCGCAGCGCGGCGCCGTAGATGTCGGGGTCGGAACTGGCGGTGCTTTCCAGGCCGGGAATGCGGATGCCGCGGTCGATGTCGTATTGCCCGTAGCCGCCGCCCAGGCCCGCGGAAAACGTCCAGGGCCCGACTTCCCGCTTGAGCACCACGCCGGCGTAGCCGCTGTCGCCCTTGCCGCTGACGCGCCCGTCATCGCCGCGCAGGTGGGTGTTCTCGTAGGCCACCGAGCCGCCCAGGAACCAGCCCGGGCTGACCTGGCGCTGCCCGCCGAACTGGTAGGTCACGCCGTCCAGTGAAAAGCCCGACACGCCGCCGCCGCCGTCCTGGTCGGTGCTCAGGCCCGACACCTGGCCCCACAGGCAGTCCTGCTCGCCGGTCAGCGCGCTGCCGCCCTGGAAGGCCGGGCACGACATCATCGCCCCGGTGAAACGCGCCATGCTGGCCTGCATCTGCGCAGCCGGCGCCACGGCCACCCCGGGCGACAGGTCGGCCAGCTGCTCGGCATAGGTGTCGGCGCCGCTGCGCGAGGCCGCGTCCAGCGCGGCGAACAGCGACGCCATGGCGGCGTTGCCGCCCAGGTCCCAGGCGCCTTGCACATGGCGCGCCACCGAACGCGGGTTGTCGGCCAGCTGCATCGACGACGCCGCGAAATCGGCGCCGGCGGCGCGCACGCGCACATCCTGGCCCTGCAGCCTGGCGTCGTAATCGATCACCGGAGTATCCAGGGCACGGGGCACGCCCTGGATATCGCCTTCCAGGGTGGCCACGGTGACCTCGCGGCCGGGCAGCAGGGTCAGGGGCCGCACATCCACCTGGCCATCTAGGCGGGTATCGCCCCGCACCACCATGCGCGGGGCCTTCAGGCGCTCGAAGTCGACATCGGCCTGCAGGGTGCCGCTGGCCTGCAGCATGAAGTCGCCGGCGACCGTCAGCGTGCCGAACGCGCCCGGCTTGCCGATGACCACCCGCCCCGCGTTATCGATGTTGCTCTGGTAAAGGGTGGCGTCGCTGAGCGTGCCGGCCGTTTCGTTGTGGGTATCGCACGCGACATCGCCCGCGTCGTTATGGCACTTGATGTTGCCCAGGACCACCCCGGTATTGTTGATGGTGAGCGTCCCGGCCGGCGCGTCGGCGCGGGCCATCGTCGGGACGTTGTTATTGATCTGCAGCGAGGCGCCGTCGTACTGGATCGCCGTTTCGGAATTCGACGAGATCAGGCCATCGACACCAATGTTCAGGATGTTCTGGTTGCTGCCGACGAACCACACGCCATGGCCGTCACCGGAGCCCCCGGTGACGGTGCCGTAGACGTTGACCGTCACCACGCCGTCGCCCTGCGAGCCCTGGCTTTGCGCGAAGATGCCGGTCGCGCCGTCGCCGGACGCGATGACCTTCCCGGTTTGCGTCACGGTGACATCCTGGGCCTGGCCCTGGCCGCCTGAATTGCCGGCATAGCCGCTGCTGGAACTGCCGCCCAGGCCGCCGGCGCCGCCAATGGACTGCGCGATGATGCCGAAGGCGCTGGCGCCGCTGGTCACGACGCTACCGTTCACGTTGACATCGACTTCGCCACCATCGCCGGTGCTGCCGCCGTTGCCGTCGGCGGTCGAAGACTGCCAGTCCTTGTAGCTGTCGAGATCGATGCCGGTGCGCGTATCGCCGGCAATACCGCCGCCGCCGCCGATCGACTGCGCGATGATGCCGTGCGCCCCATCGCCGGTGGTCGAGATCGAACTGCCGGCATTGAGGCTGATCGAGACCTTTTCGCCGTCTCCGCTGGCGCCGTCGCTGCCGCCGAACGCCACGGAAGACAGCTTGCCGCCATCGCCCGCGCCGGCCATGCCGCCGCCACCGCCGATCGACTGGGCCACCAGGCCATAGGCGCGGTCGCCGGTAGTCGTCACTTTGGTGCCGAACGTCACGTCCACGATCCCGCCGTTGCCCGCCGCGCCGCCGCTTCCGCCCACGGCCAGGGAAAGGTCATGGCTGTCGTCGTCATCGTCGGCCGACTCGCGGCTGCCCGCGCCCCCGACGCCACCGCCACCGCCGATCGACTGCATGGCGATGCCCACGGCATCGACGCCCGTCGTCGCGACGGTGACCCAGCCGCCGTCCTCGCCACTGGGCGTCTGGATGGTGCCGCCGGCGCCGCTTGCGCCGCCACTGCCCCCGACCGCCAGCGTGCCGTGCGACTTGGCCGACCCGTCGCCGGCCTGCCCGCCGCCACCGCCGATGGACTGCAGCAGGACGCCGTAGGCGCGGTAGCCCGCGGTGGAAATCTTGTTGTCGTGCGAGCCGTCGAAATAGGCGGTCACGGTGCCGCCCTGGCCCGCCGCGCCGCCGGTGCCGCCGACGCCGATCGTCAGGGAGGCGGAGGCCTGGCTGCCCGATGCCGTGGACGAACCGCCAGTGCCGCCGCCGCCGCCGATCGACTGGGCCACCAGGCCGTCGGCCCAGTCGCCGGTGGTGCCGATCTGCCCCGCGAAGGTCGCATTGACGGCCCCGCCGTCGCCGCCGGTGCCGCCCTTGCCGCCCACCGCCACGCCAAAGTTGTACGAACTGCCCTCGTCGTCGGCCTCTGCATCGTCGTCCGTGCCGGACAGCCGTTCCAGGATGGGACTGCCCGACGCGTCGGAACCGACCGAGCCGCCCAGGCCGCCGCCACCGCCGATCGACTGCAGCAGCGCGCCGTCGGCGTCCCCGCCTTCGGTGCGGATCGCGCCCAGCAGCGTGGCGTTGACGGTGCCGCCTGTCGCGCCCGAGCCGCCCGTGGCGCCCAGGCTCAGCGACAGCTTGCCGCTGCCGCCGCCTTCGTTGCCCTCCGGATCCCGGCCGGCGGACACGCCCATCGTTCCGCCCTGCGAGGCGCCGCCGCCGCCGCCGATCGACTGCGCCACGATGCCGCGCGAGCCGGAGCCCAGCGTGCGGATGACGAAGTTGGGGTTCAGGGTGATGTCGACCTCGCCCCCCGTGCCGCCGCCGCCGCCCGTGCCGCCCAGCCCGATGGTCACGTCCACGTTGGTCATCCCGCCATTCGAGAAGGCGTTGGTGCTGCCCACCCCGCCGTTGCCGCCGCCGCCGCCGATGGACTGCGCCAGCACGCCGTTGGCTTGATCGCCGTAGGTGATGATGCTGGAAGCGGGCGGGATGTCGGTGTGTGGCGGCACGACCAGCGACGGCGGCAAGGGCGCGTACGCCGAGCCGGCATCGCCCAGGGCGATGCTGACCTTGCCGCCATCCCCGCCGCCGGCGCCGGTGCCGCCCAGCGCCATGCCGACGGTGGCCGAGACCGAATCGCCATCGCCCAGCGTGGCGGCCAGGGCGGACGAATCGCCGCCGTTGCCGCCGCCGCCGCCGATGGATTGCGCGACCAGCGCATGCGAGCCGTCGCCCAAGGTGGCGACCGAAGAGTTGCTGTCCAGCACGATCTGCGTCACGCAGGTCGTGTCGTCCGACGCGCAGGCATTGCTGCCGGCGCCGCCCGCGCCGCCGACCGTGGCCTCCAGGTTCAAGGCCACCGACGTGCCGTCGCCGGTGGGCACCGCCAGCACCAGGTCGCGTGCCGTGGCGCTGCCGCCGTTGCCGCCGCCGCCGCCGATCGATTGCGCCAGGATGCCGAACGAATCGTTGGGGGCGTAGGTGGCGGGATCGACCCCGATGGTGCCGGCGGGCGTGCCGGTGACAATGCGCGAATCGCTCAGGCTCACGATGGCGGCGCCGCCCGTGCCGCCGGCGCCGCCCGCGCCGCCCATCACCAGCGCCGCATTGACGCCCAGCGTCGCGTCGGCGTAGCTGGAATCGCCGCCATTGCCGCCGCCCCCGCCGATCGCCTGCACCAGGATGCCGGGCGCGTGCGCGCCGCCGGTGCTAAGGTTCAGGCCGGAATAATTGACCTCGGCCGACCCGCTGTTGCCCCCCTGGCCGGCGCTGCCGCCCACTTGCAGGGCCAGCACCGACGCGAGGCTGACGTTCTTCACGCTGCCGCCCGCGCCACCGCCCCCGCCGATGCTTTGCGCGATGATGCCGGGCGCATAGTCGCCGTGCGTGTTCACGTACGTAGACTGGCTGGTGGGCGCGTCGTCCGCCGCGCAGGTGTTGCCCCGGTTGGCGATGCACACGGTTCCGCCGTCGCCGCCGCCGCTGCCGCTGCCACCCAAGGCCACCGAGACCCCGACCGACGCCGTGAAAGTATCGCCGCCGCTGCCCCCGCCCCCACCGATGGACTGCGCCAGCACGCCGGCGCTGAACTGGCCGTAGGTCTGGACCACGCCGAGATTCTGCAGCAGCACGGCGCCGCCCCCGCCGGCGCTGGCCCCATCGCCGCCCACGCCCACCACGCCGATGCTGTCGCCGCCGCGGCCGCCGCCCCCGCCGATGGACTGCGCCACCACGCCGATGGAAGCGTTGCCCGTGGTGGAGATCGGCCCGGTATTGTTTATCGTGACGCCGCCTCCGGCCGACCCGGTGGCGCCGGCCGAATTGCCGCCCACGCTGAGCAGGCCGGTGGCGCTGCCCGAGGCCCCGCCGCCGCCGCCGATGGACTGCCCCACGATGCCGTGCGAGTCGTAGCCGCTCGTGGAGATCGTGGCCTGGGTCGACAGGGTGACCTGGCCAGCCGTGCCGCCGCCTGCGCCATCACCGCCCAGGGCCACCGCGCTCGAGGTGTCGGCGCCCCCGGCGCCGCCGCTGCCGGCAATGGACTGGGCCAGCACGGCATGCGCGTGTTGGCCGGTGGTACTGATGCCCCCGCTGATCGTGACGTCGACCATGCCGGCGTTGCCGCCATTGCCGCCATTGCCGCCCTGGCCGCCCAGCACGGCCACGAAGTCGCTGCCCGTGCCCCCGCCGCCGCCGATGGACTGCGCCACATAGCCGATGGAAAAATCCCCGGTCGTGCCCACGATAGCGCCGTCGGCGGATACGGTGACCTTGCCCGCGCCCCCGCCGAACCCGCCGCCGCCGCCCTGCCCGGCCAGGGCCGTGCTGTCCTGGCCGTCGCCGCCCTGGCCGCCCACGCTCTGGGCCGCCACGGCGGGCAAGCTGTCGCCATGGGTCATGACGTACGCCCGGGATGTCAGTTGCACCGTGACATCGCCGGCGGTACCGCCGGTGCCGCCAGGCTTGTCCTTGGGCGGGCTCATTCCGCCCTTGCCGCCGACGGCCCGGGCGGCCACGCCCGCGCCTTCGATCTGCACGTCCGGGTCGGATCCCGCCACGTCGAGCACGACACCGCCGTCGACCGTCATCTGGATTTCCTGGGTCCAGTTGGACGTGGTGCTGCCCCCGCCGTCGCCACCGCTGTCGCTGTTGTCTTTCGAGGTCGTGCCATCGCCGCCCAGCGTCTCGGCCCAGATGCCGAACACCTTGGCGCTCTGGTCGACCTGCCAATAGCTGTTGGTCTGGCCCGAATGGTCCACGATGATGGTGCCGCCCGAGCCGGCGGTGCCGTTGTCGTCGCCCCCCTGCCCGCCGGTCGCCTGGGCGGAAATCGCCGCGCCCGAGGTGTTGGTCTTCAGGCGCGTGTCGCTGCTGCCCAGGTTGATAGTGCCGCTGTTGGTGATGCTGATCGTGCCGGCATTGCCGCCCTGGCCTCCGGTCTGGTCGCCCTCTGCCCCATTATTCTGGTTGCCGCCGACCCCACCCTGGGCCAGGGCATTGATGCCGAACAGGCCGGTCGCAGGCGTCAGCACGGTACCCGCGATGCTCAGCGTGCCTGTGTTCTGGATCGTGATCGACTGAGCGACCCCGCCGCCCCCGCCGCTCGTATCGTTGTCGCCGTTGTCCGTGTCGCCATTGCCGCCCAGCCCCTTAGCGAAGATCACACTGTTGAATGCCTCGGGCGAGGTCGTGCCGCTGAGCGTCAGCGCGCCGGAATTGGTCAGGCTGATGTGGCCGGAGGCACCCGCCGTGCCGGAATCGTCGCCGTTGGCGCCGGTCGACATGCCGGTCATGATGCCGAGCAGCGGCTCCGAGAAACTGGTAAAGGGTATTTCCTGGGCGGCATCCGTGGTGTAGTTGCTGGAATTGGAAAGCGTGATATCCGAGCCGGCCTCGCCGGCGTCGTTGGCGTAGCAGTACTTGACCTGGTACGGGTCGGACGAAGAGCTTTGGTCGCATTGCTCCGCCGCGTGGGCCGTGCCCGCGGCCATCCAGCCGCATGCGCCCAGTGCCGAGACGATCGCCAGGCGCAGGGCAGTCTGGCGCATCGAGAAACCGCCATGGCGGGCGACTTGCTGGCGTGCGGGTGTGCGTGTCATGGTGTCAGGTCCAGGTTGGGCGCGCGCACCACGGGCATTGACGCTGCCTGCTATTGCGCGGGGGGTGGACCAAATTCTGATTTCGCGCCGTTTCCAGACCAAGTTTTTTTCGACGAAACGTGTTTTTTTTTCGATGAAACCGCATTGCGCCCGGTTGCTTGGCGGGCGGCTGCCCATGCCGGTCCGGGCAAATCCGGGGGCGACGCCTTGACACCGCTTGTGCAGCGGATATATCGTACGACACATCTAAAGATACATCGTAAGATACTCAGGATATTCGATGCGAGCACGACACGACCTGCCCGGCCCGGGCATGATGCGCGGGCGCAAGTTCGGCGCCGACGAACTGCAGCTGATGCTGCTGGCCCTGCTGGAACAACAGCCGCGCCACGGTTACGAACTGATCAAGGAACTGGAAACCCGTTCCAATGGCTACTACAGCCCCAGCCCCGGCGTCATCTACCCCGCCCTGACCTACCTGAAAGAGCTGGGCTGCACCACCGTGGAAACCCACGGCAACCGCAAGCGCTACCACCTGGCGCCGGCCGGCCAGGCGCACCTGGACGCGCACCGCGAACGAGCCGGGCGCCTGTTTACCGGCCTGCAGCACGCCGCGCGCAAAATGGTGTGGATGAAGCAGGCCTGGCAGGGCGAGGCCGGCGTGCAGGAAGCGGTCGAGGCCAGCGGCTGGCTGCACGAGTTCGTCGAGGCGCGCCGCGCCTTGCGCGAGGCGCTGTTCGGCCGCACCGACGCCGACGCGGCCGAACAGCGCCGCATCGCCGCCATCCTGCGGCGCGCCACGGCCGAGATCGCCGGCGACGCGCCCGGGCCCTGTGAATAGGCCCCAGGCAACAAGGATACTCATGCCACATTCGACCCACCCCGACCCCTACGCCGTACAGAAAGTGCGGCATCCGCTCAAGGCGCGCCTGCTGCAGGTGCGGCGCGTGCAACCCATCGGCCCCTACCTGGTGCGCGTGACCCTGGCGGGCGACGAACTGGCCGGCTTCGTGTCGGCTTCGTTCGACGACCACGTCAAGCTGTTCCTGCCCGTGGCCGGCGGCCGGCCCGTCATGCCCGTCATCGGGCCCGACGGCCCCGGCTACCCGGAAGGCGCGCCGCGCCCCGTGTCGCGCGACTACACGCCGCGCCGCTACGACGCCGACGCGGGCGAACTGGACATCGACTTCGTGCTGCACGGCGCGGGCCCCGCCGCCAGTTGGGCCGCGCAGGCCAGGCCCGGGCAATACCTGGGCGTGGCGGGGCCGCGCGGTTCGTTCGTCATTCCGCAGGCGTTCGACTGGCACCTGCTGATCGGCGACGAAACCGCGCTGCCCGCCATCG
>Ga0182735_1001324_pt1 | contig 16647 bp, 14 predicted proteins | sample eDN5th30CKraftMG_FD_128524 | JGI IMG/M metagenome (GOLD analysis project Ga0182735, IMG submission 128524) | Enriched Miracle-Growth compost microbial communities from Emeryville, California, USA - eDNA 5th pass 30_C Kraft MG (version 2) (version 2) ... | reverse complement strand
TCGCGGTTGCGGCCCTGCTTGGCGGAGCCGCCGGCCGAGTCGCCCTCGACGATGAACAGTTCGGATTTGGCCGGATCGCGCTCCTGGCAGTCGGCGAGCTTGCCGGGCAGGGAGGCGACGCCGAGCGCGCTCTTGCGCGTCATCTCGCGCGCCTTGCGGGCGGCTTCGCGCGCGGCGGCGGCCTGGACCACCTTGCCGACGACGATCCTGGCCTCGGCGGGATGCTCCTCGAGCCAGGAGGAGAGGCCGTCGTTCATGATGTTCTCGACGACGTGGCGCACCTCGGAGGAGACCAGCTTGTCCTTCGTCTGCGAGGAGAACTTCGGGTCCGGCACCTTCACCGACAGGACGGCGGTCAGCCCTTCGCGGCAGTCGTCGCCGGTGAGGGCGACCTTCTCCTTCTTGGAGATACCGGCTTTTTCCGCATAGCCCGTGATCTGGCGCGTCAGCGCGCCGCGGAAGCCGGCGAGGTGCGTGCCGCCGTCCCGCTGGGGGATGTTGTTGGTGAAGCACAGCACGGACTCGTGATAGCCGTCGTTCCACCAGAACGCGCATTCGACCGTGATTCCGTCGCGCTCCGAGCGGACCATCACCGGCACCGGCACCAGCGGCGACTTGTTGCGGTCGAGGTATTTCACGAAGGCTTCGACGCCGCCCTCGTAAAGCATTTCCTCGCGCTTCTCCTCGGCGTGGCGCGCATCGACGAGCACGACGCGCACTCCCGAGTTGAGGAAGGCGAGTTCGCGCAGGCGATGCTCCAGCGTCGCCCAGTCGAACTCGGTCATGCTGAAGGTGGCGGGCGAGGGCAGGAAGGTGATTTCCGTGCCGCGGCGGTCGCCGGCATCGCCGACGACGGCGAGCGGCGCAACGGGATCGCCGTTGCGGAACTCCATCGTGTGCTCCTTGCCGTCGCGCCAGATCGTCAGCTTGAGCCAGACCGACAGCGCGTTGACGACGGAGACGCCGACGCCGTGCAGGCCGCCGGAAACCTTGTAGGAGTTCTGGTCGAATTTTCCGCCGGCGTGGAGCTGGGTCATGATGACCTCGGCCGCCGAAACGCCTTCGCCCTTGTGGATGTCGGTCGGGATGCCGCGGCCGTTGTCGCGCACCGTGGCGGAGCCGTCGGGATTGAGGGTCACCGTGACCTCGGTGGCGTGGCCGGCGAGCGCCTCGTCGATCGCGTTGTCGACGACCTCGTAGACCATGTGGTGCAGGCCGGAGCCGTCGTCGGTGTCGCCGATGTACATGCCCGGGCGCTTGCGCACCGCGTCGAGACCCTTGAGGACCTTGATCGACTCCGCGCCGTAATCGGAGGAGTCGGACGGCGTCTGTCGTGCGGGTTCGGCCATGAACGTGTTTCGAATCGCTTCAGGAAATCGAAGGAATCACCGTGTTGGTGTGACACGAAATATGGGGTGCGTACAGGCGGAAGTGAAGTCCCATAAGGTGCTGATTTACATGGTTTTTTAGCGCATTTTTGGGGCGTTTCGGAAGCCCCCCGCGCAGGCCGCGCAAAACCGTGCAGGAAGCCTCTGGCGGCGCCTGCGCGCGACGCTGCGCGAGCTCAGTCGCGCAGCGCGAGCCGGCCGTTCTCCACCTCGAAAACCTGCGCCCGGCCGGCGATGTCGGCGAACGCGACAGGATCCGCGCCGGTCATCCATACCTGCGCGCCAAGCTGCGCGAGCGCGTCGAACAGCGCGGCGCGGCGGCTCGGATCGAGGTGCGCCACGACCTCGTCGAGCAGGATCACCGGGGCCACGCCGGTCATCTCCGCGACGAGGTTGGCATGCGCCAGCACGAGGCCGATCAGCAGCGCCTTCTGCTCGCCGGTCGAGGCGTCGCGCGCGGGCACTGATTTCGGCGCGTAGATCACCAGGAGGTCGGTGAGGTGCGGCCCCTCCGTGGCGCGGCCGGCGGCAGCGTCGCGCGGCCGGTTGGCCTTGAGCACGGCGCGGTAGCGATCCTCTACCTCCACCGCGGGAGCGTCGGCAGGGAAGCCCGAGGCCCAGCCGTCGAGGGCGATCTGCGCGGAAGGAAAGCTGGCGTCCCGGCGCGCCGCCAGGGCCGTCGCCAGCCGGCTCACCGCCTCGCTGCGCGCGCTCGCGACCGCGACGGCGAGCTCGGCGGCCTCATGCTCGACGGCATCGAGCCAGCGGGCGTCGGCCTGCGCATTCTCGAGCAGGCGGTTGCGCGAGCGCAGCGCGCGCTCGAGCGCGTGGACGCGTGTGCCGTGCGCGGCGTCGGTCGCCAGCACCAGCCGGTCGAGGAAGCGGCGGCGGTCGGATGCCGGGCCGGCGAACAGCCCGTCCATCGACGGCACCAGCCACAGCACGCGCAGGTGATCGGCGAGGGCGGACGCCGGGACCGGCTCGCGGTCGATGCGGCTCCTGCGCACGGCGGGCTCCTCGCCCGGCGCCGCCTCGACGCCGGTGCCGAGCGTGGCGATGCCGAGCGCGCCCTCGATCTCGGCCGATACCGCCCAGGCGCCGGCGCCCTCCGAGCAGGCCATTTCCTCGAGCGTCGCGTAGCGCAGGCCCCGGCCCGGCCCGAGGATCGAGATCGCTTCCAGCACATTGGTCTTGCCGGCGCCGTTCGCACCGGTGAGCACCACCGGGCCGTCGCCGAGGCTGACGCTCGCGGCGCGATAGCTGCGGAAATTCGTCAGCGTGAGACGGCGGATGCGGGCGGCGATGGTCAACGAGCGGTTTTCCGGGCGGCGGAGCGTTGCGATCAGCTACAATTTTTCGGCTGGCTCCGATACCCTCTCCCTTGTGGGAGAGGGTGCCCTCGCGAAGCAAGGGCGGATGAGGGGTTGATGCCGACCGAACGGCACCCATCATCCAGTATCAAAGATAAAGCGCAACCACGCGCGCCAGCTTCGCGTTTCACAAACCGACGCCGAAACGAAATTGTGGCGCTTGCTGCGAGGCCGCAGGTTCGCCGGCTTCTCTATTAGAATAGCGATGTGCTTCGCCAGCCGAATGTCGTCGCCGAAGACATCCATGCGCGGTCGATGCCGAAGTGACCCCTCACCCCGCGCGCCAAACGCGCGCGATCCTCTCCCACAAGGGGAGAGGGTATTCGAGCAAGCGGCATTCAGGGAAGGCTCTTTTGCCTACACCCGCATCGGCATCAGCACGTAAAGCGCGCCGTTGGCGGTCTTTTCCTCGATCAGCGTCGGCGAGCCGGGATCGGCGAGCTTGAGCACGGCGGTATCGCCCTCGATCTGCGCGGCGATATCGAGCAGGTAGCGGGAGTTGAAGCCGATATCGAGCGCGTCCGCCTCGTAGGTGACTTCCAGCTCCTCGGTGGCGCTGCCGGAGTCCGGGTTCGTCACCGAGAGCGTCATCTTGCCGCCGGCGAGCGACAGCTTCACCGCGCGGCCGCGCTCGCTCGACACGGTGGAGACGCGGTCCACCGCCTGCTCGAACTCGCGCTTCTCGACCTCGAGCAGCTTGTCGTTGGCGAGCGGGATGACGCGCGCGTAATCCGGGAAGGTGCCGTCGATCAGCTTGGAGGTCAGCACCACCTCGCCGGCGGTGAAGCGGATCTTCGCCTGCGACAGCTCGATCGCGACCTCGCCGTCGGTGTCCTCCACCAGGCGCTGCACCTCGAGCACGGTCTTGCGCGGGACGATCACGCCCGGCATTCCGTCGGCGCCGGCGGGCGCGTCCAGATCGACCTGGGCCAGCCGGTGGCCGTCGGTCGCCACCGCGCGCAGCTTGAGGTTCTTGCCGCTGCCGGAAGTGTGCAGGTAGATGCCGTTGAGGTAGTAGCGCGTCTCCTCGGTCGAGATCGCGAACTGCGTCTTGTTGATGAGCCGCTTGAGGTCGGCGGCCGGCAGCGTGAACTTGTGCGCCATGTCGCCGGCGGCGAGATCGGGGAAGTCGCTTTCCGGCAGCGTCTGCAGGGTGAAGCGCGAGCGGCCGGCGCGGATGGTGAGAACCGCGCGGTCGCCGGTCGATTCCAGCACGACCTGCGTGCCCTCGGGCAGCTTGCGCACGATCTCGTAGAACATGTGCGCCGGCACCGTGGTGACGCCGGCCTGTCCCACCTCCGCGTTGATCGTCTCGACGACCTCGAGATCGAGATCGGTCGCCTTGAAGGCGAGCTTCGACTTGTCGGCCCGGATCAGGACATTGGCGAGAATCGGGATCGTGTTGCGCCGTTCCACCACCCGGTGGACATGCGACAGCGATTTCAGCAGATCCGCCCGCTCAACCGTGACCTTCATGTTTCCGTCCCGTCACTCCTGAAGCTGGCGCTTGAGCGACTCGACCTCCTCGGCCAGCGACGTATCGTTGCCGACCAGGTGCTCGATCTTGCGCACAGCATGCAGAACCGTGGTGTGGTCCCGCCCCCCGAACCGCCGGCCGATCTCAGGTAATGAGCGCAGCGTCAGCGTTTTGGCAAGATACATCGCAACTTGCCGGGGGCGAACCACATTTGCGGTACGGCGGGAGGACAGGAGGTCGCTGCGGCTGACGTTGTAGTGCCGGGCGACGATGCGTTGAATTTCCTCGATTTTGACCTTCTTGGGGTCCTGCGGGCGGATCAGGTCGCGGACCTCCCGCTCGGCGAGTTCCAGCGTCACCGGCTGGCCGGTGAGCTTGGAGCAGGCGAGGAGCCGGTTGAGCGCGCCCTCGAGGTCGCGGCCGTTGTGGGTGATCGAGCGGGCGAGATAGGACAGCACCGGGGCGGGAACCTCGAAGCCCGGATGATGGGCCTGCGCCGCCGCTACCCGCGCGGTGAGGATCTCGTAGCGCAGCTCCTCGCCGAGCGAGCCCATCTCGACCACGAGGCCGCCGGCGAGGCGGGAACGCACGCGCTCGTCCATGCTTTCGAGGTCGGCCGGCGGGCGGTCGGCGGCGATCACCACCTGGCGGCCGGCGTCGATCAGCGAGTTCAGCGTGTGGGAGAACTCCGCCTGGGTCTGCTTGCCCTGGAGGAACTGCATGTCGTCGATGACGAGCACGTTGATGCCGCGCAGCACGTCCTTGAAGGCGAGCGCGTTCTGGGTGCGCAGCGCCGACACGAACCCGTACATGAACTTCTCGGCGGTGAGATAGAGCACCTTCTGGTCCGGCCGCGCGTTGCCGGCCCAGGCGACGGCCTGCAGCAGGTGCGTCTTGCCGAGGCCGACGCCCGCGTGGATGTAGAGCGGATTGAACATCACGGAATCGCCGCGGCGCGCATTGGCCACCTGCATCGCGGCGGCGTGGGCGAGCGAGTTCGAGCGGCCGACGACGAAGCTGTCGAAGTTGAGCCGCGGGTCGAGCGGCGATCCGCCCAGGAGCTCGGACGGCGAGTTGCCGGGCGCCGCGCCCGCCGGCCGCGCCATCGCGCCGGCGGCCGGCTCGCGCGATAGGCGGGGCGGCTCGGCGGGCTTTGCCGGCGCGGGGGCGGGCTGGCGCACCGAGACCATGCGCACGGTGATCTCGACCCGCCGGTTTTCCGGATTGACGCCCTGCCAGCACGCCAGGACCTTCTCGGCATAGTGCGACTGGATCCAGCTCCGCAGGAACCGCGTCGGGACGGAGAGATGGACCGTGTCGCCCTCGATGCCCTCAAGCTCGATGCGCGCAAACCAGCTCGAGAAGATGTCCTCGCCGACTTCGGCGCGAAGGCGTTCCTTCACCGCGAGCCATTGCTGCTGTTCCTGGTCCGACAATTTCTTCGATGTCATGACGTGAATGTATCTGCGTTCGGCGCTTGAGGTGCGCCAGGAATAGTTAGGGCGGAGCGGAGGCGGTTACGCAACGCGGCGCACGAAGCCACGACACAGAGGAGTGCGCCAGGGAGACCGCCTCGGAAGATGTCGGAACCGGCATGCCGCCATGCCGGAGAAACGGGCGGCCCGAAGGCGGAGGCGGCAGATCAGGCTGCCGCGCGTCCGCCGGCCGGGCCCGCGCTCACATCACTCGCTCAGGGAAACGGAGGGCGGACGAGTCATCGCGCGCAGGGACGCGCGCTGCAACCGGGTGGGGGGAAAACAGTCGTCGAGATATTCGACACACGCATCGACGTTTGCGGCTTTGAAACCAACAACGAACTCAGCCTTTACATTCGGCCGCGTTTTCATTCTGCCCTCCTCGCCCAGGATAACCAGTGCCGCCTGCACCCTGCCGGGGCTGAACACGATGCCGCCCGACGCTCACCGCAAACAAGCGTCCTGCTGCACCGCATGCAGTTCGTGCCGTCTTCGATCTGTCGCCGCTACATCGATCGATCGTTATCGATCGCGAGCGGTCGTCTGATCTTCGTCGGCAAAAACGATCCGTCTTCATCCGCAGATGAATGCGAATTGCCCTCGCTGCCTGGTGGCCACCGACGTGCGGCGGCGGGACAAGGAATGCATATCCACACGAGGGTCGCAACAGGATTCATGAACGCGCTGTCGCGTGACGAATGCGGCCCTGCGATTTGTGCATTGCCAAGAGCTTTTCGATGCGAGTGCAACATTCTGAATCTGCGATGAGATTCATTTCGTGCGCGCGATAATCGTTTTGTTGTCGCACTGTCATCATTGCGAAAAAATTCTCGCGCGGTGCGCGCGCCGCGAAACTGCTTTTCGAACCGCCTCCGCTTTCTTTGTTGTAAATTCTTCATTGCACGAAATTTTTTCTGCCCGAATTCGAAAGGTAGCCGTCGCGTTCGCGGCGCGGAAACAATCGCGTCGCGCGATCGCGCAACAGCGCCGGCGGATTTTCCCGGTGGCTGTGGCTTTTGCGCAACGTCGCCGCGCGCGAGCGGCGCTACATGCCGCGCCGTTTCGCATATGCGGACAGTTCCCGTTCGGGTTCCGCCGCTTTGCCGTTCCACGGTTCCTGTAATTCGAAAAAGAAAAAACGCCGCGCGAAAGCGCGGCGTTCCATTCTTCCGGTCGGTCTCTTCGCCGTGCCGCGGCGCAAGCGCGCGGCGGTGCGGCTACTGGCCGAGCTTGGCGATCTGATGCGTCAGGCGCGAGACCTTCCGGCTTGCCGTCTTCTTGTGCATCACGCCGCGCTGGGAGCCGCGCATCAGCGCGGGTTCCGCCAGCTTGAGCGCGGCGAGCGCCGCTGCCTTGTCGCCGCTCTTGATCGCCGTCTCGACGGCGCGCACGCTGGAGCGCACGTTGGTGCGACGTGCCTTGTTGATGGCAGTGCGGCGCACGGTACGGCGCGCAGCTTTTCTTGCCGACTTGGTATTGGCCATAAAAAACCTGTATGTGGAATGCGGATGCGCGCTTTCAAAAGCGTGCGAAGGCGCGATTTATAGCGGCCTGCCCGCCGCCGTCAACCGCCGGAGGGCGCCGGACTGCGCTTTTTAGCCGCTGCACGCCTCGCCCACGGTCCGGCGAGGCGGTTGCCTCGAAAAAGCCCCTCGGCTAAGCCCAACCGGGAAGGCCAGGGCCTCCCGGCATGGCCGGCTCGCGCCGGCCGACCGAAGGGACCGGCGGCGTTCGCGAGCCGCGGCCGGAGCAGGAAGCGGCGGGGTTGATGCGGCGCGGGGCGCTGTCCGGAGCAATGCGATTACCATGATCCGTTTTGTGCTGCGCTTCCTCGGCCTCTGGGTGCTGGCCGCCGGGTTCATCTTCCTGATCTACGACGGCACCAAATCGATCGCCGGAAGCGCGCTGTTCCTCACCCGGGTGCGGGACCTCTGGAACGCGCTCGATCAGGCGAGCCTGCAGTCGCTCCAGCCGAGCGTGGAGCATCTTTCCGGGCTGCTGTGGAATCCGGTGATGACGACCTTCCTGGAGCAGCCGGTTTCGCTGGTGCTCGGCGTGCTCGGCGTGCTGATGATGCTGCTCGGCCGCAAGCCGCGTCCCTTGATCGGCTACGGGCGCTGAGACGCCGGCTGCTGGCGGCGAGGCGGCCGGCCGCCGTTTGGCATTCCGAAAGGGCGCCGGCGCACTTATATTAGCGGCGTCGCCGTTTCAGGGAGATGCCGCCATGTTCATGTTCCGCAAGTCCGCCGAGATGCCCGCGCCCGGTACGGCGCTTCCGGGCCGCGCGCAGCCGATCCCGACCGCGAGCACGCATTTCATTAACGGCCATGCGCTCAAGGAGCCCTATCCCGAAGGCATGCAGATCGCCATGTTCGGGCTTGGCTGCTTCTGGGGCGCGGAGCGCAAGTTCTGGGAGCTCGGCGACGCGGTGTATGTCACGGCTGTCGGCTATGCCGCGGGCGAGACGCCGAACCCGACCTACGAGGAGGTCTGCACCGGCCGCACCGGCCACAACGAGGTGGTGCGCGTGGTGTTCGATCCCAGGCGGATTTCCTACGACGATCTGCTGCGGACCTTCTTCGAGAGCCACGACCCGACGCAAGGCATGCGCCAGGGCAACGATGTCGGCACCCAGTATCGCTCGGGCATCTACGTATATTCGCCGGCGCAGCGTCAGGCGGCCGAGGCGGCGCGGGCGCTCTATGCCGCGGCGCTGCAGGCGAAAGGCTACGGCGCGGTCACGACGGAGATTCTCGACGCGCCGCCGTTCTATTTCGCCGAAGACTATCACCAGCAGTATCTCGCCAAGAATCCGGCGGGCTATTGCGGTCTCGGCGGCACCGGCGTGCGCTGTCCGGTCGGAACCGGTGTCGCGGCGCCCGCCGCCGCGCACTGAAAGCGGGACGAGAACCCGAAGGGGCGCGGATCGGCCGTCGGCGTGTCAGCTTCACGGGTCCGGCATCCCGTTGTCGGACCGTGAGACGGGAGGCGGGCCGCCATATGGGTCTTTTTCCGTGGCTTGCGGGCGGCGGCGGGAACGGTGCCGGATTTTAAGACATCGTTAAGGATAACGGGCGTTAATCCGGTTAACGCTTGGCAAATCCTCCGGAATCCGCCGCATGCGGCCTGCCCGAATGCTGCTTTTGTTCGCTCTCGCGCTGTGCACCGGCGCGTGCGCGCGCGGCCCGGCCTATCAGCAGATGGCGTATCAGCCGCAGCAGCAGATCCTCTACGGGCCGGCGGCCTACGGCGTGCAACCGCAGCCGGTTTCGCAGCAGCCTTATTATGGGGCGCCCGCCGGCTACGTGGCCTACCCGACCTCGCCCGAAGCGGTGCCGGAAACTGTCTACACACTCGACGCCGGCGACCGCGTGCGCGTCACCGTGTTCGGCCAGGAAGGGCTGACCTCGTCCTATGCGCTCGATGCCGGCGGCAATATCTCCATGCCGCTGATCTCGACGGTGCCGGCGCGCGGGCTGACGACGCAGCAGCTCGCCCGCGAGATCACCGCGCGGCTGAAGAAGGGCTTCATCCGCGAGCCGCAGGTGGCGGTGGAGGTCGAGGTCTACCGGCCGTTCTTCATCCTCGGCGAGGTCGCGTTCCCCGGCCAGTATCCCTATGTCGCCAACATGACGGCGGAGACGGCGATCGCCATCGCCGGCGGCTATTCGCCGCGCGCCAAGCGCGGCACGGTCGAGCTGGCGCGGCCCTATCAGGGGCAGATCGTCAAGGGCAAGGTGCCGATGACGACGCCGGTGCGGCCGGGCGACACCATCACCGTCGGCGAACGCTGGTTCTGATTCCGGCTTGAGAAAAGAAAAGCGCCTTCCGCCGCAACGGCGGAAGGCGCTTTCGCTATCGGTCCCGTGGCCGGGCGTTCAGCCCACGCACTTCTTGAGCAGGCCGAGCGTGCGCTCCAGCGCCTGCTTGTGGCTCGCTTCGTGGTAGCTCCCGCGTTCGTCGCAGCTAAAGCCGTGGCCCGCCGGATAGACGAAGACCTCGACGTCGGGGCGCTTCTGCTTGACGATCTCGACGTCGCTCATCGGGATCGAGTGGTCGGTCTCGCCGAAATGCAGCATCGTCGGCACCTTCGGCTTCTCGTCGGCGTTCTTGGCGATCATGCCGCCGTAGTAGCCGATGGCACAGGAGAGGCCGGACAGCCGGCACGCCGACAGGAAGGCGATCGAGCCGCCGAGGCAGTAGCCGACGATGCCGACCTTGCCGACATCCTTGAGCGAGTCGATGGCGGCCTGGGTGTCGTCGAGCATCTTGGCCATGTCGGCCTTGCCGATGTAGACGCGGGCCTTTTCGATTTCGGCGGGCGAGTAGCCGCTTTCGAAGTTCCGCTCGTAGCGGTCGAACAGCGCCGGCGCGACCGAGGTGTAGCCGAGCGCGGCGAAGCGGTCGCAGACGTTGCGGATGTGCGAGTTGACGCCGAAGATCTCCTGGATGACGACGAGGCCGCCCTTGGCCTTGCCCTGCGCGTCGGCGCGATAGGCGCCGAGCTTGTGTCCGTCCGAAGCGGTGAGTGTAATCTGGTTGCCCAAAGCAAACCTCCCTGTGAACGCGGCCGGGCGGCCCGGCCCCTACAATAGCGGCTTCGTGTATGAAGGCCCCAGCCTCATAATACAAGTTGGGCAGGCCCATGGAACCGGAGCGAAAGCGCATGGCGGGCGTTAGCCGCCGCGACGTGCTGGCGGCCGGCGCGCTCGCCGCTGCGGGCTTTGCCGGCGTTCTGCCGTCGCCCGTGCACGCGCAGCCTGCGTGGAATGAACCGCCCAACGGACTTTCTGCCAGCGCGCGCGAGGCGGTAGCGGCGCTGGCGGAAGGATTTCTGCGCGCGCACGGGATCGCGGGACTGTCGATCGCCGCCGGGCGCAACGGACGGATCGTCCATGCGCGCGGCTTCGGCGTCGCGGATGCCGCGACCGGCGCGCCGGTGACGCCGGCGCATCTTTTCCGCATCGCCGACGTGAGCAAGCCGTTCACGGCCGTGCTCGTGTTTGCGCTGATCGAGCAGGGCCGGCTGCGGCGCTCCGACCGCGTATGCGGAGAAGGCGGCATTCTGCAGGACGATTTCGGCCACGCGCTGCGCGATCCGCGCGCGGCGGCGATCACGGTGGAGCACCTGCTCACCCACACGGCGGGCGGATGGGCGGCGGATGCCGACGATCCGATGCGCCGGCAGCCGTCGCTCGACCAGAACGGGCTGGTCGCGTGGACGCTCGCGAACGTGCCGCTCACGGCGGCGCCCGGCACGGCGTTCGCCTATTCCCATTTCGGCTATTGCCTGCTCGGGCGCGTGATCGAGAAGGTCATGCACCAGTATTACGCGACGGCGATGCGCGATCTTGTGTTCCACCGCTGCGGCATCGCCGATATGCGCATCGCCGGCAGCACGGCCGCGCTGCGCGCGCCGACGGAGGTCGCCTATGGCGGGCCGGACGACGGCGCCTACGGGATCGATGTCGCGCGCATGGATGCCGCGGCGGGCTGGATCGCCAGCGCGGGCGATCTGGTGCGCTTCGCGATGGGCGTCGATGGCGCGCATGTGCCGCCGCTGCTGCGGCGTCCCACGCTGATGGCGATGACGGCGCCGCTCGATCTGCGCCGTTCCTACGCACGGGGGTTCGAGATCGCGGACCGCGACTGGCGGCACTTCGGCAGCCTGCCCGGCACATCGGCGGTCCTGGTGCGCACGCCGGCGGGCCTCTGCTACGCGGCGCTGGCGAACGGACGCAACTCGCGCACGGACAGCGTCGCGGGCATTGCGCGGATGATGCGTGAGATGGTCGCGGCGGCGAAGGGATTTGCGTAGGGGGTCTTACCCTTCCCCTCCAGGGGAGGGTGAAAAAAGCGTCAGCGCTCTTTCAACTCGAACATCCGCGCCAGCAGTTCGTACGAATGCCGCCGCGCCGCGTGGTCGTAGACCATCGTCGTCACCATCAGCTCGTCCGCCAGCGTCGCTTCGATCAGCGCGTCGAGCCGCGCCCGCACCGTATCCGGCGATCCGACGCAAAGCCGCGTCCGGTTTTGCCGGATGCGTTCGAGATCGACCGGTGCGTAGTCATAGGCCGCCGCTTCCTCCGGGCTCGCCAGCGGCAGGTATTCGCCGCGCGCGCGCCGCACGAAATTGAGATCGACGGTGGAGGCGAGACGCTCGGCTTCCGCGTCGGTGTCGGCGCATACGACGGCGGTGGCGAGAATGGCATAGGGCTTCTGCAGCGCGCCCGGCCGGAACTGGTGACGATAGGTCAGCATGGCGTCGTCGGCGTCGTGGCTCGCGAAGTGGTGCGCGAAGGCAAAGCCGACGCCGATCTGCGCCGAGAGCTGGGCGCTGTAGCCGCTCGACCCGAGCAGCCAGATCGGCGGCAGCGGGATGTCCTGCGGCATCGCCCGCACCTTGCTGAACGGATGGTTGTCGGGATAGCCGCGCTGCTCGAGCAGCAGCAGCTCCTGAAACCGTTCGAGGAAGTCGTCGCCGTCACGCATGTCCTGGCGGCGGCGCAGCGCATAGGACGTGACCTGATCGGTGCCGGGCGCGCGGCCCAGTCCGAGATCGACGCGGCCGGGAAACAACCCCTCGAGCATCTTGAAGCGCTCCGCGACCATCAGCGGCGCGTGGTTCGGCAGCATCACGCCGCCGGAGCCGATGCGGATATGCCGGGTCGCGGCGCCGATCTGCCCGATCATGATTTCCGGCGCCGAGCTCGCGATCGACGGCAGGTTGTGGTGCTCGGCGACCCAGTAGCGGGTGTAGCCGAGCCGGTCGGCAAGCTGCGCGAGGTCAATGCTGTTGCGCAGCGACACCGCGCTGGAAGCGCCGGTGGTGACGGGCGAAAGGTCGAGGACGGAAAGCGGGATCATGCGCTGGGCAGATAGGCAGGCGCGCGGGCGGGGGCAAGACGACGCGCGCGAGGGGAGGGAAACGGCGTGGCTAGAACGGTCCGTGCGGGCGCACCGCCCAGTCCATTTTCCAGCCGGTGAGACGGCCTTCGCGGAACTGCAGGAAGACATGCTCGCCGGTCGCGTAACCGGGCACGCGGGCATCGCGGTCGGCGAAATAGATTGCGCCCGCGCGTCCGCGGCGGCCTTGCACGGCGATCAGCACGAGCGGCGCCTCGAGCGCGCGCGAAGCTTCATCCGGCGTCATGCCGAAGACGAGCGGCAACGTGTTCGGCGCGCGTGCGTCGGCGGCGTGCGCGGCGGCCGGTGCCGGCGCGCCGAGCGCGGCCAGGAGCGGAAAGACGATCGTGAGCGACGGCAGCTTCATGAAAAAAACCTCGCGGCGCGCATGGTGCGCGTGCCGCGAGGCTTTCGTCAATCTCGGCCGGTCTCAGTGTGCCTGCGTGCGGGCAGGGGCCGCGCCCGCCGCCGTGTTCGAGGCGGTCGCGGGCGGCTTGCCGGGCAGCACGACGATCTTGGTGCCGACCTTCACCCGCGTGTAGAGGTCCTCGATGTCCGCATTGGTGAGGCGGATGCAGCCCGACGACACGAAGGTGCCGATCGTCGAGGGCTGATTGGTGCCGTGGATGCGGTACAGCGTGTTGCCGATATATAGAGCGCGCGCGCCGAGCGGATTGCTTTCGCCGCCCGCCATGAAGCGCGGCAGGTAGGGCTGGCGCTCGATCATCTCCGTCGGCGGGTACCAGTCGGGCCACTCGGCCATGCGGGAAACCTTCTCGCGGCCGGCCCAGGTGAAGCCCTCGCGGCCGACGCCGATGCCGTAGCGCATGGCGAGGTTATGGCCGAGCACGAGATAGAGGTACGTGTTCGGCGTGTCGATGATGATCGTGCCGGGCGGCTCCTTGGTGAAGTATTCGACCGTCTGGCGGCGCAGGTTCGGCGGCAGTTCCTTCGGCTGGCCGGTCTCCGGCTGGTCCTCGGGCGGCAGGCCGGCGATGGTGCCGTTGGGACCGGGCTGCGCGTTGCCGGGGATCGGCGTGCCGGACTGGGCGTCTGGGGGCAGGCCGCCACCCGGCGCGGCGCTCGCGGTCACGTTGTCGATCTCCCCGGGCGGGCGCGGCCCGCCGCTGCTATAGCCGTCGGGATAGGAGCGGCTGCCCGGATAGGCATTGGCGGTCGCCTCGGGCGGGCCCGCCGGACCCGGCATCGGCGCGGCGCCGCCGGGGGCGCTGAGTTCGACCGGCGCAGCGGGCGGAGCGGCCGAATAGGACGGCCCCGGACCGGGCGGCGGGGCGGAATAGGTCTGCGGGGCAGGAGCGCCGCTCACCGGCGGGAGCGACTGGCTCTGGATCGCCGTTCCTTCGCGCCCCGGGACGATCACATCGCTGTCGTCCTCGGAAGGCGCGGCGGCCTGGGCGGGCGCGCCGAAAATCTGGGCCGAAGCCGGGATGGCTGTGGCCGCCGCTCCCAGGAGACCGGCAAAGGCGAGAACGGCGACGGAAACGGGACGCATTTTCATTGCGGGCTCGGTCAGATGAGTGGGGCGGCGGGAACGCATACGCGCTGGCGGCTCCCTTGTTTCGCTTAGATAGGGCAGTATCAAGGCAAATCTGTTGCTGCCTGAAATCGCCCGTTGATACTATCCTAGCGGCTGGAAGTTTAAGCGGCGATTAAGCGTGCGATAACCACACGGAACGCGGTGCGCGTCCGGCATGCGCGGTGACGGACCACCGTCAGCCCCGCCGCGCCCCGGCAGCAGTCCTTCGGTCGAACTGGAACTCCCGAACTGGAACCTCCTTGCGTATTGCCCGATCCGTCCGCCTGAGCCGGCTCTATCTCCCGGCGGTGTGCCTGTTCCTGGCGGCGGCGGTGGCCTGCCGCGCGGCCGATCCTTTCGTCGTGCAGGCGCTGCGTCTGATCGCCTTCGATTCCTATCAGCGGCTCGCGCCGCAGCCCTACGATCCGGCCCTGCCGGTGCGGATCGTCGATATCGATCCCGAATCGCTTGCCCGCTACGGACAGTGGCCGTGGCCGCGCACGCTGATGCGCGATCTGGTGACGCGGCTGAATGCGGCCGGCGCCGCCGCCATCGCCTTCGATATCCTGTTCGCGGATCCCGACCAGAACTCGCCGGAGCAGGTGGTCCGGCGGCTGCCGCCCGATCGGGCTGCCCGGCTCGGCGACATGACCGGCATCGAGACCAACGACGCTGCGCTGGCGGGCGTGCTGCCCGACGCGCCGGTGGTGCTGCCGATCGTCCTGAACAACACCGCGCGCGGATCGGCGTTCGTGCCGAAAGCCGGGTTCGTCACCGCGGGCGACGATCCGCGGCCGTTCCTGCATGGATTCACCGGCGCCGACCGCAACCTGCCGCAGCTCGATGCCGCCGCGAAAGGGATCGGCGCGCTCAACTGGATTCCCGCCCGCGATCAGGTCGTGCGCCGCGCGCCGATGTTCCTGCGGCTGGGCGACGCCATCGTGCCGTCGCTGACGGCCGAGGCGCTGCGGGTCGCGCAGGGCGCCTCGACCTATATCCTCAAGTCGTCGAACGCGAGCGGCGAGGGCGCGTTCGGCCAGAGCACCGGGCTCAACACCGCGCGCATCGGCGACGTGATCTTTCCCGTCGACGCCGACGGGGCGCTGACGCTGAAGTTCAGGCTGAGCCAGCCGGCGGCCTATATCCCGGCGTGGAAAGTGCTGGCCGGCGAGCCCGGCGACGACGTTTCCGGCCGCATCGTGCTGATCGGCACTTCGACGCCGGGCCTGCTCGACCTGCGCGCGACCCCGCTGGAGCAGGGCATTCCCGGCGTCGAGGTGCATGCCATGGCGCTGGAGCACGTCCTGGCGGGGCGGCATCTGACGCGGCCGGACTACGCCATCGCGGTCGAGGAATTCATCATCGTGGCGCTCGGCCTGCTGCTCGCCTTCGCGCTGCCGCGCCTGAGCCCCGAGCTTGCCGCCGCCGCCGGCGCCGCGCTCTTCGTGGCGGTCAATCTCGGCGGCTGGGTCGCGTTCCGCTACGGCGACCTGCTGTTCGATCCGTTCTATCCCGCGCTCGCGCTGCTGATCCTCACCGCGGGCATCGCGTTTCACATCTATCGCCAGACCGAGAACCAGCGCGGCGCGATCCGCAGCGCCTTCGGGCGCTATCTCGCGCCGGAGGTCGTCGCCGACATCGTCGCCAATCCCGGCCGGCTGGAGCTTGGCGGCGAGGTGCGCGAGCTCACGCTGATGTTCTGCGACGTGCGCGACTTCACCTCGATTTCCGAAGGACTCGATGCCGCCGCGCTGACGCATTTCATCAACGAGCTGCTGACGCCGCTGAGCGACATCATCCTGCATCAGCGCGGCACCATCGACAAATACATGGGCGACGCCATCATGGCGTTCTGGAACGCGCCGCTGCCGCTTGCCGATCACGCCGGCCGCGCCTGCCGCTCCGCCGTCGCGATGATGGCGAAGATGGACGAGCTCAACGCGCGCTGGCGCGGCGAGGCGGAAGCGGCCGGGCGCGACTACCGCCCGGTGCGGATCGGCATCGGCATCAACACGGGCGCGTGCTGCGTCGGCAACCTCGGCAGCGAGCAGCGGTTCGACTATTCCGCCATCGGCGACGACGTGAACCTCACGTCGCGGCTGGAAGGGCTGACGAAATTCTACGGCGTGCCGGCCATTGCCAGCGAGAACACCATCCGCGCGGCGGGAGACATCGCGGCGCTGGAACTCGACTTCATCATGGTGAAGGGCCGCTCGGCGCCGACGCGCATCTTCGCGCTGGCCGACCTTCTCGATTGCGCGGGCGGCGACATGACGCGGCTGCGCGAGCGTCACCTGCGGTTCCTCGCGGCCTATCGCGCGCGGCGCTGGGACGAGGCCGAGGCGCATATCGCGCAATGCCGCGCGATCGGATGCGGCAGGCTCGACGCCTATTACGACCGGTTCTCCGCCCGTATCGCGACGCTGCGGCAGGCCGACCTGCCGGCGGACTGGAACGGCGCCTACGCGATGGCGGAAAAGTGATCGCGCGATCC
>Ga0182735_1001323_pt1 | contig 16649 bp, 16 predicted proteins | sample eDN5th30CKraftMG_FD_128524 | JGI IMG/M metagenome (GOLD analysis project Ga0182735, IMG submission 128524) | Enriched Miracle-Growth compost microbial communities from Emeryville, California, USA - eDNA 5th pass 30_C Kraft MG (version 2) (version 2) ... | reverse complement strand
GCGTCGCCCTCGTGCTCGGCGCGGAGGGGGACGGCCTGAGCCGTCGCGCCCTGGCGGCGGCCGACACGGTCGTGACGATCCCCATGGCCGGGGGCGTGGACTCCCTGAACGTCGCGGCGGCCTCCTCCGTCGCCCTGTGGGCCCTCCGCCGGCCCGCCGGATCAGGCGATTCGGCCGAGTCAGGAGAAACCGGCGCGATCTCCTCCTGAGCCGGCCGAATCGCCTGATCCCGTGCACGGGTCGCCTGATCCCGTGCCGAGGGAGTCGCCGGATCCGGAGCCGAGGGGAGCGGCTATGCCCGCTCGGCGGGCGGGGCCTCCGGGGCGGGACCGGGGGCGAGGGTCACGACCGGGAGGGGCTCGGGGCGCTTCGCGGTGATGTTGTCGCCGGAGGACTGGTGGCGCAGGCGCCGCAGGACCCACGGCACGAAGTACGTGCGCGCCCACACGAGGTCGTTCGCGCGGGCCGTGCGCCAGGTGTGCGCGGGGAGCGGATCGGGCTGCATGGGCTGGAGGTCGTTCGGCACGTTCAGCGCGCGCAGCACCATGCGCGCGACCTCGTGGTGGCCGAGGGCGTTGGGATGAAGCCGGTCGACGGCGAAGAAGCGGGCGTCCTGGATCTCCTTCAGCGCCCACTGGTCGGCGACGATGCAGTCGTAGCGCTCGGCGATCGCCCGCACGTTCTCGTTGTAGATCGCGATCTTGCCGCGGAACGGACGGAAGACCGGCGAGAAGTTCGTGTCGATGCCGGTGAAGACGACGATCGTCGCGCCGTCCGAGCTCAGCCGCACGATCGCGTCCTCGAAGAGGGCGGAGATCTCGTCGGGATCCGTGCCGGGGCGGATGACGTCGTTGCCGCCCGCGCAGAACGTGATCAGATCCGGCTTGAGCTCGAGCGCCGGCTCGACCTGCTCCGCGACGATCTGCCCGATGAGCTTGCCCCGCACCGCGAGGTTCGCGTAGGCGAAGTCGTCCACCTGCTGCGACAGCACCTCGGCGACGCGGTCGGCCCAGCCCCGGTTGCCGCCCGGTGAGCCGGGCTCGGGATCGCCGATGCCTTCTGTGAACGAGTCGCCCAGGGCGACGAACCGCCGCCAGGGATGCGGCTCCGCGTTCGAGACGTACGGCGAGCGGTGCGCGTCGGTGTCGGGCATGCAGCCTCCTCGGTTCGTGGGCTCCTCCGAGCGTACGCCGGCGATCCTCCGGCGGTGCTCGGGTGCGCGGGGGCTCGTCGCGCCGGGTGTCGGCGGACTCGACTATCGTGGTCGGGCGGTCGGGGTGGAGGAGGTCACGTGAGCGACGCGGAGACCCGGCCCATCGGCCTCGCCCACGAGGGCCACGTCGGCAGCTTCGCCGCGGAGCAGCTCTCCCCGTCGTACCCGCAGCGCGCCCCCTGGGGCACCGCCGGGCGGCTCAGGGCCTGGCAGGCGGAGGCCCTCGACCTGTACTTCGGGCTCGACGGGCCGGACGGCCCCGGCGGCGGCCCGCGCGACTTCTTCGCCGCCGCGACCCCGGGGGCCGGCAAGACGACGTTCGCCCTCCGCCTCGCGACGGAGCTCCTGCGCCGGCGCGTCGTCGACCGCATCGTCGTCGTCGCCCCGACGGAGCACCTCAAGACGCAGTGGGCGGACGCGGCCGCTCGGGTCTCGATCCGCCTCGACCCGGCTTTCAGCAACCGCCACAGCGTCCCCTCCCGGCAGTACCACGGCGTCGCCGTGACGTACGCGCAGGTCGCGACGAAGGCGTCCGTGCACGAGCGTCTGGTCCTCGACGCGCGCACGCTCGTGATCCTCGACGAGGTCCATCACGGCGGCGACGCGCTCAGCTGGGGCGACGCGCTCCGCGAGGCGTACCAGCGGGCGACCCGGAGGCTGCTGCTGTCCGGCACCCCGTTCCGGAGCGACACCGCGCCGATCCCGTTCGTCGAGTACCACCCCGACGACAAGGGCATCCGCATCTCGCGCACCGACTACGACTACGGCTACCGCCGCGCCCTCGAGGACGGCGTCGTGCGCCCCGTCATGTTCCTCGTGTACGCGGGGCAGATGCGCTGGCGCACGCGTGCGGGCGAGGAGATGGAGGCGCAGCTCGGGCAGGACAACACGAAGGACGTCACGGCCCAGGCGTGGCGGACGGCGCTCGACCCCGCGGGGGACTGGATCCCGGCCGTGCTGCGCTCGGCCGACCGGCGGCTGACGGAGGTGCGGCAGAACATCCCGGACGCCGGGGGTCTCGTCATCGCGACGGATCAGACCGCGGCGCGCGCGTACGCGGACATCCTGAAGCGCCTGACGGGGGAGGAGCCCACCGTCGTCCTCTCCGACGAGCCGGAGTCCTCGGCGCGGATCGACGCGTTCTCCGCCTCCACGAGCCGGTGGATGGTGGCCGTCCGCATGGTGTCGGAGGGGGTCGACGTGCCGCGGCTCGCGGTGGGCGTCTACGCCACCTCCGCGTCGACCCCGCTGTTCTTCGCGCAGGCCGTCGGCCGCTTCGTGCGGGCGCGGCGCCGCGGCGAGACGGCGAGCATCTTCCTGCCGAACGTGCCGCAGCTCCTCGCCCTCGCGGGCGAGCTGGAGCGCCAGCGCGACCACGCGCTCGACCGCGACGACGCCGCAGCGGACGAGTGGCTCGACGACGACCTCATGGAGGCGGCCGAGCGGGAGGACAAGGCGAGCGACGCGCTGACCGCCGAGTTCACGTACCAGGCGCTGGCCTCCCTCGCGCACTTCGACCGCGTCGTGTTCGACGGCAAGGAGTTCGGCGAGCTGGCCGTGCCCGGCACCCCCGAGGAGGAGGAGTTCCTGGGGCTCCCGGGGCTTCTCGAGCCGGAGCACGTGCACGAGCTGCTCATGCAGCGGCAGGCCCGTCAGACCCGCCACCGTCACGCGCGCGAGGCGCGGGAGGCGGCATCCGACGGCCCCGTGGGGGACGCGCCGTCGCTTCCCGCGCCGCTGCATCGCACGCTCAGGGAGCAGCGGCAGCTCCTCAACAGCCTCGTCGGCCTGTACGCCCGGCAGACGGGCGAGCAGCACGGGCAGATCCACGCCGAGCTGCGGCGGCTCTGCGGCGGCCCGGCCGTCGCGCAGGCGACCGTCGCACAGTTGCAGGCCCGCATCGATCTGCTGCGGCGCCGCGTGCGATCGTGAGCGCGTACCGGCTCCGCTCCGTGCGGGAGCTGCCCGCGGAACCCCTCGCCTGAGCCGTTCCGTCTCCCGCGCGTGATCAGGTGATGCGGCGGACTCAGGCCGGTTCGGCGCGGATGCTCCTGACTCGGCCGCATCGCCTGATCTCGCGAGGCGACCGCGGGTGGTTCGGGGGTCCGAAATGCTGGCAATCCCGGAGGACCCGGCTCTCGCACGCGATCCGGACAGTACTGTCGCGGACGGGAGGTGCGCATGTCCGATGTCGCCGTGCCGACGGCACGGGAGCGCAAGCGCTGGGCACAGTATCTCGCGAACGAGCGCGCCGAGGCCGCCGTGTACCGGCACCTCGCCGGACGGCGGGAGGGGGAGGAGCGCGAGATCCTGCTCGCGCTCGCGCAGGCGGAGGGGCGGCACGAGGCGCACTGGCTCGCGCTGCTCGGCGGGGAGCCCGACCGGCTGCCGCGCGCCTCCACGGGCACGGTGCTGCTCGGGTGGATGGCGAAGCGGTTCGGCTCCATCTTCGTCCTCGCGCTCGCGCAGAACGCGGAGGACCGCTCGCCGTACGACGACGACCCGCACGCGACGCCCGCGATGGCGGCGGACGAGAAGATCCACCGCGAGGTCGTCCGCGGGCTCGCCGCCCGGGGGCGGCGGCGGCTCTCCGGGACCTTCCGCGCCGCCGTGTTCGGCGCGAACGACGGGCTCGTCTCCAACCTCGCGCTCGTCATGGGCATCGGCGCCACGGGCGTCGCGCCGCACTTCGTGCTGTTCAGCGGCATCGCGGGGCTCCTCGCCGGCGCGCTGTCGATGGGCGCCGGCGAGTTCGTGTCGGTGCGGTCGCAGCGCGAGCTCCTGGCGGCGACGGAGCCGAGCGACTACGGCGACGACGTCCTGCCCGACCTCGACCTCGACGCGAACGAGCTGGCGCTGGTCTACCGGACGCGCGGCGTCGAGCCGGACGAGGCGCTGCGGCGCGCGCACCAGGTCGTCCAGGCGGCGCAGGCGTCCGACCGGACGAGCCCGTACCGCGCGCCCCGGGAGGCGGCCGACGACCACGAGGTCGTGGGCGGCGCGCTGGGGGCGGCGACGTCGAGCTTCCTCTTCTTCGCCTCGGGCGCGATCATCCCCGTCCTGCCCTGGATCCTCGGCCTGTCCGGTCTCGCGGCGGTCGTCGTCGCGCTCGTGCTCGTGGGCGTCGCGCTGCTCGGCACGGGGGCCATGGTGGGCCTCCTCTCGGGCGGTCCGCCCCTGCGCCGTGGCCTCCGCCAGCTCGGCATCGGCTTCGGCGCCGCCGCGGTCACGTACGCCCTCGGGCTGCTGTTCGACGTGACCCTCGGCTGAGCCCGGCGCCGCTGGCGGGCGTACGGAGGAGATTCGGCCGACGGAGGACGCGCCGAGCCGAGGCGCCCTCCGTCGTCACGATCTCCTCCGTACGCGCGGGCTAATGGCCGGCGTCGCCGACGAGCTTCAGCCCCACGACGCAGCCCGCGAGCCCCAGGATCAGCACGACCTTCAGGACGCTGACCGTCTCCGCGCCCGTGATCATCGCGTACGCGACGGTCAGGGCGGCGCCGATCCCTACCCAGGCCGCGTAGGCGGTGCCGGTCGGGATCTCGCGCATCGCGATCGCGAGGCCCGTCATGCTCGCGCCGAGACCGGCCAGGAACAGGACGCTCGGCCAGAGCCGCGTGAGACCGGCGGAGGCGCCGAGGGCGGTCGCCCACACCGCCTCGAGGACGCCGGAGAGGATGAGGACGACCCACGACATGACTGCTCCCGTGGCAAGTCTTGTCGCGCACCGGGTACTTGACCGTCGTCCGGGAGCCCGCGATCCGGGGCTCCGTCCCAGTCTCCCACGCGCGCCCGTGCGTTCTCGGTACGCCGACGACGTGCGCCGGCTCCTCGCGTCGAGGCGTCGACGGACGAGCCCCGTCCCGGCCGCTGCCTCGACTTCTCGATCTCGTGAGCTCGGCGCTAGCACCGCGGCGAGTGCTCGGGCAAGCCCCCGGCGTCGTGACGGCCGGCCGGGTGAGAGTGGGGACATGTCGATCCTCGCCGCACCCCGCCCGACCGGAGGGCTCGCGTTCTCCGGCCGCGGTCCCCTCAGCCGCGCTGTGATCGAGCGCGCCGTCGCGCTCGACTCCGGCGACGTCCCGCCGCCCGTGTCGGAGCTGGAGGAGGCCGTCTCGATCGCCCTCGCCTCGGCATCCGACGTCGTCGTGGACGACGACCTCCAGCTCGCGCTCTTCGTCTCGTACGGGCTCGCGTACGGGTCCCTCGGCGCGCTGGGGGAACGCGGCGAGTGGGATCCTCCGCTGCTCGCCGCGCGGGCGCGGATCGAGCGCGCCTTCGAGACCCGGCTGCGCACCGTCGTCCCCGTGGTGGACGCGCCGCCGCCCGCGGCCGAGAGGATCGCGTCCGCCCTGTTCGCGCTGACCGCGCCCCATCCGGGGCCGAGCATGGCGCGGTTCGTGGAGAAGGAGGCGACGGCGGAGCAGATCCGCGAGCTCCTCGTGCTGCGCAGCGTCTACACGCTCCGCGAGGCCGATCCGCACTCGTGGGCGATCCCCCGGCTGACCGGGGCGCCGAAGGCGGCGCTCGTGGAGATCCAGTCCGACGAGTACGGGAGCGGCCGGCCCGAGCGGATGCACGCGACCCTCTTCGCCGTCGCGATGCGCGGTGCCGGCCTCGACGACGCGTACGCGGCCTACGTCGACGTCGTTCCGGCGGCGGTCCTCGCGTCGCTCAACGCGATGTCGATGTTCGGTCTCAACCGGCGGCTGCTGGGGGCGATCGTCGGCCACCTGGCCGCGTTCGAGATGACCTCGTCGCTGCCGAACCGCCGCTATGCGGACGGGATGCGCCGCACCGGGTTCGGCCCCGACGTCACCGACTACTTCGACGAGCACGTCGAGGCGGATGCCGTGCACGAGCAGATCGCCGGTCGCGACCTCGCGGGGCGGCTGGGGGAGGAGCGCCCGGAGCTCCTCCCGGACATCCTCTTCGGCGCCGCCGCGTGCCTCGCCCTCGACGATCTCGTCGCGGACGGGGCGATGACGGCCTGGCGTGCGGGAGCGAGCGCGCTGCGCGCGCCCGGCGCCGTGTCCTCATGACCGCGGAGCGGCTCCCGCTGGAGTACGTGCTGCCGCTGCGCCGGACGGATGCCGGCGGCGAGGCGGAGCTCCTCGCGTACCTGCGGGGGCTCGTCGAGTGGACCGACGTGACCGTGGTCGACGGCTCGGAGCCGGTGCTGTTCGACCGGCTGCACGATGCGCTGGACGGCAGCGGGGTGCGGCACGTCCCGCCGTCGGTGCCGGGCTCCAACGGCAAGGCCCGCGGGGCCGTGACGGGGATGCGCGCCGCGCGCCACGAGCTCGTCGTCCTCGCGGACGACGACGTCCGGTACACGCGGGGCGATCTCGAGGCCGTGCACGCGAGGCTCGGCTCGGCGGACCTCGTGCGCGTGCAGAACCGCTACCGGCCGCTGCCGTGGCACGCGCGCTGGGACACCGCGCGCATCCTGCTGAACCGGGCGTTCGGCGGCGACTACGGCGGCACGCTGGGCGTCCGCACGTCCCTGATCGCCGGATACCGCACCGACGTGCTCTTCGAGAACCTCGAGCTGGAGCGCACCGTGCGTGCCGCCGGTGGACGCGTCGACGTCGCGCTCGACCTCCTCGTCGTGCGGAGGCCGCCCGCCGTCCGCCACTTCCTCGGCCAGCGCGTCCGTCAGGCGTACGACGATCTCGCCCAGCCCGGACGGCTCGTCGCGGAGGCGTCGCTGCTGCCCGTCGTGCTCGTGCTCGCCCTCCGTCGCCCCCGGGCGCTGCTCGTGCTCGCCCTCGGAGCCGTCGCGGTCGCCGAGGCGGGACGCCGGCGCGCAGGGGGAGCGCGTCGCTTCCCCGCCACGTCCAGCCTCTGGGCGCCGGCGTGGGCGGCCGAGCGCAGCGTCACGACGTGGCTGGCCCTGGCGCAGCGCGCCCGCGGCGGCATCCGCTACGGCGACGGTCGCCTCCGGCACGCCGCCTCGTCCCGCCGCTCGCTGGAAGGAGCGCGGTCATGACCGCCGACGGCCCCGTCATCACCGTCTGCCCGAACGGGCCGCTGCTCGTCCGCGGGGCCGCGCAGCTGGTCGACGCGGACGGAAACCCGATCGCACGCCATCGCCGCACCGTGGCGCTGTGCCGTTGCGGCGGCTCCGCCATCGCCCCCTGGTGCGACGGCACGCACAAGCTGATCCGCAGCTGACGCGACGCGGTCTCAGCGGACGAGCGCGCCTGCCCGTCGCCGGGCCCTGTGGAAGCATGGGATCGTGATCGCGGTCGATGAGGTGGGCGTCGTCGTGAGCGGCGTGACGTTGCTGGCCCCGGTCTCGGCGGCCGCCCCGGCCGGTTCGGCGCTGATCGTGCGGGGCAGGAACGGGACGGGCAAGTCGACGCTGCTGCGCGTGCTCGCCGGGGTCCGCAGGCCGTCGACCGGCGTCGTCCGCGTCGCGGGCGAAGCGGTGGCAGAGCGGGATCGGGGGTTCCGTCGCCGCGTCGCGGCGATGATCGGGCTGCCGCCGATGGCCCCGGACCTGACGGTCCTCGATCACGTCACGCTGGTCGCGACGACCTGGCTGGACGATCCCCGGGCGGCGGAGGAGCTGGCGCGGGCCGTGGTCGTCGAGCTCGGGCTGGACGGGCTGGCCGAGCGGTTCCCCCACGAGCTGTCCTCCGGGCAGACGCAGCTCCTCGGCCTTGCGCTGGTGCTCGCCCGGCCGTTCGAGGTGCTGATCCTGGACGAGCCGGAGCAACGGCTGGACCCCGAGCACGTCGAGTCGGTGGTCCGCGTGCTCCGCGCTCGCCGCGACGCGGGAGCGACGCTCGTGATCGCCACCCACAGCGCGGTCCTGGCGGACGGGCTGGCCGATCGGACGCTCGACCTGGACGCGGCGTGAACGGACGATCGCAGGCCGCGCAGCGGATCTGGCGCGCACGGCGTCCGCGCTCCACCGGCGACCGTCTGTTCCTGGCCTACATGATCATGATGGTGGCCCTCGTCGTCGTCGCTCCGATCCTCCGCGCGATCTGGTTGAGCGCGACCAGCGCCGCCGGCATCGCCCTCCTCGCCTCGCCCGTCGCGCCCGCCGTCGCCGTGCTCGTCACGGCGGTGCTCTGGGCGAGCGCGCTGCTGCTGGGCCGCGACCGGGGGCCGGCGCTCCTGCCCCCGTTCCTCGCACACGCGCTCGGCACCAGCGACCTGTCCCGATCCGACCTGCTCCGGCTCCCGCTGCTGCGCGCCGGGGCGATCGTGACGGCCGTGACGACGTCCGCCGCGACCCTCGTCGGCGGCAGCCTCGCGAGCCAGGGGATCATCGGCGCGCTCGCGCTCGGCGTCTTCGTCCTGACCGGCGTGCTCGTCGGCGTGATCGCCGCGGTCGCCTGGCTGGCCGGGCAGGCGCTCCCGCGCGTCGCGGTGCCGATCGCGCTCGGCGTCCTCGTCCTCGGCGTCCTGGCCGCGTTCGTTCCGGCCGTGCAGCCGTTCACGCCCTGGGGGTGGGTCGGGCTCGCCTACCCGAGCAGCGGCGGCCCGACACCGGCGGTCGTCGGGCTCGTGATCCTGGCCGCCGGACTCGTCGCCCTGGTCCCGGTGCTGTTGAACCGGCTTCACCTCGCCGAGCTCATCGCCCAGGCGGCCCGATGGGAGTCGGCGTCGACGTTCGCGGCGAGCCTGGACCTGAGCACCGCGGCCGCGGCCTACCGGCAGCGCCCGCGCCTCGGGCGCCGCCTCCGCGCGGTCCGAGCAGGCCGCCCGCTCTGGGCGACGTTCCTCGTCCGTGACGCGATCGGCGCCCTCCGCACGCCCGGCCGCCTCGTCGTCGGCGCCCTCGCCCTCGCCGCCGCCGGAACGCTCCTCGCTCTCGCGTTCGCCCCGGCCGCACCGGGATGGCTGCTCGGCGCGCTCGCGGGGCTGCTCGCCTTCGCGGGACTGGGCCCCCTCACCGACGGCATCCGCCACGCCGCGAGCGTCGCATCCGACCTGCCCCTCTACGGCATCGGCGACGCGCACCTGCTCGCCGGCCACGCCCTCTTCCCGCTGGTCGTCCTCGTGGTCGTGCTGCTCGCCGCCGTCACCGTTTGCGCGGTCGTCGTCGGCGTCGCCTCTCTCTCGCCGGCTCTCGGCTCGCTCGCGCTCGGGGTGGTCGCCCTGCTCGCCCGGATCGACGACGCGCTGAAGGGTCCCATGCCGCCCGCGCTGCTCACCCCGGTCCCGACCCCCGCGGGCGACCTCGGCGCCGCCGCGCGCGCGGCATGGTCCGTCGACGGGGTGCTGCTCGCCGCCGGAGCATCGGCAGCCCTGGCGGCCGGATCGCCGATCCTTCTCATCGTGACGGCTGCGATCCTGGTCGGGGTCGGCGTCAACCGCTGGCGGCACCGGAGATAGCGCGCACGACACGGAGTGCGCTCCCTGCCGCACGTGCTCGCTCCCTCCGACCCGCAACCGCGGCGGCGTGCTCGGCGCCGGCGGCTCCGGCGCGATCACTGCGAAGGACGGTGGTCCGCGCTGTTCAGCCACTGATCGAAGGCGATGGTTCCTTCCACACAGGGCTTCGTGCCGCGCAGCGAGCCGGAGGCGAGTCCCTTGCCGTAGCCCCGGGGAGCCGGATCTCCAGGACACGGCGGCGGATGCCGTCGTGGGCGAGCTGGCGGCGAGCGAGGTCGGCGAGTTCCTCATCGCGGGGCCCGACGAGGTCGACTGCCCGCTTCGCTGGCCCGTTCTCCGCGACGGTGACGAGGTGGGCGCCGACCTCGCGGGCGGCGACGGGACGCATGAGGGTCTTCGGCATGACGGCGATGGGGCCCTTCATGGCGGACAGCAGCTGTCCGGCGAACTCGTGGAACTGCGCGGCGCGGGCGATCGTGTAAGGCACCGGCCCGGCGGCGACGGCGCGTTCCTGGGCGAGCTTGCCCGCGTAGTAGGAGGCGTCGATGCGGTCGATCCCGACGATCGAGAGAGCGACGTGGTGGGCGACGCCGGTCCTCTCCTCGACGGCCAGCAGGTTCCGGGTGGCGGTCTGGAAGAACTGCCGGGCGGCCTTCGCCGACAAGGTGGTGAGGTTGGTGACGTCGATGACCGCCTCGATGCCGACCAGCGCCTCCACGAGCCCGGCCCCGGTGGTCACATCCGCGCCCTTCGATCGGGTCAGCACCGTCACGTCGTGGCCGCGTTCTCGTGCGGCGGCCACGACGTGACGGCCGACCGTTCCGGTGCCTCCAGCGACAGCGATCTTCATCGGTTCCTCCCGACTTCCATGTTCCGACAGGCAGGCCTGAACGACGAGCCCTCTACCTGCGATGACGATGCAGGCCGAGAGAATGTGAGCCGCCGCGCTGCGAGGACCGGCGCATGCTCACATCCGGGGCGCCTGTCCCGTCACCATGGATGAGCGCCGTCTGCGGCACGGTCCGGAGCGGGGAGGGCGAACGGACGGAGCCCCCGAGCGACCCGGCATGCCCTCCGAACCCGAACAGCTCGCCGACGGCCTCGGCCTCGTGCTCCGCAACGGCGACAAGATCGCCGGAGTCACCGGCTTCCACGTCGGCAACGGCCTCATCACCGACATCTGGATCATGCTCAACCCCGCCAAGCTCACCGGCTGGCTGACCATCCCCGCCGACGCGGAGCCCGAGCATGACTGACACGACGAGCGCACTCCGCCGCGGAGAGGCAAGCCGGGTGCAGCACGGAGCCCTTGTGGCGACCACGCTCATCGGCCTGGTCGTCGGGGTCTGCTCGTGTCGCGCTGATGCCCCCATCCGGCGGGTCGTTCGCTGAGCGGCCCTTGATCTGCGCACCTCAATGAGGAACAGCCCCTGACCTGGGACATGAAACCCAGGTCAGGGGCCATTCTCACTCTGTGTGCGAGGGGGACTTGAACTGCACTCGTTCCCCTCGCACCCAGGATCACGGATCGGCGTTCAGGCCCGGAAACACGGGGCAGAAGCGCGACCCCGTCGCCACCTACTGGGGCGACATCTCGCCGTCGATCTGATCGAGCGGTCAGTCGACGGGCGATACGCGGATGAGGTTGCCGTCGGGGTCTGCGATCACGAAGGTTCGCCCGAACACGTCATCGTGCGGAGCCTCGATGACGTTGACGCCCTTTGCTGTCCATGCCGCATAGATGTCGTCCACGGTCGCGGACGGCCCGGGTGTCATGAACCCGACCTCGGAGGTGCGCGGGGTCGAGGGGACGGCGTTCTCGCTGCGCCCGCTCCACAGCGCGAAGAGGACACCGGGTGCGACCTCGAAAGGCACGTAGCGCGGGGTCACCATGACGGGTTCCATCTCGAACAGCTCACTGTAGAACGCGGTCGCGCGCTGGACGTCCGTCACATAGATCAGGAACAGGTTGGGGGTGCTCATAAGGAACCTCCTGGGTCGTTCGACTTTCTGACGCCCTCTACACTTGCAACAATAGATGACATCCGATGTCTTCTTTTGGAGAATGCTCGTGGAACGTCCCCAGCGATTGCTGGCCATGCTCGTCGCGCTGCAAGCGAACCGGCAGATGACCGCTGACGAGCTTGCCGAGCAGTTCGAGGTCTCGAAGCGAACCATCCTGAGGGATGTTGACGCTCTCGCTGCAGCCGACATCCCCGTGATCGCGGAGCGAGGCAGATACGGGGGCATTTCGCTCTTGCCCGGCGCTGACGTGGACCTGTCCCGCCTGACGAACGCGGAGTCCGAAGTGCTCGAACTTCTCGGAATCGATCCGGGCAAGGCCCGTCAGCTCGGCCTCGAAGCGGCCGCGCGCAGTGTCACGCAGAAGCTCGCCGCAAGAGCGCGGTGGCGCCGAGGTCGGCCGGATGCTGACGCGCTGCCGCTCCGCGAGGTGGTCGCCATCGACAACGGCGGGTGGTTCGCGCCGGAGGAACCCGCAGACCTCGCCGCCCTCATCCAAGACATCCGGCTCGGTAAGCGCCTGAGGATCGCCTATCGGTCAAGTGGCCAGCCGACGACATCGGAATGTGTCGTTGACCCCCACGGGCTGTTCTCTCGCGCAGGCCGCTGGTACCTCATAGCCGAACACGACGGCACGCCACGCATGTTCGCCCTCGCCCGTCTAAGCGCCTGGAGCGTGCTCCCTGAGGCTCGGCAACTCCAAGTGAAGTCTTCGCTCAGTGAACTCGCGGGCACGCTTGTCGCAGCGCTGGAACAACGGCACTCGATCCAGGTGACCGCGCTTCTCGACGCGTACACCGAAGACATCGCACGCCGTATCCTCGGGACCAGACTGCTCGCCGTCGAGCCGACTGATGCGTCGCTGACCGTTCGGATAACCGTCGGCTATGACCAACTGGACGCCGTGCGCCAGCTCATGCAGTTCACCGATCACATCGAAGTCATCGACCCACCCGAGGCTCGCCGACTCATCGCCAGCCTCGCAAACGACATCGCGCATCGGCATTCAGCCTGACGCCCCAGGCGTCCCCGTTCTAGCACTTCGACAGAGAATGACCCCCAACCCGGGAGTCTAAAACTCCTGATCAGGGGCCATTCTCACTCTGTGCGCGAGGGGGGACTTGAACCCCCACGCCCTATACGGGCACTAGCACCTCAAGCTAGCGCGTCTACCTATTCCGCCACCCGCGCAGAGTGGTTTCGGTGCGAGCACCGAGGATCGACGATATCACGTTCCGGCGCCGCGCACGTGCCCGTGCCGCGCAGGGGGCACAGGGCGGGGCCGGGTAGCCTGTACGCCATGCCCGCGAGCGACACCCCCGACCTGCCGGACGTCGCGCGCATCGCGCGGGACCTCATCCGGATCGACACGACGAACCACGGCGGCGGCCGCGCGAGGGGGGAGCGGGAGGCGGCGGAGTACGTCGTCGCGCACCTCGAGGAGCTCGGCCTCGCGCCCGAGGTGTACGAGCCGGCGGAGCGCCGCACGAACCTCGCGGTGCGCATCCCCGGCCGCGACCGCGGGAAGCCCGCGCTCGTCGTGCACGGGCATCTCGACGTCGTCCCCGCGATCGCGGAGGACTGGTCGGTCGACCCGTTCGCGGGGGAGATCCGCGACGGGCTCCTCTGGGGCCGCGGCGCCGTCGACATGAAGGACATGGACGCGATGATCCTCGCGTCGGTCGGCGACCTCGTCCGATCGGGCGAGGGCCCGGCGCGCGACCTCGTCGTCGCGTTCTTCGCGGACGAGGAGAACGGCGGCGTGGACGGGTCCCAGCGCGTCGTCGCGGACCGCCCCGAATGGTTCGCGGGCGTCACGGAGGCGATCAGCGAGGTCGGCGGATACTCCGTCCAGGTCGCGCGGCAGCGGGCGTACCTCCTGCAGGTGGGGGAGAAGGCCCTCCTGTGGCTGCGGCTGGTCGCGCACGGCACCGCGGGCCACGGCAGCGCGTACCACCGCGACAACGCCGTCACGCGGCTCGCGGAGGCGGTCGCCGCCGTCGGCGACGCGGCCTGGCCGGTCGAGCTGACCGCGACGACGAGGCAGCTCCTCGACGCCGTCCGCGAGCTCGCGGACGACGGGGTGGACGCCGGAGACCCCGACGCCCTCGCGGCGCAGACCGGCGACGCGGCGCGCTTCATCCGCTCGACGCTGCGCACGACGGCGAATCCGACGGGTCTGACGGCGGGCTACAAGCACAACGTGATCCCCGATCGCGCCGAGGCGCTCGTCGACGTGCGCGTCCTGCCCGGGAGGGAGGACGCCGTCCTCGACGAGCTGCGGGAGATCGTGGGCGACCGCGTCGAGATCGAGGTCGTCCACCGCGACATCGGCCTCGAGGTGCCCTTCGCCGGCCCTCTGGTGGACGCGATGGTCGCCGCCCTCGGGCGGCACGATCCCGGCGTCCCCGTCCTGCCGTACCTCATGAGCGGCGGCACCGACAACAAGTCGCTCGCACGGCTCGGCATCGCGGGCTACGGCTTCGCGCCGCTGCGGCTGCCCGCCGACCTCGACTTCACGGGGATGTTCCACGGGGCGGACGAGCGGGTGCCCGTCGAGTCGCTCGTGTTCGGGCACCGGGTCCTCACCGACCTCCTCCGCACCTACTGAACCCCGGAAGCGAAAGGCGAGCATGCATCTTCTCGAGGCGATCATCCTGGGCCTCGTCCAGGGTCTGACCGAGTTCCTCCCGATCTCCTCGAGCGCGCACCTGCGCATCCTCGGCGCGTTCCTGCCCAACGCGCAGGATCCCGGCGCGGCCTTCACCGCGATCACGCAGATCGGCACCGAGGCGGCGGTCGTGCTGTTCTTCTGGCGCGACATCGTGCGGATCGTCTCGCACTGGTTCCGCTCCCTCCTCGGCCGCGTCCCGCGGCACGACCCCGACGCGCGCATGGGATGGCTCATCATCGTCGGCACGATCCCGATCGGCGTCCTCGGCTACCTGTTCCAGGACCAGATCGAGACGGTGTTCCGCTCGCTGTGGATCGTCGCGGTGTCGCTGATCTTCTTCGGCGTGCTCCTCGGCATCGCGGACGCCTTCGGCGCGAAGCGCCGCAAGCTCCAGGACATCACCATCGGGCAGGGCGCCGTCTACGGCGTGGCGCAGGCGTTCGCGCTCATCCCCGGTGTCTCGCGCTCGGGAGGCACGATCACGGCGGGTCTGTTCATGGGCTTCGAGCGCGCGGCGGCGGCGCGCTACGCCTTCCTCCTCGCGATCCCCGCCGTCTTCGTCAGCGGGTTCTTCCAGCTCTTCAAGAGCTGGGACGCCCCGGGCGTCTACTCGCTCGGCGAGACCGCCGTCGCCACGGTGGTCGCGTTCGCCGTGGCGCTCGTCGTGATCGCGTACTTCATGCGGTGGATCTCGCGGCACAGCTTCCTGCCGTTCGTGATCTACCGGGTCGCGCTCGGCGCGCTGCTCCTCGTGCTGCTGAGCGCGGGCGTCGTCCAGCCCTGACGATGGCCGCCGTCCCCGCCCCGGAGCAGACCGCCGCCGTCCTCATGGCGGAGATCGACGCGCTGGGCGATCCCGCCGACGCGGCGTTCCTGCAGCGCTTCTTCAAGACGGGGCCCGGGCAGTACGGGGAGGGCGACGTCTTCGCCGGCGTCCGCGTGCCCGCGACGCGCGCCGTCGTGCGGCGGTTCACGGGGATGCCGCCGACCGAGGTCGCCCTCGCTCTGGACAGCCCCGTGCACGAGCACCGGCTCGCGGCCCTCCTGGTCATGGTCCGGCAGTTCGCCGCGGCGGACGCTCCGGGCCGCCGCGCGCTGCACGAGGCGTACCTCGTAGCGGTGCGCGGAGGCCGGGTGAACAACTGGGACCTCGTCGACTCCTCCGCGGAGTTCCTCGTGGGCGAGTACCTGCTCGACGGACCCGGCGGGGACGATCCGCTCCTCGACGCCCTCGCGGCGTCCCCGGCCCTGTGGGAGCGGCGCGTCGCGGTGCTGGCGACGTTCGCGTTCATCAAGGCGGGCGACCCCGCCCCGACGCTGCGGCTCGCGGCCCGGCTCCTGACCGACCGCGAGGACCTCATGCACAAGGCCGTCGGCTGGATGCTGCGCGAGGTCGGCAAGCGCGTGGATCGCGCCCCGCTCCTGGCCTTCCTCGACGCCCATGCGGCTCGCATGCCCCGCACGACGCTCAGCTACGCGACCGAGCACCTCGCGCCCGCCGATCGCGCCCGCTACCGCGCCCTGCGCTGACTCGTCGCCCCTCTCGCGCTGCTGTTCTTGGCTCGCGCTGCGCAAATTCGCGCAGCGCGAGCGAAGAACCGTAGCGCGAATGGAGAGGGGACGCGGGGCGGGGGTCAGCGGCGCGGGTCGTCGCGGCCGGGCTTGCCGTCGCCGCGGTGACGGAGGTACTGCTCGAACTCGCGGGCGATCGCGTCGCCGGAGGCCTCGGGGGAGTCCCACGTGTCGCGCGTGCGCTCCAGCTGCCGGATGTACTCCGTCATCTCCTCGTCGTCGGCCGCGGCGGCGTCGATGGACGCCTCCCACGCGGCGGCCTCGGTCGACAGGCTGCCGCGGGGGATGCGGGCGCCCGTCAGGTCCTCCAGGCGGTCGAGGAGCGCGAGCGTCGCCTTCGGGGAGGGGCTGTGGCCCGCGACGTAGTGCGGGACGCTGGCCCACAGCGTCGCCGTCGCGATGCCGGCCGTGTCGGCGGCGTCGGAGAGCACGGAGAGGATCCCCACCGGGCCCTCGTACGCGCTGCGCTCCAGCCCCAGGGCGACGCGGGTCTGCTCGTTCTCGCTCCCGGCGAACACGGTGATCGGCCGCGTGTGCGGCACGTCCGACATCATCGAGCCGAGGCCCACGAGGCCCGTGATGTCCTCCCGCAGCGCCACGTCGACGAGCTCCGCGGAGAACGCCTGCCACGCGCGGGCCGGCTCGACGCCCGTCAGGAGCCACAGCTGCGTGCCGCGCGTCGCGCGCCGGGGGCGCAGGAGCGTCGTCTCCGGCCAGCGGATCGAGCGGCGCCCGTCGGCGTCGGTCGCGACGGTCGGGCGCGTGTACTGGTAGTCGAAGTACAGCTCGGGGTCGACCGAGAAGACGGGCTCG
>Ga0182735_1001317_pt1 | contig 16675 bp, 12 predicted proteins | sample eDN5th30CKraftMG_FD_128524 | JGI IMG/M metagenome (GOLD analysis project Ga0182735, IMG submission 128524) | Enriched Miracle-Growth compost microbial communities from Emeryville, California, USA - eDNA 5th pass 30_C Kraft MG (version 2) (version 2) ... | reverse complement strand
CGCCGCCTCCAGGTCGCCCGGGCAGACGGGGACGAAGCCGTGCGCCCGGGTCAGTTCGATCTTCTCATCGAGGACAGCGCGGGCTTCGGGGATGAAGACCTCCGGTCCGGCCAGGTAGACTTTCATATCGTTCCTCATTCTGTGACACGCCATAGCGGCTATGACCGATCCCGACCGGCTTCGTCCGCGTCGTTCCGGGCTCCGCTGCGCGGTCCCGGAATGATGGCCTGGATGTGAGCTGCCCGCAAAGCCTAGCGGTCGAGCCAGACCCGCTCGAAATGCTGTTCGAGATTGGGGTGGGCGGGGTTGTCCTTGACCGCCGGCACCGAATGCGTGAACAGCGAGCGCCAGTAAGGCTGGATCAGGATGCCGGAATCCTGCAGAATCTGCTCGACATCCTTCATGATGGCCTTGCGCTTGTCGGGATCTGGCACGGCGAGCGCCTCGTTCAGCCTGGCGTCGAACTCGGGGCTGGAAAAGCCGGATTCGTTCCACGGCTCGCCGCTGCGATAGGCGAGCGCGAGATTCTGGACGCCGAGCGGCCGCATGCCCCAGGACGTCATCGAGAAGGGGAACTTGGTCCAGTCGTTCCAGAAGGTCGCGCCTGGCAGCACGGTGCGCTTCACCTTGAAGCCGGCCTCGCGAAGCTGCCCGGCGATGGCGTCGCCGGTGCTGCGGTGCCAGTCCTCGTCGCCGGTGATCAGCTCGTGCTCGAAATCCATCTGGCCGGCCTCGGCCATCAGCTTGCGGGCGCCTTCGATATCGCGCGTCTTTTTCGGAAGCGCGTAATACTCCGGATGCAGCGGGCAGACATGGTGGTTCTCGGCGACCGTGCCCCTGTCGCCATAGCCGAGCGTCAGCACCGCGGCGTTGTCCGTCGCCATCTGCAGGGCCCGCCGCACGCGGATGTCGTCATAGGGCTTGTTGTTGACATTGGTGCGGGCGACGATGGTGGCCGCCGTCACCACTTCCGACTTCACCAGGCCGAGGCTGTCCATGATCTCGACATAGTCGGCCGTGGTCTCGAAATTGGTGTCGATCTCGCCGGCCTCGAATGCGTTCACCCAGGCGGACGGGTCGGTTCCGTAGTCGATGAACTCGACACCGTCGAGATAGGCCTCGCCACCCCACCACTTGCCGTCCTCGCGCCGCTTGACGACGGCCTTGGTCCCGACATCGTAGGAAACGAGCTGGAAGGCGCCGGTGCCGACCGGGTTGGCGACGAGGTCGGAACCGTTCTTTTCGTAGTCGCGATGCACGATCAGCGACGAATATTCCGTCATCGAGGGAATAATGGCGATGTCTGACGCCGAGAGCTTCAGGACGACCGTATGGTCATCGGTCGCGGTGATCGCGCCCTCGCGCGCCTTGCCGGTGGCGGCGTCGATCAGCGCGGTCATGCGGCCGGCCATGGAGTTGCCCTCGGCCGCCTTGTCGCACCAGCGCTCGAGGTTGTAGATCACATCCTCGGCGGTGAACGCATCGCCATTGTTCCAGACCACGCCGCGGCGCAGATGCAGCGTATATTCGGTGGCGTCCTCATTGACCTCCCAGCTTTCCAGCAGCGAGGGCTTGAAGGTGTAGTCGACATCGTAGCGCACCAGCGTGTCGAGCATCTGGCGGGCGATGTTCGCCATTTCCGGCCAGTCGAAGGCGCGCGGGTCCTTCTGGTCCTTGACGAAGGTCGAGACGCGCAGCACGCCGCCCTTCTTCGGTTCCGCGGCGCGGGCGACGGTCGGCGCGGCAAGGCCGATCAGGCCATAGGCCGCCGCAGTCGAGGCGCCGAAAATGCTGGCCATCGCCAAAAATTCCCGGCGGTCGAGGCGGCCCTCGCCGACCTCCCGGGCAAGGCCCGTCACCAGCTTGCGGTGACGGTCGAACTGACTGCCGGAATGCGCGGAATCCTGTCCCATTTACTTCCCACCTCCGAATAGATCGACGAACCAGTTCCAGAAGCCGTCGACGTCGATCTCGACGGCCACCCGCGCGTTTGGCGGTTTTTTCGAAACATTGTGGATGTCGGCGATGGTCATGCCGCGCGTGACCTCCCCGCCGGTTTCCAGATGCACGTAATGGTTCTCGAAGACGAACAGCGACGGCCGCACGATCGCCGCGAGCGCGATCACGTCGTGCAGGTTCGGATCGTCGGCGCCGAACGCCTCCTTGCGCCGGACCATGAAATCGAGGACCCGGCCGGCGATGTCCGCCGGGCGCCCCGGCGTCGCCCGGATCCGGTCGAACACCCAGGCGGGCAATTCGGGCTTAAGCGTGACGTCGAGCCCGACCATGGTGAGCCCGCAACCGGCCTCAAACACGATCCGCGCGGCCTCGGGGTCGCAATAGAGATTGAATTCGGAGGCGAGCGTCATGTTGCCGCCGCGAAGCGCACCGCCCATGATGGTGATATGCCTGATCGCCGTGCGCAGATCGGGCCGTTCCTTCAGGGCGGTGGCGATGTTGGTCAGCGGCCCGACGGCCAGGATTTCGAGCGCGCCCGGATGCGCCGCGGCCGCCGCCGCGATCATCTCCGTGACGGTGCCGGCCGCATGTCCGCTGCGCGCGGCGGGCAGCACGACGTCGCCCAGCCCGGTATCGCCGTGGCTGATCGCCGTGCACAGCGGGCGCGCCAATGGTTGAGCTGCGCCGACATGGACCGGGATGTCGCGTTCCAGGAAATCGATGAGGTCGAGCGTGTTCCGGCTGGTCTTCTCGATCTCGACATTGCCGCAGACCGTTCCGATGCCGACGAGGTCGAGCCGGTCGGCGCAGAGCGTCGCCGCGGTAATGCAAATGGCATCGTCGGTGCCGGTGTCGACATCCATGACCAGTGGGATTCTGGGCGGTTTCGTCACGTCACGAACAATCCGGGTTCCGGCCGGCATCTGTCAGAAATGCCCACAAACCGGTTTAGTTAAACGTTTACCTGCACTATATTCGGGTTTCTGTCAACGAGGCGGCCAGGACGCTGGCGATTTTTGTGTCCGTGGCGGCCGTGTCGACTTTGCGGCTCCGGCGGGTTACGGGATTGTCGGGGCCGTGGCGAAGAGCGAGGGCGCGTGGCGACAACCATCAAGGATATTGCACAGCTTGCCGGCGTCTCGACGGCGACGGTGTCCAAGGTCCTCAACCGCAAGGACGCCTTCATCGGCGAGGAGACGCGCAAGCGCATCCGCGCACTCGCCCGCGAACTGAACTATACGCCCAACTCGATTGCGCGCTCGCTGGTCACGCGCCGCTCGCGCGTCCTGGGCATCATCGTCCCCGACATTCTCAACCCCTATTTCACCGAACTGGTGCGGGCCTGCGATGATACGGCGCGCCTGCGCGGCTACACTACCATCCTTTGCAATTCCGACGGCATCGCAGCCAGCGAGGAAGCGCATCTCGCCTTCCTTGCCGGCCACGGTGTCGACGGCATCGTGCTGGCGGCGAGCGACGTCGTGCCCAATGCGGGCTTGCTGCGGGAACTCGGGATTCCCTTCGTGTCGATGGACCGCGAGATCGGAACACTGGATTGCCTTGCCGCCACCGTCGACACGGATTGCCGCAGCGGCGCCATGCAATCGGCCGCCTACCTGATTTCCCGGGGGCACAAACGCATCGCGTTCCTGAGCGGGGCGGCCGAAAGCGCTAATACGAGGATGCGGCTGGAAGGCTTCGAGGCGGCGCATCGCCAGGCGGGATTGGCCGTCGATCCGGCGCTCGTGCGCTGCGGCGAATTCCAGCACAGTTTCGGCCGCCGGGCGACGCTGGAACTTCTCGACGGCACGCCCTTCACGGCCATCTGCTGCATGAGCGACATGCTGGCCATCGGGGCGACGGTCGCGTTGCGCGAGCGCGGGTTTCGGGTTCCCGCCGATTGCGCCGTCATGGGCTTCGACAATGTCTATCTGGCGCCCTTGCTCGACCGGGCGCTGTCGACGGTGGACCGCCGCATCTTCGAATCCGGGCGGATCGCCATCGAGGCGTTGATCGGCTTTCTCGAGGACCCCGACCCGCAGCGCTCCGCGATCCTGCTGGAAACGACCGTGGTCGCGCGCGAAACCGCCTGAGACTTCTGCGGTTACGGCCGCTACGCGATTTCGTAGGGAACCGCGCCGCGGCGATTATGGTCCACGACCAGCTTGCGGTTCAGCGGCGGCACCGCCCGCTGAGGGCAACTGGTGCGCTCGCAGATGCGGCAGGAAATGCCGATCGGGTCGAAGGCGGCGCGATTGCCGTGGTCGAGCTTGTCGGCATAGACGAAGTCGCCGGCATAGGCGACCTCGCAGCCGAGCGCGATGGCATAGCGGCGCTGCGGGGCGTTGAAACCGCCGCCGCCCTTGGTGAGTTCGGTCGCCACGCACAGGTAGCGCGCGCCGTCCGGCGTCTCGGCAAGCTGGCGGATGATGCGGCCGGGCTGCTCGAACGCCTGATGCACGTTCCACAACGGGCAGGCCGCGCCGAAGCGGGCGAACTGCAGCTTGGCGGCGCTGTGGCGCTTGGTGATGTTGCCGGCGCGGTCGATGCGGGCAAAGAAGATCGGCACGCCCTTGAGGCCGGGCCGCTGCAACGTGCTCAGCCGATGCGCCACCTGCTCGATGCTGGCGTCGAAGCGGGCGGCAAGCAGGTCGAGATCGTGGCGCAACTCCTTCGCGGCCGCCAGGAACGCCTGATAGGGCAGGGTCAAGGCGCCGGCGAAATAGTTGCACAGGCCGATCTTGCAGATTTCCAGCGCTTCGGCGGAGCGGAACCGGGCGCGTCGGGCAATCGCCGAAACCTCTTCTTCCATCTCGAGTTCGGCGATCTGGAAGGCGATCTGGAAATTCCGGGTCGAGGGCGGGGAGTAGGGGCTGAAGTACAATATCCGCGCGGCCGGATCGAAGCGCCGGATGATATCTTCGCCCGGCTGCGCCCGAACGATCCTGACCTTGTGCGCCTGCTCGATATAGGCAGGCAGGATCGTGCTCGTGTCGCGTTCCGAAATGCCGAGCCTGCCGGCGAGCTTTTCTGCCGCAAGGTCCAGTTCGTGGATGTAGTTGTCGACGAAATGGAAGAAGTCGCGGACCTCCTCATAGGAGGACGGCTCGGTCAGCGTGGAACTCCTGCCCAGCGCGTCGTCGAAGCTGGCCAGTTGCTCGCTGTTTCTCCGATAGGCCTGGTGGCAGGCGATCAGGGCGTGGGCGAGGCTCGGCGCGTTCTGGGTGACGAGCTTCAGTTCCTGCAAGCTGGGCTTGTAGCCGTCGAAAAGCGGGTCGGCGAGCGCTTCGGCCATGGCCGAAAGCAGCCGGTCGTCGTCGCCGAGCGCCATGGCGCCGATATCGATCTGGAAATTTTCCGCAAGCGCCAACAGGACGGACGCGGAGACCGGGCGCTGGTTGTTCTCGATCTGGTTCAGGTAGCTGGTGGAAATGCCGATGCGCTCGGCAAAGGCGGACTGGGTCGCCTTGTGGCTGTCGCGGATCTCCCGGATTTTTCGGCCGATATAGAGTTTTCTGGCGGACATTCGCAAATTCGCAATTCGCACTTGGCAAGACACTATATTACACAACCGCACCCTTCAATCGTTTCCCGGCCGCAAACGCAATTCTATTGGGAAAGCGCAGGCGCGTGCCTGCTTTTGCCATTCTGTTTGCGGATGCCTGCCAATGACCCTCTACAACACCCTTGCCTTGCGAAGCGGACGGCGCGGCGTCGCGACCGACGTTCCCGTCGTGCTGGCGGGCTCGCTCCTTCTCGTTCTCTCGGCGAAATTCCAGGTGCCGTTCTTTCCGGTGCCGATGTCCATGCAGACCTTCGTCGCCATCGGCCTCGGCCTGGCGTTGGGGCCGGTTCGCGGTACGCTCGCCGTCGCGCTCTACCTGGCACAGGGCGCGGCAGGCTTCCCGGTTTTCGCGGGCACGCCGGAAAGGGGTCTCGGGCTCGCCTATATGATGGGACCGACGGGTGGCTTCCTGATCGGCTTCGTGCTGGCCGCGCTGGTGGCGGGCTTTCTGGCCAGGCGCGGCCTCGACCGCCGTCCGGCAACGGCAATGGTGGCGGCGCTGCTTGCCGGTACCGTGATCTATGTGCCGGGCCTTTTGTGGCTGGGTGCGGTGATCGGCTGGGACAAGCCCGTGCTGGCGCTCGGCCTCTATCCCTTCATTCCCGGCGACATCGCCAAGGCGCTGCTCGCGGCAATTGTCTTTCCCGCTGCGTGGAAATGGCTGTCGGCCAGAGGCGTCGCCTGATGCGTCCGGTTCTCGACCAACTTGAGGCCCGCCGCGCCGAAGCCCGTCTCGGCGGCGGGCAAAGGCGCATCGACGCCCAGCACGCCAAGGGCAAGCTGACGGCGCGCGAGCGGCTCGACGTGCTCCTCGACGAGGGTTCGTTCGAGGAATACGACATGTATGTCACGCACCGTGCCACTGATTTCGGCATGGCAAGCCAGAAGGTGGCGGGCGACGGCGTCGTTACCGGCTGGGGCACGATCAACGGCCGGCTGGTCTACGTCTTTTCGCAGGATTTCACCGTGCTCGGCGGCTCGCTGTCGGAAACGCATGCGCAGAAAATCTGCAAGATCATGGACATGGCGGTGCGCAACGGCGCGCCGGTCATCGGCCTCAACGACAGCGGCGGCGCACGCATCCAGGAAGGCGTCGCCTCGCTTGCCGGCTATGCCGAGGTGTTCAAGTGCAACGCCGATGCCTCGGGCGTCATTCCGCAGATTTCGGTGATCATGGGGCCTTGCGCCGGCGGCGCGGTCTATTCGCCGGCGATGACCGACTTCATCTTCATGGTGCGCGATTCCTCCTACATGTTCGTCACCGGGCCGGATGTGGTCAAGACCGTCACCAACGAGGTCGTCACCGCAGAGGAACTGGGCGGCGCGCGCACGCACACGCAAAGGTCCTCGGTCGCCGACGGCGCCTATGAAAACGATATCGAGACCCTGGAGCAGGTGCGCGCGCTGTTCGACTTCCTGCCGCTCAACAACCGCGAAAAACCACCGGTGCGGCCGTTCCACGACGATCCGTCGCGGCTGGAGATGCGGCTCGACACGCTGGTGCCCGACAGCGCGGCCAAGCCCTACGACATGCGCGAACTGGTCCTGGCGATCGCCGACGAGGGCGATTTCTTCGAGATACAGGAAGCCTTCGCGCGAAACATCATCACCGGTTTCCTGCGCATCGAGGGGCAGACGGTCGGCGTCGTCGCCAACCAGCCGATGGTTCTGGCGGGGTGTCTCGACATCGATTCCTCGCGCAAGGCGGCGCGCTTCGTGCGCTTCTGCGACGCGTTTTCGATCCCGATCCTGACGCTGGTCGACGTTCCGGGCTTCCTTCCCGGCACCGCCCAGGAATATGGCGGCGTCATCAAGCATGGGGCCAAGCTTTTGTTCGCCTATTCCCAGGCGACGGTGCCGATGGTGACGCTGATCACCCGGAAAGCCTATGGCGGCGCCTACGACGTCATGGCCTCCAAGCATATCGGCGCCGATGTCAACTACGCCTGGCCGACGGCCGAGATCGCGGTGATGGGCGCCAAGGGCGCGACCGAGATTCTCTACCGTTCCGAGCTTGGCGACCCGGGAAGGATCGCGGCGCGTACCAGCGAATACGAGGCGCGTTTCGCCAATCCGTTCGTGGCCGCCGAGCGCGGCTTCATCGACGAGGTGATCATGCCGCATTCCTCGCGCAAGCGCATCGCGCGCGCCTTCGCCGCCCTGCGCGGCAAGAGCGTCGAGCCGCGGTGGAAGAAGCACGACACGATGCCGCTATGAGGTCTCAGATGTTCAGGAAAATCCTCATCGCCAATCGCGGCGAGATCGCCTGCCGCGTCATCAAGACGGCAAGGAAGCTCGGCATCGCCACGGTCGCCGTCTATTCGGATGCCGACCGCGAAGCGCTGCACGTGAAGATGGCCGACGAGGCGGTGCATATCGGGCCGGCTCCGTCGAGCCAGTCCTACATCGTCATCGCGAAAATCCTGGACGCGGTGCGGGCCACCGGCGCGGACGCCGTGCATCCGGGCTATGGCTTCCTGTCGGAAAACGCCAATTTCGCCGAGGCGCTGAATGCGGAAGGGGTTGCCTTCATCGGCCCGCCGCCGGTCGCCATCGAGGCCATGGGCGACAAGATCACCTCCAAGAAGATCGCCGCCGACGCTGGCGTCTCGACGGTTCCCGGCCACATGGGGCTGATTGCGGACGCTGAAGAGGCCGTCCGCATTGCCGCTTCCATCGGCTATCCGGTGATGATCAAGGCCTCGGCCGGCGGCGGCGGCAAGGGCATGCGCATCGCCTGGAACGATGCCGAGGCGTGCGAAGGGTTCCAGTCGTCGAAGAACGAGGCCAAGGCTTCCTTCGGCGACGACCGTATCTTCATCGAAAAATTCGTCACCCAGCCGCGCCACATCGAGATCCAGGTGCTGGGCGACCGGCACGGCAACCTCGTCTATCTGGGCGAGCGCGAATGCTCGATCCAGCGCCGCAACCAGAAGGTCATCGAGGAGGCGCCGTCTCCGTTCCTCGACGCCGCCACGCGCAAGGCGATGGGCGAGCAGGCCGTGGCCCTTGCCAGGGCCGTCGGCTATTTCTCGGCCGGCACGGTCGAGTTCATCGTCGACCAGGACAGGAAATTCTATTTCCTCGAAATGAACACGCGGCTCCAGGTCGAGCACCCGGTGACGGAACTCGTCACCGGCATCGACCTGGTCGAGGAAATGATCCGCGTCGCCGCCGGCGAGAAGCTGCGCCTTGCCCAACAGGACGTGAAGCTGAACGGCTGGGCGATCGAAAGCCGGCTCTATGCGGAAGACCCGTATCGCAACTTCCTGCCTTCCATCGGGCGCCTGTCTCGCTACCGGCCGCCGGTCGAGGGCCAGCGTGGCGACGGCACGGTCGTGCGCAACGATACCGGCGTCTTCGAGGGCGGCGAAATCTCGATGTATTACGATCCGATGATCGCCAAGCTGTGCACCTGGGCACCGGGCCGGCTGGCGGCGATCGACGCCATGGCGCAGGCGCTCGACGATTTCGAAGTCGAGGGCATCGGCCACAACCTGCCCTTCCTGTCGGCGATGATGGATCATCCGCGCTTTCGCGAGGGCCGGCTGACGACCGCGTTCATTGCCGAGGAATTTCCGGACGGCTTTGCCGGGGTAGCGCCGGGTGAGGCCGATGCGCGGAAGCTGGCGGCCATCGCCGCCTTGATGAAGCTGCGCCGCGAACAGCGCGCGGTGCTGATTTCCGGGGCGCTCGCCAATCACCCGCGCAAGGTCGGCTCGGATTGGGTGGTGGCGCTGGGCGACTTCCGCTTCAGGCTTATCGTCGAAGAACAGGCCGAAGGCGCGACCGTCGCTTTCGACGGCGGCCCAGTTCTCGCTGTCGCCAGCGACTGGACGCCGGGCCGCGCCCATGCCTGCTTCGTCATCGACAGCGTGCCGGCGGGCGTCAAGACGGAGATGGCCGGGACCGGCATGCGCCTGCGCTGGCGCGGCATGGATGTGGTGGCGCATGTGCGCAGCCCGCGCGTTGCCGAACTCGCCCTGCTGATGCCGGTGAAACTGCCGCCGGATACCTCGAAGATGCTGCTGTGCCCGATGCCGGGCGTGGTCACCAGCCTTGCCGTCAATGTCGGCGACCAGGTCGAGGCCGGGCAGGCGCTGGCCACGGTCGAGGCGATGAAGATGGAAAACCTGCTGCGGGCCGAGCGGCGCGCGACGGTGGCGCGCATCGCCGTTGAAGCCGGCGCCAGCCTTGCCGTCGACGAACTCATCATGGAATTCGAGTAGGGGCGGGATGATGGCCGAGCGCACCAGCCATGAGGCGTGGCACGAGCTTGCCGAACGGGAATTGAAGGCCTCGCCGGACGATCTCGTCTGGCGCACGCCCGAAGGCATCGACGTCAAGCCGCTCTACACCGAGGCCGATCTCGAAGGTATCCGCCATCTCGGCACGCTGCCGGGAATGGAGCCGTTCCTGCGCGGTCCGCGCGCCACTATGTATGCCGGCCGGCCGTGGACCATCCGGCAATATGCGGGTTTCTCGACGGCGAAGGAAAGCAACCTCTTCTACCGCAAGGCGCTCGCGGCCGGCCAGAAGGGCCTGTCGGTGGCTTTCGACCTCGCCACGCATCGCGGCTACGATTCCGACCATCCGCGCGTCGAGGGCGATGTCGGCAAGGCGGGTGTCGCCATCGACTCGGTCGAGGACATGAAGATCCTGTTCGACGGCATCCCGCTGGAGGAAATGTCCGTCTCCATGACCATGAACGGCGCGGTGATCCCGATCCTCGCCAATTTCATTGTCGCCGGCGAGGAACAGGGCGTCGCGCGTGAAAAACTTTCCGGGACCATCCAGAACGACATCCTCAAGGAGTTCATGGTCCGCAATACCTACATCTACCCGCCCGAACCCTCGATGCGGATCGTCGCCGACATCATCGACTACACCGCGCGCGCGATGCCGAAGTTCAACTCGATCTCGATTTCCGGCTACCACATGCAGGAGGCGGGCGCGACGCTGGTGCAGGAGCTGGCCTTCACGCTGGCGGACGGGCGCGAATATGTGCGCGCCGCCCTTGCCAAGGGGCTCGACGTCGACGCCTTCGCCGGGCGGCTTTCCTTCTTCTTCGCCATAGGCATGAATTTCTTCATGGAAGCCGCCAAGCTGAGGGCGGCGCGGCTTTTGTGGTCGCGCATCATGGCCGAGTTCCAACCGAAGAAGCCGTCCTCGCTGATGCTGCGCACCCATTGCCAGACATCGGGGGTGTCGCTGCAGGAGCAGGACCCCTACAACAACATCGTGCGCACCGCCTACGAGGCGCTGGCGGCGGCCCTTGGCGGCACGCAGTCGCTGCACACCAATTCCTTCGACGAGGCGATCGCGCTGCCGACGGAGTTTTCGGCGCGCATCGCCCGCAACACGCAACTGATCCTCCAGCACGAGACCGGCGTCACCAACGTCGTCGATCCGCTGGCGGGCTCCTACTATGTCGAGAGCCTGACCAACGAACTGGCTGAAAAGGCCTGGGCACTGATCGAGGAAGTGGAGGCCATGGGCGGCATGACGAGGGCCGTCGCCTCCGGCCTGCCCAAGCGCATGATCGAGGAGGCGGCGACCCGCCGCCAGGCCGCCGTCGACAAGGGCGAGGAAGTCATCGTCGGGGTCAATCGCTACAGGCTGGAAAGCGAAGACCGGATCGACAGCCGCGACATCGACAACAAGGCCGTGCGGCTGGCGCAGGTCCGCCGGCTGGAACAGATCAGGCGTTCGCGCGACGATGCGCGGGTTGATGCCACGCTCGCCGCGCTGGAGGCCGTGGCCGCCGGAGGTCCGGGCAATATCCTCGAAGCTGCCGTGGAAGCGGCCCGCGCCCGCGCCACGGTCGGCGAGATTTCCGATGCCATGCGCCGCGCCTTCGGCGACCATACGGCCAGGCCCGAGGTCGTCGGCCGGATCTACGGCAAGGCCTATGAGGGCGAGCCGGAATTCCAGACGCTCGCGGCCCGTCTCGATGCCTTCGCCGGAGTGCTCGGGCACAGGCCGAGGATCATGGTGGCCAAGCTCGGCCAGGATGGCCACGACCGCGGCGCCAAGATGATCGCTTCGGCCTTCGGCGACATCGGCTTCGACGTGCTGGCCGGACCGCTGTTCCAGACGCCGGCGGAGGCGGCCGAGATGGCCCTGGACGCCAAGGTTCGCGTCCTTGGCGTTTCTTCGTTGGCGGCCGGCCACAAGACGCTGCTGCCGCAACTGATCGGCGAGTTGAAGGCGCGTGGCGGCCACGAGGTCATCGTCGTGTGCGGCGGCGTCGTGCCGCGCCAGGACTACGAGTTCCTGTTCGAGCAGGGCGTCGCCGCCGTCTTCGGCCCCGGGACCAACGTGCTCGAGGCCGGGCGCGCCGTGCTCGACCTCATGGAAGGCAAGCTGAGGAACGTGGCTTAGGCGACGGAGGCCGCCGCCTATTTCTTGAAGGCCTCTATCCGGCGAAACCGGTGGGGGCTCATTCCGGTCCAGTTGCGGAATGCGCGGGAAAACGCCGAGAGTTCCGAATAGCCCAGGCAAAGGGCCACGTCGGTCAGCGGCATGTCGGCGTTCTTCATGTAGTGCAGCGCAAGCTCCTCGCGGGCGGAGCGCAGGATGTCGTTATAGGTGACGCCGATTTCCTTGAGCTGGCGCTGCAAGGTCGAACTGCTCATCCCGAGGATGGCCGCGATGTCGCCGATCCCCGGCGTCCGCTCTCCCAGATACATCTTGATCTGGTTGCGCAGCACGGAAACGATGTCCTGCGGGTCTCCCATGAAATCGCGCCGCGAGCGCAGCAGGGCTTCGATGATGGCAAAGAGATAGGGGTCCGGCTCCGGCATCTTCGCGCTGAGGATGTCGCGGCGGAACGCGAAGGCGTTGGTGCGCCGGGAGAACTGGACGGGCGCGTTGAAATAGCGGGAGTGGTCGCTGTCGCCTTCCGGCTTCGCGTGCTCGAACCGGACCTCCAGCGGCGCCCAGTTCTTGCCGAGCGCCGTGCGGAAGATGTTGCAGAACATTCCGAGCGACAGTTCCGCGTCCTGGCGGCGGTCGACGATGCGCGGGTCGGTGATCTGGTAGCTCAGCCACACGATGTCGCCTTCGGGGATAAAGCCGAAGGTCGACTCGCCCTGGTGGGCCGGGAAATAGGCCTCGACGTTCCGCAGCGCGGCGCCGAGCGTCGGCGACGAGGTTGCGGCGTAGCCGATCGGGCCGAGTTCCCTCGGCTGGAACTGCGCGCCGAACTCGAGGCCGAAATTGTCGTTGCCTGTCTGCCTGGCCGCCTGCTCGAAAAGGTTGCAATACTGGTGCAGGTTGAGTTCGTTGGTCGGGCAGCCGACGTCCGACATGCGGATCGCGGCGGACGCGAAGACCGCTTCGGCACTGCCGCCCTTTCGCCGGATCATGTCGATGACACCGTTGGCGGCCGATGCCAGTACCTTCGGTGGCGTGAACGAACGAACCTCGCCCGCCTCTAGCATTGTGCGGCCCCTCCCAGTGTCGCTACCTGCCAATGAAGACTTTGGGCCGATTATCCATCAGCCCCGGAAACTTGCAAGACAAACTAATTTCGCACGACAAAGCAACAGCTCGCCGGCTGCGGCGCCGTCGCTCCCCACAAGGTCGTCAATACCGCGCCTTTTGTCAAATCCCCGCTGGCTCATGTCAAGCGGGCCGCTTGCGGCCGGCATAGACTGCCAAGCAAGGTCCGGAGAGACCGTTCGAAAATTTGGGATGAATGGGAGGAGATTCGATGAGGCTTTCGCGCAGGCAATTCAACATGGGGCTGGCCGGTGTCGCCGGGGCCGCCATGATGGGGCAGGGGCGCCCGGCTTTCGCCGCCCGCGACAACGAACTGAACATTCTGTGCTGGGAAGGCTACAACACCGACAACGTGCTCGGGCCGTTTCGTGACCTGCACGCCGGTGCGCGCGTCCGCGCCGAAAGCGGCACTTCCGACCCGGACATGATCAACCGGCTGCGCGCCGGCGAACTGAACGTCTGGGACGTGCTCAACGTCAACCAGCCCTGGGCGCGCCGCCTCGCCCCCGAAGGGCTGATCAAGCCGCTCGACAAGGCCCGGTTCATGCCTTACTTCGAGAAGATGAGCGGCGAGTTCGCCAAGCCCTATCCGCTGGCTTTCGCGGACAACGGCGACCTGCTCGGCATGCCGCAGCGCTACGGTCCGTTCAGCTTCGTGGTCAATACCGACAAGATCAGCCGCGAGACGGCCGAGGAACAGGGCTGGAAGCTGTTCTTCGATCCGGCCATGAAGGACCGCTACGGCGTCCTCACCTATGGCGACTGGAACATCATGCACCTGGCGCTTGCCGGCGACCTCAACCCGTTCGAGGAAATGGACGAGGCCAAGCGCGCCACGTTCAAGAGCACGGCGGAAACCATCTTCGGCAACGCCAAGCTCCTGACCGACGACCTGGTGGCGATGACCACGGCGCTCATCAACGGCGAGATCGACGCCTACTTCACCGGCGGCACCTACACGGCGTCGCCCGCCCGCTTCGACGGCGCCTCGAACGTGCGCGCCATCACCCCGCGCTCGGGGCCGGTCGACGGCAAGGGCGGCCTGGTGTGGGTGGAACTGACCTCGCTCATCAACAATCCCGACCCGTCCGGGCTGGCGGCGGATTTCCTCGAATTCGTGCAGCAGCCGGACGTCGCCAAGACCGTCAGCTTCGCCGAGGGCACCTACAACCCGGTCACCCAGATGGGCGATCCGGCGGTCTTTGCCAAATACTCGGCCGAGGAACTGGACGCCATCCAGTGGGACAGTCTCGAGGAAGAGCTGTCGCGCACGACCCAGTACAACGTGATCAAGGACTACGACGCGCTCAATGCCATCTACACGGCGGCGAAGCGTCGCTGACATCCCGCGCAACTGGCGGGCAAACGCAGAGCGAGCGTTTGATCGAATGTTGAGGGAAGCACCGGCGCGCCCGTGCGGGCCGGTGTTCCAGGACAATGGCAAAGGCGCCCGGCGCCGTAGCGCCGGAGTGCATTCTGTTGCAGCAAGTCACGTCTCAACCCCAGGGCAATGAGCAGGCCAAGCCCATCCTGCGGCTCGAAAATATCGTCAAGCGCTTCGGGGCGCTCACCGTCCTGCGTGATATCAGCCTCGATATCGTCGACGGGGAATTCCTCACCATCGTCGGTCCTTCCGGCAGCGGGAAAACCACGCTGATCCGCATGCTGGTGGGCATGGACGAGCCGACTTCGGGAGCGATCTGGCTGAGGGACCGCCGTATCGAGCGGGTTCCGGCAAACAAGCGCCCGACCTGCATGGTGTTCCAGTCGCTGGCGCTGTTCCCGCATCGCAGCGTCGGCCAGAACATCGAGTTCCCGCTGAAGATACGCGGTGTTGCGGCCGCGCAGCGCAAGGAGCGCGCGCTGGAACTCATGGCGCTCCTGCGCCTGCAGAGGGATTACTACGACAAGAGCGTCACCCAGATATCGGGCGGCGAGCGGCAAAGGGTGGCGCTGGCGCGCGCGCTGGCCTTCGACCCCGAAATCCTTTTCTTCGACGAGCCGTTGTCGGCGCTCGACTACCGGCTGCGCAAGGTCCTGGAGAAGGAACTGAAGGACCTGCATGCGCGCACCGGCAAGACCTTCGTCTACATCACCCATTCGCTGGAGGAGGCGATGGTGATGTCGGATCGCATCGCCATCATGCGGGCTGGCCGGTTCGAGCAGATCGACGTCGCCGACGAAATCTACGCGCGCCCGCAGAGCCGCTTCGTTGCCGAGTTCATGGGCGAGGTCAATCTCTTCGATATCGAGGGTGCTGCCGGCGGCGGGTTGAGAGGCGACGGGATCGAGATCAACCTTCCCGCGGGTTCGGCGCCGGCGTCGGTGTATCTGGCTCCCGGCGCCCGGGCGACGCTGATGGTTCGGCCGGAATTCATCCACTTCCTCGACAACGGCCATGTCAGCGACTTCCACCTGAGCGGCGTCATCCGCTCGGAATATCTGCTCGGCTCGCGCGTCCACTACGAGGTCGAAAGGCGCGACGGCACCATGGTGATCGTGGAAAAGCTGCGCGAGGATCGCTTCACGGGCAGAACCGGTGACGAGGTCCTGCTGGGCTGGGATGTGGAGAACTGCCACATCATAGCGGAACAGGCGCCATGACCGCGCGCGACCGCAAGCTCGGAAGCTTGTCGGCGCTGCCGCTGGGGCTGCTGCTGGCGGGTGGTTTCGTTGCGCCGCTTCTGGTCATCTCCGGCTTTTCCATCATGCCGCAGCGCGTGTTCGACCTCGCGCACATCCCCGACTTCTCGGCCTATGTGCTGTTCTTCAAGCAGGGCTATTACAAGTCGCTCCTGTGGTCGCTGGCGATGGCTTTCACGACCACGGCGATCCTGTTCGTGCTGTGCTGGCCGCTGGCCTACGGCATGGCCAAGGTGTTCGGCCGCTTCGGCCTCTTCCTGACGGTGGCGGTCGCCGTCACCCTGCTCGTGTCGGAGAATATCCGGCTGTTCGGCTGGGTGGTCACGCTCATGAAGGGCGGCCTGATCGACGGCTACCTCAATGCGCTGACCGGATGGCGCCTCGAAGGCGCGCTCTACAACGTGCCGATCACCATCTTCGGGCTGGTCTACGTCTATTTCCCGTTCATGCTTTTCCCGCTGGCGCAAGGCATCGCCATGGTGCCGGACGATGCCCGCCAGGCCGCAGCGGATCTCGGCGCTTCGCGCTGGCGCATCCTGTGGGAGATCGATCTTCCGCTGGCCGCGCCCGGCATCATGGTCGGCTCGCTGCTGTGCTTCGTCCTCGTCGCCGGGGCGCTCGCCGAATCCAAGCTGCTTGGCGGGCAATCGGTCATCGTCATCGCCTCCGAGGTGGAAACGGCCTTTTCCTACGGGCAGAACTGGCCGCTGGGCTCGGCCCTGGCGATGAGCCTGATCGTCGTCATCGGCACCCTGGCGATCCTGGCCATTTCGCGCGTCGACCTCGACGCCCTGATGGGGCGGCGGCGCTGATGAAGACGTCGCGAACGGTATCGGCGCTTCTGGTTTGCTACGGCCTCCTGGTCGTCGCCTTCCTCTACCTGCCGATCGTCTCGGTGGGCTTCGCCTCCGTTGCCAAGGCGCGCTACCTGACCTTTCCCATCCGCAGCTACACGCTTCAGTGGTACGACAGCGCCCTGACGAGCGGCACCGTCAGCGAGAT
>Ga0182735_1001316_pt1 | contig 16676 bp, 14 predicted proteins | sample eDN5th30CKraftMG_FD_128524 | JGI IMG/M metagenome (GOLD analysis project Ga0182735, IMG submission 128524) | Enriched Miracle-Growth compost microbial communities from Emeryville, California, USA - eDNA 5th pass 30_C Kraft MG (version 2) (version 2) ... | reverse complement strand
GATGACCGCATCGACGCCGCGACCACGCGAGAAAGCAAGCGCTGCCGCAACCGGATCCTGCCCGGACGAAAGGTCGACTGTTTCGGCACCGAAACTTTCCCCCAGCCTCAACTTGGCGGCATCGAAATCCAGCCCGAGCACGCGGCAGCCATTGGCCTTCAGAAGCTGCACCGCCATCAGGCCGATCAGGCCGAGGCCGGTAACGACGACCGCTTCGCCGAGCGTCGGCTGAGTAAGTCTGATGCCCTGGAGCGCGATGGCCCCAAGCACCGTGAAGGCCGCCTCGTCGTCGGAAACGGCGTTCGGAACATGAGCACAGAGATTGACCGGCGCGGCCACCGCCTCGGCATGCCTGCCGTTGGAGACCACCCTGTCGCCGGGCGCGAAGCCCGTTACGCCGGCGCCGGCCTCCAGCACCGTCCCGACATTGCAGTAGCCGAGCGGCAGTGGCTGGTCGAGCTTGTTGAAGATCGCCTCCAGCGTCGGCGCGAGCCCGTCGGTTCGCACCTTGTCGAGCGCCTGGCGCACCTTGTCCGGCTGCTGGCGCGCCTTGCCGATGAAGCCGGCCTTGCCGAAATCGACCAGCATGCGCTCGGTACCGGCCGAGACCAGCGTGCGCGCGGTGCGGATCAGCACCTGTCCACGGCCGGGCGCGGGGCTCGGCACCTCCGCGACCTCGGTCGCGCCGGTCTTGAGCGATTGCAGCACCTGCCTCACTGTCCAGCCCTCGCGCGGTTCAGGAGATTTTCCTTTTCCGTCCTGTTGGGGTAGCTGATGAGCACCGCGCGATACTTGCCCTTGAACACGAAGAAACTGCCGGCGGCGGCGCCGATGATGCCGTGTTCGGCAAAAAGCGACTGGAAATCCGCCAGCGACCCCGCGCCGCCGAGCGCCGTCATCGGCAGGGTGACGCTGTCACGCACCTGCGCGATCAGATTCCGGTCGTAGCCTTGCATCATGCCGTCGCGGTCGACGGCGTTGACGACGATCTCGCCAGCCCCGAGTTCCTGCATCCGCCGGGCTGTCTCGGCCACGTCCAGTCCGGTACGCTTCGTGGCGCTATGGGTGACCGCTTCGTAGCGCCCGGCACCCGCCTGCCTCGCATCGAGCACGACGACGATGCTCTGGCTGCCGACCCGCTCGGCCGCTTCCGACACCAGTTCCGGTCGCGCGATCACGGCGGCGCTCAACGCCACCTTTTCCACGCCGAGCCCGATGATGCGTTCGACCTGCTCGACCTTGTCCACGCCGCCGCCATAGCAGAGCGGCATGCGGCACTCGGCGGCGAGGCTGGAGATCAGCTTGTAGTCCGGCTCGCGGGCCTGGCGCGTGGCGTCGATGTCGGCCACGAACAGTTCGTCCACCTCCTTCTCGTTGAAGATGCGTACCGCATTGATCGGGTCGCCGACATATTTCGGGTCGGCGAATTTCACGGTCTTGGCCAGCCCGCCCTTGTGGACGAGCAGGCACGGAATCAGGCGGGGCCGCAACATTCAGATTTCCGCGAAATTCTTGAGGAGCGAGATGCCCCAGCCGTGGCTCTTCTCGGGATGGAACTGCGTGCCATAGACATTGCCGGCGCGCACGGCCGCCACGAACCGGCCACCATAGGAAGCCGTGGCCAGCACATGCGCGTCCGACTTCGGCACGACATGGTAGGAATGCAGGAAATAATAGCGCGGCGTCTCGATTCCGCGAAACAGCGTGTCGTCCGCCGTGACCTTGATGTCGTTCCAGCCCATATGCGGCAGATGGGTGGGCTGGTTGAAACCGGATGTGTCGAACTTCACCACCTCGGCGTCGATCCAGCCGAGGCCGGGCAGCTTGCCCTCGTCGCTGCGCCTGGCCATCATCTGCATGCCGACGCAGATGCCGATGACATCGGCGCCGCGCTCGAGCACCAGTTCATCCAGCTTCTCGCGCATGCCGGAGGCGTTCAGCTTGTCCATCGCCCAGTCGAACGCGCCCACGCCCGGCAGCACGATCTTGCGCGCGCCGTCGAGTTCCTGCGGCGTACGGGCCGTCGCCACCGGCAGGCCGAGCCGCCGGTAGATGTTGGCGAAAGCCTGGATGTTGCCCAGCCCATAGTCGACCAGGACGATCACCGCTTGCCCCCGATCTCGAGGCCGAACAGGCGCATCACCTTCGCGCCGACATCGTAGAGCTTCCGTTGCGATTTGAAATCGCGATAGGTGCGCCTGGGCAGTGCCATGTAGCCGTTCAACTCGTCTACCGTGATGCCGAGTTTGCTGGCGACGAACTCGATCTCGGCGCCGATGGTTTCCTTGTCATAAGGCGGCGTGGCGAGGCGTTCCAGCGCCTCCTCGCGCGTCATCTGCCCGGTCAGGATCAGGCTGGAATACTGCACCTTGCGCACATCGTAGCCGAACCGTTCCGGCAGCCAGTAGCTTTCGTAGAAACGCGTGAAGCGCGATTCGAAATGTTTCTGCGGATAGGGCTGCCAGCCGAAGCGGCTTTCCAGCAGCGCCATCGCCTCCCGCTTGATGTAGGGCATGAGGTTCAGCGGCCGCACCACCCTGATGCCCTGCACATAGGGCAGGTAGAGCTTGTGCCAGAGGATGGAGGTGAGCGGAAATCGCTCCAGCGAGCCGGTGCCGTACTGGCGATGGATGTCGCGAATCTGGATCGAATCCGACTGGTAGTACATCCATTCCACCGGGTTGCGCACGCATTCGGTCGACAGGTTCGCCCCGGTGAGGATGTACCTGACCTTATGCTCGTTCGCGAACTTGTACATGGTCGCGAAGAAGGCATGGTCCTGCGGTGCATCGATATGCGACACGCCGGAACGGAAGAAGGCGAGTTGCAGGTCCTTCATGACCTCCCAGTCGATCACTTCCGTGAACAGGTCGAGGCCGAGGCCGTCGACCACGCGCTCGATATTGTTGACGGCGATCTGCGAATTCCAGCCGGCGTCGACATGGAAGACCAGCGGCCTGAGACCGAGCCGCTCCTTGGCCAGGTAGGTCAAATAGGAGCTGTCGATGCCGCCGCTCATGCCGATGATGCAGTCAAAATCCTTGCCCTGCCCCTCGGCCTTGATCCGCCCGACCAGTTCGCCGAGTTCCTTCTCGCCCCGCTCGTCCAGATGCCAGTTCGGCAAGGTCTGGTCACGGAAAGTGCGGCAATGGTCGCATACGCCCTTGTCGTCGAAGGCGATGACGGAATCCGTCGTGTCCATCACGCAGTTCGTGCAGATCTGAAACGGTCTTTTGGCCATTGCCTGTCGCTGTTGCGGCGCCAAATGCACCGTCCTTCCCCTCAAACCGCTCGCGCGCCTGGCGGCATGGGAGGCACGAAGCTGACGGAATCGCAGCCTTCCGGCACAAAGCATGCAGTTGCATAAGCGCGGGACAGGCGCCGGCGCAAGTCCTTCGGCATGTTCCTTTCGCGCTCCGATTTATCCACGCTGCCCGCGGCCGTGCCTATGCTTGGGGCCGAACACGAATACGAGGACGCACCTTGGATACGACGCCCAATCTCCAGCTTCCCTTCATCCTGCCGTCGCAGGCGCAAAAGCACGTCACCCACAACGAGGCGCTGAGAACGCTCGACGCCGTGCTCCATCTGGCCGTTGCCGGCCGCGGCCTCCCGAGTCCGCCCGCCGAACCGGAGGACGGCGAGCGCCACATCGTGGGTGCCGACGCCACCGGCGAGTGGGCCGGCCACACAGGACAGGTCGCCGCCTTCCAGGACGGGGCCTGGGCCTTCTATCCACCGGGCGAAGGCTGGATCGCCTGGGTCGCCGACGAGGAGACCGCGCTGGTTTTCGACGGCTCGAACTGGACCGATTTCACGGGCCTCAAGAGCGTCAACCCGGCGGCGCTCGTCGGCGTGAACGCCACGGCCGATGCGATCAACCGGCTCGCCGTCAAGTCCGATGCCGTGCTCTTCTCCCATGACGATGCGACGCCGGGAACGGGCGACCTGCGGCTGAAGCTGAACAAGGCTTCGAGCGGCGACACCGCCTCGCTGCTCTACCAGAGCGGCTGGTCCGGCCGCGCCGAGATCGGCCTTGCCGGCGACGACGATCTGCACGTCAAGGTCAGCCCGGACGGCACGATTTGGAACGAAGCGATCGTGGTCAATCGCGCCAACGGCTCGGTGAGCCTCCCGGCGACGGCCCCCGTCGCAGCACCCTTCAACCTCCTGAAGGACGCCGGACGCTTCGCCGGCAGCCCCGAGCCGCAGACGGTCACGATCACGGGCTTCGTTGCGCCGACCTATGTCAGCGCCACCAACGGTGCTGCGATCGCGCAAGGGCCGAAATTCATCCACAACAACACCGATTACGGCGGCTCGGCGGGTGCGCTCCATGCCGACGTCAAGGCGCTGATGGACAAGCTGAGGGACCCCGCCTACCGCCGCTACGGGGTTGAGTTCCACACGCTGGCGATCACCGCCGGCAGCGGAACGTCGACGGCGCGCGTCATCAATGGCGTGACCCACTACCTGCCCTTCGCCCTGCTGGCGGTGCCGGTACCGCCGCAACTGTCCTTCAACTGCCACGTCCTGGTGCGCACCGGCAGCATCGGCCTGCCGCCGGGCTCGGGCGGCCAGAGCTCGCTCTACGTCGACGGCGTGCGCTATACGACAGCGCAACAGATCGCCCCCGCCGACGGCTGGCGCCAGGTGACGCGATTGTTCAACCGCGACAGCCGCCAGTTCGAGGGCTACGACAACATCATGCATAACATCTTCGCAACGCCCGGAACGGAATTCCTGCTCGCCGCCCCCGTACTCACTCCCGGCGCAATGCCGATGTCGCCGGGAGTACGCTACGGCGTGATGCCTAGCCTGGAGGCGTGGAGGTGAGACAGACAATTTCCCGGGCTTAAATCAATTGACGAGAAGCTTGATCTTGCCGGCGGCCGTTCGCACGGGCTCTGAGATGAATACTGGCACGGCTTCGATTTGAACGGATGAAAAATCGAAGCCGTGCATCAGCTCTTCGCCGCTGACGCCCTCTACTTGCGGAACGATCAATAGTTCAATCACGCCGGGAGATTGCTGACGAACTTGTACATGACGTATCTTGCCGAATGCTTCGTGGTGGCGTCCGATAATAAGTGACGTCAGCGAAATGCGTGCGCCGTTGCGGTCGACGACGAAATCACCGACACGGCCAGCAGTGATCGCGAAGCTGCGAAGCAATTCTCCCTCTTTCAGGGAGGAGATACGGTCACCCGCGTCATACCGAATAAAGGGAGAAGCCGTATTCCAATAGGACGTTCCTATCAGCCGCTCATCGTCGGCGCCGTCTGGTACGGCTTCTACCAGGCCGTAACTATGCAGAGGGATGTATCGATCGGACCGGTCCTGATAGGCCAAGATACACATTTCGCTGTGGCCGTACCAGGACAAGGTGGGCACGTTCAAGCCGCGCTTTACGATTTCAGTGTATTGGGGCGTCGGATACTCTGACGCGAACAGAACGCCCCTCACACCTGATCCCAAGCTCGCCAGAGTGGCGCTATCGTATTTCGATAGGGTCGAGACGAGTTCCGCGACAATGCTGGGATAGCCTTGAATCCACTTCACCTTTTCTTTCCTCAAGAGGTTCGAAAGCGCCCTGCACAATGAGGCTCGGTCCGCGTAGGTGTTCACGATCCACTCGTTGTGGACGGGATTATAACGAACAAGCTCGTCTCCGAGGTTCCGCCCTGTCATCGTCATCATCACATCGCGATAGTGATAACCGACCCGTCCCCAGATCAGGTGCATATGCGCCCATTCACGGGCAAAGGCATCGCCGTCAACGTGAAATGCAAGCGGCGCTCCGCTGGTGCCTCCGGTATTGACGAGCATCTTCCCTGCTGAGGGGAGCGACCTTTCCTCGACGGTGAATTCCTGCAAATCGGCTTTGGTGACGATGGGAACGTCCTGGAAATGCTCCATCGTCGCCAGCTTGTCCGGGTGATAACCGCGCCGCTGGTAGAATGTCCGATAGGCCGTGCATTCGCGAAAGCTGCGGTCGACAATTCGCTTCAAACGCGGAAAAGCCCAGGACTTGATTTCTAGTATAGGAGCGCTGTCGATCTTCTCCGCGAGTTTGGCCGTCTCGCCATAGACGGGCCCGAACCTGAGACCATAGGGAGTTCTTGCCACCAGCTTGGCCAATGGTGTTGGAAGTCTCTCGACGGCTCTCTTGGCCTTTAGGCGGAAGGACATACCTAGGTCGAAGGCAGGGACCGGCGACGCTTGGAAAGGATCTCCTGGTATATGGACATTACTTCCTGCGCATTTTTATCGGGATTGAAATTTTTGTTTGCAAGTTTGAAGGCATTTTCTCCCTGTCGTCGTATTTCCTCACGATTTTGACTGTAGAAATCGATGGCTTTCGAGAGGGAGACCGGGTCTTTGGGGAGGACAGTCAAACCCGTCTGGCCCGGCACCACCGTGTCGCTTCGTGGAGCGGATATGCAACTTATGCTAGGAACTTTAAAAAATGCCGCTTCAAATATCGGGCGGCCTGGTGCGTCGAAATACGATGGGAAGGCGACAACGTCCATCTCGGTATAAACACTGGATATGTCGTCGACATGCCCACGCATATCTACAAAGGCGCCGGCGTCAAGTCGCTCGATTTGGTCGATAGCTTCTAGGAAAACGTCCTGCTCCATCCCAAAAAATTTCAAGATGTATCGCTTTAGGCCTTTCAGGTTTCTTATCTTTCCACCCGCGACCAGAAGACGTACATTATTCCCCTTCTTCCTCGAAATAGATACGGCCTCTATTAGCTCCAATATTCCCTTAGCTCGCATGACATTTCCAACGAAACCGATAGTTACCGGATTTTGATGATCTGCGACAACGGCCCAATCTCTTTCCCACCCGACAGCGTACTGAGCAGAGAAAGAATTGTGGACTATCGACACGTCGACGCCGTCTGGAAGAGTAGCGCCGGTGTTCTCATCGATGGTTATAACTTTGTCAACCTTTGTTCTGAGTAGCCAATGTAACAATCTTACCCTTCTAGAAGATATATCTTCCTTCAGACAGCACCGCACTTGGACTACTAGAGGGCATCCAAAAAACCTTTTTGCTAAAAGCCCGGAGAAAAGATCATGTATCTCATTTACATGAATAATGTCGAAATTTTCCCATTTTCTCCTAGCTTTTAATACAGAGAATATCGTTCTCGGTATGTTATGGATTTCCCTCAGGAGGATCAACCATCTTAACCCACGATAGGAACCTGTGACCGAAGCGTTGAATTTGCTAATCCCAGCTGGGTAGATGCCGTCTTCCGAAACTTTGTCATAATATTTCCGGACGGTACCGTCTTGGGTAAGAAAAAACGGATGAACCCCATCCGCCTTTAACCTTGATACAAGCTCAAACAGGCTTCGTGATGCGCCCCCGAACTGTCCTACGCTGTCGATATACAGGACCTTCATGCTACGAAATCCTTTTAGGTCATTCTGGTTGACAGGGCGAATGATCTATACGCAGCACGGGTACGCGCTGCATCAGCTGCTACCTGCCCCAAAAAACCAACCGCGAAAGCCGTCAAAGGGTAGAAATATACTTTGGCTATTATTAGCAATATGAATACCTGCATCATAAGTATGCCCGATACCTTTTTCAATCGCTCGTCGACGAAATAATTTGGGATTGATTTATATAAATTAATAGAAAAAAAGAATACCAATAGTAGCATTATAAGTCCGAATACACCTAAGTCCACCCAGGCAGATAAAATATTGTGCGCATAATCTCCGGGGTCATAACTGGCGTAATCACCTAAGAACGGATTTGATGAAATAGTTTGCACCGCCTCTTTTAACATGTACATACGCATAATGTAGGAGTTATCTGACCGTATATCTAACAAGTTCCCGATTCTGCTTGCGTCTACAGCCTGCTGGATAGCGGAGATATCACGAAGCAGATAGACTGACGCCGCGATGACGCAAGTTATAGTGACGGAGAAAAATATTTTTCGAAAGCTGAGCGCGATGAATGGAACCGTCAATATATATGCGATGAACTCAGATCTTGCCCCTATAAGGAATAGAGTCAAGACGGATATGAACAATATAGGTATTGTATAAATTTTCTCAGACAGCACTGCGCATATGGTAGCTGGAACTAGGAAAACTAGCGCTATCGCTTGGTATTTTATCCTGTGGCCGGCTGCTGATACGTGTTCAGGCTGGATAAAGTACCAATTATAGGTGTATAAAGAAACTATAGATAGAAAAGATATCATAAATATACAAAATATTTTCACATATCTTACTTGAATTGTTTTAGATACTAGATACATCCCCACAAGCTGAATTACGGCGCTTATATGGGTCGTAGTAGTTTCCTCGTTTTTTCCGATCGATATTCCAACAGATATAATCACTGAAAACAACAGCAAATATGAAAGAAAAAGAGCTTCTGGCTTCGTTATAAATGGTTTCGGACCAAGGAAAAATATTACTGTTATAGAACTTACTGATGCTATTATAGATAATCCAGTAAAACCGAATATTATTGAGTATTCTGTCGACCAGCTAGACAGATATACATCTAAAAAAGGAAACAGAGAAAATATGATCAGCGTCGGTAGCGCCGAGAACGCATCGTATGGTCCAAGTTTCATTTTTTTTGGTCGGATCGCGCTACGCATTTCTAACTATTCGTCTCTTTCGTCGAGGCAAATACCACCCATAGGTACGCGCCATAAAACACCGCGCCGGAAACCGCGTAGGCTTCGGCTTCATATCCTCCCAACACGAATGACGCCAGCAGCACCGCTCCCGAGCGGAGGAGCAGGCCGGCGATCTGCAGCGCTGCGGCGGCGCGTTGTCGTCCGGTCACGTGCAGGACCATCGAGACGGGCGAGGCCAGAAACTGGAGGATGAACCAGGGCGTCATCCACCGCACCAGTTCGCCGGCTCTCCGCCATTCCTCGCCGAAGACGAGCGCGAAGACGGATGGGGCGATGACGCCGGCGACCAGCAGCGGCGCAATGCCTAGTTTCGCCAGCCCGCCCAGCGTGCCCAGCGTGAAGGAGCGCAGGCGGCCGGCCCGCATCTCTTCCGGCGCGCTCGACAGGTAGACCTGGCTCACCGCGCTGCCGACCAACTGCATTGGCGCGCCCATGGCCCGGCTGGCCAGAAGCACGAAGCCAGCCTCGGGGCCTGCGGCAAGGGCCGCGATCAGGATCACCGGCAATTGGATCGCGGCGGAATTCGCGACGGCCTCGAAGGTCGAATATTGCGGAAAGCGCCGGTACTCCCAGAACCGCGCCCGCATGTTGCGCCAGTCGACGGCGCGAATGGCCGTCCTGTCCTGCCTCCAGGCTTGCCGCGCCAGGCCGAGCGCCCCCGCGCCTCCATAGAGCATATGTCCGAACAGCAAGCCGAACGGCGCTGTGCCGACCGCCCCCAGCGCCACCTGCGCGCCGATCCCGGTGCCCGCCTGCACCATGCGGGTGCGCGCCACCGCCGTGAAGCGCTTCTTGCGGCTCGCCCAATATTGCAGCGCCGCGTAGCTGCCGGCAAGCCAGGTCCCCAGCGGCAGCAGCCATAGATAGGGAGCCAAGTCCGGTGCTCCTGCCAGCGTGGCAAGCTGGTGGCGCCACACCCATGTCGGCACGCCGACGATCGAGGCGATCAGGAGAGCCGACCCGAGCGACAAGGCCAGCAGTTGTGCGGCATCCTCGTCCTTTTCGGGCAGCGGAATGGCGATCTCCAGACGAAGGCAGGCGATGACCGAGACCATTCCCAGAAGCGACAGATAGACGGCGAGCAGGCTGAAATCGTGCGGCGAGTAGAGCCGCGTCAGGAACGGCAGCGCCGCAACAGTCAGCACCTGGGCCACCGCCGTGCCCCCCGTCAGGGCCGCCGTGGAACGAACGAATTCGTTGCCCGCGAGGCTGCGAACCCGCTGGAGCCAAGGTCGTTTCATGGGCGCGACGCTATCCACGAACCGCCTTTTCAAGTGTGGACGCCACCCGCTCCTGCTGCTCCCGCGTCAGGTAGGGGTGCATCGGCAGGCTGATGACTTCCTTGGCCGCCTTGTCGCCATGAGGCAGCGAGACGCCGGGGTCGGCGGCGGCCGGCTGGCGGTTCAGCGGAAGCGGGTAATGGACGGCCGTCGGAATGCCGTCGGCCTTCAGCGCGGCTTCCACCTGCGGCCGGTTGCCGACACGGATGGTGTACTGCGCCCACGCGGAGACATTGTCCGGCACCACGACGGGGGCCGACATGATCCCCGCTTGGTTGAGCGCTTTGGTGTACCGCGCGGCGGCCATGTCCCGTGCTGCAAGTTCGTCGTCGAGGATATCCAGCTTGGCAAGCAGGATCGCCGCCTGCAGGGTGTCCAGGCGGCTGTTCACCCCTACCCTTGCATGATGATAGCGGCGCGTCTGGCCGTGCCGTGCGATCTGGCGCAGCGAAGCGGCCAGATCGTCGTCGCTGGTGAAGATGGCGCCGCCGTCGCCGTAGCAGCCGAGCGGTTTGGAGGGAAAGAAGCTGGTGCAGCCGATCGTGGTCAGGTTGCCGGAACGACGCCCCTTGTAACGGGCCCCGAAACTCTGCGCGCCGTCCTCCAGGACCGGCAGGCCGTGGCGCGCCGCGATGGCGTTGATGGCGTCGTAATCGGCACACTGGCCATAGAGCGAGACGGGAATGATCGCTTTGGTCCGCGCCGTGATCGCCGCCTCGATCAGGGCGGGATCGATGTTGTAGGTCTGAGGATCGATGTCGACATAGACCGGCCTTGCGCCCAGGAGCAGCGTGGCCTCGGCCGTCGCGATGTAGCTGAAGGCCGGCGTGATGACCTCGTCGCCCGGGCCGACGCCAAGAGCCATCAGCGCGATCTGCAGCGCGTCCGTCCCGTTGGCGCAGGTGATGCAATGGGTCGCACCCGTATAGCCGGCCAGCCGCCCCTCCAGTTCCGCGACCTCGGGCCCGAGAATATATTGGCCGTGCGCCAGAACGCGCGCGATGCCAGCATCGATCCGTGTCTTGAGCCGGGATTGTTGCGCGGCGAGATCGACGAACTGCATCATTTCGGCTCCAGTCGCTTCACCGTTCGGCCTTCAAGGCGATAGGCCGCGCCGGTATGGCCGCACACCGTTTCGCCCTCGCCCTCGAGCGGAAGATCGAGTTGTTCGCCATATTCGCTCATCCAGCCGATCTGGCGCGCCGGGACGCCGACGACGAGCGCATAATCGGGAACGTTCTTGGTAACCACCGTCCCAGCCCCCACGAAGGCAAAGCGTCCGACAGTCACGCCGCAGACAAGGGTGCAATTCGCCCCCAGCGTCGCGCCCCGGCGCACCAGCGTGTCGCGGTATTCGCTCTTGCGTTCGATCAGGGCGCGCGGGTTGTAGACGTTCGTGAACACCATGCTCGGCCCGCAGAAAACGCCGTCTTCCAGGGTCACGTTGTCGTACACCGACACATTGTTCTGCACCTTGCAGAAGTCGCCGATCACCACGCGATTGCCGACGAAAACGTTCTGGCCGAGGGAGACGCTGCGCCCGATGCGCGCGCCGGCGCACACATGCGCAAAATGCCATACCCTGCTGCCTGGCCCGATGCGCGCGCCTTCATCGACGATCGCGCTCGGGTGGATCTGCACGCCTTCCATGTCAGCCGGCCTTCCGCACCTTCGTCAGCAGTGGATGCGTTTCGCCAGTGCTTCGCATGGGTTCCGCGGTGCGGATCGTCGCGACGGCCTCGATCGCGGCCCGGTTCTCTTCCAGACCGAAACCGCGGCCGGCAAGGATTTCCTCATAGCTCCGGGTGTGCAGGCCGGTGAAGCCGCCTGAAAATTCCAGTTCGTCTCCGTCGACGGTGATGGAGCGATATGTCCGCTGGCCGGACAGGCGCACGGCCGCCGGCACGTCCTCGATGTCGATCGACAGGAACCAGCGCACGCGGGCGTGTTCGTATTCGAGGTAGCCCGCCGCCTTTGTCAGGGAACTGTGATGAACCACGTTCGCCTGTAGGGCGCCGAACACGAAATGCAGCATGTCGAAGAAGTGCACGCCGATATTGGTGGCGATGCCTCCGGCCTTTTTCTCGTCACCCTTCCAGCTTTGCAGGTACCAGCGGCCGCGCGAGGTGATGTAGGTGAGGTCGACGTCGTACTTCGTGTCGCGGCGTTCCTTGAGCACCTTTTCGCGCAACGCGATGATGGCGGGGTGAAGCCGCAGTTGCAGGATGGTGTTGATACGCCGGCCGGTATCGCGCTCGATTTCCGCCAGCCCGTCGATGTTCCACGGATTGAGCACAAGCGGCTTTTCGCAGATCGCGTCGGCGCCCGAACGCAGGGCGAAACGCGCATGGGCGTCGTGAAGGTAGTTGGGCGAGCAGATCGAAATGAGGTCGATGGTCTGCGCACTGCGCCGCAGCTTGTCGATGTGCCGGTCGAAGCGCTCGAACTCCGTGAAGAAATGCGCGTCCGGAAAGCTGCTGTCGATGATGCCGACGGAGTCGCTCGGGTCATAGGCAGCCGCCAGGTTGTTGCCGGTCTCCTTTATGGCCTGCATATGGCGAGGCGCGATGTAACCGGCCGCCCCGATAAGCGCTATGTTTTTCATGAAGCTTTCCCTCTCGTCTCGCCGCTGGCCCGCTTTGCCGATGTCCCTATCTCGCCCCGAAGCCTGTCAGCATGATCCGGATCGTGCGCAGCGCAACGACGAGATCGAGCCAGGGCGAGAAATTCTTGATGTAGTAGAAATCGTAATAGAGTTTCTGGTGGACCTCGCTGACGCTGGCCACATGCCCCTGGTTCACCTGCGCCCAGCCCGTCACGCCGGGGCGCACGATGTGGCGATAGGTATAGAAGGCCAGTTCCTTCTGGTACCATTGCGACAGCACCACCGCTTCGGGGCGCGGGCCGATCCAGCTCATTTCGCCGCGCAGCACGTTGATGACCTGCGGCAGTTCGTCGATGCGCGTGCGCCGCAGGACGCGGCCGATGCGCGTGATGCGATGGTCGTCCTTCTGCGTTATCGCCTGGTCCTTCTCGCTCCTGGCGTCCTCGCCGCCGGCCCGCATCGTGCGGAACTTGTAGACGGTGAAGATCTGCCCGCGATAGCCGACGCGCGGCTGCCGGAACAGCGCCGGCCCCGGCGATTCGAGCCGGATCGCCAGCGCCACGATCAGCAGGAACGGCGCCCCGATCACCAGGGCCACAAGGGCGCTCAGCCAGTCGAGCAACTGCTTGATCCCGAAATAGACCTGGTTCGGGTTGAGAGAGCCCAGCGTGTTTTCCGACAGGTGCTCGATCGCGACCCGGCCGGTCAGCGATTCCAGGATTTGCTTGACGTGATAGACCGGAATGCCGGCTAGCACGCAGTCGGTGATGAAGCGTTCCCAGGCCTTCGGCAGGTCGGCCCGCAGGTCGGCCACCACCCCCTGCACCCGCCTCGGCCTCGCATCAGGAGACGACAGGCGCTCCCAGATGACGCCGTCGAGGCGCATCAAGCGTTCGACGTCGCCCAGCGGGACGATCGCCAGGCGATAGGGCTCCAGCCGGTGGATGAAGACGCTGAGGCCGAAATACCAGCTTGCCGAAAGGAGGAACGAACTGCCGGCCTGGAAACGGCTGTAGTCCAGCCTCAGGAAGAAGATGGACAGGAAAACCAGGCCGTAGCTGATCGCAAAGGCCGGAAGGATGGTGCTGAAGGCGGCGACGCCGGGGAAGACGTCGAGCCTTTTGTAGATCGCATAGCCGAGAAGGTGGGCGACCACGGCCGCCGCCACCGTCACCCGCATGTTGATGCCGAGCGCGACGCGCCAGTCGATCGCGAAGCGGATCAGAAAGGGCAGCGCGACCGCCAGCAGCAAGCCGCCCAGAAGCTGATAACGCAACCGCAGCAGCGGGTGCCGCCCGTTTCCGGTCGGGTCCTTCTCCTGCGCGGGCGGTGCGAGGCCCACCACGCTGGGCTGGCTCATCGGGCGCCGTCCTGTGGGGCCAGTTCCCGCGGCCGCACCATCAGCCGCCGGGCCAGCAGCCAAAGCCCCCATCCGACGATGACACCGGTCACGCTCGCGCCCCAGTCGCCCAGATTGGCCTCGTGCCGCCGGGTCGCCATCTGCGCGATCTCGAGGAGGCCGGCCGACAGCACCAGGCCGCCGACCACGAGCCGCACCCGCTTCCACAACAGCAGCCCGGTGAAGCTCAGCCAGCCGAAGGCGGCCACGTGCTCCACCAGGTCGATGCGAACCGAAAGGATCCGGTCCGCCGAGGAGGGAAACTCGCTCAACAGGCCGAACCAGACGATCAGCACGAGGCCGATGACGAAAGCGGCCACGGCAAACCGCCGCACGCGGCGTTCCCTGACCCACGCGTGCGAACCAGGATCCCCCCGGTTCAGCCCGGCCTTTTCAGCAGTCATTACCCATAAACGAACTGGCGTTCCCGATATTTTGCGCGGGCCCGGCCACGCGATTTCTCCATGCTACCGCACGGCGGGTGCACCGAAGGACACCCGTCGCGATCGATATCCGAGGCCACGCAAAAAACGCGGCTTCCTCCTGCCGGTTATAGCGGCAGCAGGCTTTTGGCGGTCGTGTGCACCGGCACCCGTGTCGCCAGAAATTCCAGAAGCACGGTCACGCGGCCCTTGTCGTCAAGCTCGGCAAGGGTGCCTATGCGCCGGGCAAACGGCCCGCCGACCAGTTCGACGCGGCTTCCGACCCGAAGGTCGCGACTGAAATCGACAATGCCGCCTGCCCCGACCTTGGCCCTCAGCGCCTCGACGAAACCGCGCTCCACCATGGCCGGCGCTTCCCCGTTCGTGAGGATGCTGGCCACCCCGAACGTACCGTTGACGGAGCGCCACCGCGCGCCCACGGAAGCCTTCAAGAACAGGTATCCCGGGAACAGCGGAACCGTGCGGACGGACACCTTGCGGGCGTGGCGGACGGTCCGGCGCATCTGCGGCAGGAACACATCGAACCCCTGATTGTCGAGATTGATCGCCGCTACCGCTTCCTTACGCGGCTTGGTGGCTACCGCCAGCCACTTTGCCGAGACACCAGGATCAGGCGAATTTCGCATCTGCTTCGCAAACAAACCCGTGAGCCGCTTCAGGCGCCGCCGCTTCGCGGCTGCCCGCAATCCTGGAGACGAATTGCCATTCCATCGTGCCCCGCGCCTGTCGCCGTCACACCTGCTCAGGTGACGGCTCCCTCTATATTTTTCCGAATCACGTTACCCTTGAGGTTAATCCAGAAGCAACCGCAAGTCGCCCTTGGGTCGGTGCAAAAGCAGCCTTGTCCAATGGGTAGCGACGATACGGTGCGGAGTGGTTTCAAGTCTCGCCTTGCTGGCGGATCGATAATTTATATCCAGCTAATAAATCACCTGCTGATGATGTTCTGGCCGTGACCCGGCTGTGCCTGGTTTTTGTTGAGCACCGTCAAGGCGCTGCCCGTATTTTCTCGAGTAGCCGCCCCGCGCCGGGCCGCATGGCGGTCGCCTCATCCGGAGCCCGGAACACTATCGCGGCCGATCCGACCGGCGAAGTCCACGATTTATTAACCAAGATGCTATTCATCCTCATGGGTGGCGCCCATGTTCGTGCGCCCCTGGACAAATCCCGCGCCGGCCGCTGCGTGGCGCGACAATTGGCAGGCAGAGGCACGGGGAGCATGACCTCCTCGCCTCGTTACAGACGTTCAGGAACCGGAAGCAAACATGGACGTGCGAGGCGTAAACTTGTTTGAAAGCGAACGGACAAAGCAGCTGAGCCGCCACGGCTGGATACGGTTGCCGGCGCTCCTGCTCGCGCTTCTTTGCCTGGGCGTCACCAGCGCATTCGCGGAAACGCGCTCGCTGAAGATTCATCATCTCCATACCGGCGAGAAGGCCGAGATCGTCTTCAAGCGCAACGGGCGCTACGACCAGGCGGGACTCCGCAAAATCAACGTCATCCTGCGCGATTGGCGCCGCAACGAGCCGATCAAGATGGACCCGCGCCTGCTCGACCTCGTCTGGCAGACCTACCGCGCCAGCGGATCGAGGGCCTACATCAAGGTCGTCAGCGGCTACCGGGCCCCGGCCACGAACGCGATGCTGCGCAGCCGCTCCAAGGGTGTCGCCCGCAAAAGCCAGCACATGCTGGGCAAGGCAATGGACTTCTTCCTGCCCGATGTGCCGCTGAAGAAACTGCGCAACATCGGCCTGAGGATGCAGGCCGGCGGGGTCGGCTACTATCCGAACTCCGGCTCGCCCTTCATCCATCTCGATGTCGGTAACGTCCGCCATTGGCCGGGCATCAGCCGCAGGGAACTGGCCGGCCTGTTCCCCGAAGGCAAGACGCTGCACGTGCCCAGCGACGGCAAGCCCCTGCCCGGTTATGCACAGGCGCTCGCCGCCTACAAGACGCGGCAGGCGAACGGTTCGCCTGCCATCGCGCTGGCCAGCGCCGGCGGCAGCAAGGGCAAGAAGCAGGGCCTGCTGGCGGCCTTGTTCAGCGGCGGCGAAGACGAGGCCGACGATGTCGCGGATGTCGCCCGTGCCGCGCCTGTGCCGCCCAAGGCGGTCAAGGCCGCCCCGCAACCGAAGCCCCAGGAGGCAGTCCCGCTGCCCGGCATCGCCATCATATCGCCGGAAAAGGCGCAGCGCGCTGAAATCCCGGTGATCGGCGAGCAGGCGCCCGCTCCCGCAACCAAACCGGACGCTCCCGAGAGCAT
>Ga0182735_1001315_pt1 | contig 16677 bp, 13 predicted proteins | sample eDN5th30CKraftMG_FD_128524 | JGI IMG/M metagenome (GOLD analysis project Ga0182735, IMG submission 128524) | Enriched Miracle-Growth compost microbial communities from Emeryville, California, USA - eDNA 5th pass 30_C Kraft MG (version 2) (version 2) ... | reverse complement strand
GCAGCGTCACCCCCGCGCCGCGCACGATCATCGACAGGCGGGTGGTGCCGGGAAATGACGAGTAGACGCCATCCCGGCCAATATCGGCCAGGCTGACGCGCCACGCGTCGCCGTGCCGGGCCAGCGTGCGCGTCACCCCGCCGCCATTCTTCCAGGGCTCCGGCGGGATGTCGGCAATGCGCCGCGGGGGAAAGAGGGAGTCCATGGCCAAGCCGGATATCACGAGACCGCGCCCAGCCCGTATTTTCCGGTCAGCAGGGCGCCGGTCTGGAACCGTTCGATGGAATAGGGTTTCAACGATACGTCGGTGGGCAGGCCGAGCGCTTCCTGGGCGAGGATGCGGCCGACGGTCGGCGACAGCTTGAAGCCGTGACCCGAAAAGCCATAACCCACGACCAGCCCCTGGACGCCGGGCAGCCTGCCCAGTACGGGGTTCCAGTCGGGCGTGACATCGTAGACGCCGGTCCACGAGGATGCAATGCCGGAGGCTTCGTAGGCGGGGAAGCGTTCGGCGACCTGCGCGCCGACTTCGACGATGTAGTCCATGGGGATATCGCCTTGTTCGACTTCGGCGGCTTTCAGCGCTTCGCCGACGATGCCTTCGCTGACCAGCATCTGGTTGCCGCCATAGCTTCGGCAATAGAGCATGCCAGGCGAGGCCAAGTCCTTGAAGACGGGCATCGAATACGTGTAGCGCGCCGCTTCGCATTCCAGGGCCAGGACGGCGTGGCGCTCGGGCACGACAGGCAGCGGCAGGCCCGTCCAACCGGCCAGCTCCGGCGTCCAGATATTCTGGGTGCTGATCACGGTGGCCGCATGGAAATCGCCGGCGGTGGTCGACAGGCCCACGACTTTGCCATTCTCGATCAACAGTTTCTTGACTTCGACGTTCTCGCGTATGGTGACGCCAGCCCGGCGTGCCGCGCGGGCGAAACTAGTGGCCACCAGGTAGGCGTCGGCGAAGCCCGCCTCGGGCTCATAGCCGATCAGGGCGGCATCGTCGAAATGGGCGATCGGCAGCAGCTCGCGCGCCTGGGCGCGGTCGAGCAGTTCCAGGGGAATGCCCTGGTCCTGTTGTTGCTGCAGCGATGCGCGCAGCGGCTCGAGCTTGTCGCCTTCGGGCGCCACGATCATGTAGCCGCACTTGACCATGCCGCAGGCAGCGTCCTCGTCTTCCAGGTATTGGGTGAAATTGTTGAAAACCGCCCATGACTGGCGCGCCAGCTCGACATTTTCCTTGACGGAGTAGTGCGTGCGCAGGATGCCTGAGGATTGGGACGTCGTGCCGGCGCCGATCGTGCCACGGTCCAGGAGCAGGACATTCCTGGCGCCGAGCTTGGCAAGATGAAATGCAACCGAGCTGCCGATGACGCCGGCGCCGATGACAACTACGTCGTAAGTATTCACGGTTCAACCTTCCGTTTCGAGGGGGTGCGGAAAGTGTCGTACAGGCGGCGTCGCGCGCGCTAAATATAAGTTCCGGCGATCCTTAGTAGAACCGTTCGCTAACCTAGCCGCCGGCGCATGGCCGGACTGGGCCGGGCGTTCAATCGAAAGGCCGTTCCGGGAAGCGCGGCAGGCGGTCGCGCAGGTGTTGCGCCAGGTCGTGAAGGACGGCGGGCAGGGGAAAGGCGTGCAGCGCCTGGCGCAGGTCGTCGGCTTCGTCCGGGCGCGACAGCAGGAGGAATTCCCGCTGCCCGTAGCGGCTGGCGGGCAGTTCGATCAACGACAGATCGTCCAGGTATTCGCGGGCCTGCCACAGGGACAGGGGTGTCGTGATGGCGCAACCCGTCCCTTGCGCGACCAGGGCCAGCAACGGGGCGGAAAGATCGAGCTCGTAGCGCTTGGGGGCGACCAGGCCGATGTGCGTGGTGTAGCGCTCGATCTGCATGCCCAGTTCGATACGGTTGCCGTAGCGAAGCAGGGGAAAGCGGTCGACCACGCTGCACAGGTCGCGGAAACGCTGGCCCGCCGACGCGGCCCGGGGAACGGCCAGGACGAAGCGTTCCGAAAAGAGCCGGTCGCTGCGCAGGCGTCGGTTGTCGGCCGGCGCGCTGGAGCCGATCGCCAGGTCGATGTCGCGGCTGTACAGGTGCTCGACAAGTTCCGCGGTGGCACCGGAGTGGAAGGCAATGTCGTGGAAATCGCGACTCAGCCCGGCGATCAGCGCCGGGCCCAGGGCCGCGCAAAGCGATGCCGGGGCGCCCAGGCGCAGGGTAGGGGATTCGTTCTGGAGCGCCGCCCTGACGTTGCGCGACACGGCCTGCGCGTGGCTGAGCAGGCTTTCCGCCTGGTCCAGCAGCGTGGCGCCCGCCGCGTTCAGGCGTGCCGGCCGAAAGCGCCGGTCAAACAGCGGGACACCCTGGTCGTGCTCCAGCGAGCCGATCAGTTGGCTGACCGCGCTGGCGGTTACGCCCAGCAGCCGCGCGGCCTCGCCCATGGATTTGGTCTCGCAGACGAGAACAAAAGCCCGCAACGCCTTGAGATTCAGCCCCTCGATCGCGTGACGCATGGTCCCCTCCTGGGGCGATGGTGCGGCATCGGCGGGGGCGGCATCGCAATTCAAGCCGTCGTTGTGTATTGCATAAGCAGTCTTTATGCAATGCGCGGCCAGCGCGGCGCCGCGCGGGTGCCTGGCGTAAGGAGCACGGTGGAGGTGGGCTTAATCAATGCATGCGGCGAATCCTGTTCATCAGGAAAAGAGATGAATGACGCAACAGGCCGCTGCTGTTCCTAGGATGCGCCAAGGGTGTCGTGCCGGGGTGGCATGGCGCCCGGGTGGTTTCACTTTCGTTTTCCTGGCAGTCAACACATCGAACGAGGGGTGAAGTATGTCAAAAGTGGATAGATCCTTGTCAAGCCTGAGCCGGCGCCGCCTGCTGGGCGCCGGCGCCGCCGCCGCGGCGGCCGTGGCAATGCCGATGCGAGCCGGCCTTGCCAGCACCAATACCCGAATGACGCTGGTCAGCTGGGGAGGCGCATACCGGGAAGCCGTCGAGCAGGCCGTCGTCAAGCCTTTCACCGAGGAAACGGGCATCCGCGTCACTATTGTGGATACGCCGGACCTGGCCAAGCTGCGTGCGCAGATACGATCCAACAATGTGCAATGGGATGTCTTCGACGCCCCGAACGCGCTGGGCGTGGCCGGCGTGAATGCCGGTTTCTGGGAGCCGCTGGACCTGAACATGTTCGACCGGAGCGACCTGGTGGTGGACATCCGGAACAACCTGGTCCCGTGGTACTTGTTCGTGGGCGGTATCGCGTGGGACCCGAAACGGCATGGAGCAGGGCAGCACCCGCGCAATTTCGCCGAATATTTCGATACGCAGAAGTTCCCGGGGTTGCGCACTTTCCGCAATCGTCCCAGCGAAACGCTCGAGGCGGCCTTGCTGGCCGATGGCGTGCCGGCCCGCGAGCTTTATCCGCTGGATGTGGACCGCGCGTTCAAGGCGCTGGATCGCATCAAGTCCAGTGTCGTGAAGTGGGTGGAGCAGACTCCGCAGTCGCTGACGCTCTTGCAGACCGGCGAGGCCGACTACAGCTATTCGTATGCGTCGCGCGTCAAGCCTGCCCAGGCCAGCGGACAGTCCGTGGCGTTCTCGTTCGACCAGACCATTGCCGGCTTCGAATACCTGGCGGTGGTGAAGAATGCGCCCAACAAGCAGGCGGCCATGCAGTTCGTGGCTTATGCCGCCAAGCCCGAATGCCAGGCGGCTTTCATGGAACTGCTGGGCAATGCGCCGGGCAGCAAGAAGGCCCGGTCCATGATGAGCGAGCAGGCCCTGAAGTGGATCCCCGACCTGGAATCGGAGAGCGTCGTCTTGATGGACGATGCGTGGTGGACCACCAACTTCGACGAAATCACCCGGCGCTTCAAGGAATGGTCCTTGTCTTGATCACTGGCCTGCCTGCATTGCCTGCAGCGCAGGCGCTACATGGAGAACATGCACGATGAACGAAAACCGTCAATTTGCGGACGACCTTGCCGAACTGAAGCAGCGGGGCGCCATCGCCGAGTCTTTCGGGTGGGCAGTGGTGTCGGGGCTGACCGCCGTAGTATGGCGCGAAAAAGGCGAGGCGGCGCTGAACCAGGTGTGGCGCCGCCTGATGGCCGCCGAGCAGAAGGACCGCTTCGTGGCTGCGCTGGACAAGCTGGGGATCGTTGGCGATACGCCGGCGGTGACTGCCGCCAAGTACCACTACTTCAGCAATTCCATCGGCGGACTGAACATGCAGTACATCGAGGAATCGCCTCGGAAAGTGTGGATCCGCTATCTGCCGCCCTGGGGGAGCTACCCCGGGATATCGGCCCTGGCCGTGCCGACGTCGGTCAGGCGGACCATCCTGTCTACCTGGCATCCCCGCAATGGCGAACTGCTGGGCTGCCCGCGCCTGGGCTGGGTGGCGACCAAGTTCGTGGTGGAAGGCCATCCCTACGACGAAGGCTACTTCTATGAATACGACCATGATCTGGCGCCCGAAGAGCGTTTCGTGGTGCGGCATGTCGAGAAGACGCCGGAATTCGACCCCGCCCGGGCGCCCCGGCTGGATCCCGCCCAGTGGCCCGAGGCGCGGATCGTGAAGGGCAGCGCCAACTACGCCGCCGATTATGTCAGGCACGTCGTCGAGACCGTGGTCGAGCAATTCGGCATGGCGCAGGCTTGCGACCTGTTGCGCGCCACCATGAAGACCCTGGCCATCCAGTTCGTCGGCAGCCTGCGCGCCTCGACCGGCAGCGGCGGCAAGGATGTGGGCGCCATCGCGCAAAGCTATGCCCGCATCCTGGAGGCGTTCAAGAACTCCGTCCAATGGGAGCAGACCGGCGCGGATTCCGCCCAGTTGGTCTTCGACACGATTTCGCCTTTCCCGTTTCCGGAGTCGGATGCGATGCGCGAGGCGATCTTTGCCTACTTCGAGATGGGCGTGCGCGTGGCCAACGGCCACGTCCGCATCGCGCGCGAGTTCGATCCGGCATCCCGGCGCGAACGCTGGACCCTGACCGACACGCATCAATGGCAATGGTAGTGACGCTTTGAACGGAACCCACAGGCATGAGCTACTTCTCGATTGACGACAATATTCCCCGCCTGCTGCGTGACTGCGCACGGACCAATCCGGACCACGTCTACTGCCGGTCGGCGGGGGAGCCCTTGACCTACGCCGCGCTCAACGAGCGGGTAAACCGCCTGGCCGATGCGCTGTCTGCGAGCGGTGTGGGGCCCGGGGCCCGGGTGGCGGTGATGCTGGCGCATCATGTCGACCATGCGCTGGCGTTCTTCGCGCTGGCCAAGCTCGGCGCCGTCAATGTGCCGATCAATGTGCATCTGAAGGGCGCGGGGCTGGAACACATCATCCGCCATTCGGGCGCCGAGTTCGGCATTTTCGAGGACGAGTACGGCGAGGCGCTCAAGCCCGTGGTGCAGCCCATTGCCGGGTTCCGCGTGTTCTGGCGCGGCCGGCGGCCCGAATGGGTGCCGGACGCGCCCGCGCTGGCGCAGCTCATGCGGCAGGGACGGCCGGTCGAGCCCGGGTTCGCGGCCGCCGACGACGACCTGCGGGCCATCCTGTACACGTCGGGCACGACCGGTCCGGCCAAGGGAGTGGAAATGACCGACCGCATGTTCCGGGCGGCCGCCCTGGGTTCTATCTGGATCGGCGACATCGCGCCGGGAAGCACGCTGCATTTCTGGGACCCCATCTACCATGTATTCGGCAGCGAGGTCCTGGTACTGGCACTGATGCGGCCCGTGACACTGGCGTTCGTGCCCCGGTTCAGCGCGTCGCGCTTCTGGGACGAGGTCGAAGCGCATGGCGCGACCCACCTGCACTTTGTCGGCGGCGTGCTGCAGCTGCTGCTGAAGCAGCCCGCTTCGCCGCGGGATCGCGGCCATACGGTCAAGGTCGCCTGGGGTGGGGGCGCGCCGGAAAAGGTATGGCGGGCTTTCGAGGACCGCTTCGGCATTCCGGTCAAGGAAGGCTACGGCATGACCGAGACGTCCAGCTTCAGCATCATCAACACGGCCGGACGACATGGCTCCATCGGCACGGCGGTGGATTACTTCGATGTCGAGATCGCCGACGACGCGGGCCGGCCGCTGGCGCCGGGACAGGTGGGCGAGATCCGGGTCCGGCAGAAAGAACCCAACCTGGTTACTCGCGGCTACTTCCGCAACCCCGAAAAGACGGCCGAAGCCTTGCGCGATGGCTGGCTGTACACCGGCGACCTGGGCCGGCGCGACGAGGAAGGATTTTTCTATTTTCTGGGCAGGAAAAAGGACAGCCTGCGCCGTCGGGGAGAAAACGTCTCGGCCTGGGAGGTCGAGAACGTGGTCAATGGCCATCCCCTGGTCGAGGAGTCGGCGTTGATCGGCGTGGTGAACGAGTTTGCCGACGAGGACCTCAAGCTCTTCGTCAAGCTCAAGCCTGGTGCCGGTGCATTCGATCCCGGGGAATTCGTCCAGTGGTGTTCGGCGCGTATGGCCAAGTTCCAGGTGCCGCGGTTCATCGCCGTGGTCGAGGAATTCTCGAAGACACCGACCCAGCGTATCCAGAAGCACCTGTTGTCCGTATCCATCGGTGACTGCTGGGATGCCGAGCGGCCGCGAACGCCGGCCAGGCTGGAAGGCTCCGCCGGGTAGGGCGGCGGCGGGCGTACCGGCGATCTGTATCAGCCATCCTTATCCTAGAGATGCGCCGGTATTGAGTTTGGCGGACCCGGAAGCGGGCGATTCTATGCTTGGGCCAAGTGGATGGGAGCGTCGGCGCGTCCATCCGGCCCATTCCTTGCCCTTTCCTTGAATCGTCATGAGCAGCGCAGATTTTGTTGAACGGTATGGACCGCGCGAGTCCATGGAGTATGACGTCGTGATCGTCGGCGGCGGGCCGGCGGGCCTGGCCGCCGCGATCCGGCTCAGGCAGCTGGGCCAGGCCGCCGGCCGGGACATCAGCGTATGCGTGCTCGAGAAAGGCTCGGAGATCGGCGCGCACATTTTGTCCGGCGCCATCATGGATCCGCTTGCGCTGACCGAGTTGCTGCCCGAGTGGCGGGCGCAGGGCGCGCCGCTGGATGTCGAGGTGACCGAAGACCGCTTCCTGTTCCTGCGCCGGGGCGGCGCATTCCGGGTTCCCGGCTTTCTGCTGCCGGACAGCTTCAAGAACCACGGGAATTACATGGTGAGCCTGGCCAATGTCGCACGCTGGCTGGGCCGGCAGGCCGAGGCGCTGGGCGTGGATATCTTTGCCGGTTTCGCCGCGACCGAAGTGCTTTACGACGCCGCCGGCGCCGTCATGGGTGTTGCCACCGGCAACATGGGGATAGGCAAGAATGGCGAGCCGACCGAGAGCTTCCAGCTGGGCATGGCTTTACACGCCAGGTATACCGTGTTCGCCGAAGGCGCCCGGGGGCAGCTCGGCCGGCAGCTGACCGACCGCTATGCATTGCGGGCTGATGCCGACCCGCAGGTGTACGGCCTGGGTATCAAGGAAGTCTGGCAGGTCGAGCCGTCCCGGCACCAGCCCGGGCTGGTGATGCATACCGCCGGTTGGCCGCTGGATTCCCGCACTTATGGCGGTTCTTTCCTGTATCACCTGGACGACCACCAGGTGGTGGTGGGCTTCGTGGTGGGGCTGGGGTACGGCAACCCGTATCTTTCGCCGTTCGAGGAATTTCAACGCTACAAGACCCATCCCGCCATACGCGTCACTTTCGAGGGCGGCAAGCGCATCGCCTATGGGGCGCGGGCAATTGCGGCTGGCGGGCTGGCGTCGCTGCCCAGGTTGGTCTTTCCCGGCGGTGCGCTGGTGGGTTGCGAGGCGGGCATGCTCAACGCGTCGCGAATCAAGGGTAGCCATGCGGCGATCAAGTCGGGCAGCCTGGCGGCACAGGCGATTTTCGACGCGCTGGCCGCGGGTCGCCAGCGCGATGTGCTGCAAGCCTATCCGCGGGCTTTCCGGGATTCCTGGCTGTGGCGCGAATTGCATCGGGCCCGCAACTTCAAGCAATGGATGTCCAAGGGCCTGTACCTGGGGTCGGCAATGGTCGGCCTGGAGCAGAAGGTGCTGAAAGGCCATATTCCCTGGACACTGCATCATCGCCAGGCCGACCATGAGACGCTCGAGCCGGCGGCGGCATGCAAGCCTATCGCGTATCCGAAACCCGATGGCAAGCTGACGTTCGACCGCCTGTCGTCGGTGTTCCTGTCCAACACCAACCACGAGGAAAACCAGCCGTCCCACTTGGTCTTGAAGGACGCCGATGCGGCTGTGCGCGTCAACCTGGCGAAGTACGCCGGGCCGGAAAGCCGGTTCTGCCCAGCCGGCGTCTACGAGTTCGAACACGATGCCGACGGCCAGGCCAGGCTGATCGTCAACGCGCAGAATTGCGTGCACTGCAAGACCTGCGACATCAAGGACCCTACCCAGAACATTGTCTGGGTGGCCCCGGAAGGAGGCGGGGGGCCGAACTATACGAACATGTAGGGCTGGCGGGGGACGATCCGGTGCCGCCCTCGGCAACGCGGTTGCATACGCGACATTACGGCGAGAAGGCCACAGCCGGCGCCGCCGGCTGTTATGAAGTTGCGAAATGTAAACACATGTATTACGCTGCAATCGCCCGACAAGCCGCGGCGTAGCTGCCCGCCTGGCTGGCGGTGGCCCGGGATGCCGGCCGCCGATTCCAACGATGCGAATCAATGCCCACCGAGGGGAGCACATGGTTCCGATAGCCAGCCCGGATATTCACAGGATCATCGACCAGCTGTATGGCTCGCTGCTCGAAGACACGCTGCTGCACGACGCCGTCGCCGGCCTGGGCTGCGCGCTGGGCAATCGCCGGACGATGCTGCTGCGCTGGGCCGGCGGCATCAGCGACCTGCCCGACATCGTCTCGACCTGCTCGGCCAGCGGCGTGCCGTTCGATCACTTCTTGTCCGACTACGGCAGCTATTACCACCGGCTCGATCCCAGCAAATTCGAATGGCCGTCGGTGCGCGAGGGCGCCTGGATGCACGAGGACCAGGCGTCGAACGCCCGGGTGTGGTCGCGCAGCGAATTCCACCAGGACTTCGCGCTGAACCAGGGCGTATCCGCCTGGTCGGTGCTGAAAGTCCTGGAAGGGCGGGCCGAGGCGGACCAGCAGGCCTGGGCGATTACCTTCATGCGCGAGCAGGACGGCGCCCCGCTCAGCCGCGAGGCGCTGCGGCAGATAGAGAGCGAGGTTGGCCCGCACCTGCGCCGCGCGCTGTCGATGCGAAACCAGCTTGCGCACTTGCGGCTGATGGCCGAGGCCGGGCTGGCCGGGCTGGAACGCTGCAGCTTCCCGATCTGGATCGTCGACGAAAGCGGCAAGGTGTTCTTTTCAATGGGGCGGCCGCCGCATACATGCGCGGCGCCGCGCCGGCCCTGGCGGTGCGGGGCGGGTGCCTGAAGCCGCAGGGCGCGCGCATTGCCGGCGAATGGAGCGAGCTGCTGGCCCTGTCGCAACCGCTGGCCAAGGCGCGGGCGGCCGGCATGTCGCTCTACCAGAAAGACGGCGCCAAGGTCGTGGTGCAGTGCCTGGCGCTATCGCCGATCGCCGCGGCAGCGGCCGATTGGCAGCGGCCGATGCGCATGGTGGTGCTCAATGGCCGGCCCGGCCCCAACCGTTCGGAAGACCTGTTGCGGCACCTGTACGGGCTGACCCCCGCCGAAGTGCGCATCGGACGCCTGTTGCTGCAAGACCTGACCGTGGCCGAGATCGCGCAGCAGTGCAATACCAAGGTCGACACCGTGCGCGGCCAGCTCAAGTCGATGCTGCGCAAGACCGAAAGCCGGCGGCAGGCGGAACTGGTGCGCCTGCTGATCAGCCTGGAGCTGTTCGGCGGCGGCGCCTAGCCCAGGGCTATTGCCGCGACCCATCGCGCTCGTCCAGCATCTTCAGCGCCTGGCCAGTCAGCGTATCCAGGATGCGGTAGAACGCGGCGCGGTCTTCGGGCGTCAGGCATGCCTCGAGCGTTTTCTGGCGGTACTGGGTGCCCTTGAGCCCCTGCTCCAGTAGCTTCGCGCCCGCGGGCGTCAAGGCAATCACGGCCCGCCGCCGGTCGGCCGGATCCACGGTCTGGGTCACCAGGCCGATTTTCTCGTTGTCGAATACCGCACGGCTGATCTGGCTCTTGTCCAGGTGCGAGAAACGCACGATTTCCGATGCCGTGGACGGCCCCAGCCGGTACAGGCTGACCAGGGTGCGCCATTGCCGGCTGCTCAGCCCCAGGTCCCGCGTGACCGACGCGTCGACCATGCGTCCCAGCAACTGGGCGAGCACGGAGGTCTTGAAGGTGATGAGTTCCTCGACAGCTATTTTCTTGGCCATAAATTCTCAAGTGCAACAGTTGCAATGGAAACTAATTTGGGATTAGCATACGCCGGACAATTACACCGACATCGGAGACCCCTATGCAAGTCCTATCGAAAAACCGCCGGCGCGCCCTGGCCGCCCTGGTGGCGTTGCCCCTGGCCGCCGGCCTGAATGCCGCCGCCGGCGCGCAGCAATGGCCCAGCCAGCCGATCAAGCTGATCGTGCCGCAGGGGCCCGGTTCGGGCAGCGATGTGCTGGGTCGGCTGATCGGCCAGTATCTGGGCCAGGAACTGCAGCAATCGGTCGTGGTCGAGAACAAGGTCGGCGGGGGCGGCGTCATCGGGCACGAGGCGGTACTGCGCGCCCATGACGATCACACGTTCGTGATGAGCTCCACCGCGCCCATGTTCGTGGTGCCTTACCTGAACAAGGCCGCCGTCTACCGGTTCGGCGATTTCACGCCGGTGGCGCCGGTGATGCGCGCGCCGTTTGTCGTGCTGGTGCCGAACACGGATACGGCGCCCAGGACGTTGCAGGAGTTGATCGCCAGCCTGCGCGCCAAGCCGCAGGCGTTTTCCTCGGCGGGATTCGGCACGATGACGCACCTGGCCAGCGAGATGCTGCTGCAGCGCGCGGGCGTCAAGGCCACGCATGTGCCCTACAAGGGCAGCGGCGCGTCGCTGAACGACCTGATCGGCGAACAGGTGACCTTCACCACCGATTCGCTGACGGCTTCGATGCCCTTGATCAAGGGGGGCAAGCTGCGCGCGCTGGCCGTCACCGGCCCGGCGCGCGAGCGGGCGCTGCCCGACGTGCCGACCTTGCAGGAAGCCGGCTACCAGGGCCTGGTGATCGCCGTGATCGGCGGCCTGTTCGCGCCCAAGGACAGTTCCGGCGTCGCGGCCGACCGGATGGCGGCGGCCATGGACAAAGTGCTGCGCAGCAAGGAAGTGCAGGAACGCTTCGCCACGCTGCAGACCGAGCCCCTGATCGCGACGCGCCAGGAGTTCGCCGCCATGCTGGCCGACGAGGCGCCGCGCTGGGAAGCCGTCGCGCGCAAGCTGGAACCCGAAGTCAAGAATTGATGGCGAACCGTTCGATACCGGGCTGGCCGCGGGCCGCCTTCGACGCTTCGGCGCGCGGCACCCTGCACGGCGTGCGGGTGTTGGACCTGAGCCGGCTGGTGGCCGGCAACATGCTGACCCTGCAGCTGGCGGATTTCGGCGCGGACGTGATCAAGGTCGAGTCGGCGGCCGAGGGCGATACGCTGCGCCAGTGGACGCAGCCGCAGGCCGATCGCCCCGAGGGGTTCGACGGCTGGTGGCAGGTGTATGCGCGCAACAAGCGCAGCCTGGCGCTGAACCTGAGAAGCCCGCAGGCTGTCGAACTGCTGCGGCAATTGTGCCGGCGCGCCGACGTCTTCGTGGAAAGTTTTCGCCCGGGCACGCTCGAGGCCATGGGGCTGGGGCCCGACGTCCTGCATGCGCACAACCCCAGGCTGGTGGTGGTGCGCCTGTCGGGCTGGGGCCAGACCGGCCCCTACCGGGACCTGCCGGGGTTCGGCAGCCTGATCGAGGGGTTTTCCGGCTACGCGATGAAAGGCGGCGACAGTGACGACGCGCCGCCCGAATTGCCCGGCATTGCGTTGGCCGACATGGTGGCCGGCCTGACGGGCGCATTCGCGGTGATGACGGCCCTGCGCGAGGTCGAGGTCAACCGGGGCGTGGGGCAGGTCGTCGATCTGTCGTTGCTGGAGCCCATGCTGTCCATCATGGGGCCGGACGTGACCCACTTCGCGCGCACCGGCCAGCGTCCGCGGCGGGGCCTGAAGATCGCCTCGCCGCGCGGGGCGTACCGCTGTCGCGATGGCCATTGGGTGGCCATGTCGGGCTCGACCGATGCCATGGCGCGCAAGGTGTTCGCCGCCATCGGCGAACCCGGCCTGTTCGAGTCCGACCGGTTCCGCACCAACGCCGCGCGGCTGGCGCACGATGCAGAGCTGGATGCGATGATCCAGGCGTTCATCGCCCGCCTGGACCTGCATGCGTGCCTGGCGCACTTCCGCCGGCACGGCGTGACGGTGGGGCCGGTCCACGATGCGCCGGGCGTCCATCAGGACGAGCATGTGCGCGGGCGCGGCGTGTATGTGGCGGCGCAGCGGCCGGACGACCCCGACGAGGTCGTCATGCATGCGGTGGTGCCCCGCATGAGCGCGACGCCGGGAACGCTGCGCCACCCCGCGCCCCGGCACGCGCAGCATACCCGGGACATCCTGGCCGAACTGGGCCTGAGCAGCGAGCGCATACGCGAGCTGCACGATCAAGGACACATCAAGTGCAGTTGAGCGAGTGCCGTTCATTGTTGTTCGTGCCCGCCGACGCCGGCACGTTCGTCGAGAAAGCCCATCAGCGAGGCGCCGACGCCGTGATCCTGGACCTGGAAGATGCCGTTCTTGCGCAGTACAAGGCGCAGGCCCGGCGGCAGGTGGCGCCGGCGTCGCGGACGCTGGCCGGGCACGGCCTGCCGGTGCTGCTGCGCGTGAATGCCGACCCGCCGGCGTGGGCGCTGGACCTGGAATCGGCCGATCCGGCCTGCCTGCATGCGGTGATGCTGCCCAAGGTGGAAAGCGCCGCGCAGGTGGCGGCGCTGGACGATGCGCTGGGGCGCCTGGAGCGCGGGCTTGCCGCGCCGCGGCGGGTGGCCATCGCCGCGCTGGTCGAGTCGCCGCTGGGCGTGGTGCGGGCCGCCGAGATCGCGTGCGCCAGCGGCCGCCTGTGCGCGCTGGGCTTCGGCGCGGAAGATTACGCCGCCGCGATGTCGATCGCGCCGGAACCGGACAACCTGAAATGGGCTGCCCAGCAGGTGACGAACGCGGCGCGGGCGTTCGGCCTGGGATGCTGGGGCCTGGCCGACAGCATTGCGAACTTGGCCGACATGGCGCGTTTCGAGGTCTCGGTGCGCCAGGCCCGCAACCTGGGCTTCACGGGCAGCGTGGCGGTGCACCCGCGCCAGGTGCCGGTGATCAACCGGGGGTTCGCACCCAGCGAGGAAGAACGGGAATGGGCCCGCCGGGTAGTGCAGGCGGCCGACAGCGGCCGCGCCGAAGACAAGGGCGTGGTGATGCTGGATGGCCGCATGATCGACCAGCCCCTGGTGCAGCGCGCCCGCCGGTGGCTGGGCCGGTAAGCGCCCGCGGCCAGCCAGGCGTCGGGTTCATTCCGGCATGGGCGGGCGCCGGGCCAGCGATTCGGCCAGCCCGGCTTGCAGCGCTTGCAGCGGGCCGGCAAGCGGCCTGTCTTTGTGCCACAGCAGCGAAATGGGCGGCAGGGGCATGTGCAGCGGCAGGTCGAGGATGCGGATGCCCTGCAGCCGTTCGAACTTCCTGGCGGCGGAGACCGGCGACACCGTCAGCAGGCCCTGTTCCGCCAGCGCCAGGTTCGACAGGAAATTGGTCGATTGAATCCGGGGCGCGGGCGGCGGCAGCCCGATGTGCAGGAATTCGTCGATCAGCAGGTTGCGTGTCACCGAGCCCTGCGGCGGCAGGACCCAGTCGTATTGCAGCGTGTCGGCCAGGGTCAGTTTCTTCTTGCCGGCCAGGGGATGCGCCCGGCCGGACACCACGCACATGCCTTCTTCGTATAGCGTCTGCAGCCTGAACGTGCGGCCGCCGTCGGGCAGGCGGGCCGCGTCGCGCGTATAGCGGCCGACGATCGCGTCGAATTCGCCGCGCGCCAGGCCGTGCAGCAAGACGTCGGATGTCGATTCGGTCAGCGCGAATTCCAGGCCGCGATGTTGCCGCACCATGTCGGCCAGCACGGCGGGCATGATGTTCTGCATGCTGCGGGGAAGCACGCCCAGGCGCAGCACTTCGCGGGAACGTTCCTGTTGCGCCGTGGCGTCGTCGACGATGGCATCCAGTTCGTGCGCGATGACGCTGGCGCGGCGCAGCAGCGCCTTGAGCGCGGGGGTAGCCGACATGCCGGTATGCGAGCGGACAAAGAGCTCGATGCCCAGCGCCCGTTCGACTTCCTGCAGCATGGCGCTGGCCGCGGGCTGGGTCACGTGCATCGACTCCGCCGCCTTGCGGACCGACCCGCATTCGTCGATCAGCCGCAGCAGGTGCAGGCTGCGGAACCTGAGCTGAGACACCCGGGGCGAGAGAGCTTGGGCCAAGTGAAAGGCATCCTTTATCACATGAGCAGTTTTTTTGATTTTACGGTTATCGCTGGGCTGGGCATACTCCCGGGACGATTGATGACGGGGAAGGAGACACACCCACCATGCAGCGCAGAACATTCCTGGCCGCCACGGCGGCGCTCGCCGCGGCAGCGGCCATGGCGGCCCCCGGCCACGCACAAGGCTGGCCGGCACGGCCGATCACACTGATCGTACCGTTCGCGCCCGGGGGCGCCACCGACATCGTCGGGCGGATCACCGCCGACCGGATCGGGAAGATCCTGGGCCAGACCGTCATCGTCGAGAACAAGGGCGGCGCGGCCGGCGCGGTGGGCATGAGCGAACTGGCGCGCGCCAAGCCGGACGGCTATACGTTCGCCCTGATCACCGATTCCATACCGATCCAGCCGCTGCTCAACCGCGGCCTGAACTGGGACATGGGCCGGTTCAAGCCGATCGCGAAGATCGCCACCTCGCCGGAAGTGCTGGTGGTGCATCCCGATGTGCCGGCAACCGACGTGAAGGGGTTGGTGGCACTGGCGAAGTCCAAGCCGGGCGGCCTGACCTTCGCCGCCTCCAGCACGGGTTCGGTGCATCACCTGGCGGGCGAGGTGTTCAAGCAGCAGACCGGCATCGACATCGTGCACATCCCGTACAAGGGCGGTGGCCAATCGATCGTGGACATGGTGTCCGGCCGCATCGACATGGGCTTCATCGGGCTGGCCCCCATCCTGAACCACTTGAAGAACGGCCAGCTGCGGGCGCTGGCGCTGACCGGCGAACGCCGCAACAGCCAGGCTCCCGATGTGCCGACGTTCCGCGAGGCCGGCTACGGCGAGTTCGACGTCGAACTGTGGATCGGCCTGGTGGGGCTGGACGACACGCCGCCGGAAGCGGTCGAGGGCATGCGCGCCGCCATCGACCAGATGCTGGCCACCGAGTCGGTGCAGGCGAACCTGCGCGACATCGGCTTCGAGCCGGTCGCCGGCGGCCAGGCCGGCTTTGGCCAGTGGCTGGCCGAACAGCAGCGAGGCTGGGGCAAGGTGATCGAACAGCTGGGCATGAAGCAGGACTAGCCCATGAAAGACATATTCGGCGAACGCGCGACGGTCGCGACCATCATGCGCATCGAGGCGGCGCTGGCGCGCGCCCAGGCGCGGCTGGGCATCATCCCGGAAGCGGCCGCCGCCGCCATCGACCGGACCGCCCGGCCCGAGTACGCCCCGGCCGAGGTCATCGCCGGCCATGCGCGGAAGGTCGGCCATCCCCTGGTGGCGGTGTTGACGGCCTGGTCGGAACAGCTGGGCGACGAGGCGGCCGCCTACTTGCATTACGGCGCCACCACGCCGGACATCCGGCTGACGACCCAGGTGATCCAGATGCGCCAGGCCATGCAGCGGTACTGCGAACGCGCGCTGGAGATCGAGGACATCCTGATGGGCATGGCGCGCGCGCACCGCGCCACGCCCATGATGGGGCGCACGGTGGGCCGCCACGCCCTGCCGATTACGTTCGGCTTGAAGGCGTCGACCTGGATGCTGGAAAACCGTCGCAACCTGGACCGCATGCAAGGCTGGCTGCGGCGTACCGATGCCGGCGTGCTGGCCGGCGCGGTGGGCAGCTACGCGGCGCTGGGAGACCTGGGCTTCGAGGTGGAACGCCAGACCATGGCGGAACTGGGCCTGGGCACGCCCGAGCCGGCCGACTGGAAAGGCACGCGCGACAAGCATGCCGAGTGGGGCTGCCTGCTCGCGATTGCCGCCAAGAGCCTGGCGCGCATGGCGCAGGACATCTTCCTGATGCAGGGCGACGATCTTGCCGAGGTGGACGAGGGCAACCAGGAAGTCGGCTCGAGCACCATGCCGCACAAATCGAATCCCCGCAAGGCGACCGCCATCATCGGGCTGGCGCGCCAGGTCGCGCACGAATCCGGCGTGTTACTCGACTGGATGGTCTCGATCTACGAGCGCGACCAGATCAGCAACGACAGTTCGCTGGGATCGATCGCGGGCAACATGGACCGGCTGCTTCAGGCGGCGGCCGGCCTGCTGTCCGGCCTGGTCGTCTATCCGTCCAACATGGACCGCAACCTGGGCCGCACCGGCGGGCTGATCATGGCCGAGCGCGTGATGTTCGCGCTGGGCGATCACGTGGGCAAGCACAAGGCG
>Ga0182735_1001313_pt1 | contig 16725 bp, 7 predicted proteins | sample eDN5th30CKraftMG_FD_128524 | JGI IMG/M metagenome (GOLD analysis project Ga0182735, IMG submission 128524) | Enriched Miracle-Growth compost microbial communities from Emeryville, California, USA - eDNA 5th pass 30_C Kraft MG (version 2) (version 2) ... | reverse complement strand
CTCGAGGTCGCTCAGCGGGTCGCGGTCCGGCTCGAGCGTCGCGCAGTCGAGGACGTGCACGAGGACGGCGCAGCGCTCGATGTGGCGCAGGAACTCCAGCCCGAGGCCCTTGCCCTCGCTCGCACCGGGGATCAGCCCGGGCACGTCGGCGACGGTGTAGCGGGCCTGGCCGGCCTGCACGACGCCGAGGTTCGGCACCAGGGTGGTGAAGGGGTAGTCGGCGATCTTGGGCCGCGCGGCCGAGATCGCTGCGATGAGGCTCGACTTGCCGGCGCTCGGGTAGCCCACGAGCGCCACGTCGGCGATGGTCTTGAGCTCGAGGACCACCTCGGCCTCGTCTCCCGGCTCGCCGAGCAGCGCGAAACCGGGGGCCTTGCGCTTGGCGGAGGCCAGCGACCAGTTGCCGAGCCCGCCCGTGCCGCCCTGGGCGACCACGTACTGCGCGCCCACGCCGACGAGGTCGGCGAGCACGTTGCCCTCGCGGTCCTTGACGACCGTGCCGTCGGGCACCCCGAGGACCAGGTCCTCGCCGTTGGCGCCCTGGCGGTAGTCGCCCATGCCCATGGTGCCGTTGGGAGCAGCGCGGTGCGGCAGGTGGTGGAAGTCGAGCAGCGTGGTGACCTGCGCGTCGACGCGCACGATCACGCTGCCGCCGTTGCCGCCGGTGCCACCATCAGGCCCGGCGAGAGGCTTGAACTTCTCGCGCCGGATCGACGCGCAGCCGTGGCCGCCGTCACCGCCCTTGGCATGGACGACTACGCGATCGACGAACGATGCCATGGGGGTCCTTACAGAGATTCAGGCAGATGCGAGAGGAAACACGCGAGGGACGCACCCCGTACGGTGGTGCGCCCCTCGCAGGAAGACAGCTCGTCTCAGGCGGAGGCCTCGACGATGTCGATGACCTTGCGGTCACGACGGGTGGCGAACTGCACGGTGCCGGCAGTCAGCGCGAAGAGCGTGTCGTCGCCGCCACGGCCGACGTTGTTGCCGGGGTGGAAGTGCGTGCCACGCTGGCGGACGATGATCTCGCCGGCGTTGACCAGCTGACCGCCGAAGCGCTTGACGCCGAGACGCTGGGCGTTGGAGTCGCGACCGTTGCGCGAGGAGCTCGCGCCCTTCTTGTGTGCCATGTCGTCATCCTGCTTTCGTGCTTGAGGTTGGGGGACGCATGCCGGTCAGATCGCTGTCCGGCCGCGGAAGCTCAGTTGATGCCGGTGACCTTGAGGCGGGTCAGCTTCTGGCGGTGACCCTGGCGCTTGCGGTAGCCGGTCTTGTTCTTGTACTTCAGGATGTCGATCTTGGGGCCCTTCTCGTCCTGGACCACCTCGGCGGTGACCTTGACCTTCGCCAGCTTCGCGGCGTCGTGGGTCACGGTCTCACCGTCGACGAGGAGGAGAGCGGGCAGCTCCACAGACGTACCGGGGGCCTTGGACAGCCGGTCGACGACGACGACGTCACCGACAGAAACCTTCTCCTGGCGGCCGCCAGCCTTCACGATCGCGTAAACCACGTTGCTGCTCATCTCTCTTAGTCAGGGCGTGCTCGTCATGTCGATGCGTCTTGAGGAACTCGGCCGCGCCGCGGCGTGCGAGTGCGTAACGTCCATGGAGTCACGGGACCGGCGCATGCACAGTCGCGCCGACGTTCAACTCTACAGGTTCGCCGAGCGACGGGTCAAACCGCCGTCGGGGTCACGCCTTCTCCTCCTGCGCGACCTCGTGCCCGGCGTCGTGCGCGTGCTGGGCGGCCGCCGCGATCTGGGCGAGCGTGGCCTTGACCGCCTCGCGCGCCTCGGACCGCTCCTCCGGGAGCACCGGGACGACGACCGGTTCCGCGGCGGGCGCGCTCGCCTTGCGGCGCCGGGACCGCTTGGGGGCGGCCTCGGTCGTCACGGCGTCGTCCACGGCCGTGTCGTTGCCGGCGGCGTCGCCACCAGAGCGGCCCGAGGCCTTCGAGGACTTGCCCGACGACTTGGACGAGCCCTTCGACGTGCCCGCGCCGGAGTGCTGGTGGTTCGAGCTGCCGCCACGCTCGATGGGCTCGTCGTGGACGATGAACCCGCGCCCGTGGCAGTGCTCGCACGTCTCGCTGAACGCCTCGACGAGGCCCTGGCCCACGCGCTTGCGCGTCATCTGGACCAGGCCGAGCGAGGTGACCTCGGCCACCTGGTGCTTGGTGCGGTCGCGGCCCAGGCACTCCACGAGCCGGCGCAGCACCAGGTCGCGGTTGGACTCGAGCACCATGTCGATGAAGTCGACGACGATGATCCCGCCGATGTCGCGCAGCCGCAGCTGGCGGACGATCTCCTCGGCCGCCTCGAGGTTGTTGCGCGTGACCGTCTCCTCGAGCGTGCCGCCCGCGCCGGTGAACTTGCCGGTGTTGACGTCGACGACGGTCATGGCCTCGGTGCGGTCGATCACGAGCGAGCCGCCCGAGGGCAGGTAGACCTTGCGGTCCAGGCCCTTGGCGAGCTGCTCGTCGATACGGTGCTCGGCGAAGACGTCCCGCTCGGACGTCCAACGGGTCACCTTGCTCGCGAGGTCCGGGGCGAGCGCGCCGACGTAGTCGGAGATCTCGGTCCACGCGCTCTCGCCGGAGACGACGAGGGAGGTGAAGTCGTCGTTGAAGATGTCGCGCACGACGCGGATCGACAGGTCCGGCTCGCCCTGCAGCAGCGCGGGCGCCGAGGCGGACTTGGCCTTCTTCTCGATCGCGGCCCACTGGCCCTGGAGCCGGGCGATGTCAGCCTTGAGCTCGTCCTCGCTCGCCCCCTCCGCCGCGGTGCGCACGATGACGCCGGCGGCCTCGGGCACGGCCTCGCGCAGGATGCGCTTGAGGCGCGCGCGCTCGGTCTCCGGGAGCTTGCGGGAGATGCCCGTCATGCCACCGCCCGGGACGTAGACGAGGTAGCGGCCAGCCAGGGTGATCTGCGAGGTCAGTCGCGCACCCTTCTGGCCGATCGGGTCCTTGGTGACCTGCACGAGCACGCTGTCGCCGGACTTCAGCGCGAGCTCGATGCGGCGCGGCTGGCCGTTGGCGAGCCCGGAGGCGTCCCAGTTGACCTCGCCCGCGTACAGCACGGCGTTGCGGCCCTTGCCGACGTCGATGAACGCGGCCTCCATGCTCGGCAGCACGTTCTGCACGCGGCCGAGGTAGACGTTGCCGGCCATCGAGGCCTGCTCCTGCTGGGAGACGTAGTGCTCGACGAGCACGTTGTCCTCGAGCACGGCGATCTGGGTGCGGCCGTGGCGCTCGCGCACGATCATCGAGCGCTCGACCGACTCGCGGCGCGCGAGGAACTCCGACTCGGTGATGACCTGACGGCGGCGGCCCGCGTCACGACCGTCGCGACGGCGCTGGCGCTTGGCCTCGAGTCGCGTGGAGCCCTTGAGCGCGGTGACCTCGTCGTTGCGCGACGAGCGGGTGCGGCCCTCGGGCTCGCGGGACTCCGCGCGGGAGTCGCCCCGGCCCTCGGAACCACGACCGCCCCGGCGACGGCGACGGCGGCGACGGCTCGAGCCGGTCGCGTCGTCGTCCTGCTCGTCGGGGTCGTCGGTGGAGTCGTCGTCCGTGCGTGCGTCGTCCGTCCCGGCAGCGTCACCGGCGGGCGCGGGCTCGGCATCGTCCTGGTCCTCGTTGCCGGACCGGCCCGAGCGCGAGCCACGGCTGCGGCCGCCGCGGTTGCGACCGCCGCGCTGGCGCGCGGGGGCCTCGTCGGAGTCCTCGGTCTCGGCCTCGTCGGCCGCGCTCTCGGAGGCCTCTGCCTCCGAGTCCTCGGTGCCGTCGAGGTCGTCGTCGTCCGCACCGTTCTCGTCGGAGCCGTTGCCACCGCGGTGACGGCGGCCGCGACCGCCGCGACGGCGACGGCGACGGGGCGCCTCGTCGGACTGCTCGTCCTCGGGCTGCTCGTCGTTCGCGCTCTCCGCGTCGACGGCCTCGGCCTCGGCGAGCGCGGCGGCGGCGAGCGCCTCCTCCTCGGCGAGCAGCTCCTCGGGGGTGAGGGCGGTCTCGTCGGTGGTCGCAGAGCCGGGCGCGTCGACGTGCACGCCGGCGCGCACCTGGTCGGGCGACCCGGCGGGCGCGGAGACCCGGCGGCGCTTGGGACGGGCCGCGCCCAGGTCGGGGGCCTGGAACAGCACCGCGGTCGCGGCGAGCCGCGGGCGCTGCGGCGCCTGGGTGTCGTTGGCGGTCGCGGCGGCGGGGGTCGTGGCGGCGTCGGAGGTCGAGGCGGGCTCGACCTGCGGGACCGTGGCGTCGGCGGCCGCGGGCGCCGTCGTCGTGCTCTGGCGCGTGGCGCGGCGGCTGCGGGTCGCGGGCCTGGTCGAGGACGTCTCGGCGGTCGTGCCGTCCGCCTCGGCGGGTGCCGCGGTCTCGGCGGCGACGTCGGCCTGGGGGGCGCCGGACCTGCTGGTCGCGCGCCGCGAGGCACGCTTCGCGGGGGCCTTCTGCGGCGCGGGAGCGCCCGCCACCTCGTCGGGCGCCGTCTGGTCCGGCGCCGTCTGGTCCGGCGCCGTCTGGTCCGGCACCGCCTCGTCGCTCGCGGCAGGCACCGGGGCCTCGGCCGTCTTGCGGGTCGAGGCGCGCCGCGACGTGCGCTTCGCGGGGGCCGTCGCCGCGTCGCCGGAGGTGTCCGCCTCCGGTTCGGTGGCGGTGGCGGTCGACGCGTCGTCCCCGGCCGCAGCCGCACCGGCGGCGCGGCGCGAGCGGCGTGCCTTCGGCGCGGCGGTCGGCTGGTCGTCCGCGGTCCGGCTGTCGGTGCTCGGCGTGGTCTCGGGCGCCGCGTCGGACGGCGTGCCCGTGGTGGCTGCGGCAGCGCTGGCGCGACGGCTGCGTCCCTTCGCGGGGGCGGCGGACGCGGTCGCTCCTGCCGTCGGCACCTCGGGGGTCGCCGACACCTCGGGGGTCGTCGGCATGGCGCTCGTCGCGCCGTCCGAGGGCGCGTCGGCGGCGGGGGCCTTGCGGGTGGACGCCTTGCGCGCCGTGCCGGTCTTCGCGGACGCCGAGCGGGCGGTGGACCTCGTGGCCGCGGTCTTCTTCGTGGCAGAGCCGGAAGCGTCGCTCGTGGTGGCGTCGGCGGTCACGTCGGAGCCGACGACGTCGGACGTCTCGACGGCCGCCTTCTTGGCGCGGGTGCGCGTGGTACGACGGGCGGGAGCCTCGGGATCGGCGTCCGCAGCACCCGATACCTCGTCGGCGGCAGCGCCGGGCACGTCAGCGGCGACCGGTGCGGCGGGGCGGGTCGCGCGCTTGCGGGCGGGCTTCTTGGGGGCCTCGCCGCGCTCGGCGGACGCCAGGTCGAGGGCGGCGTTCAGCTGGGCCTCGGTGCGCTCGCGCCCGGCGTTCGTCTCGTCGTGGGCGGCGCCGTGCGCGTCGGCACCGAGCTCGGCGAGGACGTCGAGCTTGTCGACGGCCTGCGGGGCCGCGACCTTCCTGGTGGCGCGGCGGCGGGGACGCGAGGCCGCACCGTTGTTCTCGGTCGGCTCGGGGTTCTTGTCCAGTGGCACTGGTTGCTCCAGGCCGGTCTACGTGCCCCACACGTGCACGTGCTCCGGCAGATGTCGTCCGTAGCGTCACCGCTCGGACGGAAGTCGTGACACGGGGCTGCGGGATGTCAGTCGCACGGGCGGCACGCCGTTCCGATTCCCTCGGACGGCGGCGCTCCAGAAGTACGCCTGATCCTGCAGCACTCCATGAACAATGGTGGGACCAGGGTGGTGTGGACCGCCTGGTTCCTCCATCAGTATGACACAGGGGTGGTCCGGTCTCCGGGATGGGAGGATGAGCAGCGTGCGAGCAGGCGTGGCGTGGCTGGACCGGCACCAGGTGCCGCTGTATCTGGCCGCTCTCCTCGCCGGAGCCGCGATCGGCTCCCTCGCCCCCGCGACGGCGCGCCCCGCGGAGCTGGCGGTCGGTCCCGTGCTCGGCCTGCTGCTCTACGCGACGTTCCTCGGCGTGCCGTTCGCCAGGATCGGGCAGGCGTCCCGCGACTGGCGGTTCCTCGTCACCGTGCTGGCCGTCAACTTCGTCGCCGTCCCGGTCGTCGTCCTCGCCCTGTCGCGGATCGTCGCGCACGACCGGGTGCTGCTGGTCGGGGCGCTGTTCGTCCTGCTGGCCCCGTGCGTGGACTACGTCATCGTGTTCACCGGCATCGCCGGCGGCGCGCAGGACCGCCTGCTGGCCGCCGCACCGCTGCTCATGCTCGCCCAGGCGCTCCTGCTGCCGCTCTACCTCTGGCTGTTCGCCGGCGGCGACCTCGTCACGTCCGTCGACCTCGCCCCGTTCGTCGAGGCGTTCTGGCTGCTCATCGTCCTGCCGCTGGCCGCAGCCGGGCTCACCCAGCTCGCCGCCGCGCGCACCGCTGCCGGGCGGCTCGTGCAGCGCACGGTCCTGGCGGCGACGGTGCCGTCGATGATGCTGACGCTCGCCGTCGTCGTCGCCTCGCAGGTCGCCGGGGTCGGCCAGCGGCTGGCTGCGCTGCTGCCCGTCGTCCCCGTCTACCTCCTGTTCGCCGCCGTCATGGTCCCCGTCGGCTCCGCCGCCGGTCGCCTCGCGCGGCTCGACGTGCCCGGACGGCGGGCGATCGTGCTCAGCGGGGTGACCCGGAACTCGCTCGTCGTCCTCCCGCTCGCGCTCGCGCTGCCCGCCGCGTTCGGCCTCGTCCCCCTGGTCGTGGTCACGCAGACGCTCGTGGAGCTCGTGCTCATGGTCGTCCTCGTCCGGCTCGTCCCCCACCTGGTCCCCCAGCTAGCACCGCGCCGCGGCCCGGCGGGCGGGGCGCGGTAGCTGCACCCGGCCATGGGGTCGGTCCGCTCGGGAGCGACACGTTGCCGAGCGAGGTGAACCGTCATGCTGTGCCGGTCGCAGCGAGGTCGGCCGCCATCACCACGGCTCCCACGAGCTCCGCACGAGTACCGAAGTCGGCCGAGACGACCGTCAGGCTGTCGCCGATCGACGGTTCGGCGAAGCGCGCGATCGCAGAGCGAACGCCGTCGAGCAGCGCAGACGCGGACGAACCCAGCAGTCCTCCCAGGACCACGGCACGCGGGTTGAAGCAGTTGCAGACATCAGAGAGGACACGTCCGACGACCCACCCCGCCTCGGACAGCACCCTGATCCCCGCGGGGTCCGTCACCCGCGAGAAATCTGTCACCTCGGCGGAGGTGGTCCCGAAAGCGGTGCCCGTCGCAAGCCCCAGCTGTATCCGCAGCCGCTCCACCGACACCACGGTCTCGAGACAGCCCCGGCTCCCGCAGCGACACAGCTCGATCGTGCCGGCCACCTTCGTGTGACCGATCTCTCCAGCCAGTCCCGCCGAGCCGCGATACGGCATCCCGTTGATGATCAGCCCCGCCCCGACGCCGCCCGAGATCTTGACGTACAGCATGTCGTCCACGCCCTGACCTGCACCACGACGCTGCTCACCCATGGCACCGAGCAACGTGTCATGCTCGATCGTCACAGGGACCTGGAGCGCCTCCATGAGCATGGTTCGGGGCGCGACATCGACCCAGTCCGAGAGGATGGTCGGCGAGACGACGCGCCCGCTCCGGGCGTCGACCGGGCCTGGCACCCCGGCGACCGCGTAGGTGACAGGCTTCAGCAGCCTGGTCAGACGAACGAGCGTCCGTGCCATCTGTGCGGCCTCCTGGACCGCTGCCGCGGCGTCGATGTCCACATCGAGATGGCGGGTGTCCTCTGCGAGGATCTGGCCCACATGGTCGGCGACAGCGACGGAGACATGACCATGACCGAAGTCGATGCCCAGGACCAGCCCACCATCACCTCGCGGGAGGAGCACCATCGCGGGACGGCCACGCTTGCTGGTGTTCCGCGTGGCATCACGTCGCTCGACGATCGCTCCCTCGCCCAGCAACATCGCGACGATGTGCGCGACGCCGCTGCGCGAGAGCCCGAGCACCTGCATCAGCTCAGTCCGGGAGCACCCGCCTGTGCGACGGATGTGGCTCAGTGCGGCATTCTTGTTCCGCAAGCGCGCGGACATCTCTGAGGCGGGCGAAGCGGCGTGCATGGCTTGGGTCCGCATTCCTCTCTCGATGAGCAACCAGGTAGACGCCACGACGAGCCGGACTGCCGGGAGGCGCGCGGAGACCACGGCACGACGGTCGTCGCGAAGATCCGTCGCCTGCGCTCTGAGACGGGCCTTGGGACGAGCTTGAGGTGAGGGGACGGTGCTGCAGGAACGCCGACCTGCGCCGGGGGTGGCCCAGGAGCCTGGGCCACCCCCGGCCTCGTGCGGACGCCCGACGCTCGGCACCCGCACGAGGCGAGGTCATGCCCCGGGCATCAGGCGCGCACGACCCGCAGGGTGTAGGTCCTGGACTTCTTCCCTGCCTTCACCACGAGCTTGGCCGTCCCGACCTTCTTCGCGGTGATCGTGCCCGCCACGTCGACCGTGAGCACCGAGGCCTTCGACGACCGGTACGTGAGGGTCACCCCAGGCGCCTTGCTCGGGGTGTACGTGCCCTTCGCCGCGGCAGTGGTGCCCACGACGATCGTCTTGGGCACCGATGCCGACACCTTCTTCACGGTCGCCTTCGACCTTGCCGGCTTCTTCTTGAGGACCTTGACCTTCACAGTGGCCTTGACCGTCTTGCCCGCGCTGTTGCGAGCCTTGGCGGTCGCGGTGATCGTGGCCGACCCCTTGCGCACCGCGGTGACCTTGCCGGTCCTCCTGTTCACCTTGGCGATCTTCGGGTTGCTCGAGGCCCAGGTGACCTGCGTGCGAGCCCCGCTCGTCCCGTTCGAGTAGTACACACGGACCGGCACCGAGATCGACTTCTTCCTCACGATGGTCGCGCGCGCCTGGCCCGCTCTCACCGAGGTGACGGTGACCGCGGCGGGCTTCGTCACAGGCTTGGTGCCACCGTCACCAGGCGGCGGAGTGGGGCCGCCCGTCGAGGGCGCCACGACCAGACCCGCCAGCGCGTTGACCAGTGCGGTCGCGGCACCGTCGACCTCTGCCTGGGTCGCTCCTGCGTCGTCGCGCACCGCCCGGGCACCGGTCAGCGCAGTGTCGAACACCGACCAAGTCACCGCGGTGTAGGCCGTGGCCTGACCAGCCTTCGACTCGGCCGCGGCGATCGCCGAACTCAACCACTGCCGGTCCACGATGACCACGGCCTCGAGGCCGGTGAAGGCCGAGACCAGGTCGCCGAACGCCACGTCGACCTGTGCCTGCGTCGTCGCCGAGGCTGCTGCCTCTTGCGCGGCAGCGCGTGCGGCGGCCAAGACCTGCCACGACGTGGCTGTGTACGAGGACTGCTGCAGGTCCAGGGCATCGATCTGATCGACGAGCTCGCTGATCGCGCTCGTGAGCACACGCTCCTCGAGCGCGTCGATGGCCACCTGCAACGGCTGTGCCACCGCTGCCACGTCTCCGGCGGAGAACCGCACGCCCGACTCGGCGCGGGCGACCAACCGCTTCGCTTGTGACAGCGGTGCGCCCAGGCCGGCACGGGACGTGCTCGTGTACTGGTCGACGTCCTTCGCCGCCTCGGCGACCGCGATGGATCCACGCAGCGCCGACACCGCCGCCGCACCATCGGCGCCCGGCACGAGCCCGGCGATCGCGGCCGACAGGTTGGAGAGCGCATCGTCCACGGCGGTCCGCGACACGTCGCGAGCGTCCGACGCGAGCACGGCCTGCGCCGTGGCAGCCGCCGACTCGTATGCTGCCCAGCCAGCGGTGTAGCCCGAGCCCGACAGCAGACCGTCGAGCGAGTCCACGACCGTCCGCAGCGGCGCCACGTCACCCCGACGTTGCTCGGACAACCCGCTCAACGCCCCCGTGAGACCGTCCAGCAACGCGTCGACGTCGGTCTGCGAGACAGCCTGCAGAGCGTCGTCGTCCGCGAGCAGCTCATCGATCGCGGCGCGCGCGGTGAGGAACGTCGCCCATGCGCCGCGGGTGAAGTCAGACGCGCTGACCACACCTTCGTCGACGAGCCCAGCCACCACCGACGCCGTCGAGGACAGCTGCTCGGTGTCGGCGTTGCCAAGCAACCGCAGACCGTCGATGGCGGAGGCCAACGCCGCCGCCGCGGCGTCGACGTCCTCGGTCGTCGAGCCTGCCGAGGCGTAGACCGTCCGAGCAGTGCCCAGAGCCGCGGTCAGGGTCGACCACGACCGAGCGGTGTAGCTCGCTGCCGACAACGCACCAGCCTGATCGATCAGGCTGCTGAGCTGGGTCCGGTCGACGCTGCTCGGGGTGAACCTCAGGTAGCTCAGGTTGAAGCCACCGGTGTCGCAGAAGAGCTGGAGCTTGTTGATCCCCTCCTTGAGGTAGACCACCTGCGCGGGCAGCGTCACCCAGTTCTGCCATCCCCCGGTCCCGCCGAGCTGTGCGAACGTAGCCGCGAGGTCCCCGTTGACGTTCAGCGAGAAGGACGTCTGGTCCGGCGCCGTCTCCGCTGCGCCCGAGGAGAACTGCGGCGCGACCTCGTAGAACCCGGCCTTCTCCACATCGAGGTTGTAAAGGGCATATTCTCCGGTCGCGGTGTAACCGACGTTCTCGCCCGAGCACGCTCCGCTGCACGGCTGACTCTTGAGAGCTGACGTGTGGTAGAACCACGACGACGCGAGCCTTGCCTCGGTCGTACCGGTCTGCGGGATCGCGACGACCGGCGCAGTCGGGATCGGGACGTCCGGGTCGTCGACCGTGAAGTCGACCGAGTCGTAGTTCACCGTGACCGGGATCAGCGCCTGACCCTTGGTGGGCCCGTTGCCCACGTCCGTCGTGACCCCGTTCGCACTGTGCGCCGCCTGGAGCCCGAACTTCGGCTGCCCCATGGCCTTCGTGACGACCGGCCCGAGCTGCGTGTAGCTCGTGCCGTCCGCACTGTAGGCGAACTGGAAGGTCGAGCCAACCTTGACGACCTTCAGGTAGACGATCCCCGCGCCCGCTCCAGGGATCACGGTTGTCGCGCTGACCCTCGTCGCGACGTTCGTGCCGTTCGTCTCGTTCTTGACCGCGAACGACGCACCGCCGGAGTACTCGAGCTGGAACTCCAGGAAGTTGTTCTCGTCCTGGAAGACCACCACGCCGAACTGGTGGTACGACTGGAACGGTCGTTGGTCGAAGTCGACCTTGGTCACTGCGGTCCAGTCGCCGTCGGCACGCTGCCAGACGGTGTTGTGCAGGTTGCTCCCCGTCTGGTACCAGTCCCCTGGTTCGGTCACGATCTGCACGGAACCGTCCGGCTTGGAGTAGTTGGCAGACGGGTTGTCGACCGTCCACGCGCTCTTCAACGTGGTCCCGGCGAAGTCGTCGCTGATCGGTTTGACCTTCTGCACGTCCGTGAAGGTGAACAGGTAGTCGCGGCGATGCTGCGCCGACTCCGCGCGCACCGTGTAGGTCCCGCTGACATCCGGGCCGAGCACCGTCGCGGTGACGCCCTCAGGGGTCACGATGTCGGAGAACGTCACAGCCGACGGCGGCACACCGGGGATCTCGTAGTGATAGATGCCCTGATAGAACGGGAGGAACGGCTGGCCGTTGATCTTGAGCGTCGTCACCACCGCACGCACCGCGCCCGGGGGCAGCGGCATGTCGGGGTCGTCCGACCAGAAGACCCTGTACTGGCTCGCGGCTCCGTCCGGTCCGACGATACTGACGGTCGCGAGACGCGTCGCCGGCGTGGCCTGCGTGATGGTCACCTGCAGGTCGCTCGCAGCGTCCACCGTCACCGTGGGTACGGCGTCGAGGTCCTTGGCATAGACGGTGTACTGGTTCGTCTGGGGCGAGAACCCTTCCAACGGCACGCCGTCGATCTTGATGCCGTCGAGCTGCGGACGTTCCCCAGCCTCGGGCTGGTCTACCTCGAACCACTGCGCCCCGGGGTTGCCCACGACAAGCGGAAGACCGTTGTCCTGACGGAACTTCCGGGACTTCAGAGCGAAGGTGAGGACGTTCTTCGCCACTCGCTGAAGCTCACCGATGTGGAGGTTGCCAGCCGTCACTGCGGCCTCGGGCGGGTTGAGGCTTCCCCCTCGATCTGCGCCACCAGGCATGATGAGGTCCCCACCGCCACGGACACGGCACGAGTTGCCCATGAGCGAGGTCGAGGTGAGCGACATGTCGGCGCACGTGGCCTGCGTGAGCCCCCAGTCCGTCATGACGACGCCCGTGAAGCCCCATTCCTTGCGAAGGACCGTGGTGAGCAGGTCGTAGTTGCCGTACGCGAACGATCCGTTGACCATGTTGTAGGCGGTCATCAGGTTGTCAGGACGTCCCGACTTCACAGTGATCTCGAACCCCTTGAGGTAGATCTCACGAAGGGCTCGCTCGGAGATCCGAGAGTCGGTGTTCTTGCGGTTGGTCTCCTGGTTGTTCGCCACATAGTGCTTCGGTGTCGCTGCAACCCCCTGGGACTGCACCCCACGGACCGTCGCCGCGCCCATGGTCCCGGTGAGCATCGGGTCCTCGGAGAAGTACTCGAAGTTGCGACCGTTGAGCGGGTCGCGCTGGATGTTCATCCCGGGTGCGAGGAGCACGTCGGACCCGTTCAGGAGCATCTCCTTGCCGAGGCCCGCGTACAGGTCCTCGACCAGCGGCAGGTTCCACGTGCTCGCCAGGAGCGTCCCGATGGGCAGCAAGGAGGCGGTCGCGGTCATCCGGATGCCGGAGGGACCGTCGGTCGTCGAGATCGGAGGGATCCCGAAGGTCCCCCTGAGCCGAGCGTTGCCACCGGCATACACCCCGGCGTTGCCGGGGATCCCGGAGGGGTCGCCCATGGGCCCCGCGCCCCGCGCCAGGTCAGCGAGGTCTTGCAGAGTGAACTGCGACATGAGCTCTTCGAGCGTCTTGGAACCGTCGTAGACGTCGATGAGCTTGATGCCCTTGTCGCCCTCGTTGTACGGAAGGTCGGGCGAGGTCTCGGGGATGTCGGCACTGATGCGCGCCTTCAGGTCGATGCTCGCGCGGGGCGTCGTCTGCGAGGTGCGGTCGAGCTGGACCCCGTCGGTCCCCTGGGACGCGTGCCATCGAGCGAACGGCACCTTCGGCGCCGCGACCTCCTGAAGCTGCTCGGTCACCCGGGTGGTCCCCTCGGTGTGCGTGTACACCTGTGCTGCGGCGCGCACCGAGCTCCCGACGTAGACGGGATAGTTCCCCGCCTCGAGTACCCAGGCCTCGTCGTGGCCCGTGTAGTTCCCGTCGTCGTACGACGCCATGTCGCTGACCTTGAACGTCAGGTCGATGTCCTCGGACGAGCCGGGCTGCAGCTCGTTCGTCTTGGCATAGGCGACGAGGCTCTTCGTCGCCTTGCCCAGCTGACCCTGTGGTGCGCCGTAGTAGACCTGGACGACCTCCTTGCCACGAGCGGCTCCCGTGTTCGTGACCGTCGCCGCGACCTTGATCTTTCCTCCGGCCTCGGTCACGGACCTCGTCGTGATGTGGAAGCTCGTGTAGCTCAGCCCGAACCCGAACGGGTACATCACCCTGTCCGGAGCGAAGGTCTCGAAGTAGCGATAGCCGACGAAGATGTCCTCGGCATAGTTGTTGAAGGCGGCGTTGCCGAAGTTGGCGTGGCTCGGGTAGTCCGCGAGCGACTTCGCGATGGTCTGCGGCAGCTTGCCGGACGGGGACTCGTCACCCGAGAGGACGTCAGCGATCGCGGTCCCGGACTCCATGCCCCCCTGCCACACGTACAGGACCGAGTCGATGTTCTGGTAGGTGTCCAACCAGCTCATGTCGATCAGGTTGCCGGCGTTGATCAGCACCACGACCTTGCTGAAGGCGGCGTTGACCTTCGCCAGCATGTCCTGCTCCGCGGTGGTCAACCGGTAGCTTCCGGGGGTGTCGGTGGACTCTCGGTCTTCGCCCGCTGATCGGCCGAGCACGACGACAGCGGTGTCGGACTCCTCGGCGGCGGTCTGGACGACGGTGTCCGACAGCGGCATCTCCGGATAGCTCGTGGGCCAGCTGCCCCACGTGCCGTCGCTCGGCACGTTCGCGGCGGTCCACGCCTCGTAGACGCGTGCGAGGCTCTCGTTCACCTTGATCGCGGGGTTCTGACGCAGCCCCGTGAGCAGGTTCGTCCGGTACGGCGCCTTCACCTCGCCCCCGGACCCGTACCCGACAGCGAAGTAGTTGATCTGGACGCGTCCGAACACGGACACCGTCCGTGTCGGGTTCAGCGGCAGCACACCGTTGTCGTTCTTGAGCATCACGATGCCCTCGACCGCTGCCCTGCGGGCCGCTCCCGAGAGCGCGGGCTCGACCACGGCCCTCGCATCGAGCGCGGGCAACATCACGATCACGAGCATGGCTGCGGCGACGGCTGCGACGATCGATCGCATTCGACCTCGCGCCTCGTGGGCCTTGGTTCTCATGGGGCTGGCTTCCTTCCGAGGATCCTGTGTGGTGGGTTCACGCCGTTCGAGGACGACCGCTCCTCGGTCGACGCCGTACGCCGAAGAGCAGACAGCCGGAGGGCGCGGACACGGATCGCGGAGCTGGCCCGGCTACGTCGTTGATACGCCGAGTACTCCCCTGTTGCTCACCCTCGAACTGGCAAGTGCGGATTATCTGCCCGCATCGCGACTATACATAGTTCACAAGCCCTCAGCAAGCAATTTTCCGCCCCATTGAGACCGAAATATCGTGGGAGCGCTCCCGTTCCAGGAACCGCTAAATATCGCGCTCACAGTGGGAACTGCGCCCGTAGACGGGTGCGATCGAGGGCGCGTCCTGACGTCCAGCGAAATGTGCTTTTCAACTGTCTCGGTTATATATGTCGAGACGCCGGTTCCAGCAAAGCCGCTCGGCAACGAACTGCTCTGGAAAACAATTTCCGCAAACCGAGAAGCCCATCCTCCGCGAGGACGCGAAGACGGGAGGGAGGGAGGGGCAGGAGGGACCTTGGTCCCAGCCACGGGGCGACGGTGCTCACTACCGTCGATCGCAAGGAACCGCTGGTCACCTCCCCGCCAGGACAGCCGCCCGAGGTTCCCCCCGATCACCCCGCCCGTCGCGCGCCAGCAGCGCACCTCCTGAGGAGCACCGTGGACACCCTCGACCTCGCACGCTGGCAGTTCGCCATCGTCACCGTGTACCACTTCATCTTCGTGCCGCTCACCATCGGGCTCGCCCCGCTCGTGGCGATCATGCAGACCTGCTGGGTGGTCACGAAGAAGGACCGGTGGCTCAAGCTCACCAAGTTCTTCGGCAAGCTCTTCCTCATCAACTTCGCCCTCGGCGTGGTCACCGGCATCGTCCAGGAGTTCCAGTTCGGCATGACCTGGAGCGCGTACTCGCGCTTCGTCGGCGACGTCTTCGGCGCACCGCTCGCGATGGAAGGGCTTGCGGCCTTCTTCGTGGAGTCGACCTTCCTCGGCCTGTGGATCTTCGGCTGGGACCGGCTGCCCAAGAAGCTCCACCTCGCCATGATCTGGATCGTCGCCGTCGCCGTGAACCTCTCGGCCTTCTTCATCCTTGCCGCGAACTCCTGGATGCAGCACCCCGTCGGCACCGTCCTCAACACCGAGACCGGACGCGCCGAGATGGTCGACATCAGGGCGGTCCTCACCAACAGCACCCTGTGGGCCGCCTTCCCGCACACCGTCACCTCGGCCTTCGTCACCGCGGGCACCTTCGTCACCGGCATCAGCGCGTGGTGGATGGTCCGTCTGCTGCGGCGCAACACCGCCTCCGACGCCGCGGTGGCCCGAGACGTCTACCGTCCGGGCGTCCGCCTCGGTGCGGTCTTCCTCATCGTCGCCGGCCTCGGCGTCGTGCTGACCGGTGACTTCCAGGCCAAGCTCATGTTCGAGCAGCAGCCCATGAAGATGGCCTCGGCCGAGGCGCTGTGCGAGACCGAGACGGGCGCGTCCTTCTCGATCCTGTCCATCGGAGACCTCAACAACGACTGCGAGGGCGTCACCCGGGTCCTGTCGGTCCCCAAGCTCACCTCGTTCCTGGCGGACAGCAGCTTCGACTCCGAGATCCTCGGGGTGAACGAGCTGCAGGAGCAGTACGCCCAGAAGTACGGCTACACCGACGCCTCGGGCGAGCCGATCAGCTACGTCCCGAACCTGGCGCTCACCTACTGGAGCTTCCGCCTCATGATCGGGTTCGGCGTCTTCAGCGCCGTGGTCGGGGTGCTCGCGCTGTGGCTCACCCGCAAGGGCCGCGTGACCTCCAGCCGCTGGTTCTCGCGCCTCGCGCTCGTGGCGATCCCGGCGCCGTTCCTCGCCTGCGCCTTCGGCTGGATCTTCACCGAGACCGGCCGCCAGCCCTGGGTGGTGGTGCCGAACCCCACGGGCGTCGACGGCGTGTGGCTGCTCACCCAGCGCGGCGTCTCCCCCATCGCGCCCGGGCTCGTGCTGACGTCGATGATCGCCTTCACCCTCGTGTACACGGTCCTCGCAGTCGTCTGGTACCGGCTCATGCACCGCTACACGGTCGAGGGCGCGCCCGACGTCGTCGTCGACGTGTCGCCCGCCCGCATCGGCGGTCGTCCCGGCGGGACGACCGGCACCGACGCCGACAGCGACGACGCACCGTTGTCGTTCGCCTACTGAGGCCCGGACCATGAGGCCCCCACCGCGCACCGAGCTCCGCCTCGCCGCACGCCCTACCGCCGCCCGTCCCTCAGCACGCAGGAGCTGAACCACCATGGAACTGTCAACGCTCTGGTTCATCATCATCGCGGTCCTGTGGACCGGCTACCTCGTGCTCGAGGGCTTCGACTTCGGCGTGGG
>Ga0182735_1001311_pt1 | contig 16732 bp, 12 predicted proteins | sample eDN5th30CKraftMG_FD_128524 | JGI IMG/M metagenome (GOLD analysis project Ga0182735, IMG submission 128524) | Enriched Miracle-Growth compost microbial communities from Emeryville, California, USA - eDNA 5th pass 30_C Kraft MG (version 2) (version 2) ... | reverse complement strand
CGGCGACCTCGGCAATTATCGGGGCACCAGCACCATCGGTAAAAAGGGCATCGAAAAAACCTGGGAGCAGACACTGCACGGCAAGACCGGCGTCGAGGAAGTCGAGGTCACCGCCTCGGGCCGACCGGTGCGCACGCTGCAGCGCACCGACCCGGTGCCGGGCTCCGACCTGCGGCTGTCGCTGGACATCGGCCTGCAGAAAATCGCCGAGGCCCAGTTCGAGGGCAAGCGCGGCGCGCTGGTCGCCATCGAGCCGGGCACGGGCGAAGTGCTTGCCTTCGTCTCCGCGCCCTCGTTCGACCCCAATCTTTTCGTCGACGGCATCGACGTCGACAGCTGGCGCGAACTGAACGAGTCGCCCGACTACCCGCTGATCAACCGGCCGCTATACAGTACGTACCCGATCGGCTCCACCTACAAGCCCTTTGTGGCGCTGGCCGCGCTCGAGCTGGGCGTGCGCTCGGCCAGCCTGCGCATTGCCGACCCCGGCTATTACGAACTGGGCGGGCAGAAGTTTCGAAATGCGGGCGGCGCGGCCTACGGCTCGACCGACATGCACCGCGCCATCGTGGTGTCGTCCGATACCTATTTCTATTCCCTGGGCCCCGAGATCGGCGTCGATGCGCTGCACGATTTCAGCAAGCAATTCGGCTTCGGGCAATTGACCGGCATCGACCTGGATGGCGAGAAGCGCGGCGTCCTGCCTTCCACCGACTGGAAGCGCCGCAACTATCGCAAGCCCGAGCAGCAGCGCTGGTACGCGGGCGAGTCGGTATCCGTCGCCGTGGGCCAGGGCTACAACGCCTTCACCCTGCTGCAGCTGGCCCAGGCTACCGCGGTGCTGGCCGACGGCGGCCGCTATATCGAGCCCCACCTCGTCAGCAAGATACGCAACCCCGAAACAGGCAAAGCCGTTTCCACCCCCATCGAACCGTCGCACGTCATCGATCTCAAGCCCGAGAACCTCAAGGTCGTGCGCGACGCCATGGTCGACGTCCTCAAGTCGGGCACGGCGCGCCGGGCCTTCGCCGGCACCAGCTACCAGGCCGCCGGCAAGACCGGCACGGCGCAGGTCTTCAGTTTGCGCGGCGCCAAGTACAACGCGGCGGAAATCGACGAGCGCCTGCGCGACCATGCCCTGTTCATGGCCTACGCGCCCGTGGAGAATCCACGCATCGCACTCGCCCTGATCGTCGAGAACGGCGGCTGGGGCTCGACCGAGGCCGCGCCCATCGCGCGCACGGTCTTTGACTACTGGCTCGACCCCGAGCGGGTGGCCGAGCGCGAACGGCTCATTGCCCGCGTGAAGGACGGCCCATGAAGATACTGGTCCAAGCCGCACTGAAGGCCCTGAGAAGCCTCGACTGGCCCTTGCTGGCGATATTGGTGCTGATGACTCTGCTGGGGCTCACGGTAATGCATTCGGCGGTGGGCGGAACGGATTGGCGTTTTGCCGACCAGTCGCGGCATTTCCTGCTGGCCTTCTTCGTGTTGTGGATCGTGGCCGCGATTCCCCTGCCGCGGCTGATGCAGCTGGCGCCCTGGTTCTACAGCATAGGGGTGTTGCTGCTGCTGGGGGTGGAGTTTTTCGGCGAAACCAGCAAGGGCGCCACCCGCTGGCTCGACCTGGGCATCGTGCGCATACAGCCTTCCGAGATGATGAAGATAGCGGTGCCGATGATGCTGGCCTGGTACTTTCATCGCCACCAGGGCAAGATCGGCATACTCGATTTCCTGGCTGCGGCGTTCCTTCTGGCGGTGCCTTTTGCGCTCATCGTGCTTCAGCCCGACCTGGGCACGGCATTGCTGGTTTTCGCTTCGGGCTTTTGCGTTATTTATTTCGGCGGTCTTTCGTTCAAGCTGCTCACGCCCGTGTTCCTGGCGGTGATCGTCGTGCTGGGCACGGTGGTCTACTACGAAGACCAGATCTGCCAGCCGGAGGTCGACTGGGTAGTGCTGCACGACTACCAGAAGCATAGGGTGTGCACCTTGCTCAACCCGGGCTCCGATCCCCTGGGCAAGGGCTTCCATACCATCCAGTCGATGATCGCGATCGGCTCGGGCGGCATCTACGGCAAGGGCTATATGCAGGGCACGCAGTCCCACCTGAATTTCATTCCCGAACGCACGACCGATTTCATTTTCGCGGTCTATGCGGAAGAGTTCGGGCTGTACGGGGGGATCATGCTGCTGGTGCTGTACGGGCTGCTGATCCTTCGGGGCCTGGCGATTGCGGTTCGCGCGCACACGCAGTTCGGGCGGCTGCTGGCGGGGTCGATGGCGATGATGTTCTTTGTCTATGTGTTCGTGAACATGGGGATGGTAATGGGGATACTGCCGGTGGTGGGGGTGCCGTTGCCGTTCATGAGCTATGGGGGGACGGCTTTGCTGACGCTGGGCATTGCCTGCGGGATCTTGATGAACATCAGCACGTATCGGCCGGTTCGTCGGTAACGCTGCTTGATTTGTTCCTGGGCTGCTTCTGTGCAGCCCTTCTTTATTGACTCTTTCATTTCGTTCTTTTGTGCGGGACGAAGGCCCGGTCCTCGCCCGCACGCCATGATGTTTCCGGGGACGCCAGGTCGCTTTTTCTTGTTTCTACGCTGCTCCGGATCCTTCACATGGGGCCGCTGGTTTTAGCTCCATTCCTGCGCTAGACAGTGAGGGCGTTTGTCCTTAACCCGTTCCTGCGCTGCGGGGTGTGGCTGGGCCGGGCGGAGGCAGTCGGCCCTTCGGGCCCGCCTGTCCGCATCCTCCGGGCCTTCGCCCTCCGTTCTGCGGCGCCTGGCTCGACAGCCAACGCCCGGCCCAGCCACACCCCGCATCACAGGAACTGCATTCGGGTGAATACACGGCCCTCTTGCGAGGCGCGGACTTGGGAAGGCTTTGAGTCGGGGGGTGATGGCGCTTGGCTGCTAAAAATATTGCCCGTTCGTAATGCCGCATGCCTGTGGCAGAACAGCAAGTATTCGCAGAAATGCCGCCTATCTGTCGCAAAAGCAGAATACAGCACGCCTTCGCAGAAGAATAGGCTGCCTCAAACCAAGAAACCCCGGGATGTCCCAAATCAAGACTCCAAGAGGCGTGATGCGGGGAAGTATTTTGGGCGACGTTGAGCAAGCCGAGCAGCCTGTTGTTTTTGGGGAGGCAAGCGAGCGCATGTTCGAGCGGGCAAGCTTGGCGCAGCATGCTGCGCCGCCCGCGAGTTCGCGAGCGCCCCAAAAACAATAGGATGCGAGGGAAGCCGGCGAAGCCGGCCGCAGCTCTCCGGCGCCCAAAATACTTCCCCGCAGCGCGCCGGCTTAAAGACCCAGAAGCAGACGTGGCATCTCAAGCGATCCGCCTTAAAGGCCCGAAGCAAACGTAAAATCCCAAGCGATCCGTCTTAAAGACCCAAACAGCCGTCTGGTTCTAAAAACCGCCGACTCAAAGGCTTTGCCGAGAAAACTGATTCGCAAACAAAATCAAGAAGAACGAAGCAAATCATCCTGGCCATACAGGCCGTCAAGAATCTTGCGCACCGGCGCCGGCAGCGCTGCCTGGGCCAGGTTGGAGGTAGGCAGCCAGACATGGTCCGCCTCGGGCTCCATGACCCGGGAGCCGTTACAGACCACCAGCCACGGCTCGATGTGCAGCTTGAAATGCGTGAACGTATGCGAAAGCCCCGCCATCCTCTGCTCTGGCGACAGAAACAAGCCCCAACGAGCACAGGCCTCTTCCAGTTGCCCCGCCGTATCGAACTGCGGCAGGCTCAGCAGGCCGCCCCAGATTCCCGACGAAGGTCTCTGGTGCAGCAAGATCGAGCCCGAGTGCTCGAGAATCAATACCGCGCATTGGCGCTCCGCCTGCTGCTTGCGGCGCTTGGGGGTGGGGAGTTCGTGCTGGCGGCCCTGGGCTCGCGCCTGGCAGCCAGCGGCCAGCGGGCATGCCTCGCAGGCCGGCCGGCTGCGCGTGCAAACCCCCGAGCCCAGGTCCATCAGCCCTTGCGTGTAGGCGCCCATGTCCAGGTCGGCCGGCGCCGCCTGAACAATCTGTTCCGCCGTTTGCCACAGCAGCTGCTCCACCGCCCGAGTCGACGTCTCGCCCTCGATGCCGAAATAGCGCGTGAAGACGCGCTTCACGTTGCCGTCCATGATCGGGCTGCGCTCGCCGTACGCAAAGGCCGCGATCGCCGCCGCCGTCGAGCGGCCTATTCCCGGCAGCGTCATGATCTCCGCCGCCTGGCGCGGGAATTCACCTTCCCATGATTCGCACAGAGCCTGGGCGCAGCGATGCAGATTGCGGGCGCGGGCATAATAGCCCAGGCCCGCCCAGTAGGGCATGACCTCGTCCTGGCTGGCCTGGGCCAGCGAGCGTACGGTGGGAAAGCGCTGCAAGAAGCGTTCGTAGTAGCCGATGACCGTCGCCACCTGCGTCTGCTGCAGCATGATCTCTGAAAGCCAGATCCGGTATGGGTCGGTAGTGCCTTGCCAGGGCAGGCCGTGTCGGCCATGCACGCGCTGCCATTGCACCACGGCGGAAGCGAAGCCGGCCAGCCCGGCCGGCGCGGAGGAAACCGGTGCGGGCATCAGAAACGTGTATTGCGAGTGACTGACCAGCGGGCCGAGAGCGCGCCCAGAATGGCGACCACCACCACCGCCAGCGCCAGGCTGACCGCATCGGGAAGCCGCAGGGCCAGGCTGGTGCCGTAGCTTTGCGCCAGGCGGGCCAGCGCCGTATTGAGCGGCATCAGGGCAAAATAGGCCAGGGCGATGGCCGCCAGCCCCGCGGTAAGCCCCGTAAGCGCGCCCAGATACAGGAACGGCCTGCGCACGAAGGATTCGGTTGCGCCCACCAGGCGGGCCACGCCGATTTCTTCGCGCTGGGTCAGGGCCTGCATGCGCACCGTATTGAAGACCGTGGCCAGCACCACCAGCGCCACACCGATGGCCAGCAGCACCAGGCCGATGCGGGCAAAGCGAAGTATGGCTTCCAGGCGCTGCACCCAGGCGCTGTCGTGCTGCACCAGGTCGACCTGCTGCCATTGGCGCCATTGCGTGGCCAGTGTGTCGGCGTGGCGGGCAAGGTCGGGGTGCTCGTGCAGCGTGACCACCACCGCGTCGGGCAGCGGGTTGCTGGGCAGGGCGGCCAGGGCCTGGGCCCAGTTGGGGTTTGCGCGAAGCTTTGCCAGGGCCTCGTCGCGCTTTACGACCTTGACCGAGGCGACGTCGTCGGCAAAATCGGCCTTTAGCCGCTGCGCAATGTCGGTGCCGGCGTCGGCATCGGCGCCGGGCGCAAGGAAGATGGTCATCTCGGGGGAGACCGACAGTTGCCGCGCCACGGGCTGCGCCGTGATCAATATGGAAGCGCCCAGTATGGGGACGGTAAGCGTCAGCGCGATGACCAGCAGATTGGCCAGCGACGAAAAGGGCTGCGCCAGCAGCCGGCGCACCGACACCGCGATGGCATAGCGATGTTGCCTGAGCCAGCGCCTCATGCCGCTACCCCCTTTACGTCGTTGAACCTGCCGTGGTCTATCAGGAAGGTGCGCGAAGCATACGAAGCCATGAGGCGGCGGTCGTGCGAGGCGATGAGCGTAGTGACCCCCACGCGATTGAAATCTTTGAATACGTCCATGATGCGCCGGGCCGTTTCCTGGTCGAGATTGGCCGTGGGCTCGTCGACGATGAGGATGGCCGGGCGGTTGACGATGGCGCGCGCGATGGCCAGGCGCTGCTGCTCTCCGCCCGAAAGCTCGACCGGGTTCATGTCTTCCTTGCCCGAAAGGCCTACTTTCTCGATGGCGGCGCGTGCGCGGGTGTAGGCCAGGCTGTTTTCCAGGCCGATCACCTTGAGGGGCAGCAGGACGTTCTCGATGGCGTTGCGGTCAAACAGCAGATGGGTGTCTTGCAAGATGATGCCCACCGCCCGCCGCAGGTAGGGACGGGCCCTGGGGGGCATCTTGTCGATGCGCTGGTTGTTGACGGCAATGGAGCCGCGGCTGGGGGGCTCGAGGCCGCCGATGAGCTTGAGCAGCGTGGACTTGCCCGCACCCGAAGGGCCTGACACAAAGATGAATTCGCCGGGGTCCACGCGGAAGTTGATGTCCGAGAGAATGTTTCGGCCTCGTCCGTAGGATTTGAACACGTGCTGGAATTCGATCATGGTGGCGGCGTTGGCGGGCCTGGATAGCGCTTGAATGGTTCTGACTGATGGATATGATATCTTGCCTGAGAATTGTATCGAATGGGCGCGGCCTTGTTTAAAACTGTTAACAGCGCCTCGGCCCGTCAAAACCAGAACGTTGCAATATGAGCAAAACGGTTCCGAACTCTAAGCGCGGCCCGGCGCGCCCGGTCGCCGGGCCGCGCTGGCGGCCCATTCTTTACCAGGCCTTGTTGCTTGGCGCCGTGGGCCTGCTTGCATGGTTCCTGGTGGCCAACACGCTTGCCAATCTGCAGGCCCGCAATATCTCCACGGGCTTCGGTTTCCTGCGCGACGAGGCGGGCTTTGCCATCGGCGAGTCGATGCTGGCGTTCTCGCCCACCGACAGCTACGGCCGGGCGTTGCTGATAGGCGTGCTGAACACCTTGCGCGTCGCGGCGATCGGCATCGTGGCCGCCACCCTTCTTGGCGTCTTGCTGGGCATTGCGCGCCTGTCGCGCAACTGGCTCGTATCGGGCGCGGCGGGCGCCTACATCGAGACCATGCGCAACATTCCGCTGCTGCTGCACCTTTTCTTCTGGTACGCCCTCATTACTGAGACCATGCCCGGGCCGCGCCAGGCGCTCAACCCCTTGCCGGGCGTGCATCTGTCGAACCGGGGGCTTGCCGTGCCATGGTTCGAGGGCGGCGTGCCCCTGTTGGCCTGGCTTGCGTTCCTGGCCCTTGCCGCCTGCGTCGCCTACCTGTGTTGTTCCGGGCGCGGTGCGCGCTGGCGCGGCCGCCGCCCCCTGCTTGCCTGGGCGCCCGCTCTTGCACTGCTTGTCCTGTTGCTGGCGGCGTGGTTTGCGGGCCAGGGGGCGCTTCAGTGGCAGGTGCCCCGGCTGAAGGGCTTCAATTTCCAGGGGGGCGCGACCCTCAGCCCCGAGTTTGCCGCCTTGCTGATCGGGCTGGTGCTGTACACCTCGGCCTTCGTGGCCGAGGTCGTGCGTTCGGGCATCCAGGCCATAGGCCGGGGCCAGCGCGATGCCGCGCGGGCGCTGGGGCTTGCGCCTTCCCAGGTGCTGCGACTGGTCGTGCTGCCCCAGGCGCTGCGTGTCATCGTGCCGCCCATGACCAGCCAGTATCTGAATCTCACAAAAAACAGCTCGCTGGCCGTCGCCATCGGCTACCCGGACATCGTCTCCATCGCCAACACCACCCTGAACCAGACGGGCCAGGCCATAGAAGGCGTCCTCATCATCATGGCCGCCTACCTGACCGTCAGCCTGTCCATCTCGGTGCTGATGAACTGGTACAACCGGCGCATCGCGCTGGTGGAGCGCTGACATGGCCGGGCATGCGCAGCGGGCCTTCCCTTCCCAAGCGGCCTCGGCCGGGCGCCTGGCACGCGGCCTGTTCTCAACGCCGCTGAACGCCCTGCTGACCGTATTGATGGCATGGCTGCTGCTGATGGCCGTGCCCGCCGCCGTCGACTGGCTGCTGCTCGATGCCGATTTCAGCGCCGCCACGGCGCAGGAATGCCGGGCCGCTTCGGGGGCGTGCTGGGCCTTCATCGCGGAAAAGCACCGGCTCATCCTGTTCGGCATTTATCCCTACGACGAGCAGTGGCGGCCTTTGCTGGCCAGCGTCCTGCTCGTGGCCCTGGTCGTGTGCAGCTGCCTGCGCCGCTTCCGCAATGGCTGGCTGGCGCTTTGGTGGGCGGTGGCGCTGGCTTGCGCCGGCGTGCTGATGTGGGGCGGGGTGTTTGGCCTGACCCATGTCGAGAACCGCTTGTGGGGCGGGCTGCCCCTTACCCTGATGCTGGCGACGTTCGGCGTGGCCGGCGCCTTCCCGCTTGGGGTCCTGCTTGCCCTGGGCCGCCGTTCCGAGATGCCCGCCGTCAAGGCGCTTTGCGTCGTCTACATCGAACTGATCCGCGGCGTGCCGCTCATCAGCCTGCTGTTCATGTCGTCGGTGATGCTGCCCCTGTTCCTGCCCGAAGGCGTCTCCATCGACAAGCTGCTTCGGGCCCAGATCGCCATCATCGTGTTTGCCGCCGCCTATATCGCCGAGACGGTGCGCGGCGGGCTGCAGGCCATACCCAAGGGCCAGTACGAAGGCGCGGCCTCGCTGGGCCTGGGTTACTGGCGCACCATGGGCAGCGTGATACTGCCCCAGGCCCTGGCCATTGTCGTCGGCCCCCTGGTCGGCATCTTCATCTCGCTGTTCAAGGACACCTCGCTGGTCATGATCATCGGCATCTTCGACCTGACCCAGGCCGCCAAGGCCGCCATCGCCGATCCCCAGTGGCAGGGCTTCAGCACAGAGGCCTATCTGTTCATCGGCGGCATTTACTTCGTGTTCTGCTTTGCCATTTCACGCTACAGCCGCACGCTGGAGCGCCAGCAGCGGCCCGATGCCATGTGGTAGGGCCGTGCGCCGGCTCAGGCCGGCCGCATCTCGGCCGCCACCTGCCGCACCGTGGCGATCAGCGCCGCCGCGCCGGGAGAGGGCTGGCTGCCCGCGCGCTGTGTCAACGCAATAATGCGCGAGCTTTCCTCGAATTCGAAGTCGAGGGGCTGCAGCACGCCCAGCCTGCATTCCAGGTCCAGTTGCTGGGGCGACATGGCGGTTACAAGATCGCTGCTCAATAGCAGGCTGCGCAGGACGGACAGATCGCTGGTCTCGACGGGGCTTTGGGGCACCGTGCCGCTCATGCGCTTGAAGGCCCTGTCGAAAACCGCGCGTGAAGGCGTGCGGCTTGTGGGCAATAGCCATTTGGCCCGCATGAGGTCGTCGATGCCGATGCGGGTAAGCCGGGTAAGCGGATGGCCTGCACGGACGAAAAGAGACATTCTGTCGGTCAGCAGGGGTATGTGGGCCAGGTCGGCGGTGTCGTCCCGCTCGCCGGATCCGAGTCCGGCCTTGGAGTGGCCTTCGTGGACTTCGTCCTGGCGCAGCGTGCCCAGGATGAAGTCGAGGTCGCCGGTGCGCAGGCCTGCCCTCAGCACCTCGGTGCTGCCGGGGACAATGGAGACGCACAGGTTCGGGTGCGCTTCGAGCACACGCGCAATGGCCGTGGGCAGCAAGACAGTGCGGCTGAGCGGATGCGAGCCGATATTGACGATGCCTTGCGTCTTGCCCGACAGTGCGGCGATGTCCGCCTCGACATGGCGCAACTCGGCCAGGGCGCGCTTGGCCCGTACGAGCAGGATATGGCCGGCCTCGTTGGCCATCATGCCCTTGGCGGTGCGATCGAACAGCGGTATGCCCAGGCTTGCCTCGAGCTCGCCTATGGAGGCGCTGACCGCCGGCTGGGTGATGCCGTGCGCCTTGGCCACGGTGGGCATGTGGTGCGATTGGGCCAGGTCGATGAATATGCGCAGCCTGCTTTCGTTGAACAGCATGTCGAACACCGGCGCGTTGGGCGAGCCGTTGGCCTTGCGCAGCCTGGACGCCAGCTCGTTGCGCGCGAGCTGGAATTCGCCGGCTGCGCGTTCGGCGCGGTACAGCAGCGCCTGCCCGAAGGCCGTGGGCAGCATGCCGCTGGATCGGCGCTCGAACAACTGGGCCTCCAGGGCCTGCTCGAGTTGCCGGATGGAGCGTGACACGGCTGATTGGGCCCGATAGAGCGCGTCGGCCGCCTTGCTGATGCTGCCCTGCTGGGCCACGGCGATGAACACCCTTAGGTGGCGCAGGTTCAAATGAACGGATGGATTCATGCGCAATAAGCAAATTCGCAGGGTATTTAAAGGTATTGCGATGGCCGCTCGCAAGGATTGAGTCGAGAATGAGCCGTGCGAAGAACACTATATAACTTTTATCGAAACCAGGGCACGCTGCATACTGACATTGCCGCGGGCCAGGTGCACGTACAGAAGGAGACAGACTTGAAGATGCAACGATTGAAGAGTTTCGCGTGCGTGTTGGCCGCGTGCGTTTTGCCGGCATTTCCGGCCATGGCCGCCCAGCCGCCCAGTATCCAGTCCTTGCTGGACAGCCAGAAGGGCGATCGCCAGGAACTGATCGAGCAAGCGCAAAAAGAAGGCACGCTTACCGTCTATACGTCGATCGCCAATGCGGTGGCGCAAAAACTGAAAGCCGACTTCGAGGAAAAATACGACGTCAAGGTCAATCTGTGGCGGGCGGGAGACCGCTCCATCCTGCAGCGCCTGAGTTCCGAGGCCCAGGCGGGCAAGCCGGGCGCGGACATCGTCAACATGGGTACGCTCGAGATGGAAATGCTGCATCGGGACAAGATGCTGCAGCCCGTATCGTCGCCCTTGCAGGACGGATTGATCGCAGGTTCGATTGCGCCGCACAAAGAGTGGGTCTCCACGTTCGTCAATCCCGTGGTGCAGGCCTACAACACCGGAATAATCCGCAAGGAAGATCTGCCCCAGTCGTACAAAGACCTGCTCGACCCCAAGTGGAAAGGCAAGCTGGGCATCGAAGCGACCGACGAAGAGTGGTTTTCGTCCGTGGTCAACAGCATGGGCGAAGAAGCCGGCCTGAAGTACTTTCGCGACCTTGTGGCGGGCAACGGGCTTTCGGTGCGCAATGGCCATTCGTTGCTGAACAATCTGGTGGCGGCGGGCGAGGTGCCGTTGGGCCTTACGGTGTACGGGCATTCGGTCATCTCGGCCCAGAAAAAGGGTGCGCCGATCGACTACGTACTGCTCCAGCCGCGTGTTGCGGTGTCGTTCAGCATGGGGGTGGCCGCCAAGCCGCGGCATCCCCACGCGGCGCTTTTGTTCTACGAATATATGCTTACCGACGGCCAGCAGGTTTTCGCCCAAAGCAATTACGTACCTACCCGAAAGAACATCGAAACGCCGTTTTCCAATGTGGAGTTCACCATCGTCGACAAGGCGGAGTTCCTTGACGAGTTCGACAAGTGGAATGAGCTCTGGCAGGAAATCATCGTGAAGCGCCAATAGGCCATTGCAAGAAGGCGGGCGAGCCCTTTTGCAAAAGGCCCGCCCGCCGGGACGGCTGCCGGGTTTCAAATGCCCGGCAGCCGCACGTCCAGTACCGCGCACTGCCCTGATCTCGTGGCAGCAAGCGCCCGGGCCAGCATGCCCGGCAGCTCTTCGGCGGTTTGCACCGTCAGTGCCAGCGCGCCGCCGGCCGCCTGGGCGATGCCGCCGAAATCGGCAGAGGGGGCCAGGCTCACGCAGTCGCCGATGTCCATCGGCGAGCCGGCGCCATGGATACGCTTGAAGTTTTGCTGGGTGGCATTCCAGCCCTGGTTATTGAACACGACCGTCAGGAAGGGCGCCTGGTAGCGGCGGGCGCACCAGTAGACCGACGAGGGGTTGATGAAAAAGAACGAGCCATCGCCGGTAAAGCACACCACGTCCCGATCGGGCGCGGCAAGCTTGACGCCCAGCGCGGCTCCGCCCGCCCAGCCCAGAGAGCTGCCGCCGCTGCCGAAGAAGGTGCCCGGCTGCGTGCGCGGCAAGTGTTGAAAGACAGCGCTCGCGTTGGTGACCGCCTCGTTGACGACAATGGCGTCGGCATCCAGTAGTTCGTTCAGGCAGGCCGTGACCATCTCGGGCGTGATCGTGCCGTCGGCACGCAGCGCCGCCTTGCGCTTCCAGTCGGCGCGCATCTTGTCATGGCTGCCGCGGGCTTCTTCCAGCCGCGCTGCCCGCCGGGCTTCGTCCAGGGGCGGCGCGCTGTCCAGCCAGGCATTCAATTGTCCAAGCGCCGTGGCGGAATCCGCGCGCAGGAATCTTTCCGAAGGCATGTACCACAGGGGTATCGTTTCTTTCAGGGGGTCCACGTCTATGTAGAAGATGCGGGCTTCCGGACGCGGCCGCTGTTTGCCCGATGGAATCCAGGGCACGTCGCAATCGAGCACCACGATGACGTCGGCGTCGCCGATCAGGGCGCCGGCCTGGTAGCCCTGGTGCAGGGGATGGTCGGCGGGAAAGTTCATGTGGATGGGGCGCTCTTCAACGACCCGCAGCGCAAGGCGTTCGCACAATCGCTGAAGCTGGCCGACGCAGGCGGCGTTGCGGCCCGAGTAAGAGGTGATCAACAGCGGGTTTTCCGCCTGGAGCAGGGCGCGGGCGATTTCCGCTACATGATCGCCGGGCAGCGCCGCCGCTTCCACGGGCCGCCATTGCGCGGCCGGCAGCTTCTGGGGGCTGACGTCCTCTTCGAGCACCTCGCGCGCGCCGGTGAGATACACCGGGCCCTTGGGGTCGCTGTGGGCGATCTGCATGGCGCGCTGCACCAGCTGCGGCACATTCTTGCCCGTTCTGATGCTGTAGTCCCACTTGACGTATTGGCGCACGATGCCGCCCTGGTCGGGCACGTCCTGCAGATAGGTGGCGGAGCGGTTGCGGCTGCCCGGCAGCTCGCCTTCCAGCGTAAAGGGGGTCAGGCCGGCGAATATGAAGACCGGCACCCGGCCATGCAGCGCATTGCTGATTCCGCCGCCCATGTTCTGCGTGCCCACGTCCACATGGACGAACACGGCCTGGGCCTGCCCGCTGACCTGGGCGTAGCCATGGGCGGCGGCCAGCGCCATGCCTTCGTGGGGGCTGAGTATCACCTGGGGCATGGGGCGGCCTTCAAGCTTGGCCCGCGCCAGGCTCTGGACGATGCCTGCGTGGTCGCTGCCCAGATTGCCGAAGATGTGGGTCACGCCTGATTCGTGCAGCGCGCCGAGCAAGGCATCGCAGGCCGTGTATCGGCCGGCGGGGGCTTCAGCGGGGTTGGGTAGCATGGTGGTCTTCCTTCTTGTGGTTGGCGCCGAGGGTGCGTTTGTCCAGGCTGACGGTGTGGTGTTCAATGTATTCGGCCAGGCCGATCCGGGTGCGGACCCGGCCGATGCCGCTTTGCTTGACGCCGCCGAAGGGGATATGGCGATCGCCCAGCTTGGTGCGGGCATGGCTGTTGATGAAGGTCAGCCCCGCTTCGATGCGCCTGGCCAGTGCCTGGCCGCGCTCAGCGTCCCGTGTCCATATCGACGAGCCCAGGCCATGCTCGGTTCCATTGGCCATGCGAAGCGCCTCGTCTTCCGAGCCATAGGGCACGACGGGAATGAGGGGGCCGAACTGTTCGCCCACGACGACCGGTGCGTCGGGCGCGACCTTGCCGATGACGGCCGGCCGCAGGTAGTAGCCTTCATCCCATGTCTCGGGCGCCAGCCTGCCGCCCAGCTCGAGTACCTGGGCGCCGTCGCGGCGCGCGCCCTCGACAAGGCCGCGGATGTGGCGGAACTGGTTGTGGTTGTTGACGGGGGCGAGCGTGGCGCGCGGATCGAGCCCGTACCCCACCTGAAGCCGGTCCACCGCTTCGCACAGTGTGTCGAAGAAGGCCCCGTACATGGACTGGGGCACATAGATGCGCTTGACCGCATAACAGACTTGCCCCGACCTGACGAATATCCGCTTTATCAGGTGGGGAACGATCTCTTCGGGGGTGGCATCGTCCAGCACGATGGCCGGGTCGTTTCCGCCGAGTTCCAGCCCTATGTTCTTGACCGATTCGGCCGCGGCGGCCATGACGGCCTTGCCTGTTTCTATGCCGCCCGTGAAAGAGATCTTGCGCACCAGGGGGTGGCGGGTCAGTGCGGGGCCGATCTCGCCGTCGCCGTGCACGACATTCACCACGCCGTCCGGAAGGAAGCGGGCGATGAGTTCCAGCGCCCGGGATACGGCCAGCGGCGCGAAAGGCGAGGGTTTGACGACGATGGTGTTGCCGCTGACCAGCGCCGGCGCGACCTTCGCCATGGTCAGGCCCATGGGCGCGTTCCAGGGCACAATGGCCGCGACTACGCCTCGCGGCGCCTTGTGGATCTGGATCAGGCTTTCGCCGTCTTCATGCTGTTCGGGTTTCAGGAAATCTTCGGCGATCGCGGCGATCTCGCGCAGTGTCTCCACGCCGTTGGCGACGTCCCGGCGGGTGTCGGCGAGCAGCATGCCCTGTTCCCTGACCAGTGTTTCCGCCAGGCCGGCAGCCTCGGCTTCCACCGCTTGCGCGGCGTCCAGGATCAGTTCGATGCGCCGTGCCACCGGAATGTCGCGCCACGAAAGATAGGCCTTGTGCGCGGCGCGCACGGCCTGGTCGGCATGAGCGGCGGTTCCGTTGGCCACCATGGCAACCAGGCTTGATCGTTTTCCCGGGTCGCGCACTTCAAAGTAGTGATTTGTGGGAACCACCTTGTTATCGATAAGGAGTTCCAGGCGTACAGTGGTTGGATTGGTCTGCATGTTATCTGTGTAGTGGAAAAACGTGGGCTACAAATGAGTAAAGGCGCTGCGGGGTTGGGCCGGGCGCCACAAGGCGTCGAGGCCCAGGTCGCCGACGCGCTGGCAGCCCACGTAGGCCATGGTACGTCGCAGTTCTTCGCGCAAAATATCCAGGGCCAGGCCTGCTCCGGCCTGGCCGCCGGCGGCCACCCCATAGAGCGTGGCGCGGCCGGCCAGTACGCCTTTGGCGCCCAGGGCCAGGCATTTGGCGATGTCGCTGCCGCGCCGTATGCCTGAATCGACCAGCACGGTTGCCTTGCCGCCCACCGCGGCGGCGATGCCGGGCAGCACTTCCAGCGTGGCCGGCGCGCTGTCCAGGTTTCGCCCGCCATGGTTAGAGACCACGATGCCGTCCACGCCGCATGCGACCGCCCGGCATGCGTCTTCTTCCCGCATGATTCCCTTGATGATCAGCTTTCCCGGCCAGATGTCCCGCAGGCGGGCGACGTCTTCCCAGCTAAGCTGGTCGGCCCGCAGCTCGTTGGCATGGGTAACGTTCGAGGTGAAGCGCCGCTGGTATTCCGGCGGAAAGTTGGCGTGCCGGGGCATGCCGGTGGTGGCCAGGTAGCGGGCCAGCACCGAGGCCAGCCAGCGCGGGTGGCAAAGGCTGTCGGCGGCGCTTCGCAGGTTCAGCTTATAGGGGCTGTAGAAGCCGTTGCGGCGGTCGTGTTCCCGGTTGGGCCGATAGGGAATGTCCACCGTCCAGATCAGGGCCTCGAAGCCCGCTGCGGCGGCACGCCGCACGAGATCATAGGACAGCGAGCGCTTGCGCCACATATAAAGCTGGAACCAGAGCCGGCCGCCGGCGCTTTCGGCGATTTCTTCCATGGGCGTGTTCGAGCCGGTGGCCAGCGTGAACGGCACGCCCGCCCGGGCGGCGGCGCGCGCCAGTTCGAGTTCGCCCTCGTACCAGCACAGGCCGGCGATGCCGGTCGGGGCAATGGCCAGGGGCATGGAAGCCGCTCCGCCAAGCAGCTCGCAGGCAGGCTGGACGTCGGAGACATCGGCCAGCACCCGTTGCAGAAGCTTGAGGGACTCAAGGGCGTGCCGGTTGTTCTGCAGGGACAGCTGGTCTTCGGTGCCTTTGTCCAGGTAATCGAAGACGCCCCGGGGCAGCCGGCGGCGGGCGGCGCTTCGCAGGTCGGCGATGCTGTAGCAGTGGTTCAGGCGGCGCATGGCAGGGCGCATCAGGCCGTTTCGCGCACGTCCAGCGGCGCGTTCAGCTGTATCCCTGCGGGCAGCACGCCCCGTCCCCTGAAGCCGTGGCGCTGTTCGGGGGGAATCGGACGATTGTCGGGGTCGTACAGCCACAGCCGCAGCAGGTGGCGCTTGCGTTCGGGCTCTGGCCAGTCGTGGTAGTCGCGTCGCGTGTGCAGGGCGACATAGTTGTTCAGGAACTGTATGTCTCCGGGCTGGAAGGGAATGTCCAGCAGAAGCTCTTCCGCGATCTTGCGGTACAGCGCAATGGCCTCCTGCTGTTCGGCGCTCCAGGGAGGCACGCCGGGCAGGCTCTGGGCCTTGTCGACGGACGAGCCGGCGCCCACTGCGCTGAAGCGCCCTTCGTGGAAGGTGAAGATGGGCTGCTTGAACCAGGTAGGCTCGCCAGGATTGACGTCGCCCTTGCGCGAACGATAGAAATCCTGGATGAGCACCTCGGCAAGATCGGGGCGCCTTTGAAGCAATGTGTTGTAGACGCTGACGGAACTGGCTACGCGGCTGGCCCCGCCGGCTTTCGCGGTTTGCAGGCACAGAAGCCCGACGTAGTCGCAGGGGTCTGAATGGCAGCGCATTTCTGCGCGTGTAAAGTAGCCCCGCGTGTTCGGATCGGTATAGTCTCCACCCAGGTCCTTGACGTGTCCCAGGATGTGGCCCTGCATGTTCTGCGACATCGGGCGCCCCAGGTACGAGCCCACGCCCAGGTAGGCGATGGCGGTCGCCTCGCGGTCCATTTGCCTTACTGGAAAGTTGCGCAGCATGACGATGCCCCGGCCGTTGCGAAGCTCTTCGCGCACGTCGGCCATGACGGCGGCGAAACCGCCTCGCAGGCGAAAGCTCTCTACGCCGGTTTGTGCCACGGCCGTGCCCATGCGGCGCTGGGCCTCTACGGCCTCGAGCACCTGCGCCTGATCGTCGTCGGTCAGCCTGTAGCTCCAGGCGTCGATGTCGGCCATGTCTTGCGGCAGCCAGCCGGCGGGATCGACGACAGGCTGAAGCGGAACCGCGAAAGAGCGCTTCGCGGTGGGAAAGGTTCGAAAATCGGCCATGCCTGCTCCTTGTCGAGATCATGCATGTTGTTTATGAGTGGGTAAGCTGTGGGCCTTGGCTTGCATACAAGTGATCTG
>Ga0182735_1001305_pt1 | contig 16774 bp, 14 predicted proteins | sample eDN5th30CKraftMG_FD_128524 | JGI IMG/M metagenome (GOLD analysis project Ga0182735, IMG submission 128524) | Enriched Miracle-Growth compost microbial communities from Emeryville, California, USA - eDNA 5th pass 30_C Kraft MG (version 2) (version 2) ... | reverse complement strand
CCGAAGTCGAGCAGCACGCGCGGGCCGCGCCCGGTCGTCACGACCTCGGTCCTCCCCGGCAGCACGGTCCGGATGCCGCCGTCGCGGTCGAGCGTGCGCACGATGTCATCCCACGCGATACCGGCCTCGACGAGCATCACGATCGCCATCGCCGCGTTCGCGACCATGTGCGGCCCGGTCGCCGGGATGACGGTCGTGAGCTCCTCCCCCTGGGGGCCGACGAGCTCCAAGCTCGTCGCGTTGATCCGCTCGTCGAGCATCCGCGCCTGCCACTGCGCCGTCGCCGCCAGCGCGAGGTCGTCCGCGATCTCGGGCGTGGAGATCGTCACGACGGGGATGTCGGCGTGGCCGAGCACCGTCCGCGCGGCCGTCGTGTCGAGCGACACGACCGCACGCCGCGCCCGCTCCGACGTGAACATCGGCAGCTTCCCGGCGAGGTACTCGTCCATGTCGGCGAAGTCGTCCATGTGGTCCAGCTGCAGGTTCGTGAACCCCGCGACGTCGAACACGATCCCGTCCACCCGATGCCGGACGATCGCCTGGACGCTCACCTCGAGCGCGAGCATCTCGACGTCGCGCTCCTTCATATAGGCGATGAGGGCGTGGAGCTCGCTCGACTCCGGCGTCGTCAGGCGCGCCGTGACGACCTCGCCGTCGATGTGCCGGTGCGCGGACGACGACATCCCCGATCGGATCCCGAGCTGCTGCAGCAGCGCGTCCTGCAGGTGCACGGTCGTCGTCTTGCCGTTGGTGCCCGTGACGCCGAGCACGACCGGCATCGCGTCGTCGTTGCGGTGCATCCACGACGAGAGCTCCGCCAGCCGCGCCCGCGGGTCGTCGGCGACCAGGACCGGGACGCCGCGCCCCTCCGCGATCGCGGCGCCCGCGGCGTCCGTCACGATCGCGACCGCGCCCTGCTCCCGCGCCTGTCCCGCGAGCTCCGCGCCGTGCCGGCGCAGGCCGGCGATGCCGACGAAGATCTCGCCGGGTCGCAGGTCGAGGGTGGACAGCGTGATGCCGTTCGCCGTGATCCCGTCGAGCGCACGGTCGGCGGTGAGCCCGAACCGCTCGGCGAGCTCCGCGAGCGACCGCGGTGCGAGCCGCTCCGGCTTCAGGACCGGCGGCATGGCACTGCCCATGCGATTCCCCTCCCCGGAGGGGACCCCGCGGACACCGATCGCCGACGCAACCCGCCGCGCACCCCCACGCGGTTGTTGGGCTGATCATGCCCGAGATCCACGCCGATGGGAAGGGGCCGATCCGGCGGCCCGGGAGCGCTACCAGCCTTCCCGGTCCGGACCCGCCATCGTCATCGGGGTGTCACCGGCAGTCACACCGCGTGGTGCCGGCGCTCGAGGGCGGCGCCCTCGACGTCGACGTCCGGGACGATCCGGTCGAGCCACCGCGGCAGCCACCACGCGCTCCTGCCGAGCAGGTGCATGAGCGCGGGCATGAGGAGCATCCGCACCACGAACGCGTCCAGGAGGATGCCGGCGGCGAGCCCGAAGCCGAGCGAGCGGATGATGGTGGACTCCGAGAACACGAATCCGCCGAACACCGACACCATGATGAGCCCGGCGGCGATCACGACGGCGCGCCCGGCGCGGAAGCCGCGCGACACCGCCTCCCGCGCGGACGCCCCGTGCACGTACGCCTCCCGCATGCCGCTCGCGAGGAACAGCTGGTAGTCCATCGCCAGCCCGAACAGGATGCCGATGAGGATGATCGGCAGGAAGTTCAGGATCGGCCCCGTGCTGTGGATGCCCAGGAGGTCCGCGCCCCATCCCCACTGGAACACCGCGACCAGTGCGCCGTACGTGGCGAACAGCGACAGGATGAACCCTCCCGTGGCGATCAGCGGCACGAGCAGCGAGCGGAAGACGACGATCATGATGAGCAGCGACAGCCCGACCACGACCGCGAGATACAGCGGCAGCACCTCGAGCAGTCGCTCGGAGATGTCGATGTTGATCGCCGCCTGGCCGGCGACGCCGAGAGCGATCCCGTCGTCCACGGGCGGCGCGGACCGCAGCGCGCGGACGAGCTGCTCGGTCGTCTCGCTGTTCGGGCCGCCGTCCGGCACGACCTGGAACGCCGCGATGCCGCCATCGTCGGCGACCGCGACGGGTGCGACCGCCGCGACGCCGCCCAGGCCCTCGATCGCCTCGGCGACGTCGAGCTGCGCGCGAACGGTGCCGGCGTCGTCGAGGCCGTCGGGCAGAGCCGCCGTCACGAGCAGGGGGCCGTTCGACCCCGGTCCGAACTCGGCCTCCGTGATCTCGAACGCGCGCTGCGCGTACGAGCCCTCCGGCTCCGACGACCCGTCGGGCAGGCCGACGCGCATCGAGAGCGCGGGAACGGCGACGATCAGGAGCGCGACGACCGTCCCGAGGACGGTCAGGCCGGCCCGGGACCAGGACATCGGCCGCGCGACCGGCACCGCCGCCGCGGCGGCCGCTCGGGCGCGGCGTCCGAGGACGCGCTCCCCCGCGAGGCCCAGGAGCGCCGGCGTGAGCGTCACGGCGATCAGCACGGCCGCGACGACGGCGACCGCGCCCACCCCTCCCATGATCCCGAGGAACGGGATCCCGGTCACCGTGAGCGCCAGGAGCGCCACCACGACCGTGGCGCCCGCGAACACGACGGCGTTGCCGGAGGTGCCGTTGGCCAGCCCGATCGACTCGTGCGGATCGGCGCCGGCCGCGAGCTGCCTGCGATGCCGGTTGATGATGAAGAGCGAGTAGTCGATGCCGACCGCGAGCCCCAGCATGACGCCGAGGACGGGCGTGACGAGCGCCATCTGCACGAGCCCCGAGAACGACAGCGACCCGAGGACGCCGATCGCGACGCCCGTGACGGCGGTCACGAGCGGGATCAGGGCGCCGACGAGCGTGCGCAGCAGGACGCCGAGCACGATGGCGGCGATGAGAAGCCCCGCCGCCTCGCCGACGCCGATGACCTGTGGCACGCCCTGGGCGATCTCCGTCGACATCCCCACCTCGACGCCGTCGACGGGGTGCGCCTCGACGTGGTCGATGACGGCCTGCTTGGAGGCCTCCGCGAGCTCCAGCCGCGGCCGGGTGAAGGCCACGTTCACGACCGCCGTCGATCCGTCCTCCGACACGACCCGGATGGGATCGGACAGGGCCAGCAGGCGCGCCGCCCGATCGAGCGTCTCGGACTGCGCGTCCAGCTCGGCGCGCGCGGCGTCCAGCTGCTGCCGGGCCGCGTCGACCGCCGCCTGCTGCGGCGCGGCGTCGAGCTGCGCCCGCTGCAGGTCCAGCTGCGCCCGGCCCTGCGCGATCTGCGCGCGCCCCGCGTCGAGCTGCGCGGCATGGTCGGCGCGCTGCTGCTCCGCGGCGAACGGATCGACGACCTGCGCCACGTCCGGCAGATCGCGCGCGCCCGCGGCGAGAGCGGAGATCGCCTCGCGCTGCGCGTCGGTCAGCGGCGAGCCGTCCTCCGTGCGGAACACGATCGCGCCGGACGCCCCCGCGTACTCGGGGAGCGCCTCCTCCAGCTCCTCCACGACCGCAGACGACGGCATCCCGGGGATGTCGAACGAGCTCACGAGCCCCCGGAAGCCGACGAGGAAGCCGATCGCCGTCACCGCCAGGATCGCGGCCCAGGCGCCGATGACCGCCCACGGCCGGCGCGCGGACCACATTCCCAGCCGGTAGAGAAGCTCCGCCATGCTCGTCCCTTCCTCTGCGTCGCGTCAATAATACGCAACGGTCCGTCTCACTGAACGGCGGTACGCTCGGGAGCATGGCGGAGGGACGACGCGGCGCGCTTCGGAGCGAGACGGCGCGGGTCTCGATCCTCCGGGCGACGGCGTCGCAGTTCGCGGAGCGCGGCTGGGAGCACCTGTCCATCGAGGGCATCGCCGCCGAGGCCGAGGTCGGCAAGCAGACCATCTACCGGTGGTGGCGGTCCAAGGCGGCCCTCGTCGCGGAATGCCTCCTCGAGGGGCTCCTGCTCCCCGAGGCGTTCCTGCCCGCCGACACCGGCGACGTCCGCGCAGACCTCACGGCGTGGATCGAGGCGATCCTGCGCTTCGCGGACGACCCTCGCTCGGCCGCCCTGTTCCGCTCCCTCATCGCCGCCGCGGCGGAGGACGAGGACGTCGGCGTCCGGCTCCGCGACGCGCTCGGCGCCTCCTCCGCCCTCGCCGCGCGTCTGGACGCCGCCCGCTCGGACGGCGAGCTTGCGCCGGGCGTCTCGATCGCGGTGGTCGGCGAGGCGCTCGTCGGAGCGATCATCCTCCGCGTCATCGTCCGCGAGGCCGCACCGCCGGAGCTGCCGCGGCAGCTCGTCGACGTGGTCCTGGGCCGCGGCGGCTGACGCCGGCCGTCGTCAGCCGTTCATGCCGAACAGCTGGATCGTGCCGATGCTCGTCAGCGTGACGAGGGCCCAGAGCACCGCGCCCAGCACCAGCGGACGCCAGCCGGCGCGGCGGATGGCGCCCGCGTTCGTCGTCAGCCCGATGCCGGCCAGCGCCGTCGCTATCAGGAAGGTCGCGAGCGTGCTCAGGACGTCGACCGCCGGGGGCGGCAGCGGCACGATCGTGTTGACCACGACCACGAGCAGGAAGCCGATCAGGAACCACGGCACGAGCCGGAGGACCTGCCACGGCCGCATCCGCTCCGTCCCGCCGTTGCGGCGCGCCTCCACGACGGAGAGACCGATCGTGATGGGGATCAGCGCGAGCGTGCGCACGAGCTTGACGACGATGGCGAAGCCGAGCGCCGCCGTGCCGAAGACGCTCGCCGCCGCGACGACCGAGCTCGTGTCGTTGACCGCCGTGCCGGCGAGCAGGCCGAACGTGTGCGGGTCGTAGCCGAGCGCGTGCCCGATCCACGGGAAGATCAGCACCGCGGCGACGTTGAAGAGGAAGATCGCCGAGACCGCGTAGGACACCTCGGCCGCCGCGGCGCCGATGACGGGCGCGACGGCGGCGATCGCGGACGCGCCGCAGATGCCCGTGCCGACGCCGATGAGCACCCGCAGGTTGCGCTCCACCCTCATCGCGCGGCCGATCAGCCACGCCGCGACGAGGCACACGACCAGCGAGCTCAGCATGACCGGGAGCGACTCGAGGCCCACCGCGGCGACCTGCGTCAGCGACATGCGGGCGCCGAGCAGCACGATCGCGAGCTGCAGCAGCGGCTTGGTGGCGGTCGCGATCCCCGGGGCGAACCGCGCGCCGGGGCGCCGGACGACCGCCCAGACCACGCCGATGACGATGGCGGGCAGGGCGGGCCCGACGACCGGCGCGAACACCCCGACGACGGTGGCCGCCGCCGCGATCGCGACGCACAGGAGGAGCCCCGGCACGCGCCCGGGCAGCGAGGCGACGAGCGACCGAGGCGGCCGCGACGGATCGCCGCTCGCTGTCATCATCCCCTCCAGCGTAGCGACGGCCGTCCGGGCCGCCGGTCCCCGGAGGCTCCGCGCTCCACGCGCGGCCATCCGCCGTCAGCTCTTCTCCAGCTCCTCGGCGAGCATGCTACCGAGCCCGGTCGGGGCGGGGAACGCGCACGAATCCCGCGGCGTGCCGGACGGAGATGCCGACGACGCCGATCGCGGCGGGGATGTGGACGGCGAGGAGATCCCGGCCGGCGTGCCCCGTGACGATCACGGTCGCGACGAGCAGCACGAGCACGATGCGGGCGGCGAGGACGAACGGCGGATCGGGATGCCGGCGCAGCAGCACGAGCGCCGCGACGAGACCGACGAGGGGCGGGACGATCAGAAGGTTCCCGAGTGCCTCGTGCCAGGCGATCCAGGGATGGTCGCCCTGCAGGAAGAGGCCGGCGGTCAGTCCCTGGACGAGCACTCCGACCGCGAGGATCAGGCCGAGGACGGCCGTCAGGCGGGGAGCGGCGATGTCGCGCCCTCGCGTGCGCGCGCTCACGACGAGGCCTCCTCCGCGCACGGGGAGCGCACGGGGACGGCGCAGACCATCCCGTCGCTGAGCCCGGCGGAGCCGATGCCGAGGGCGACGTTGAACCGTCCGCGCATGTTCTCCAGCGCGATGTGGTGCGTCAGCTCGACCAGCCGCGCGTCGCCGAGGCGACGGCGGAGGCTCTCGACCAGGTCGTCGGAGACGTCGGCCGGAGTGCTGCTCATGGCGACGGCGTAGTCGAGCACGAGCGTGTCGAGCTCGGAGAACAGCGGGCTCGACCGGTGCTCGGGGAGCGCGAGCAGCTCCGCGTCGGTGAGTCCCCACCGCCGCGCGATGGCCGACCCGAGGTCGATGCAGTACGCGCACCGGGTGAGCGTCGCCGCCTTCAGCTCGGCGAGGGCATGCAGTCGGGGGTCGAGGCCGTGCAGGCCGGCGGTGGCCCGCTCCAGCCCGACGTACGCCCGGAACACGCCGGGGAGATGCGCGTACGCCTCCAGCGGCTGCGTCACCCGCTCGCTGACCCATCCGGTGGCGCGGGCCATGCCGCGGCGGACGAACCAGTACACGATGCGCGTGCGCAGACCCGCCCGGCGCGGCGGGTCGAGCGCGATGCGTGTCATCGTCCACCTCCGATCCCGTCGAACGTATCGATAGTAATACTCTCATTTCAGGGGTGATACTCTCGTTTTCGTGACGACCGGACCCTCCGGCGGCCCCGTGCCGCAGGCACGGACCCGGCTGGCGCGCACGGCGGTCGTCGACGCGGCCCGCGCCCTCTTCCTCGAGCGCGGCTACGCGGCGACCTCGGTCGAGGCGATCAGCGAGCGCTCCGGGGTCCCCCCGGCCACCGTGTACCGGCTGTTCTCGTCCAAGATCGGCATCCTCACCGCGCTCCTGGACGCCTCCGTCGCCGGCTCCGACGACGCGGGCGTCCTCGCGGACCAGCCCGTCGCGCAGGCCCTGCTCGCCGCCCCCGACCCGCGGGAGCAGCTCGCCGGGTTCGCCGCCATCTGCCGCGACGTGAACGCCCGCACGGCGCCGCTGTACCGCATCCTCACGAGCGCCGCCGCGTCCGACCGGGACGCCCGGGCGCTGCTGGCCGAGCGGGCCCGCATGCGCGACGAGGGCCAGGCGCGGATCGCCCGCGCCCTCGCGCACGCCGGCGCGCTGCGCCCCGGGCTGCGCGAGCGGGAGGCGGCCGACGTCATCCACGCTCTGATGTCCCCCGAGGTGTACCGACTCCTCGTCGAGGACCGCGGCTGGCCGCCGCGACGGTACGAGCGGTGGCTGGCCCGCACGCTGGGCGAGCAGCTCCTCGGAGACGGCTGAGCCAACCTCGGACACGGGTCCCCGCCGAGGATCCCACCGCCGGTCGGCTAGCCGATCACGCGGCGGCGCCCGGCGAACAGGCCGGCGACGACGAGCAGGAGCGTGGTGCCGATCAACGTGATCAGGCCGGGCGTCCAGCTGCCCGTGAGGTCGTGGAGGGCGCCGATGAGGAGGGGGCCGGCGGCGGCGAGGAGATAGCCGACCGACTGGGCCATCCCGGAGAGCGCGGCGGCCTGGGTGTGATGGTCCGTGCGCAGGCCGAACAGCGAGAGCGCGACGACGATGCACACGCCGCCGGAGACGCCGGCGACGCACACCCAGATCGCGGTGAGGCCGGGGGCGAGCAGGATGCCCAGGAGCGCGGTCGCGATGAGCCCGGGAGCGACGGTGGCGAGCAGCCGCTGATCCCGGAGTCGGGGGATGAGGGCCGACGCGGCGAGACTGCCCGCGATCGCGGCGCCGTTGAAGAGGAGCTGGTGGAGCCCGGCCTCGGCCGCGTCGATCCCGGCGACCCGCTCGATGCTCGGCAGCCAGGCGATGATCACGTAGAAGGCGAGCGACTGCAGGCCCATGAACGCGGTCACCTGCCAGCCCAGCGCGCTGCTCCACGGGGAGCGACCGGCGGGGTCCGGATCGCGCAGCTCGTCGAGGCTGAGGTCGTCGTCCGCCGGCGGGACGACGTCATGACGGCGCAGCTGCGGGGCGAACACGGCGAGCGCGATGACGGCGAGACCCGCCCACATCCCGAGCGCGAGCCGCCAGCCGGAAGGGTCGTCGCCGGCCACCGGGACGGCGAGCCCCGCCGCGAGCGCCGCGAACGCGGCCTGGACGGCGGAGTAGGTGCCGGTGACCTGCCCGATCCGGGCGGGGAAGTCGCGCTTGACGAGCGCGGGCAGCTCGACGTTGACGAGCGCGATCGCGACGCCGAGCAGGATCGTTCCGACCCAGAGCAGACCCGCGACCGGGAGCGACCGGAGCACGATCCCGAGCGCGAGCACGCCGAGGGCGAGGGCGAGTGCCTGCTCCAGGCCGAGCCGGCGCGCCAGCGCGGGCGCGAACGGGGAGACGACGGCGAAGGCCAGCAGCGGCAGGCTGATCAGCGCGGACGCCGCGGCGGACGGCAGGCCGAGATCCTGCTGGAGCTCGCCCAGCACGGGCCCGACGCTCGTGATCGACGCACGGAGGTTCGCCGCGATCAGCAGCAGGCCGACCAGGACCACGCCCGGGCGCAGCGCGGCACGCGCCACGGCGGCGCCGGAGGCCGACGTCATCGTCCGGTTCCCCGCTGGCCGCCGGCGGGGGCCGCGGGATGCGCCTCCGCGAGACGCACCAGGCGCTCGGCGGCCTCGCCCGTCCGTCCCCGGCTCCCCTCCGGCCGCTCGGTGGGCGTGACGAGCCGAGCGGCCCAGGAGCCGGGCGATCCGGCGCTCACCTCCGGAAGGACACGTGGATCGTGCCGCTCTCCGCGGTCTCGGCCGTCACCTCGTAGCCGGTCTCGAGGCCGCGGAGGTCGTCCCAGAGCCGGATGCCGCGCCCGAGCAGGATCGGGACGATCGCGACGTGCAGCCGGTCCACCAGACCGGCTCTGAGGAAGTCGCGCACCACGGTCGCCCCGCCCCCGATGCGGACGTCCTTGCCGCCGGCCGCGTCCAGCGCGCGGTCGAGCGCCTCCTCCGGGGTCGTGGAGAGGAAGTGGAAGGTCGTGCCGGCGGCCATCTCGATCGACGGACGCGGCGCGGTGTGCGTCAGCACGAAGACGGGCGCCCGGAACGGCGGCTCGTCGCCCCACCAGCCGCGCCAGTCCGGATCGTCCGGGAAGTCGTGCAGGCCGAACATGCCGGCGCCCATGATCTCCGCGCCGATCTCGGCGAAGTACGCCTTCGCGTACTTCTCGTCCACGCCGGTGGTGCCCTCCCCCGACGTGTCGTGCAGGACCCGCTCGCGGAACGTGCGCGTCGCGACGTACGTCGCGACGAGTCGCGACCAGTCCTCGCCCATGGGGTTCTCGGGGGTCTGGTCGGTCGTCGTCACGAATCCGTCGAGCGAGATGTTGAGGTCGACGCGTACGGCCATCGGATCTCCTTCTTAGTGATTGCAGTTCGCAATCACTATACTGAAGACACGAACGCCGTCAAGGAGGAGCCGTGGATCCGCGTTCCGGATGCCCGATCAACGCCGCCGTCGAAGCCCTCGGCGATCAATGGTCGTTCCTCGTGCTGCGCGACGTGATCTTCGGCGACCGCCGCTATTTCCGGGAGCTCCTCCACGGCTCGATCGAGGGCATCGCGTCGAACATCCTCGCCGACCGGCTCAAGCGCCTCGTGGCGGCCGGGATCCTGACCCGGGAGGACGCCGCCCGCGGCCAGCGGGCCCGCTACAGCCTGACCGAGGCCGGCATCCAGACCCTGCCGATCATCTTCGCGCTCGGCAACTGGGGCCTCGACTGGCGCGAGGGGAGTCCCGAGCTCCGCACCCGCCAGGAGCTCATGCGCGCCGAGGGGACGGCGTTCATCGAGGAGCTCATGGACGAGCTCCGCGTCCGCCACCTCGGCGCCGAGCCCGCGCCATCCGACGGCCCGGGGCCCCTCGAGCGCCTCAGCGCCGCCTACGCGACAGCGGCGGCCGCAGGCGAGCCGAGCCCGGAACCGGACGAGATCGAGATCTCGACGGGTCCGTAGCGAGGCTCCCCCCGACATCCGGTATCGCGCGCCTGCGGCGATGACGTCGAGGGCACAGACGGCCACCGCGATCAGCGTAAATTATCAGATGCAAGATAAATTCGCGCGGGTCGTTCCTTCGAGATGTACATCTCAGGATTGATTTTTCAGGCCAGTCCGGACGATAGGGAGGTCATCGGACATCATTCGTTTATCTATCGTTTGCTAAATTACTGTTCGTGACTCGGGCTGCTGCCGTCCTATCCCGCATCTTCCCCTCCGGAGGCTTCGATCCCACCGCCCTGAGCCCGCGCCGGACGGCGGGGATCCGCTGATCAGGACACGATGAACGGAAGGAACAGAGCATGACGAAGGCATTCCCGGACGGCTTCCTGTGGGGCGCGGCGACCGCGCCCATGCAGGTGGAGGGCAACAATCTCGCCACCGATCTCTGGGCGCTGGAACACATCCCGGACACGGTCTTCGCGGAGCCCAGCGGCGACACCGTCGACTTCTACAACAGGTACCCGGAGGACATCGCGACGTTGGCCGGCCTGGGCCTGAACGCCCTGCGGTTCGGGGTGGAGTGGGCACGGATCGAGCCGGAGGCCGGCCAGGTCTCCCGAGCCGAGCTCGATCACTACAGCCGCATGGTCGACACGTGCTTGGAGCACGGGGTGACGCCGATCGTGACCCTGCACCACTTCTCGAGCCCGCGATGGCTGCTGACGCGGCGCGGATGGAAGAACCCCGACACGGCGAAGCTGTTCGCCGACCAGGCGTCTCGTGTGGTCGCCAGGCTCGGCGACCGCGCGACCTGGTACTGCACGATCAACGAGGCGAACACGCCGATGCAGCTCACCGGCAACGGGCTGCTGAGCCCGACGGCGGCGAAGCTCCTCAACCCGTTCCGGGCGACCGCCGCGGCAGCGTTCGGCGTCGCGCCGGAGGACTTCGCGCCGTTCTTCCCCTACGCCGACGGCGAGGAGGCGATCGCGGTCGTGATGGAGGCGCACCGCCTCGCGGTCGACGCCATCCACGCGGCGAACGCGGCGGCGCAGGCCGGGATCACCCTGTCGATGCAGGAGCAGCACGGCGAGCCCGGCGGCGAGGAGGAGGCGGCGCGCATCGACGACGTGGTCAACCGCCGATGGCTGCGCGAGACGGGCGCCGTCGGGGACTTCGTGGGCGTGCAGAACTACAGTCGTCTCCGCTACGACCGGAACGGGCGCATCCCCGAGACCGAGGAGCTCTCCCGCAGCGGGCTGCGCATGGTGCCCGGATCTCTCGCCGCGACCGTGCGCGAGGCGTGGGAGGTCACCGGCAAGCCGATCCTCGTCACCGAGCACGGCACCGACCTGCCCACCGCCCGCGACGCCGAACGAGTCGCGTTCACCCGCGCCTCACTCGGCCACCTCGCCGACGCGATCACGGACGGGGTCGACGTGCGCGGCTACATCCACTGGTGCCTCGCCGACAACTGGGAATGGTTCCGCGGCTACCACGGACAGTACGGCCTCTTCGAGGTCGACCGCGCCACGCAGACCCGCACCCCGCGTCCCAGCGCAGGCGCGCTGGGCGCCATCGCCCGCGCCAACGCGATCTGACCGGCATTCGAACCGGCGGCCCTGTCAGGCCGCGGGCGGGTCCGGGATCGTGAGCCTCCCGTCCTTGCGGACGAAGCCGTTGAACAGCGGTCTGCGGACGGCCTGCCAGTCCGCCCACATGTCGGGCATCTCGGGCGCGATGAACCAGCGGCTGTTGAGGCCGTCGATCACGAGGGAGAGCACGTTCATCACCCCGACGGGATCGACGTAGTCGCGTTCGGCGAGCGGCACGGTCAGCTCCCGCCCGCGCGGCCGGTGCGCGACATAGGGATGCGCCGGGTGCGCCGGGTCCATGGCCGCCGCGAGCAGCAGCTGGAAGTTGCGGGTCTCCCGCGGGCGCTGGGCGTAATAGCGCACCATGGTGTCGACGGCGAGGAGCAGCGACATGTCCTCGCCGTGCGCCCTCACCTCTTCGAGGATCGCCGCGGCGTACTCGTGATCCCGCTCGCTCATGACGGTCATGAGCAGGTCGCCCAGCGTCGGGAAGTGGTGGGCGATGCCGGGGCCCGTCATGTCGCACGCTCGTGCGATCGCGCGCATGCTGAGTCCGCTCGGCCCGTGCTCCGCGATCAGCCGCCGCGTGACCGCGATGATCTGCGCCCGCCGCGCATCGGGGCTGAGCCGTCCTGCCATCCCGTCAGGATAGGCCCGGACACGCCTCTCCGTGATCGGGCGAGTGCACGGCGCAGTACTACGCCGTTCCCGAGCCCGTCCACCCCTTTCCCTGTCGGCTCCCCTCGGGTCATGGTGGAGTGTGAGGTTCGCAGACGATCTCGGCGCCTGGCTGGCGCGTCAGCGGTGGTATGCAGGCAAGAGCCACGAGCCGCGGCTCCGGATCCTCGCCGCCCAGCCGGCGACGGGGGCCACGCGCTACCTGCTCATGGACGACGCCGGGGCGCTGCCCACGCTCTACCACGTGCCGGTGGCCCGTGTCGCGGAGCCCGGCGAGGCGGACGCGGTCATCCATCGGGACGACGGCGGCTATCTCGTCGACGCGGCCCGGCACCCGGCGTTCGCCGTCGGGATGCTCGCGGAGATGGGCGTCGACGCGGGCCGGGTGACCGGCTCGCGGGTGCTCGGGGGCGAGCAGTCCAACACGTCGATCGTGTTCGAGGAGGACGGGCGGCCGACGATCATCCTCAAGCTCTTCCGCACCCTCCATCACGGCGAGAACCCGGACGTCACCGTGCAGCGGGTGCTGAGCGGGGCGGGGTCTCCCTTCGTGCCGCGATTCCTCGGGAGCCTGGACGGCGAGTGGCCGGACGTCGGGCGGGGATCCGGCGTCGCGCACGGCACCCTGGGCTTCGCCCAGGAGTTCCTCCGCGGCGTGCGCGACGGGTGGGAGGTGGCGCTCGAGGCCGCGCGCGAGCGGCGCGACTTCACGGAGGCCGCGCACGATCTGGGCATTGCCGTCGCGGGCGTCCACGGCGACCTCGGCGCGACGCTGGGGACGACGGCTGCCGGAGCCGACGACGTGGCCTCCACGGCCGCGGCCTGGCGGCGGCGGCTCGCGACCGCCGCCGCCGAGGTGCCCGCCGTCGCCGACCGGCTCGGCGCGATCGACGCCGTGTACCGCGCCGCGACGGAGCGCCCGTGGCCGCCGCTGCAGCGCATCCACGGCGACCTGCACCTCGGCCAGGTGCTCGCGGTGCCGCACGGCGGATGGCGCATCGTCGACTTCGAGGGCGAGCCGCTCCGCCCCATGGACGAGCGGGCGATCCCGGACCTCCCTCCCCGCGACGTCGCCGGGATGCTGCGCTCCTTCCACTACGCCGGCGCGGTCGGCGGCGGACCGGACGCGGGCGACTGGGCGGTGGACTGCGGGACCGCGTTCGTCGCCGCGTACTCCGCCGCCGCGGGCTCGGTCGCGCTCGACCCCGTGCTGCTGCGAGCGCTCGTGCTCGACAAGGCCGTCTACGAGGCGGTCTACGAGGCGCGCAACCGCCCGGACTGGCTGCCGGTGCCGCTCGCGGGCATCGACGCCGTCCTCGCCTGAGTCACTCGGCGCCGGGCTCCGCCTGCTCGAACAGGAGGAACGCCGCACCGTACCCCGGAAGCGAGACGCTGAAGCTCTGCAGATCGTCGACGCGCCCCATCCTCTCGCCCGAGGCCGCGTCCACCACCTCGCTCCCCGGCACCAGCTGCTCGGACCGGACCGTGCCCTCGGTCGGCTCGGCCGAGAAGTTCAGCACCGTCACCTGCATCGGGGCGTCCGCCTCCGCGTCCCCGTCGTCGAGCCGGTGCACGAGCACGAGCATCCCGGCGTGGGCGACCTCGGGGATGTCGACCTGCGTCGCGGTCGCGATGCCGTGCCGTCGCCGGAGGCCGAGGATGCCGGCGAGGCGCGAGGCGAACGACGCGGGGTCGTCGAGCTGCGCGGGCAGCGGGCCGTAGAGCGCGCGTCCCCGCGGCATGCCCGCCGCCGAGCGCGTCGCCGCAGGAGCGACGTCGAGCAGGTCGTGCGCGCCGCGCTCGATCCACCGGGTGTCCCCGGACGCGATCAGGTCGGCGACCTCGTCCGCCGGCACGGTGAGCATGCCGACGAGATCCCAGCCGGAGAGCGCGAAGACGCCGGGCTGCCACGCGTTGTACGCGCAGAGCAGGAGATGCGCGTCGAGGATGGCGGGCACGTCGGCGGCCGTGATCCCGTCGAGCCGCGCGATCCCCCGCGTCGCCGCGATGAGCGAGGTCGTCGTGCACGCGATGCCGTTCTGCGTGAAGACGCGGTTGTAGTCGGCCTCGCCGGTAAGGATCTCCGTGAGATCGGCGCGCACCTCCTCGGCGAGCTCGCCGCCCGAGACGTCCCGCCCGCGGAAGCGGTAGGTGTCGCCGCCGTGCCGCGTCGCCCAGTGCACCAGCTCGTACGTGAGCTCGTCATGGTTCTGCAGCCCGTGCACGAGCTGCACGGGCTGCACGCCGAGCTCGAGCGACGTCGTGAGCGCGAGCCGGAGGAACTCCGTCTGCCCCGTCGCGAGGGCGTGGTGGTAGCCGGGGCGTCCGATGAAGTCGTAGGACAGGTCGGCACCGACCGCCCCGGTGTCGCGGATGTCCTCGATCGTGAGGTTGAGCTCCTGGAACGTGAAGCCGCCGACCTTGCGCACCATCCCGCCGATGATGTGGTTCGCCGCGTGGGAGAGCGGATGCCCCTCCGACCAGGCGGGAAGCCCCTCGGCGCTCTTCTCCACGCCGAGGAAGCCGTTCGCGTCGAGGCGCAGCGCGCTCGTGCCGAGCTCCCCGAGCGAGTGCAGCGCGTCCCCGATCACGAGGCGCATGCCCGCGAACGTGGGGTCGAGCCAGTTGATCGAGGGCTGCCCCTGCTTGAAGTAGTGGAGGTAGACCCAGCGGCGGGTGATGCCGTCGGCGCCGGTCACGGGCGCGGTCGCGCTCCAGTTCGTCTCCTTCACGCCCGGCGTGTAGAAGATGACGCGCTGGAGGGCGCCGATGATGTACCCGCGCTCCGCGAGCTCCTGCTCGGTCGCGGGGTCGAGGTTGACGCTGTCCGCCCCGTCCGGCACGTCGGGGAGCAGCCCCCAGTCCTCCGGCAGGATCGCGATCATGTGGTAGATCCCGGGATAGTCCTTGTACCCCATCTCGGCGAGCCGGAAGTCGGCGCCCTTCCCGGTGTGCCCGGGCACGATGTCGTCGATGACGCTGCCGCCATGGGCATCCGCGACGTCGCACAGGGCACGGAACTCGTCCTCGGTGCCGAACGCGGGATCGATGTCCGTGCTGATGCGGTCGAAGTGCCCGTCGACGCTCGGGGTCTCGAGCCATCCGGCGATGCCGCCCGCCCGCTTCACGGGACCGGTGTGGATCGCCGTGATGCCGACGCGCTCGAACGCCGACCACAGCTCGTCCTCGCCGAGCGCCGCCAGGAACGACCGCCCCGGCCGGGTGATGAGCGAGATCGGATACGCCGTGAACCACACGTCGGTCGTCGCGATCGCCCGCCGGGCGTCCGGCCGCGCGTAGGGATTGCGCCACATCGTCGGCTGTCCCGAGACCTGGCGCGCGAGGACGTCCGCGTCCTTGAGCATCGCCTGCCGCACGAGCCACTCGACGTACGACGGATTGGTGCCGTTGGCCGTGCGCGGGTCGGTCGTGATGCGGCGCACGCTGCCGCCGCGGAAATGGTCGCGCGGCCGCAGCCGCCGCGGCCGCGCGGGATAGCGCTGCTCGTCGTAGCTGATCTCGATCTGCTCCGGATCGGTCTCGTCGGCCGTCCCCGTTCCAGGCAGATCGATGGGTCCGGTGTAGAGGTCTTCCGGCCGATACTCGTCGCGCGGCATGCCTCCACGCTACGAACTCCGTCCCCTCGCCACGAGGACTGGCGCCCGTCGCCCCGAGGAGCTATGGCGGAGAGCGTCCAGGCGGATGACCCAGGACGCGCAGGTCGTCGCGGATGCGGAGCCCGGGTGTTCGATGCTCGGGGGCGCGTCGCGGCCCGGCCGTCCCGGTCAAGGTCGCGAGGCGCGCGTGTCGGTCCAGGTGATGATCAGCTTGCGCTCGGCGAAGAGCCACGCGCCGTCCTGCTTCGCATACCGATCCTCGTAGCGGATCGACATGACGATGAGCATCCGCCCCTCGTCGGACTCCAGGATGTTCTTCGACACCGGACGGGGAGACGACGCGATCGCCCGCTATGTGGACCTGCTCGCCGACGTCCCGCAGATCCTGCCGGTCGGAACCTATCTGTCCTATAACAACGCCGGCTGGGTCGTGCTGGGGCGCCTGCTCGAGGTGCTGCGCGGCGAACCGTACCTGCGACTCATCGACGAGCGGCTCTATCGTCCCCTCGGGCTCCAGACCGCCGCGAAGCTCCCCGAAGAGGCGCTCCTCTACCGCGCCGCTGTGGGCCACCAGCCGGACGCGGACGGGGTGCAGCAGCCCGCGTCGGTGTGGAACCTGCCGCAGTCCTGCGCCCCGACCGGGTCCATGCTCACGATGACCGCCGGCGATCTCGCGCGCTTCGGGAAGCTCTTCCTCGATGCTGGGGTCGCGGCGGACGGCTCCCGCATCCTGAGCGCGGAGACGATCACGATGAGCTACGAGCCGCAGATCGATGTCCCCTTCCCCGGATTCCTCGGCGACCACTGGGGGCTCGGATGGGAGATCTTCCGCTGGTCGGGCGAGCCCGTGTACGGCCACGACGGCGGCACGATCGGACAGCGCTCGTTCCTGCGCCTCTCACCCGGCCACGACCTGGTGGTCGCGCTGGTCACCAACGGCGGCAACCCCTATCCGCTCTACCGACGCGTGCTCGGCTGGGTGTT